>Ga0076929_100197_pt1 | contig 103856 bp, 93 predicted proteins | sample HotLakConUCCSL28_FD_87104 | JGI IMG/M metagenome (GOLD analysis project Ga0076929, IMG submission 87104) | Hypersaline microbial mat communities from Hot Lake, Washington, USA - Hot Lake Consortium UCC-SL28 (version 3) (version 3) | ecosystem: Environmental > Aquatic > Thermal springs > Hot...
TGTCATTCGCTCGGTCACTGGATGGGAGTTCATCACCAATGCTGTATTAAGCGCATCCTCAAATTAAATTGGTATAAGCTTTTTGTCCCACTTTAGACAAGTAACCCCAATAGTCACTTGTGAGAAGCGCCTTGACTGACAATGAAGGAATAATCTGAAGTCTTGGCTAACCTTCTCACTGAGCCAATCAAGGCATTCCTTAAATTTATTTACAGTTCCGGCACCTGTAAATCTCGCTTATTCCCCGCATAGTGCCGGTAGATTACCTCCGGGCTATTACCTACCCACTTGGCCACATCCTTCGCGTCAATATCCGCTTCCAAGCACAGAGTAATAAACGTATGGCGGCACTGATACGGTCGCCGATACTCACTCACCACCCCCTGCTTCACTAGCTTCGTCACCAGACCATCAATTTCTCGACCATGGCGGTTCTTGTACCCCTTCCAGGCGTGGTTCAAAAAATCGCCAAAGTCGATAATGCCCCCCTTCTTGCTTCTGAAAATAAACTCCTCCGGGTCATATCCCTTCGGACGCATGGCCATCAACATTTCCCTCAATTGAGAATTCAGGGGAAACCGTCGCTGAGCCTGGGTTTTAAGCCCGCTCTTGAGAGCCAGCCCGTCTTCACTGATAGTGATGGCCTGCTCAAAAAGAATAAAGCGGCTATGGATATGCTTCCATTGCAGAGCAATCGCTTCTGACGGTCGAGCCCCCGTGAAAAACAGAAACTGCACCAGGGGAGCATAGTAGCTGTATGTCTTACTTTCCTGAAAAGCCTGGATAACAGCATCCCGCTCCTCCCGGTTGAAGGGGTTGATATCCGCCTCCTCAGAATCCGACTTGGGTTTCGGGATATCCCTGGCCATATCCCGGAAGGGGTTCTGCTCAATCAGTTGACTCCTGACGGCCCAGTCACAGCAGGCGCTGATATTGGTCAGAGTCCGCTTCGCCGTATCGGGGGTGACATGACCCAGCAGGTGATCGCGAATGGCTACCGCATCCTTCAATTCATCCGTGGGCAAATCCGCAATGTGGTTCCGGTACCGGCGATAGTCCTTGGCGTAGGTGGATTGGCTAATCTGGGGCTTCTTGTACTGGGCGTACTGTTCCCAGAGATCCAGCAGACTCGGTTGAGGGGGTTCCTCCGGTTCCGGTGGGGCCTCGTTCATGGGGCTAACCGTCGTCAGAGAGGCTGCCGGTCTGTACTTTTTCAGGCTGGCATCAAATTCTCCGTAATCGATATCCCGTTGAATCGTCGTTGCCAGGAAGATAGCCCGTTTATATCCCAACGGGCTATCTTCCTGCCCCGTCGAGAAATAGAACCGCTTGTTTTTGATTTCCCCGTCCTCCGCCACGATCGGGTGGGAGAACACCAGTTGGAGTCGTCCATTAGAAGTCTTGATCTGGACGGTACCTTTGGTGGCTTTGTTTTTTCCTTTCGCGTACATGATTTGGCCTCATAGGTAGTACGCCTTACCTTAAAAGTATTACTTTGGCTCGAAAGGTGCCACCATGTGCCACGAAAATTTACCCCAAATTTACCCCAATAGCTACCCCAAACATGTCCAACAATGGCCAAAACGAGAACGGCGAGTGAGGCACCGTAGTGCTGCACTCGCCGTCTGAAAGGGTTTCTGGGGGCTGAATCTAGCGATTCTTCGTAAAGGCGACACCCGGATTCGAACCGGGGAATGGAGGTTTTGCAGACCTCTGCCTTACCACTTGGCTATGTCGCCGCACAGCAGTCAAAATTATACCAAATTTAGAGACGAATTCAGATCTTGGTAGGGGCGAAGCATCTGGCAGGAAACTGACGTGACACCTCAGAAAGCTTTCACCCAGATGCTTCGCCCCTACTGCCCGGCCTGCAGTGTTTCCAACGCAAGTTGCGCTCTGGCCTGCACGGCTGGGGTGTCATCCTCTGCAAAAACCGTGCCGAGGCGAGTGGCAATCAGCTGGCTGGGGTGGTTGTCAGATTGCAGATTGTGGACGGAGTTGTTGAGGGTTGCGATCGCCAGCGCCTCCATCCCCACTACGGCTGCATAGCGTACTACCCATTCCGGGTCAGCGGTGTTGTGAATCAGCGTTTGCATCACCTTTGTCTGCGCCGCCGCTGCTTCTGCATCAGGCAGCAGGTTCCAGTTAATGGTGCCGATGCCTTTGGCGGCAGCCCGGCGCACACTTAGAGCAAAGTCTCCCTCAGCGGTTTCGATTAAAACGTCCAGGGCGCGGGGGTCGCCAATCAGAGACAGCGCCCGAATTGCCCAGGCCCGAGCCCCGTAGTTGTATCCGTCAATCAGCTCAAGCAGGGTAGGAACGGCAGTGGAACCCAAGGCCACCAGGCCATCCACCGCAGCGACCGCAGCACCGGGATTGTTGTAGGCCAGCACCTTAATCAGAGTCGGAATCGCGTCCGGATCTGTTGCCGCGGCCAGCTCCCGCACAGCCATCACAATGCCCGCTTTAGAATCCGCCGTTTCTACGGCCTGAATTAGAGCAGCTAAGTTGTTGGCAGAAGCAATCATAGTCATTAATGGAACTGGAATAAGCCGAAATTAACCTTCGCTGATGGTCGAAAGTCCTGCGCTGTAGTAGGGTGGGCACTGCCCACCAGCCTTGGATCAGGGACATCCGTCATAGTTGTGGTTTCAGCAAACCGTTACAGCAAATCATCCATCAGCGCCAGCACCTGGCGAGACTCGGCGGATAGGCCATTTTCGGGAAAGTTTGTATCCTGCAGGTGGGTTTCGAGCACGCCCTGCAGGGCAATCAGCTTCAGGCTGTTTTCCGCCAATGCGGTGGCGATGGGTTGGGCGGCGGGCAGGTATCCAATCGCGCCCAAATCCATCAACGCGGATCTTCGCAGCTGCAGACTCTGGCTGTGCAGTCGTTCCACCAGTTGGTCACCGTAAGCGGCATGCCCCGTGAGCTGGTACATGGCCCGAAACGCCGCATTCTGCACCTGGGGAACTTCATGATGCAGAAACGGCTCCACAGCCGGCACCGCTTCGCGATCCGCCAGGCGACCGAGGGCCTCCAGAATGGCGTTGTAGGGCTGGGTCAAATGGGGCTTGCCGGGGACCTGGGTCGCCGCCTCAATTCCCCCCGCCAATAAAGATTTCAACGCGGGGACGGCGCGACTATCCCCCAGCATTTCTAACGCCTGGGCTGCCGCTTCCCGCACGTAGTAGTCTTCGCAGGCGAGACAGTCGATTAGCGCCGGGACAACGCTGGTTTCGCCGAGCTTGCCCAGGGCACGAGCAGCGTTACGCCGCAGGGGATAACCTCCGTCAGGGGCGCGATCCGTTTCATCCGCCAGGCAGTCTACTAAAGCGTCAATGGCTGCGGGCAGGTTGACGCGAAACCGCCCAATCCACCAGGCGGCGTAGTAGCGCAGACTTGGATCTTCCGTTTGACGGAGGTTAGCGAGGGCTTGCTCGACGGTTAGCGATTCTCCCTGAACGTTGGTCAGTTGTTGAGAGTCTAAAACCATTGATGTTGTAACTTAGCTCGCACCGTTAGCTTCAGACAATGGCTTGATGCTAACAATCTTGCCGCCCATGCGGGTGATGCGCTGCATTTCTTCGTTCATGCGGCTGTAGGGCACTTTGATGAACACGCTGCCGCTTTTGCGAATGGGGTAGTTGTTCTGGTCGGTCGTCTCATTTTGGCGCATCCCTTCTACTTCATAGAGAAAAATGCGGTTGCCGGAAGGGGATGCGGTTTGAGCGCCAAAAGCATTCTGCGCGAGCATGAAACAAACTCTCCTAATCGTGCGAGAAAGGGGTACAGCGAAAATGTTAACTCAGGAATGGGGATTCAATAACGTGGGATAGCCGTCTCGGCTGTCCAAGAGCAGGCAAGATGCCTGTCCTACAAAAATTGGATGTTATAAAATCCTCAGGGAAATTTGCCGATAAAGGCATCCTCGATGGCTGAGTTCTGCCCTCACCCTAAATCCCTCTCCCAGCCTGGGAGAGGGACTTTGGCTATCCAGCTCTCCTGCTCCCATTTCAGGAGTAGGAGAGCTGGATAGGAGGGAGAATCTAGACTGTCTGATCAATGAAATACCTTATGGGGCAAATCTTCAGGAGTAGAGACGTCTGTTCAGGCGTCTCTACTCCATTAGCAGGTTAGCAGAACCTACATGCTGGCCTGGGTAATGCTGGTTACCCGACCGCCCATTTTATTGATCTGCTGCAGTTTGGCCGACAGTTGCTCGTAGGGCACCAGATAGGCCTGGTTAATACGGCGCACTTTGGGGTAGCGAGGGCCGTTGGCCTTTATCACTTCTACCCGGAACACCCGACCCGCCTGAGGACCATAGGGGGTAGGCCCACCCAGGGCTTTTTTAGGCGTGTCTAGCTTGGATGCCTTAGCCGAATAGCCCGCAGCGCTGCCGGTGGGAGCAGAAATTGAGGAAGAGGTATTCCGCCCCAATTCGCCCGCCAGGCGAGACTGCTTACCGCCAGACTGAGCGCGATCGCTGGTGGCATAACCGCGATACAGCTGGAAAATGCGGGTGAACCCGACCGAACGCTGCCCGGCCTGGTATACAAAGCTGCGGTAGTAGGGCACGACGTTGTCGCCGAAGTTAGACTGATACTCTTCGCTATCGATGAAGGAATCGACATCGGCGTCGTAGCCTTCGTTTTCGTAGCGGTCGAGGTGCTCGATCACTTCGGCTTCGTCGTAGGGTGCCCGGCCCAGCAAATGCTTGAACTGCAGCTCAATCACCCGAGTCTGGAAGTTGCCGTAGAAGAACTTCTCTTTGTACAACTCAGACTTGGCTACCGCCCGCACGAACTCGCGCACGGTGATGTAGCCGTTCTTCAGCAAAGACTCAGCGCTGGTTAGACGCTCAGACTTCATTAAATAGTCGTTTCCGAGCAGCTGTCGGTAAACGGCCCGAATTACCTGTTCGGCATCTTCGGGAGTCCAGTTTGCCCGCAGCTCAACTGGAGATGTTTCGCTAAATGCAGCCGTCCCCAAACGGGATGCTGCCGCCGTAATTGGCACAGTAACTATCCTCCTTTTTCACAACATGGGAGGGACTGGTAAAGGCACTTCGCATCGGGTTTGAGGGTTCAACCCCGCTCTATCTCCCTCTCCCTAAATCCCTCTCCCTGAGGGCGTAGCTTGCTTCCCGCAGGGTGGGACTTTGAACTGCCCCCCTTCTCCCGATCTGGGAGAAGGGGTTGGGGGATGAGGGAGAACTTTGCAGAACGAGCTTCACTCCAACAAAACAACCCAGAAAGCCACGACATTCACAGGCAATCTGCAAATCCCGAACCTTCAAAAGCTGATAAAACCCCAGGGGAAAAGACACCTTCACCAGTCTTCTCATCAAAACCGTTGGGTTAGGCTAGATCGACTTTGGTGACGCGCCCACCCATGCGGTTCACCTGCTGCAGCTTTTGGGAAAGCTGCTCATAGGGCACCAAAAACTCGGTATTGGTGCGGCGAACCTGAGGGCCACCCACTTTCCCAGACTGGCTGACCCGGACGCGGTAGAGTTTTTCGCGATTGCCACCGGCAGTACCCACAATGGCCTGGCCTGTGCTACCGTTAGCGACAGGAGAAGCCGAATTCCGGGCAATTTCGGATACCAGGCGTGAACGAACGCTGCCGCGCTGGCTGCGATCGCTGGTACCGTATCCTCGATACAGTTGGAAAAATCGAGGAAACCCTACAACTTTCTGGTTCCGCTGGGTCAAATGACCGCGGTAGTGGGGCACAATGCTATCCCCAAAGCTATCGCGATACTCCTGGGAATCAATGTAGGAGTTAATTTCGGCTTCGTATCCGTGGGTGTTATAGATGTCGGTGTGCAGGGCGATTTCGTCCTGACCGTAGGGCGCACGTCCTAAAAGATGCTTAAAATTCAGTTCAATAAAGCGGTTTTGGGGTGTAGCCGAGAAAAACTTCTCCCGGTACAGGTCCGATAAGGCTAACGCCCGCACAAAATCGCGAACTGAGATTTCCCCCTGCCGCAGCAGAGACTCAGCACTGGCATTGCGCTCGCTGGTCATAATGTACTGGTTGCCGAACACCTGACGATAGGCTGCGCGAACCACAGCATCAATGTCAGACTCGGTCCAGTTCGGACGCAGCTCTACTCGCATCGACTGCTCGTAAGAAGAGACGCCTAAACGTCCCGCTGCAGTTGTAACTGCCATAGTTGCCTCCTCGGCGAATTACAGATACAACAATGCCCGGACGAACAAACAATCGCTAACAAACTTGCTAACAACTGTCTGCCCCTCCGGGCAACCGCCAAACTAGCTCAGGGCGTTGATGGCGTAGTCGATGTAGGAGTTAGCTTCAACAGCACCGTCGCCAGACAGACCGTGGTTAGCCTTGATGTACTTCAGGGCTTCAACGTACCAGCTGGGGGACAGCTCAAAAGTGCTGTTGATTTCATCGAGACCTGCAACCAGGTACTCATCCATGGGGCCAGTACCGCCAGCAATCAGGCAGTAGGTGACCATGCGGAGGTAGTACCCAATGTCGCGAGCGCACTTGGCCTTACCACGCTCATCAGCAGCGTAGTTGGGGCCTTGCATTTGGGTGGTGTAAGGGAACTTGTTGTAAACGGCTTGAGCAGCACCGCTTACCAGGGAGTCAGCCTTCTGGGTCAGAGCCTTAGCGGCTTCCAGACCAGACTGAGCTTGACGCAGACGACCGAACGCGATTTGCATTTCGGTGCTGCTCAAAAAGCGGCCTTGAGAATCAGCAGCAGCAACTGCTTCAGTCAAAGGGGTTTTCATAGCTGAGGTTCTCCTTCAGTTGTCTTCACAGCAAATGAACATCGAATGAGAGGAATTACGCCGCAGCGTAAATCAAGAGAGGTCCAATTCAGGCTGAACCTAAGCAACAGCAGCAGCTGCCAGATCGAAGTAGCTACCAATCTCGGAAACGAGAGAGCTGCAATCACCCTGGGTGATGTTGCTAGGATCGTTAACGATACCGACAGCAGCTTCTTTCATTTTCTCAACGCCAGCCGCTACGGAAGCACCGGGGGTACCCAGAGCAACGTAGGTCTCGCGCAGGCCGTTCAGACAACGGTCGTTCAGAACGCTAGCATCGCCAGTGAAGATAGCGTAGGTTACATAACGCAGGATGATTTCCATGTCGCGCAGGCAAGCAGCCATACGACGGTTGGTGTAGGCATTACCACCGGGAGCAATCAGCTGGGGCTGTTCGGCGAACAGGGCGCGGGCAGCATCAGCAACGATCTTGGAAGAGTTGCTGGTGATGCGGTTTACAGCGTCCAACCGCTTATTGCCGTCTGCAACCATGCGCTGCAGAGCATCAATCTGATCGGTGGAGAGGAAGTCGCCCCGTGCGTCAGCTTGAGAAACGACCTTGGTGAATGCGTCAAACATCGACTCAAATCTCCTAATTTTTGTCGCTGAGTTTGTTTGAAAAGGGTCTTAATGACCGCTCGTTAACTGGTTCAGCCAAGCTGGCCAGTTAACTTATGCAAGGATCTTAAAGATCGGTGAGACCCGTTTTCTCATTTAGTTAATATTTCTTCAGGTTTGTTCAAGCCTCGACATAATCGGAAATAAACAGCCTGATAAATTAACCAAATGGATTCGGGGAAGCCATCTCTTGAGAAAAATGGCTCGTCTGTCGAAACCTTTGCCGGAATTGGCTTTGGGGTTTCAACAAACCCTCCAAAAATGTTTATACACTGCTGTAGAGGCTTTGTCTTTTACAAGTTGTTAAGGCTAGGACGGCAATTTGTAACTTTCAAAACGGATAATTTAGGCCAACTCAAGCCTCCAGCGGATTGTTCCCCTACCGGGACTGTCTAAGCAGTCTTAACAGAGCTTCACAAAGATTCGTAAGGAAAATATTGTGAATGTCCCTGAAATTACTAAGTTTGGGGGCTTAGCTACAGGGTGCTCTACGTGGATGTAACTATCCCCCTGAACGGATTAGCCGAATGGCTTATGATCAAATTCATGCGCTGTTACATACCAAGTCCAGCTCGAGATCTGTAGTTTCCTCTAAGGCAAAACTCCACTTCTGGACTTGGACAAGGTTTAAACCGCAACACATTGCCAATTTAATCTCAGGTTTTGCTTGACCCATGATGGATGTAATGGATTTCTTTCGTCTCAGCCAGGGGCAGTGGAACTCCCAGCGGACGACCCACCACCTGCCCTTTCGCCGGGCTGAACTGGGCGGCTCTACCATTACCGTAGAAGCCCTCGACGCCGACCACCCCCGAGTGATCGAAATTTGTGAACTGCACGAAGTCGACCCTGCCACCGCCGTAGGGGGCGCTTCCGTCGTCTGGAAGGGGGCCATGGCCTGGGACCGGGATGACGAAAACCACGAAGGCAGCACCATTTTTGCCCTGGTGCCCGATCCTGAAAACCCTCGCGAAGGCCAGCTGCTGCGGGAACGGGGCTACGCCGAAATCGTGCCCGTGATTGGCCGTTACGAAGTGGACGACGACGAAGGCCTGCTGCTCACCACTGAGTACGAAACCATGAGTTCCGTTGAGCGGTTCTGGTTCGCCAACCCCAACCTGCGCATGCGCACCAGCATCGTGAAGCGTTTCGGCGGCTTCAGCACCGCTTCTTTCTGCGCCGAGTTGCGCATGGTGGAATCTGCTGACGCTGGGGAAGGGACACAGGAAAACCAATCTCCCGAGCAGGTTCCTGCCATGTCAGCCTTTGGCTGGTAAGGGAATCCTTTAGCGATAACGAAGTACAGAAGCTGTGGTCGGTCGACCGCAGTTTTTTATTATTTAACGAGAGAGATATATAAGGAGTCTTCGTCACGTTAGTTGGGGATAATGTCCGACAATGGATAGTCCCGCTATATACCCTCCTCGGAGGGGTGCCCGGAGGGCGGGGTGGGTTAAATCTGAAACGGTTAGCAACACAGTTACCACAAGAGAATTGCTCATGGCCAGGATTAACCCACCCCTGCCCCTCCCAGGAGGGGAGAGTACAGCGAAATCTCAGCGGTCTAACCTCGTTCTGAACTCAGCTTTGTAGGATGGGCAAAGCTGAGTTCAGCAAAATGCTCGCCTGTGGGTTGCGGCCAATGCCTGAGTAATCGGTTTGAAGCCGAATGTACCTCGGGCCTACCCCACCCTACAGTTTCTCCCAAGTTCACCCCACCCACCTCACCAACTCCACCACCCCACCATCCCCCTATTCCCTGCTTCCTCCAAAAACAGCAATCCCATTGAACCCTCTCAATCTCACAAATAGCCTTTCCTCCCAAAAGGTGAAGAAAAATAACCCTTTGTAACTCTCTCTGTCGAAATAAAAAGGGATGTTCCCGCTATCCCGTAGGCTGGGAAACCGTAGCCTGTCATACCGAAATCAGCTAAAGCAGGCCATTTTGCTCTCAGGGGAGATTCAGGATTTTTCTGGCCTCTGGAGTAAAAAACACCAATAAAAATCGCGGATGGAGGAAAGTCAAGAACGTGAATCTGCCGCTACTCACCTATGCACCGAACAGTCAAAACCAGCGGGTAGATGGTTACGAAGTTCCTGGTGACGACCAGCCCAGAATTTTTACCACTGACCAAGCTGGCCTGGTCCATTGTGCTGGCCACCAAAGGGCTGGAGGGCTTTGTCGATGCCCTGCTCAACAACGAAGAATATCTCTCCAACTTTGGCGACAACGTGGTGCCTTACCAGCAGCGGCGGGTGCTGCCCCAGCGGGACCAGGGAGATCTGCCCTTTGAGCGATTGCCCCGCTACGACCAGAACCATCTCCGGACGCTGGAATCTTTGGGCTACGATTTTTCTGCAGATCGGTCCTTACCCTCTGACGACTTTCTGGAAACGCCTCCAGCTGTGCGTAAAGTGGCTGGCGCTATAACGGCAGGTCTGGCTATCTGCCTGATGTTGGTGATGGTGGCTGTAGTTCTATCGTGGTTTGGGTGGGTTCAGATTTAACTCACATCCAGTTTTTCCGTTTTAAGCAGACCCTGACTCAGTAGAGTCAGGGTCTTTGGATGCAGCAGGTGAATGATCTTGCAATGGAGGCTCCGAGAGCGATTCCCTAGTGTTGGCAGCATCCAAGGGGTTGGCTTCTGCAGGACCAGGCTCTACCCTGGCAGGCTTAGGCACCATCGGCTCTACTTTAGGGGTATCCTCCTCAGGTTCCGAGTCCTGCTCGTCTTCATCCCCCACATCACCATAGAGGTTAGCAAGGCGGTCTTGCATATCCTGTAGCCAGCTGGTGTGCTCACTGCGGATGGTCTCTTCAGTACTGGCTACCAATTTTTCAAAGTTGACGGGTTTCTCTTGATCGTCTGCACTGAGGGAATACCACCAGGCCCGAATATCGTAGAGGGCATCGGCGGCCTGGTTATATCCCACCAGGGTGGCTTCTACTCGCTTATATTCTAAATAGCCTGCTAGTGATGTCGCCAGGGCTGTGGATACCGCAACCCAGTTTTGGAAGCCAATTGCCGCCAGCAGGGTACCTAATCCGCCAAAGAAGTAGACGTAGGTTTGAAGAATCTGGTAGTCGCGATCGTAGATCTTGGCTTTGCGGCGGTACCAGTTGAATTGGTCTTCCAGACGATATTGAATGTAATCATCTGCCTCCAAGTCTGCATAGCGCTTTAGAAACTCGCGTTTCTTTTCGGGCACTTGAGTTGCACTGGGGACTCGGTCTGAGGCTTGGACAGAGGGGTTAGTCTTGTCTTCTACCTCCCGAAACTGCATGAAAAAGTCCCAGACCGCCAATATCCCCTGCCGGGTCAGGTTGATGAATTGTTCTACGGCAACAATCAGCACTCCCTTCTTAACCCGAGTCTTGGCCTGACCTTCGTAGGGACTCAGAGCCGCTTGATGGACGGTACTGCCCTTAACTCGCTCACTAATCAGCTGAATTTTCTCGGCTAAAACGGCATTGCGGTTGCGCTTGTACTGTCTGACCCGAGTGCGGTAGTAAAAAATTTCCATCTTAAGGCTTTCGGAGTTGCCCCGCAGCAAAACCCAGTTGTTCCCACGGTCAAACTTAACGGCAAAGGCCAGCAGACCCGTAGCAAAGATAGGCAGCAAGATCAGCAGAAAATCCACCAGGGCCAGTCCACCCAGCCAGTAAAATCTTGCGCCCCAGGTTGACGGGTTAGACAGTTGAAAACCCTCAAACGCCTCGTTAAATAAAGCTAGCAAAGACAACTTGCCAACAGGATTGTCGGCCTCAAACCCAAATGCATTAGTCGTAATCCGGTTTTCGAGGATCGGCTGCGTCACAGAGAGCACCACCACCGTGACACTGAGATAAGCCAGCAATCGGCGGATAAAGAAGAATCGTTTCTGAGCGTTAGAAGCGTTGTCGCTGTAGGTATCGTGGCGTTCCCAGGCGTACTCTAAAAGCCGATTCCTGGAATCAACGGCAGAGGAATCGACTGGGGCTTGATCGTGAGCAGGTTTAGGGGCAGACTCCGAAGATGAAAACGTCACGGCTGATGATTAGGTAGCGAGCACCACCAGCTTACTCAAAATACTGTTTCAGGCGCTGGTAAATTTTGGGTAAGGGGTCTGACAAATCGAGATGCATCAACTTACCCTGGGGCTCATAGGTGTTGACCAACTCAACAATTTTAGGATCGACATCCTCGGGGGGGAGACCTGTCATAACGGCGGTAATAGTATCGGCCAAGCGGCCACTGCCAGACATTACAATCGCTGGACGACCTTCGGCCAGGTTAGCCTGTAGGTCAGTCAAGGCAATTTTGCCACCGTTAATTAACACCGTCAGCGACTTCTGTCCCGATGAGATCAGGGAAGCGAAATCAGCCAGCCACCTGGATTCACAGCCCCATTCATCCCCTGGGATGAGAAAAAAGCTGGTGTGATGAGGTTCTAGGGCATGGCGTGACTCATCATCTCTAACCTCTTGGAAATTTGGTAACTGTGCTTTACCCTGGGGCACCACCCCAATTAAAGGAAACTGCCCTCCGCTAGCATGACGAGCACGACCCATCATTTGAATCACACCCGAATCGGTGCCGCCGTCCAGCACCGTCAGGTTCATATCGATAGCCAGGGGAGCCAGCACATCGTTGAATATGGTCTGTAGTCGCTGCAAACTCTCTTCAGTCATGAGCCCGGCTCCACCAATGACAACCAGGGTAGGTCTGAGGTGGTTTAAATGTAGAATTTCTAGCGCTTGGGGGCTGGTCTGCTGAGGCGACAACCACAAAGCTTGAGCATTACATCCATTGTCAAAAGCCAGATCAACAATTCCAGCAGAGGAGGTTTTAACCATGTTTTTGCGGTTTTGCAACGGACGAATCTCAAGGCAAACGGGGACTGAAGATGATGGGCACAATGGCCAGCTCTGACACTCCTGAATCAAATCCGCCGATGCCGACGGTGCTACCGTGATCAATCAATCGGAAGAAAACAATCGGAAGAAAATTACTCAAATTTTGTCAACAGTTTCCCGAAATTTCCAGCCAGACTTCAAGAATACATAAAACGCATTATAGACCCAGTCGATAAATCGGTTCAGGTTTTGGGCTGATATCTTCTCAAATCACGCCAGGCGGTCCCTGACGATCGTTTTCAGACTCACCCGGAAGCCTGCTTAGAGTACTCCAACTCTTCAATTTGGACTACCCTTAGCCCTTGGGAGAAGATGAGCCTGGGCAGGCCTTGGAAAGAGTAAGCCATTCCGGAGCTAATCTTCCTTCGTGCCACTGGCAGCTACTGCAAAATTCCATAGCGTACTCCTCTGATGGTGATGACAATGCTTTTGGCTTGAATTAATATCAGCAGCGTACGCAGAATCACCAGAGCAGGCAAAATCACATCTTCTCGCCCTGCTTCCATACCCGGTAAATCTGCTCTCTGGTGGTTGGTTAATTGGTTGAGTTCGTGAAACAGCATCTCGATGGATTCCAGAGAGCAGGTATAGCCATCAATGCGGCGAAAGTCATACTCGGTCATTTCCTGTAGCAGCGCCGCCAGGGTTGTAGCCGTCCCTCCGGTTACGAGAACCTGCTCGGGGGGTGACACAGCCTTCATCAGGGCAAAGTGGTTGGTTAAAAATTGCTCAATTTGTTCAATGGTTGACGGGGTTAAGCGATCGCCGAGGTTAAATTGCTGTTTGAGTAACACAGCCCCCACCGGAATGCTCCATTGCTGTTGAATTTGACTCGGCAACCCGGAGATGACTTCGGTGCTGCCGCCGCCGATATCAATAGCCAGCACATGGGAATTTGCCCTGGGCAGTGCAACCGTCCCCCCCTGCATGAGCAGTTGCGTTACCCCCTTGAAGGTGTAGACCGCTTCTTCTTCCCCGCTGAGAATTCTCAGGGACCACCCAAACCTATCCGCAATGGCCTGCCGACAGACTTCGGCGTTTTGCGCCAGGCGAAATGCTGCCGTACCAAATACCGTCAGGTGATCTACTGGATACTCACTGAGAATGGCTTGATAAGTCTTTAGCACCTTTATCAATCGCTCAATTGCTGCTGGGTTCAGTTGTTTAGTTTGGGTGAGGTCTTCCCCCAGCTTGGTGGTGCGGGCTAGATCAATTTGGGGGAAAATCTGATCCCCCCGGCGTTTTGCAATCAACAGCAGGGCTGAATGGGTACCAATGTCGATGGCGGCGGCGTAGGTCATTGGTCAGGCTTCCTCGCCATTCAGGTTGAGGTCTGCCCATAAGTAGTCTACAAATTGCCGCGCCGAACGCCCTGAACGACCATTATGGCGAGTTGCCCACTGCAGCGCTCGGGCTTTCACATCTTCTGGCGGCAGGGCAATACCGGCCTGCTTTGCCAGGTGCTCAACAATTTGCAGGTAGGTGGGTTGATCCGCCGCTTCAAAGGTCAGAGTCAGGCCAAATCGATCGCTGAAGGACAGCTTTTCCTGCATCGTATCCCAGGCCTGCACCTCGTCCTGATCACTGGGTCGGGGCCGTTCGCTAAAGAATTCGCGCACCAGGTGGCGACGGTTTGAGGTGGCATAGACTACAACGTTAGCAGGACGGGCGGTAACGCTACCCTCCAGCACCACTTTCAGGGCTTTGAAGGCATCATCATCTTCCTCAAAAGACAGATCATCTACAAAAATAATGAACTTCTGGGGCGCTGTCCGCAGCAGATCTACAATCTGGGGTAAATCTGCCAGCTTGGACTTCCCCACCTCCACCAGGCGCAACCCCTGGTCATGAAATGCAGTCAGCAGCGCCTTGACGAGCGAAGACTTGCCCGCCCCCCGGCTACCGTAGAGTAAAACATTCAGGGCCGGATATCCCTTCAACAGGGCCAGGGTATTTTGCAACAGCTGCTGGCGGGGATAGTCGTAGGCCGTGAGCTGGTCCAGTCGAATGGAGTCTGGATTGGGAATGCCCCTGAGGTGCCCACCCTGCCAGGTAAAAGCCCGATATTGGGCAAACCGTCCGACTCCGTGTTTTTGGTAGTGGGTCGCCAGTCGTTGTAGTTCCGCACTCCAGGTTTCGCCCTGAAATTGGAACGGCAGCGGTTGGGGGTCATCCATATCCCACGCGACAGGGGGATCAGGCAGTTGAGCGACTTCCCGTACCCACTCTGCTACCTGCCCCGAATTCAGGTCGCAAATGACCTGAATCTGACTTAGGTCCCGGGTGGCTGCCTCCACCAACCGGGAAGGTAAGCTAGCCAGATCCGCAACTTGGGCCTGTTGCGTAAACGGGTTATCGGCATAGGCCAACTGGCGCAGCAAGTGGTTTCTCCAGGTCTCGCCCCGGGCGGCCAGAGCCCGAAACCAGTCGCCGTAGCCCCGTAAGCACTGGTTCACATCGCCGTCGATCAGCCCTCCCAGCAGCGATAGAAACTCCCGGCCTGCAGGGCTGTCGAAGGTTTGCCGAAACAACAGCAGCCCCTCAATCAGCTGGTAATAGTGCTTCGCCTGAACGCCTGCCTTTAATCCATCCATGCCGGTGTAAACAATTGATCAATCCACGATTAAGCTACATTACTGCAGGCGTGGGTCAAAAGCACGATAATTGCACACCAACGTGCCCCTGGCCTAGAACCTAAAAAGTTGGGAAATGGCAAATTTTGTATGACGGATTGTTACTTGGCCCTGGGATCTAACATCGACCCACAGAAACATATCGACCAGGCGATGGGCCGCCTTCAGGCATTGCCTAATTTCCAGCTAGAAACTGTATCGCCCTGGTATGAAACCGAACCCTGGGGCATTACCGACCAATCCGCCTTTTTGAATCTGGTTTTACGAGGGCAGTGGCATGAAGATGTCTTCGCTTTACTCCACGCTGCCCTGGCCATCGAAGCTTCTCTCAATCGCGTACGGCGGATCAAAAACGGACCTCGCACGATTGATATTGACATTTTGCTGTTTGGTCAGGAGCAACATGATGCGGAATCCTTGACCGTACCTCACCCAGGACTATACGAGCGAGACTTTATGCTGGTCCCCCTGTTGGATATTGAGCCTGCAGCGGTAGATCCGGTTAGCGGTCAGCCCCTCAAGAGGTTTTTGGATGATCTCCCCTATCGCTGCATTCGCGCCCAGGTTAGAGGGGCTGGCTCAAGATAACCTGAATTCAGGGTCAGGCTAGACCGCTGGAATTTTGCGGTAGCTTTTCCCCCTCGGGGGGGCAGGGGTGGGGGAAGCATAATAACAAGCCAGTTTACCCATTGGAAGCAGCCCAGGCGGAATGGTTTGGCAAGGGGTCGAAGGGAGGCGATTTGTATAGGGTTAAGGCGAGTGCAGCTTTAACGCCCAGATCAGGATGGCCGCACGAGCGGTCATCAAGCCCACCAGGGCCAACCACAAAAGATGAGGACTATGCGCCGCCTGGGCTGCTAAAGCCAGAGGCAAAAACCCAATACCAGTCGCCAGCACGGTAGCGTTGCGCAGCACTTTTCCGGCGGTGAGTCCCAGAAAGTAGCCGTCGAGCATGTAGGCGATCGCACCGATGCCCAGCACCGGCACCAACCACCCGACATATTGCTGAACCTGGTCAATCACTTCTCCATGGCCGGTCAGCAGACCAAAGAGAATATGGGGTAACAGCACAAACGCCAGGGAAAAGCCCAGCCCCAGGGCAATGCTGGTGCCGCCGCCAAGCCACAGCAGTTGCCGCAATTGGTGCTGTTCTCCACTGCCGTAAAACCGACCGGCAAAGCTTTCGGTGGCAAAGGCAATGCCATCAATAAAGTAGGCCGACAGGGTAACAACCTGCAGCAGCAGGGTATTGGCTGCCAGGGTTTGGGTACCCATGGCCGAACTAAAGTTGGTGAATAGTGCAAAGCTGAAAATCAGGGCAAAGGTGCGAATCAAAATATCCCGATTCAGCAAAAAAAGTCCTTTTAACTCAGTAGGGTTCCACACTTTTGGCAGCACAGCGTGAATGGGGCCGAGTCCTCCTTCCCGCACGATCAGCCCTAGACCAGCGGTTGCCATCAGGTACTGGCTCAGGGCGGTGGCGTATCCGGCTCCGGCGCTGGCCCAGCCAAACTGGCGGATGAATAGGTAATCCAGCACAACGTTGCCGCCATTGCCAATTAAGGACAGCACAATGACCCAGCGCCCCTTTTCTCGCCCCAGAAACCAGCCCATCAGTACCAGGTTGGTCAGTACCGCCGGGGCACCCCAAATGCGTCCATTAAAAAAGTCATAGCCCGCTGCCTTCACTTCCGGTTCTGCGCTCAACAGGGCAAACCCAAGGTCGCGAATGGGGACCTGAAGTAAAAGGATGAGGAGGCCGAACGCGATCGCAACCAGCCCACCCCGCAGCAAAATCAGCCAAAGTTCGGTACGGTCTTCACGCCCCCTGGCCTGGGCGGTAAGTCCCGTAGTGCCCATGCGCAGGAAGCCAAAGCTCCAGTACACGACGTTAAAAATTACCGTAGCCAGGGCCACCCCGGCTAGATAGCGAATTTCGGCCAGATGCCCCAAAAACGCCGTATCAATCAGCCCGGCCAGGGGCACCATTAAATTCGAGATGATGTTGGCGGCGGCAAGCTTTAGAAAGCTCGGCAAAAAGGGAGGAGCGGCTTGTTTTTGCGGTGACATACCCGGCTAGAAAAAACCATCCTGCTCAATTTCCTCAATGGTTTGCAGCCCTCGGGTATCCCCTATTTTGAGAATGGCGGTGCGGGCATCTTCTCGCACCCCCAGGTCATCATCTTCGGCAAAGGTTTCAATCAGGGCATCTACCGCCGTGTGGTAAACCACATTAGAGGGCAGCTCTCGGCAGAGCTGGCCGATAGACCAGGCACAATTACTGCGCACCGCCGCCACCGCATCCCGACGCATGGCTTCAATCAGAGGAGGAATGGCTTTAATCACAGATTCATAGCCCACCTGGGCCATTTGGGCCAGGGCACTGGCCGCCCAGAGCCGCACCGCCGGCACGTCTGTTTTTAAGGCATCTACCAGGGGCTCCAGGGCACGCTCGTCGCAGGCGTTGCCCAAGGCCCACACCAGCCCTTTGCGCACATAACCATTCACATCGAGGGCCAGATGATCGACCAACGCCGCCACAGACTGATCTGAGGAGTTGCGCCCCAGGGCATAGGCTGCACTCACACGCACCAGGGGGCAAAGGTCATTCAGCAGGTCGATCAGGGCAGGAACCGAGCGCTCATCTTCCACTTCGCAAAATGCCCGCGCCGCCAGCATACGCTGCTGGGGATCTGGATCAGACAAAAGCGGCAGCATGAGCTCAGGATCAAACCTGGGTACACCATCTGCTGCTGGTGGCCCCAGTTCATCTAAAGGATCCGAGAACTCCAGATCTGGGTTGAGGGTAGTCAGATCATCGTCATACATACTGCCACTTTATCTGGTTCCGATGCACTTTGCACCTCCTCCCTGCACTAAACTAGAGGGAGAGTGTTCCGGCGAAATAATCATTCAACAGCCCCAGGGCAATGGCAGAATGTTGGCCCATCAGCCCGACTGCCCTGCCCGTTGTTGAGACAACTTTTTCGGTGGAATACGGTTCAGAACAGACCCAGTAAGAGCAATCATCCATGCGGCCTAAGCGATCTGCCAAACCCAAGTTGGGACGACTGGAAAAAATTGAACCCGTCAATTACTGGCAGAGCGATGCAGATTTTTTAGACTGGCTGATTGAGCCCGAAAATCTTGAACTACTGGCAGAAGCCCTGGGCTTGGAACTGACCGCGGTTACGGTAGATGACCACGAGGGCGAGTCTACTTTGCAGTATTTTCTCTGTGAAGACCCGGCTACCGCAGCGCTGGTGCTGGTGCTGCCTCAAATTACCGCTGCCGATGCCACCCACCTTGGCCAACTGATCATGGGCGCGGCCCAGGTCGAAGCATCTACTGTAGTGTGGGTTACCGCCGAATTCTCACCAGAGACGGTTCAAACGATGGCCTGGCTGGCTCAAATTGCCCGTCCCCATTGCTCTCTAGAAGGGGTGGAAGTGGAACTCTGGCGCATCGGCAAAAACGCCATGGCCGCAAATTTTCATTGCCTGGAGACCGGCGCTGCCTCGGAGGGGGCCGATAGCAGCTCTGGGGAGACCGCGCTTGACGAGGATGAAGACGAGGCCGCAGATCCTCCAGAACCAGAACCGGAACCGCTGACAGCACTACAGCAGGAAAATCTGGAGTTCTGGACGGAGTTATGTCATCAACTTGACCAGCGAGGCAGCGTCATTAAGCCCGGTGCCCCCACTCCAGAACCGGCCATGGGGTTTGCCATTGCCCGAGCCGACTTTCGCCTCTATGCCATCCTTGATCGAGATCATCGTAGCCTGCACACCGAGCTTCTACTGTCCGGGGTCGATGCCCATCCCCATTTCTATCTGCTAGCCCACGAACGGGCCCTGGTGGAAGACGAAATCGGCTATCCCCTGATTTGGGACGACAGCGGCAAGCATACCGGTGCCATTGCCTGCAGCCTGGTCGATGTCGACCTCTCTGACCGACAGCACTGGAAAGACTACCAGACCTGGTTTTGCGATCGCTTAGAGCAGCTTTACGAGGTGTTCTACGACCGTATCAAGCATCTGGATGCGGCCACCTATCAACCCCTGCCCGACTATGACGCAGAACCGCTGGCCCATTCCTTCATTCTGCCGACCAGCGGTCGGGGTTAGAGTGTTCCAGCGAAATCAGCATCCAGCAACTTAAGGGCAATTCAAGGCCATTAGCTCTTACCAGACCACTTGAGTTGGGTTGCGGGTGCTGGCGACCCGCCAAGGACAACCCAACGATGGGGAAGGGATGGTGGAATTTGTGGCTTACCACACCTCCCCATCACCGGGGCAAATTCACGAGCAATCCCGCTTTGTTAAACCAAAAGGACGCTGGTGTTACCTGGCCGGAGACAGGCTGCCGTCGCTGTGGCCCAAACGCAGCGAACCCTGCTGGTGCGGTAGCGGCAAGACATTTAAAGCCTGCCAGGGCTGAAATTTTAAGATTGCCTGTATTTGTGCCCGAACCACGGCAAAGGGTTTCATACTCAGACCAATTCCCCACGTTACCGGTCAAGTTAAAAGATTGCAGTCTTACCGGTGGGGCAAAATCTATCAGGTTTGACATCGGGCTGGCTGCAGCCCATCTGAATGACCTGTAATCAAACATTACCCGTATCGGACCGTGGCCTGAGCTATGACAGAGACCTCCATCAAACTAACCCAGAGTCCTTCTCCCCAGGAGATTCCAGAGGCAGAAACCGTAGAACTCACCCCCGAGGTCATCGAACGGGTGCAGGCAGGGGTCGCGGCCTCTCAAAATCCGGTGGTCCGGCATTACATCGCAGAGGACCTGGAGCAGTTGAGCAAGATCGCCGCAGGCCATGCCGATGGACGGGTCAGCGGTCGCTTTCGCCGCTGGGTTATGCGGCGCTTTATCAAGGCTTTCTTTCGGGTCCGCATCGAAAACCCCGAAAACATCCCGACCACGTCCAACATTCTCACCGCCAACCACCTCAGCCATATTGATCCCTTTTTAATTCTGGCCTTTGTACCGCCCCATCCCTACTACTACATCCTGGGAGATGCGCGCACCCTTTACAACAAACGGTGGAAACGCTGGTTAATAGGCTGGGCCGGCGGCATTATTCCCCTGGAGCGCTGGTGGAAGGAGGAAGTTGCGGTCATGCATGCCGCCGATAGGGGAGACCGACCCGATTTGCAGAGCCTGGCTGAGGCCATCCGGGCAGACGTTCCCCACGGTAGTTCTATTCAACAGATGCGGCAAATCGATCAGGCGGTGCAGGCGCTGCTGGCGCGGGGAGACGGCATCATGCTATTTCCCGAAGGACGCCTGGGGGAAGCGGAAGGCAAAATGCACCTGCCCTTAAAGCGGGGAACGGTGCTCTATGCTATGCGCTCAGGGGTGCCCATTGTGCCCGTGGCCATTATCGGCACGCGGGAACTGTATTTTCGTAAACGGCTCACCCTGAGGTTTGGCCCTCCCCTGCAGGTGCCCCATCAAAAGCACCCCAAGCGCCCGGATATCGACCAAACCCTGGCCCAACTCGAAGCCGCGTTTCTGGATTTGCTGCCCCAAAACTACCAGGAACCCCAGGGCCCCAAGCTCTTTCACAAATGGCTCAACCGTTTGTTCTGGTAAGGTTCACGGCAGGTCACGGGCTTGCCCCTGGGCTGTAGCCCAAGTTAGAGCGGTAATGACAGCTGGACGTTACGGTTCACACCATGAATTCTCTCCGAACTGTGATTTCCATCACTCAATTCTTCCCGGACCTGGGGCGAAGATGGAGAAGGTTCAAACCATCCAGATGCCAATACCGCGATACCGGCCTCAGAGATTGGGGAGGTCAACAATGAGTTCCTGTCCCAGCACTGCTACCCGATCGCCGTTCACCAGCTTCCGACCCCGGCGGGTTTCAACAGTGCCGTTCACCATGACCTCACCCTCCTGTACCAGAAACTTAGCCTGGCCGCCAGTCGAGACGACCTGCCTATGTTTTAAGAATTGATCGAGTTTTATGTAATCTACATTGGGCATACTGAATATTAATCCCAGCAATACAGCGTTTTTGCAGCTAGCAAGGCGCACCGATGGTCTCAAACCCCTGATTTCAGAAGATTAGCTCAGCCTCACCAGCCCAGAAAAGGTGGTAGCCATAGAAAGTCTTTAGCTCTAGACTCCCTACGGCCCTTTAAACTCAAAGAAAGGTCCGACGTTAAACCTTCAGCACCCACGGTCATGCTCCAAAACGATCGTCAGTTACTCCAAGAATTGCACCAAAAGCAACATCAGCTGCAAATTTTTCGCAGGGCATCCAGTCCTACCATGCAGAGCTTGCTTGACCAACTCGATTGGGGCCTTGTCTCAGGGGCAGGGCAAAACGGGCTTCCCTTACTGACTCTGCGGTTTACCCACCGGGTTTGTCTAGATGATCCAACCCTGCTAGACCTGGCTGAAGAGGCCGAACAAACCTGGGGACCTGTAGATTTTGCCCTGTTTTCCGGTGAAACCAACGAGCCCTTGAGAGTGCTCAGTCAAACCCTGCTAGATGGTCGCTGGCGCTGGCGACGTCCGAGCTATTGAAATCTTAAAGAAACCTGCCCTCAGCTGAGCTTGAGGGCATTTACCGGGACCTCGTCCCAGGATTCAACCGTGCGCAGACGGGCCTGCCATCCCTGGTCTACCTGTTCCGGGGTCAGGTTTTCTCGAAACGACTGGTGGCAGGCCTGGGCCTGTTCTTCGTCACAGCAGGCAATGCAAGAATAAATAATCCCTGAGGGATCAAGCTGTTCGTTCACCCAAATCATAGTTGTCTGATTGTCCTACAGTGCTGACTGTAGCACTAGGAGGCCGCCATCTGGTGCATGGGAGCCGCAACGGTGAGCACGGTTTGACGCAGCTCAGCAATGGACTGGAGCTGATAGTCGTTCACTTCCTGAAGTTTGGCGATGGCCTCTGACAGAGCCTCCAGGGATTGTCTAACCCCTTCGGCTTCTGCCTGGGCCGGGTCGAGTAACTCCTGACAGACCGCTAGCTTGCCCCGCAAAGCGGCCAGGTCTAGCTGCTGGCGTTGCACCTCGGCTTCAAAGGCCTCAACCTCACCACGCCGACTTGCCAGGTCAGTTTCCAGAGTTTCCAGTTCCTGCTTAAGTTGAGCAATGCCTTCCTGGGCCTGCTTCATGTCTTCTTCCATGGCCTGCAGGGCATCAGAGGTGTGCTGGCGCTGCTCATCTACGCTATCCAGCAGGGGTTCCAGGTTTACGGCATTGAACTGACCGTCGTTAACGGCCAGACCCTGACGACGATTCAGTACGGCCCGATGCTGGCTCAGCACCTCCTCCCGCTCCAGCAGGTTACGGCGCTGGCCCACCAGGGTCTCGTTCAGCATTTGATAGCGGTCCTGTTCTTCTTCTAGCTCTGTTTCTAGCTGCAATCGCTCGAACTCGTTGGCCTGCCCAATTTTCTCTTTAATTTCGTCCAGGGCTTGCTGTTCCAGGGTCAATTCTTCTTCCTGGTCTGACACAAACCTTGACACCTTCTCCAGGTCTTTTTCTAGGTCAGACACCAGGTTCTGTAGTTCGGCAATATCCATGGCCTCCAGGGCCGACACGTCAACCTTTTTACTGAGACGCACTTTGTCGCTGGTGTTCAACAAGTCATAAAGGTGTTTGTGCAGGTTCGTCTGGGCATGGAGGTTATCCGACAGAGTTTGAATCTTGTCCTGCTGGTTTTTAACCCACTGCTGTTGGAGCTTCAGGTCTTCTTTTTTCGCCACCAGCTGGCTCTGGGATTGATGCCAATCTTCCCAGCGCTGCTTCAGTTCAGCCGCCTGCTGGTCAATTTCCTGCTGGCGTTGCTCAAGGACCTGTCCTTGCTCTTCCAGACTCTGGCGATAAGCCGCCATGGTTGCCTGATGCTGAGAAAGACCATTGGCAGCATCCCCAAGGGGGGCGCGCAGGGCCTCCATGGGCAGAACAACTTCCGTCAGGCGATTGAGGGCACCCTGCATTTGCTCAACCTGGGCCTCGTCTAGCCCTCCCTGGCGGGAGACTTCTGACTGCAGTTCCTCAAAACGGCGCTTTTCACCGTTGAGATGATCCCAGGCCCCCTCCAGGTCTCTCGCCTGCCGCTCCAGTTCTTCCTGCTGCTGGTGCAGATCATCCTTCAGTTTCTGTAGCTCCTGCCGCTGACCTTCCAGCTGCTCAACATCAGCCTCAGCTTGCTCGACCTGTTCCTGACGAGCTTCCAGTTCCAGTTCTCGGCGGTTCAGTTCCTGGCTCTGAAACGTCAGGGACTGTTTCCACTGTTCAATTTCTTCTTCCTGGGTTTTCGATTTTTTACTCAGGTTCGAAAAAGTTTGCAGAATGTTCACCAGAGAACGTCCGGCCTCGTAGTGGCGCTGAATTTGCCGGTTGTTCGTCAGTTCAACCATGACCAGGGTTCCGGCACCGTAGGTGGCGTCATCGGGAGCGCCAATCGTTTCGTCTCCGGGTACTGCAGTCCAGCTATTTTCGCCCCGCTGGCAGGCCAATAGTTTGAATTCGGGTTTCCCAGAGCCAATAAATCCGGTTTTTTTCTGGACTTCTGCTAAGTACAGCACGCTGGTGGTCCTCGTTGCTTAAAGGTGTAGGGTATGACTCAAAATCGAGAAGTCTGTGAAACGCCTTGAGCTCCAATCTGTAGCCTGATGCGATCAGCCTGCTCATCCAATAGATGATGCCCTCTGCTCTAGTCATAAGATTGGAGGAGCACATCGCCGCCCGGAAGAGAGACTTCTGACCATAGGCTAAAGGCATCTTAGCTAATTCTGGATTCAGAGACAGTCCTTCTGAATGGATTCTCGAAGGATTATTCTTTTCCAAGACTGATACACCCGAGTTTTTTGTACCTATTTATACCGCCCTACCCTCTCAGGTAGAACTGGCTGTGACTTTACAGAGTTAAAGCGGCATAGTCCTAATGTGCCCTATTTTTCCGGATGGCTGACGCTGGATTCAGAAAAAATTGGGGGGAGTGTCATCCTGCCAGGGAACCGTGACAATATGTGAACTTTTTCGTGGGGGGAACGATACCAGGTGGTGGCTGTAGAAACAACAGTTTGGAAAACTCAGCCCTACCCTAGAGGTATTTGGGGTATGGTGGCATTGTTGACAAGCCGCTGCTAAACCCGCTACCGGAACGTTGATTGGCAGGGTCTGATTCTCTCCCCTCTAGCAGCAAGGCTTAGCGCCGCGACTATCTAAGCAATACCGTTTGTCGGGGTCATCCTGTTCCGCTTGCCATTTCGTTGGGCTGCCCATGCAAGGTTTTCTTTCAGAAATTGATATTCGCAGCATTTTGCAGCTAGTGGAGCTGGGGCAGCGTACTGGCGAACTATACCTGGAGAGTTATCCCGCTAAGGGTTCAGGCCTCCCCCCGGGTTCGAAGGAACCAGCCCCCGGCTTTAGCGAAGCCCACCACCAGTCGTGGCTGGTCTTTTTTGCCCATGGGCAGCTGGTCTATGCCGGCCCCACAGATGCTGGCATCAGTCGCCTGCGCGATCATCTGCATCGCTACAAAATTGATGATTCATTGCCAGACCCCAGCACAACCTCCGCCATTGCCTCCTTTAACTCTCCCGAATACGGAACTCTCTGGGCTTTGCTAGAGCGTCGGCTGCTCACCCCCGAGCAGAGCCGGGCCATCCTCAGCCACATGATTCATGAGACCCTATTTGACTTGTTGGGGCTGCATCAGGGATCTTTTGTGTTTCAGCTCAGTTCTGCCCTCAGCCCCCAGCTGACGACCCACAAAACCAGCGATCTGGTGATGGAACTCACCCCTGAAATTCAGATGTGGCATCAGTTTCATCCTCATATTCAATCTCCCTACCAGTGCCCGGTGATCTTAGACCGGGCGGCCTTCCAGGCGAATATTTCCGCCGCAACCTATCAACGCCTGGCCGACTGGATGAATGGCCAAACTTCGCTGCGCCAGATGGCCCGATACCTGAATCGCAATCTGGTCACGGTGGCCCGCAGTCTCTTACCCTCCATTCAACAGGGGCTGGTGAGTTTGACCTATCCGCCCCATACCGTTGGCCAGTTCTCTCAGGCTGGCGAAGAGCTCTGGCCCCAGCGAGTGCCCCGGGTCGTCTGCGTTGACGATGGGGTCACCATTCGCCAGACGGTGGAGCATATTCTCGATCATCAGGGTTACGAGGCGACCTCTATCGGCAACCCGCTCAAGGCCCTGGGGCTGCTGTTTCAGCTCAAGCCCGATCTGATTCTGTGCGACATCGCCATGCCAGAACTCGAGGGCTACGAACTCTGTGCCATGTTGCGGCATTCCCATGTCTTTCGCCAGACCCCGATTGTTATGCTTACCGGCAAAGACGGTTTTATTGACCGGGTGCGAGCCCGCATGGCGGGGGCTACCGATTACCTCACTAAGCCCTTTGGGGCCAGTGAACTGCTCACGCTGGTAGAAAAATATGTCGGCCCAGGCAACCCCGACCGTCCCCGCCCGGATAAATTATTGGCTAAAGCTCTGGAAGAAGATCTGGATATAGATTTCAGCGAAGCCCAGTATCCTCACTAAAATTATCCTCACTAAAATTCATTGATTTTGGGGTCTTTTTTTCCATTTTCGAAAAGTTTCGACATAATTTTTGGCAATGGGGTGATTAATTTAGGGCTACCGAAAGCCTATCTGGCATTTGGGGTACCTTATAAACACGGAAAGGTTGGCCAGGCTCAGGCCGGTAGGGGCCTTTCTATTGGTCAACGCACCCTCGATCTGGGTTAAGAACCGGCGGGTTTGCCTCAGGCTCAACTCGTCTCTTGACCCGCTCGGGGATTATATCCAGTTCTTTCCTTGGCGATGGGGCGTCCTTAACGTATCAACCTATGAGTACAGTGCTGGTGGTGGAAGACAGTGTTCCTCAACGGGAAATGATCACTGATTTGCTCAGAGGCAGCGGTTTGAAAGTAACGGTGGCCAGCGATGGGATGGAAGCTCTGGAATGTATTCAGGGCGAAGTGCCCGATGTGGTGGTGCTAGACATTGTCATGCCCCGCATGAACGGCTACGAATTTTGTCGCAAGCTCAAGTCTGACCCTGCCACCCAGAACGTACCCGTGGTGATGTGTTCATCCAAAGGGGAAGAGTTCGATCGCTATTGGGGCATGAAACAGGGGGCCGATGCCTACATCGCCAAACCTTTTCAGCCCATGGAGTTGATCGGTACCGTAAAGCAGCTACTGAGGGGATGATTGACATCGTAAGCAACTATGGTAGGCAATCCTGATTTTTTGACCCAAACCGGGCAAGACCAAGATCCAGAGCTTCAGGAACTAGAAACCCCTGAAGGTGAACTTTTTTTACGATTCTTTGTCACCTCAGAGGACGAATTCGCCCTGCCTGCCACGGGAATTCGCCGCATTATCGAACAATCCCCCGAGCGCATTACCCCCATCCCCAATGTCTCCCACCTCTTGCTGGGCACCCTGAACGAGCAGGGCCGGGTGATTTGGGTGGCCGACCTGGGGCAGTTTTTGGGCTATAACAAACCGCTGAACACCGATCGCCCCGAAATTCAGGTGATCGCCATCGAAGATCAGGGAACTATGCTAGGCTTAGCCGTTGATCGGATTGTCGGCACGCGCTGGCTTAATCCCGATAAAACCAGGGTGTCATCTGATAGTCCAGATACCATGGCTCCATTTTTGCGAGGAGAATGGGTCATGAATGCAGAAGAAGACCGCACGCTGCGTTTGCTGGATCATATTGCCGTGATTCGTTCGGCCCGTTGGGCCACATGATGGGTTCAGGGATAGTCAAATTTTGGCAACCGTGAGGAGCACACCTAACCACCCCCTTAGGATACTTGCACTGGCAGGAGAAGATTATGGCTTCAGGCATCGATTTTTCTCAAGCATATCAGAAAGCTGAAAAGGCCTATATGCAAGGTAAATACCAGGATGCTGCCACCGCTATTGACAAATTGGCGATGGAGTACCCTGAAGATCCGAGTGTCTTACTGCTAAGGGGGCACATCTACTGTTACGGCATGCAGCAATATGACATTGCCACCGAGCAGTACCGCAAAGTTTTAAACATCACCTCAGAGTCAGAATTCGTCGATTACGCCAGTAGCGGTCTCGACTATGCTTCTCAATTCAGTAATGGGCAGGGGGCTGGCCAGTTCGAGGAAGTCGATCTCGAAGATAGTGAGGATAGCCAAACCCTGTTTGACCAGGGCGGTTTAGAGTCTGATTCCCTGGCGGCTTCCCCCGAGGCTGGCGTTGACGACTCGGACTTACTCCAGGCAGATGCCTCTGGTTCCTTCAGTCTCGATGATTCAGACTTATCCGCAGGGGACCCCTTCGCAGACTCAGATGTTATCGTCGAAGACCCCTTCGCCATGGATTCTGAAGCCCTGGCCGACCTGGATGACTCCTTTATGGATATGGGAGACAACCCCTTTTTGGCGGCTGATGACAACGATATGGAGAGCGGTGACATCAGCTTTGACACCGACGATAACCCCTTTGCCAGCCTGGACGGGGAAGCGTTGGGGAGCACCGGCACCTCCCTGGACGCTAGCGACCCCTTCGACCAGATGTCCGCAACAGGGGCTACCGTCGATGCTCCCGGCGTCTCGGATCTGGATCTGGACCTGGAGGAAGAATTTGTGGGGGATATGAGCCAGAACCAGGGGTTTGCCGACTCCACTGAACAAACCCTCTTTATGGGAGACAGCAGTAGCCAGGCTGCGGTACATCGCGATTGGGATCTGGAGGCTATTGACCAGGAAGACAAAACGGTCTTTGCCGCCGACCCGGTTTTAGACCCTGAGGAAGATGCCTTCTCTGAAGTAGACCAGGCTGATCTACCCGACTATTCCAACAACGGCATGGCTATGCCCGACAGCATGGAGACTGACCAGTCCGGTAGTAACGTCGATTTTCTGGATGAATTTAGCGAATTTGACGACCTGGGCAGTCTGCCCGACTTCGAGCTTTCCGACAGCTCCGCTGGCTTTACCAGTCCCGCGGTGGGGCCTTCGGGGCTCAGCTCCACCGATGACGACACCGCTCACGACCTGGGCACGTCAGCCTTTGATCTGAGCGACATGAGCGATCAGTCAGTGGTGGGCGAAGACGAGATCTTTAGCCTCTCTGGGGAGCACGAAAGTTTGCCCGTATTTGCGGCAGGGGAAGCGGCATCCCTGGAGGAAGTCTCCGTAGAGCAGGGATGGTTGGGCTTTTTAGAGAATGCTCCCCTGGCCAAGAAGGAGATTATGGTGGCGGCAGCGGCAGGCATTGCAGCGGCGTTAGCTGTGGGCGTGATTAACTTTGCGGCATCAACCCTGCAACCTGAGCGACCAGCTCCCAAAGGGCTTCATGCCGTTATGGCGATCGCGGCAGGGCTTACGGGTTTTGGGGCCGCCTGGGGTACCGGCAGACTGGCCCATCGCCCCATTCGCAATACCGTTGATGACCTGCAGCAGCAGTTTAATTCCGTCATTCAGGGTAATTTATCCGCCCGGGCTTCGGTCTACGCCGAAGACGAATTTGGTCTCCTGTCCAGCAGCTTCAACCAGATGTCGCGGGTTATTTTAACCACCACCAGCGAAGCCCAGCGCAAAGCCCAGGAGCAGGAGCAGGCCAAAGAGGATTTGCAGCGCCAGGTCATTCGCCTCCTCGACGACGTAGAAGGAGCCGCTCGGGGTGACCTCACCGTTCAGGCAGAAGTCACCGCTGACGTCCTGGGGGCGGTGGCCGACTCGTTTAACCTGACCATTCAAAACCTGCGGGAAATTGTGGAACAGGTGAGCGTAGCGGCCCGCCAGGTGAGTAAAGGGTCTACCGAAAATGAAAGTTTCGCCCGCAGTCTGTCGGCAGATGCTCTGCGCCAGGCAGAGGAGTTGGCGGTTACCCTGAATTCAGTGCAGGTCATGACCGATTCAATTCAGCGGGTGGCCGAAAGTGCTCGCGAGGCCGAAGAGGTTGCCCGGTCGGCATCTTCTACCGCGTTGAAGGGCGGCGAGTCGGTGGAGCGTACCGTGGCGGGGATTCTTGAGATCCGCGAAACAGTGGCAGAAACCACCCGTAAGGTGAAGCGTCTGGCAGAGTCGTCGCAAGAAATTTCTAAGATTGTGGCCTTGATTTCCCAGATCGCTTCCCGGACCAACCTGCTCGCGCTTAACGCCAGCATTGAGGCGGCCAGGGCCGGAGAAGCCGGGCGAGGCTTTGCCATCGTAGCCGACGAGGTACGACAGCTGGCCGACCGGGCCGCTAAAGCATCGAAAGAAATTGAGCAGATTGTGTTGCAAATTCAAGGAGAAACCGGCAGTGTCATGACTGCCATGGAAGAGGGCACCCAGCAGGTAATTGAGGGCACCCGCCTGGCAGAACAGGCGAAGCGATCTCTGGAAGATATTATTCAGGTGTCAAATCGCATTGACGTGCTGGTGCGATCCATTACCGCCGATACTGTCGAACAAACCGAAACCTCTCGGGCTGTCGCCCAGGTTATGCAATCGGTGGAGTTAACGGCCCAAGAGACCTCTCAAGAGGCCCAACGGGTGTCTGGGTCGCTGCAAAATCTGGTGGGGGTAGCTCGGGATCTGCTGACCTCCGTAGAGCGATTCAAAGTGGAAAAGTCTGATGAAGGCTAAATCTAAATATTGTCCTGAGGGGTAGGGGTATTCAGGCCGTTGAATACCGACGTTGGGATCAGAACGCGATAGGGGAGACCACCATGTTGTCTGAAGATCAAAAGCGAATTTTAGGGTATTTCATTGAGGAGGCGAAAGACCACCTCAACACCATCGAACAGGGGCTCTTGAATCTACAGACAACCATCGAAGATGCCGAGATGGTGAATGAGGTATTTCGAGCGGCCCACTCAGTCAAAGGGGGAGCCGCCATGCTGGGGCTCCATAGCATTCAGCGCACCTCCCACCGCCTGGAGGACTTTTTCAAGCTGATGAAGGAATCGCCTCCCCAGGCTGATCGGGAGTTAGAAACGAAGCTCTTGCGTATCTTTGACGGCCTCCAGGAACAGCTTGATCAGCTCCAGAGCCCCTACGGCCTTTCCGATGAGCAGGGGCAGGCGATTTTATCGGGCCTGGAACCGGTTTTTGCTGAAACTGAACAGCACCTGCAAACCCTTCTAGACCAGGCCCCCGCCGCACCCAAGGCCGCCGCCGCCCCGGCTCCCAAAACTTCCGCCGCTCCGGCTAGGGCCCATCCCGAAACCAGTGCCCTGCAGCTTGTGTTTCAAAGCGATGTACCGGCACTGCTGAGGGATATGCTGGCGGGCTTTAAAAAGCCAGATACCGAGGCCACCCGCCAGGAGTTGAGGCAAATTTGTCAGCGGTTCAACAGTATTGGCATACAGTTCGAGCTACCCCAGTGGAGTGAACTGACCACCCTAACCGAGGCGGCAGTTTCTAATCCCGATCAGAGTTTTCGAGCCCTGGCACCGGTGGTGATTAAAGACCTGAAACAGGCCCAAGACCTGGTGTTACAGGGCCTCGCTGGTCACATTAGTCCCAGCCCAGCCCTGGCGGCACTGGTGCCCCCTGAACCTACCCCAGAAGCTACCGAAGATGCGGATCTGGATGCTCTGCTGGCCGATGCTTTAGACACCGATGAGTTCGATACCGATGCCACCGAAGCATCTGACCTGGCCGATTTGTTTGCTGCCGCCGAAAGCGATGGCACGGAAGATGACTCCGGGCTGGATGCGACCTGGCTTGAGCAGGCCACTCAAACCGAATCGAGCAATGTGGAGGATCTAGAAGCCGCTTTTGATAGCCTGACCTCGGAAGTGCTTGATGCCAGTGCCACTAAACCTGGCTACCGAAACGCTGACGTAGAAGTAGGCGATGAAGAACTCAACATTTTGGCCGACCTGTTTGAAGGAGATATGGCCGGGCTGGAGGCAGTTTGGGAAGAGGAAGAAGACCTCAATGAAGAAGCCCAGACGCCTCAGACCGACGGGGAAGATAGTATTTCCCTAGATAACGACCTGGCGGACCTGTTGGAAACTGCTGGCCCGATCCCGGCTGAAGCCACCACCGAAGACGATGACCTGGTCAGTCTGTTTGGGGCTTCCTTTGATGAAGCCCTGGCCGGAGCCGAATTTCCCCAGGATTCTACCCCGGCAACCAATGAGCCCGATGAAGCGGCCCACGATACCGCGTTAATGCTAGAGCTTGAGGATGCCACCCCGGCAGCAACCGTTGCTTCTCAGGCATCGGGCGGGGAAGAAGTGGCCGACTTTTTTGCCGTAGAAGACGGTGGTAACGGGGCTACCGCGGCTGGGGACGTTACCTCCCAGGCCGACTTTGACGACTTTTTCGATGCCCTTCCGGCCTCAGCCACGGCCCCTACAGAGGCCATGGCCCATGTCGATGACGCTCTGTTAGGCGATCATCCAGGGGGAGAGGGGGCTGCGATCGTCAACCCCACCCGCCCTGAGGACAATGGCCAGACCTCAGGCCCTGGGGAGGCTGGTCCCGCTCCGGACCAGCCTCAAGGTTTCGACCAGGCCCAAGACGATGAATTCGAAGAACTGTTCAATGGCCCGTCAGCCTTTGCTCCGGAAGCAGCCATTACCCAGACCAGCGATACTCCGATTACCGATACTCCGATTACCGATACTCCGATTGAAGCCCCTCACCAGCCTGCTGCCGTCGATGGCGATGCGCAGTTGGCCGACTTCGAACTAGACTTTTCGGCAGAGGCCGAGGCGGTTACCGATGTCAACCTTGATGTAGACTTCGACAGCTTTGATCTGGACGATGCTACCGGCGTTGAAACCCCTGAATCAGAAGACGCCCAGACCGAGGAACTGCATTTTGACTCCCTGGATGCGGATTTAGGTCTCTCTACAGACGATGCTGACCCTGCCACCGCAGACGATCACGATCTGGATTTCGCCCCAGAGGCCATAGCGGCCTCCCCGACGGATGGTCAAACAACTTCCCCAAACACCGAAGCGGTTGATTCAACCCTGACTGACGTCGACCTGGATGCCTCTGAAGCCGGTGAAGACCCCTGGGACGCCGACCTCCAGCCCACAGATGACCTGGAAGATCCCTTTAGGGAGAGCGATCTGGAGAATCTGACCGACACCGAGGCAGGGGACAGCGATGATGTGCTGGCGGATCTGGAAGGGGAGGCTGACCCCGGCACGGTCGTCACCGGCAGCTCCGATGCCTTGCAAACAACTCCCCAGGGCTCCGCTGATACAACTGCAGAAGACGATGATGACTTTGGATTCGATGATTTAGAGAGCCTGCTGGATGAACCCACGTCCATTCCCCCTGGAGGGGATGGAGTACCCGCAGCGGAGCCAGACGATGGCTTCGAGGAGCTAGAAAACCTGCTGGAAGATGACTCAGCCATTTCCACGGGGGCAATCGCCGATGCTACCCGGGGTTTTGCCGGGGATACCGCCCCCGCACAAAGCGGTCCTGATTTAGACGAATTTAGCGACCTCGAGAAACTTCTGGAGGATACCGATCAGCTCGGGGGCTCTAGCCCCACCCTGGGCAGTCGCCGTGGTGGCGCGGTTCAGGCCGCTCGTCGGGCCCCCAGACGGACAACAACGGTTACAGACCAGACCATGCGGGTTTCTGTAAACCACCTGGATATTCTCAGCAACCTGGTGGGGGAACTGGTGGTAAACCGCAACTCCCTGGAGCAAGACCAGGAACGCCTGCGACAGTTTCTGGATAATTTACTCGCCCAGGTCCAGCAGCTTAACGATGTTGGGCAACGCATGCGTGACCTCTATGAACGGTCGTTATTGGAAAGCTCTCTGATTTCCAGCCGCCAGGCCATTGCCGCCGTTGGCCCCAGTCGCGGTGGCAACAGCCACGCCACGGGGGCCACCTTCGACGCCCTCGAAATGGACCGGTTTACCGGATTTCACACCCTTTCCCAGGAAATGATCGAACTCATTGTGCGAGTCCGGGAGGCCGCCTCTGACATCGAGTTCACCGTTGATTCTAGCGACCAAATCACTCGCCAGTTCCGGCAGGTGACCACCCAGCTGCAGGAAGGGTTAAACAAAGCTCGCATGGTGCCCTTCGGCCAGACCGCCGACCGCCTTCCCCGGGCGGTGCGAGACATTTCCCTGAAATGCGGTAAAGAAGCTCGGCTGGTGGTTGAGGGTCGTGATACGTTAATCGACAAAATGATTCTGGAGCGGCTCTACGATCCCGTGACTCATCTGGTCAATAACGCCATTACCCACGGCATCGAAACGCCAGCAGAGCGCGAAGCCCACGGCAAAGCCAGGGAAGGAACCATTACCATTCGCGCCTTTTACCAGGGGAACCAGACGGTGATCTACATCGCTGACGATGGTGGTGGTATCAACCCCGAGGTGGTGAAATCTAAAGCGTTGAAGAAGGGGTTAATTACCTCCACCGAAGCCCAGGAGATGTCGGACGTTGAAGTTTATGATCTGCTCTTTTTGCCGGGCTTTAGTACCCGTGACCAGGCCGATGACTTCTCCGGACGAGGAGTGGGTATGGATGTAGTCCGCACCGCCCTGGCCGAGATTCGAGGCGCAATTACCGTCGAATCGACCCTGGGCCAGGGCACCAGTTTCACCATCCGACTACCCCTCACCCTGAGCATTACCAAAGCCCTGAGCTGTGTCAACAATCAGGCCCGCATTGCCTTCCCGATGGATGGTGTCGAGGATATGTTCGACGTTCCCCGTGAGCGGGTTCAAACCAACGAACAGGGTGTTTCCTGTATTCTCTGGCGGGATACCCTGCTGCCCTTCCGTTCCCTGGGTGACCTGCTGCAGTTTAGCCGAGGTCTGGGTCGAGGCCGGGTGTACGGAGGGACCGGCGACGAAAATGTGATTTCCATTGTGGTGCTGCGTAGTGCCAGCACCTTCATTGGGTTGCAGGTCGACCAGGTGATAGGAGAGCAGGAAATTGTCATTAAACAGCTTGAGGGGCCAGTGCCTAAGCCCACGGGTATTGCCGGGGCCACCGTCATGGGCGATGGCCGGGTTATGCCCATCGCCGATGTGCTGGAATTAATTGATCTGGCCTCCGGTCGGATGCGCCGTGAGCCGACCCCATCGCTCTGGGGCCAGGCTGAAACCGAAGAGGCCGTCGGTGCCGCCCTCCGCGAAGAACCTACCGTACTGATTGTGGACGACTCCATTACGGTTCGAGAACTGCTGTCCATGAGCTTCAACAAAGTGGGCTATCGGGTTGAACAAGCCCGCGATGGCCAAGAAGCCTGGGAAAAACTACGCTCTGGCCTGCCCTGCGACCTGGTCTTCTGCGATATTGAAATGCCCCGCATGGATGGTCTGGAACTCCTCTCCAGGCTCCAGCAAGATGAGGATCTATCCGAGATTCCCATTGCCATGCTGACCTCCCGCGGGGCTGACCGCCACCGGCAAATGGCTGTAGAACTGGGGGCCAGCGGTTACTTTACCAAGCCCTACCTGGAAGAGATGCTGCTGGATGCGGCCCAACGCATGCTCAACGGTGAAAACATGATTGCAGCCGCAGCCGAATCTCAACCCCAGGAAGCTTGAGGACCATTGCCACAGATCCACGAATACTCCAATGCATAGGGCCCCGGCTGATGGGGTCCCTATCCCCTGGCGATAGTTGGCCAGTCTCGCTGCCAGATCGCGTTCAATATTGCGCAATCCCCCCTCCTCCGACCAGTTCAGGTTAGGATCACAGGGAGTCGGTTAGGTATAGAGCATGGTTGCGACAGGCCAAAAGGAAAAAAACTGGGATCAGGTGGTCAAAGCCTTTCAGGTGGCCCTGGGCACCGACAAAGTCGTACGCCGCAAAGAAGAACTGCTGGTTTATGAGTGTGATGGCCTGACCAGCTATCGGCAACGTCCTGCCATTGTGGTACTGCCCAACTCCACTGCAGAGGTGGCGGCGGCAGTCAAAGTATGTCATCAATTTCAAGTCCCCTTTGTAGCTCGGGGGGCGGGTACGGGCCTATCCGGGGGAGCGCTCCCCCTGGAGGACTCGGTGTTAATTGTTATGGCCACCATGCGCAACATCCTCGACATCGATCTGGACAACCAGCGGGTAGTGGTACAGCCCGGCGTCATCAATAACTGGGTTACCCAGGCGGTCAGCGGGGCAGGCTTTTACTATGCCCCTGATCCCTCCAGCCAGTCGGTGTGCTCGGTGGGAGGTAACGTTGCCGAAAATTCCGGCGGGGTCCACTGCCTGAAGTATGGCGTCACTACAAACCATGTGCTGGGGCTAAAACTGGTGCTACCCGATGGTGAGATTGTGAATGTGGGTGGTCCAGTCGCCGAGTCGCCCGGTTACGACCTCAGCGGCTTGTTTGTTGGCTCAGAAGGTACCCTGGGTATCGCCACGGAAATTACCCTGCGCATTCTTAAAGCCGCGGAATCCATCCAGGTGTTGCTGGCGGACTTCAACAGTGTTGAAGCCGCCGGAGCCGCAGTCTCCGCCATTACCAGCGCCGGCATTATCCCTGCCGGTCTGGAAATGATGGACAACTTCAGCATTAATGCCGTAGAGGATGTCGTTGCCACCGAATGCTACCCCAGAGATGCTGCCGCCATTTTGCTCATCGAAATTGATGGCTTATCGGCAGAGGTTGCTGACACAGGAGCGCGCATCCAGCAGTTGTGTCGGCAAAATGGGGCTCGCAGTATCACCATTGCCACCGAACCTGAAGAACGTTTGCGCCTGTGGAAAGGTCGCAAAGCCGCCTTTGCCGCCATGGGCAAACTCAGCCCTGATTACTATGTGCAGGACGGAGTCATTCCCCGCACCCAACTCCCCCAGGTGCTGAAAGAAATTGAAGCCCTGGGCAACCATCACGGCTATCGGGTGGCCAATGTGTTCCACGCCGGAGATGGCAATCTCCATCCCCTGATTCTCTACGACAACTCGGTGCCCGGTCAGCTTGAGGCCGTGGAAGAACTGGGGGGCGACATTCTTAAACTTTGTGTGAAGGTGGGGGGCAGCATTTCCGGAGAACACGGCATTGGTGCCGATAAGCGATGTTACATGCCAGCGATGTTTTCTCCCACTGACCTGGAGACCATGGCCTGGGTGCGCCAGGTGTTTAATCCCGACGGGCTGGCGAATCCAACCAAGCTATTTCCCACTCCCCGCACCTGTGGTGAAGCCGCTCGCAGCCAGGCGGCCCAGTCCTTGCCAAATGTTGAGCGATTTTAGCATATGGCCGTTACCCATCGTTCTCCGACCTCTGCCCAACTTAAACCCTTAACAATTCCGTCGGGGTGGATCCCGTACCTGTTTCTACTTCCGGCCCTCCTGGCCCTGGGGATTTCGGTATTTTGGCCAGCCCTCCAGGCGTTCTACTTTAGCTTTACGACCTTTGGCGTTGACTTAACCGCCCCCCCCACCTGGGTGGGCTGGGCCAATGTTCAAAAACTACTGCAAGATGGGGTGTTCTGGCTTACAGTGCGCAATACCCTGCTGTACCTGCTTGGAGTTGTGCCGGTTTTAACCCTGGTACCGCTGGTGCTGGCCATTCTGGTCAACCGATCCCTGCGCGGCATCCACTGGCTGCGGGTGGCCTATTATTCGCCAGTGGTAGTGTCGATGGTGGTAGCCGGGCTCGCCTGGCGCTGGCTTTATGCTGAAAACGGTCTGTTCAACCAAATGCTGCAAGGGTTAGGCATTGTGCCAGAAGGTATCCCCTGGTTAACCAGCCCGGCCCTGGCCCTCCCCAGTGTGATGGTGGTCACCATTTGGAAAGGATTGGGATATTACATGGTGATTTATCTGGCGGGGCTACAGGCAATTCCCATGGATTTGTACGAAGCCGCTGCCATCGATGGTTCCGATGGTTGGCTGAGGCATTGGGATATTACTCTGCCTTTGATGAAGCCCTATCTGCTATTAGTCAGCGTGATTTCTGCCATAGCAGCCACTAAGGTTTTCGAAGAAGTTTACATTATGACCCAGGGAGGGCCGCGCAATAGCTCAAAAACAGTGGTCTATTACCTCTACGAACAGGCTTTTGAAAACTTTGAAATTAGCTACGCCTGCACCATTGGTCTGGCTCTGTTTTTGATCATCCTGGTGCTGTCAGCTATCCGGCTCTGGTCTGCAGGTGGAGGGCAATCCCCGGTATTATGAGGTGATTTTCGTCGGGTGGAGACCCTCAAGACAACCCTCCCCGTCAATCCGTTAGTTTCCAGGCAATAAAAATTTAATCCTGGAGCATAGCCTTGAAATCGGATACATATGACCTGGATCTGACAGAATTGCAGCCCTAAGCCGACAACATAGCAACCGACTGGTTCTCGGTCACCTGAAGCTGGTGTAGCTCTACCTGGGTAGCACCTTCGAGGGTGAGAATAAATTGCGCCAGCTCTTCTGCAATACAGCAGGTGGTCACTTTACCGCTCAGCAAAACCGCAGAACCCCGCTGCTGAATGATGAGGCGGGTGATTACGTCGGGGCCAAACTGACTCCGCAGGCTGATTTTCACACGCTTGGCCAGACCATAGTAATCATATTCACCATTCACCCCAATTCTTTCTGGGGGAATGGTTGACAAGCTGGCAACCTCAGACAACGAACCCTCAATATCGCGGAAGTAGGTGCCGCTGAGCATCCGACCATGCCTTGTGACTAAGGGTTTTACAACTCGAGCCATGGAGTGCCTTCCTCTACGAACCCAAAACAATGACTCTGACTCGCCAATTCAACCTGGGTAGAAACGGACCTACCCAGCCCAGGGATACAACAACCCCATAGAAGGTTAGAAAAGGGGAACCGAAGTAAACCCCGTATTTTTCACGATTCCATGAAGTTCTTATAAAGTATATTACAGGCATCCCCCCGTATATTCACGTATATTCGGGCACGTTTTGCAAACTTTTGTTGAAGTCTGCCCCAGGCCTATTTCCTTGGAGGACGCTCTTACCCTGAGGTCTGTTCCCAGATTTAACAGAGGTCCGGGATTGCTGCTAACGCGGGCGGTTCGATGCTTGAGAACTGGTCAATAACGCCACGGCGTAAACCGCAATACCTTCCTGCCTGCCGGTTGGTCCCATTTTTTCGTTGGTGGTGGCCTTCACTCCTACCTGTTCTGGAGCAATGGCCAAAACCTCCGCTAGGCTGGAGCGCATTGCCTGAATATGAGGTTTAAGCTTGGGCTGCTCTGCAACAATGACCGAATCGATATTATTGACGACCCAGCCTCGCTCCTGAATCATGGCATTGACCTGGGCTAAGAGCTTTAAACTGTCAGCCCCCGCCCATTGGGGCTCCCCTGGGGGAAAATACAGCCCAATGTCCCCCAGGCTCAACGCCCCCAGCATGGCATCCATAATGGCGTGGGTCAGGGCGTCAGCATCACTATGGCCGTCTAAGCCTGAGGGATGGGGAATGTGAACTCCACCTAAAATCAAAGGGCGTCCCTCTACCAGTCGATGAATGTCGTAGCCATTGCCAATTCTCAGCGCCATGGAAGTGATGTCAGTCTAAAGGTCCATAACGGTTTTAGCATGGTGGGAGAACCCTGGCCTCTATTACTGCTTCATTAAAAGAATAGATGGGGAGCGACCACATCAGAGGGGGTTCCCCATTTTGGCGGTGAGGGTTTGTTAAATCCCGACCAGGGCAGACTGCCAGATGTCATATCCCTGCTGACTCAGGTGCAGCCCATCAGTAGTGAGTTCACGCCGCAGCAGGCCTTGGTGGTCGCTAAAAGTAGATTGCAAATCGGCAAAGTCGGCCCCCTGCTGAGCCGCCACGTAAGCGATGTAACGGTTGATTTGGCGGATGCGATCGCTGGGCAAGTTTCCCAACCGGGTCGGCAAAATCGAATAAATCACGAGCCTGGCCTGGGGGTGTTGCTGTCTCAGCTGAACTAGCATCTGTTGAATATTCCGAATCACCTCGCCATCACTGGCCCCGTTTTTGAGGTCATTAATTCCCGCCATGATGTGAACCTCACCAGGGCGTGTGCCCTGGAAATAATGCAGACGGGTCAAAATCTGGCCCATGGTTTCCCCGGAAATGCTCTGATTCAACCAGAACCGGTTTTGGGGCAGTTGCTCTGTGGGTAACCACAAAGACAGAGAATCCCCCACCAGGATCGTCAAGCGATTATTGCCCTGAGATTGCGCTATCACAGCAGCCTCCCGGGCCAGCAAATTTTTCCAATTCTGCCCATCTTCCCTTGACACTTTCCTTTCCTAAAGCCGATAATTAAAGACTGTTTGTTAATGCTCGGATCAGGTTCCAAAGCCAGTCGGCCTAACGTGCGGATGACGCTGGCACCTGTACGGCTCAAGAGGGAAACATGACATACGCAATTGTTGAAACAGGCGGTAAGCAGCTCCGGGTCGAGCCCGGTCGCTTCTATGACATTGACCGGCTAGCGGTAGACGAAGAGGAGCAGGTGACCCTGGACAAGGTCCTGTTCGTGAACAACGACGGAGACTTGATGGTGGGGCAACCCACCGTGGCAGGGGCAACCGTAACTGGCACGGTAATGGGGCATCTCCGTGGACGTAAGGTTATCGTCTATAAAATGCAGCCCAAGAAAAAGACCCGAAAGAAGCGGGGTCACCGCCAGGAGCTAACTCGCTTGATGATTGATGCCATTGAGCTGAACGGTAAAGTCGTTGCCAGCCAGGCCACCGACACGTCTTCTGATGATAGTCAGCCAGCCGCCTCCACTCAAACGGTCGAAACAACCGCCACGGCAGACGATACCGCCGCTGAATAGCTAAGATGGGTCAAAATTCGCTAAATTAAAGGTCTACTAGGGAAGGAAGAAACAATGGCTCATAAGAAAGGTACTGGTAGTACTCGCAATGGTCGCGACTCTAATGCCAAACGTTTGGGCGTCAAGCGCTACGGCGGCGAAATCGTGACGGCTGGGAATATCTTGGTCCGCCAGCGCGGTACCAAGTTTCATCCTGGAAATAACGTCGGTCGTGGCGGAGACGATACCCTGTTCGCCCTGGTCGACGGCATTGTAACCTTTGAACGCCGGGGCAAGAACGGCAAAAAGGTTAGCGTCTACCCTGCCGCCGCCAACGCATAGCTTCAGGGTTTGAAAGCTAGAAACGGTTGATGAATAGGGAGGGCAGTGTCTGTCCTCCCTATTTTGTTGCCAGCAAATGCCATCGTGGCTTGATGTCGCATCCTATTTGTTTACCCCCAATTTTTAGGGGCAAAGCCCTTTGCTCTTACGAGATGCCGATTTTAATTCGGTTTGCTTAGATTCGGAATTACATGCCAGAGCAAAAGGCGCTTCCTGAGTCAGAAAGCGCCGCAACAAAGCAAACAATTCGTAGAATCGGCTCTTAATCCAGATATCCCATCAAAACAGATGCTGGGGGATCAACAATATCGTTGGGAGCGATAGGACGGTCACCCGGAAGGACATGGAGATCAGACACCGGCAGGTGGCTGACGGCAACGGGCCGATGGCCTGGCAGTAGGTCTGTTGTTGCTACTTCAAAGGTGTTGGCCGCAATGGGGCGATCACCGGGCAGGGTGCCGACAATTTCAAAATTGCTTAACTCGATTGGGCGATGGTTGGGCAATGTATCCGTTTCGACCACGCGAGTGTTATCACTCAGCACAATGAAAGCCTCTTGACCATTGGCCTTGACAAGACCGCCATTAGACTTGGTTTGACGCTTGTTTCGAGATGAGCCAGACGAACGGCTAGAAGATTGATTCGTTTCCTTCGGAGATGTTTCGGCGTTATCGTTGGTGGTAGTCATGGATAAAGGTCCTTCTTGCGGCTAGTGTCAGCTACCAGCATAGGTGAGCTGTCGAAATGTAAAGGCATTTTTCTATAGACTGCTTGGTTCAAACCCGGCGCAAGGATTTGACTCTAAAACAGGGATGTTAATTAAATATTATACTTTCGTGACTCTTCTACCAAGTTTACGAAACATTATCACCCCCATAACCTTTGCCTTGGAGGGCTGCCCCCATGGAGTTAGGTAAACCGAACCATAAGGTCTCATCCTATCAACTATAATGGGGGCATAGAGTTAAAGTACGAGGGGCTGTAACGGTTTCGACGTTTTGACGAAAGTCACGCTGTGATTCAGACCGAGAGGGAGTCCACTCTCGTAAATCAAGGCTCAAACCAAACGTAAGTGCGAATAACATCGTTCCTTTTGCTCGCAAAGCTGCACCTGTTGCTGCTTAAAAAACTCTAGTTAGCGAGCGTTCATAGTCTGACTCCGTTAAGGGCTATGGACCAAACCCCAACGGATGCGCCGTTTTGTTTCCTCTGGTGAACAATTCGGCAAAGAACTAGCCAGAGCATCCCACCGTCCGGGATAAGTGACGGTTCCCGCCCTGAGGATTAGAGGGGCTAAGTCTGTGAACGAGCGGTGTGTTACTACTCAAAGCGGACACGGGTTCGACTCCCGTCAGCTCCATATCAACCCTTTGGGTAACACGTTTGTGTTGGTATATTAAATAATTTTCCAAGTCGGGGACTCCTTGTGGGGTCCCTTTTTTCATCTGCGTATACTGATGATGTGTTCGCAGGTTGTAGGTTCAGTCTTGTCGAGCTTCACTGTCTAAAAGCTCTGACAATTGGCTATTGTTTTGGCGTTCGTTAAATTAAGTCTTAAGAACAATGCGTTTTCCTTTTTGGTCTTACCTAAATCAACCAGTTTTTAATGGCACCTACAAAACAGTTCTCAATCCCTGGCGCTTCTGGCATCTCTATCAGCGTCAGCTTTTAGAGCGTTGCTGGTTAAGGGAGTATCGCCCAGAAGAGCATTCAAACCATTGAATGATAAGCATGGAGCCACCCTCCGACTTCCGTCGATACGGCCTGGTGTGCTGTAGCAAATCACTGGCAAGCATTCAGTCCCCTTCCAGGGCCCTAGTCCCTTGGCCGCTCGAAATGGCTGTGCAATCTTTGAACCGATCTGTTTTTCTACAGTAGATTAAATTTTGTTTAATCAATCTCTGCTCAGGGAACAAACTAATTTCAAATTATGTTGAAATTTTTCTTAAATTATTTTTCTTAAATTAAACTTGTCCAGGTTCAGAAGTGGGGTTTTCTCTAAGGCAAAACTCCACTTCTGGATCAGGTTTAGTATTTGTCCTCAGTCCCTAAGGAATGAGGATTTTATAACATCCCATTTTTGTAGGGCAGGCATCTTGCCTGCTCTTGGACAGCCGAGACGGCTATCCCACGTTATTGCATCCCCATTCCTAAGGAGAGTTTCACCTTAGAGGAAGCTACGGGTTTCGCACTGGATTGGGACAGGGTTTAAAATCGAATCGCCGTTTTCCGTAATTCCAACGCTGTCGTTTTAGCTACTGATCTATGCTGCCGCTGAATTTTACGGACTCACCGTAACCCGTTTGATGGTGGTCTGCCAGCTTTGCAGTAGGTCAGGGGACCAAATCCACTCTAGAGCCATGGTTTCGGGCACCAGTAGCTGGGGCTTAAGGTTAACAACCTGCTCGAAGTAGGTCTTTGCCCGTTGCTGCAGTTGCGCCTGCTGGCGGTCAACGGGATTCAATTCGCTCAATTTTTGATTCACCATGACCAGCCCCGCATAGGCATTGAGGGTGAGGTTAGAGGAATATTGAATTTGCCCACCCGGGTCAATGTCCTGCAAATTTTGTCGGTCTAGCCCAATGGCCTGCTCCCAAGATTTAAGTGCTCCGTGAAAGTCGCCCAAAACATAGTTGGCAAATCCCAGGGCGATCCAGGCCTCGATATAGTCTGGTTTTACTTCAATGGCCTGCGCCCAGTAGCGCTGAGCATCATGGGGGCTACCCATGTCCTGTCGTCCAATTTTCAGGGCTTGCCACGTCAGCCGCCCCCGCACGAAGGCTAATTCTGGCTCTAACAGCTGGCCAGGCTGGGCAGTCCCGATCACGCTTGCCGCTGCTTCCAGATCGCCCTGATCAAGCAGTTGTTCAATAAATTTAGCCGCCGTTTCAGATTTATCTGCCGTTAGGGCCCCAACGGCTGCCGTAATAACGGCACTGTCCCGGCCAGTGATATTGAGTTCCGGTTCACCGCTGGGGGGGGGATCGCCATTCGGCAGGGGCGCAACTGCTGGGGGGGGAGTGCTCTCAGGATCTACACCTTCATTCCCCAGCCGAGAGAGGGGAATTACCCCTAACGCTGCAACGGCAACTACCCCCATCAGCCCCAGGCCTATCCAGACCATGCGGCGCTTGGGCCAAGCAGGGGATTTTAGCCAGGCCAGGGGGGCTAGATGGCGGAGTCGGTTACCGGCATCTTCCCCAGCCAGGGCAGGATCTTCCTTGGCCCTGGGAAATGTCTGAGACTGAGCGGAATTGGGGGGGAGTAGCTGATCCAGGTTGGCGGTAGAACCGGACCCGTCGGTTAGCCAACTGTCATCGTTGACAACAGGAGTAAACTCCTCAGCGGTTGGCCGGTTAGACGGCTCAGCCTGATGGGACAGTTGCTGAACCAGTTGACTCATGGAGGCGGTTTCGCTGTCCTCTTCTGGTGCGCGGTGGTGCTCCAGGGCTTGAATTAAATCGGATCCATCCACCGTTGGGCCTGGTTCCGGCCCTGGCGGTTGGGGAAACTGCCCTGTCTCAAAAGCGGGTGTGGATTCGGCCTGAACAGGATTAAATCGAGATGAATCTGCATCGAGTTCAGGGATCGCTAGCGGTGAGGTCAGGTGGCCAGCCAGCATTTCCTCAGCCAGTCCGGAGATATCTGGATCTGAGCTGTAATCAGGCGGGGGCAATACCCCCAGGAGCGATGTCTCCTCATCGGTCGGTCGGTCGGTCTCCGTTGCGCTGGCACGGGTATAAAGGTAGCCGTCAAAATCGGGACGCAGGTAAAGAATGGGCAGCATCCAGAAGGGTTGATCGGACCTATAGGCCGAAATTAGCCCCTGACGGACCCGACTGAGGCAGAGGTCAACAGCATAACCCTGCTGGAGATTACGGTACAGTAACCGGGTGAAGGTGACGGCCACATCGTCGGGAATGCGTTCGGCCATGGCGATAACCCCAGGTACGCCGCGATTAACCAGGGCCTGCACTAGATTTTGCTGACGCCACCCCGCCTCGGCGTCATCTGTAGCGGTGTAGGCTCCCCGGCAGGAGTTAAATACCGCCAGGCAAATTCCATTATTCACCAACAGCCCAGCCAGGTCTTCACCACTGAGCCAGTCGGTCAGCCCGGTTTGCCGATTGACCAGGTATAGCTCGCCGCCGGTTTCGCCAACATCGCTGTGACCGGCATAGTGGAACACCTGAAACTGTCCTTGTTCAAGGGCATGGGCCAATTCGGGACGTCCCGGTTGCTCCAGAATTGTCAGTTGTAGATTGATCAGGGTCTCGCCATGGCCATTGGTCTGGGCTGCATAATGCCTCCCCTGCTGCCGGGACTCTAGATCTGCAATCAGGGTCTGCACTTCCTGGCGCAAAGATAGACGTTCCTGATCGCTGGGAGCGGCAATCACCACCAGCACATTAACCGGCTCACCGGGGTGGGGCAAAGCGGCCATTGCAGCAACATCGGCCACCCCCAGAGCCTGGTGGTAGCGACAGAGACTCATGTCTACCCCGGTGGCCAGGGGCCGGTCATCTCCGTACAGTAGTTCCCAGGGCAGACGCTGCAGCCGACTATCTTTGAAGCCCACCCGCAGGCGCAGGAGTTGACGACGATGCTGGGCAATGCCCTGGGCCGCTACCCAGCTATCGCGGATGCGGGCCTGGAATAAATGTTGATAAAGGGACTGCCCCAGCTCAATCCAGGGTGGATTCTGATCCGGACCATTTTGCTCAGGGACTGCCGGATGGTGATCTGTAGGCGCAGTCAGGAGGTGATGCAGTGGATCTTGAAATAAAGCTTCGGCTTGCTGCAGCCAGTCCTCCACCGGCCAGACCACCTGGGCTGCTGCCAGGGGAACTCCGGCAGACACTGATTCAGTGCGCAGCCAATAACTGTCCTGCCCGACTGAAGTAATCGAAATATGAAATTCCTGGATCACTCGCGCTGGCCCAAAAACATACTGCATCTTAGAAGGCTGCCCCAGGCTTTCCCGATGGGTTAGCCCCGTCCATCCTCCTTCTCAAAGGTAGCTCGAGAAACTACCACCGGTAGGAGGGGAGACCCCTCCTTTTCCCCGATTGCCCTGGAACGGACAGGGGCATGGGTCAAGTCATCTAGAGGCTCATAACCTTGGTTCTACTGTTTACACCCGAGTAGACCGGCTTTCCTGCCATTTTTGCCGTTTGATTCCCTACCAGCAGCCTGCCCCCTTCTGAGAACGGGGCTATCATGGGATATAGCGGTTGATATTTCTTAATAAACCACCCCGGTAGCGGCAAGGATAATCCTGACGGTAAATCCCTTCTGCTGCCGAGCTTGTTATAAACCAGACAGCTAACCTCTCAATTACATGACTGTTTCTTCTTCTTCTCCGGGTGGCATTAAAGGGTGGTTAGAGACCTATGTACTCCAGGGGCAGCCCTTAACTTCTGAGCTGGCGGCAATTTTGCTGGTCTATTTTGTGCAGGGCATCTTAGGGCTGGCACGGTTGGCGGTCAGCTTTTTCCTCAAGGATGACCTGGGCCTGACCCCGGCTGAAGTGGGAGCCCTGACCGGAATTGCCACCCTACCCTGGACTATCAAGCCCCTGTTTGGATTCATTTCCGACGGTTTACCGATTTTTGGGTACCGTCGTCGTCCTTACCTCATGCTGTCGGGAATTTTGGGGGCGGCATCCTGGTTAGCTTTGGCTACGGTGGTGCAGTCGAGTCTGGCCGCAGTCGCAGCGATCACCCTGAGTTCGCTGTCCGTGGCCATCGGCGACGTGATTGTTGATTCTCTGGTAGTTGAGCGGGCTCGCCAAGAATCTCTGGGTACAGCCGGCACGCTGCAATCTCTGGCCTGGGGTTCCTCGGCGGTGGGGGGCGTGATTACGGCCTATCTGGGAGGGCTACTGCTAGAGCATGTCACCACCCGAACGGTTTTTGGCATTACCGCGACGTTTCCCCTGGTGGTAACGGTGGTCGCTCTACTCATTACCGAATCCCCCGTAACCCAACGCCCTACCTGGAAAATGATGTGGGGAAAGGTGAACCAGCTGCGCCAGGCCATCAGCCAAAAAGCTATCTGGATGCCGGCCCTATTCCTATTTTTGTGGCAGGCCACCCCCACCGCAGATTCCGCCTTTTTCTTCTTTACCACCAATGAACTCGGGTTTGAACCCGAATTTCTGGGCCGGGTCAGGCTGGTGACCAGTCTGGCCGCCCTGCTCGGTATTTGGGTCTTCCAGCGGTTCCTGAAGAGGGTGCCCTTCCGCACCATCTTTGCCTGGTCTACGGTGCTGTCCTGTGTGTTGGGCATGAGCATGCTGCTGCTGGTTACCCACACCAACCGTGCCATCGGCATTGACGACCAGTGGTTTAGCCTGGGAGACAGCCTGGTACTCACCGTGATGGGAGAAATCGCCTTTATGCCGGTGCTGGTGCTTTCGGCCAGGCTATGCCCCCCCGATGTTGAGGCCACCCTGTTCGCCCTGCTGATGTCCATCGTGAATCTAGCGGGGTTGCTTTCCCATGAGTTGGGTGCCCTGCTGACCCACTGGCTGGGGGTGACAGAAACAAATTTTGACCACATGTGGCAGCTGGTGCTGCTAACCAACCTATCTACTTTGTTGCCACTGCCCCTGTTGTTCTTGCTGCCCGCCTCTACGTCCCAAACCGTTATCGACTCCGACGACAGTAACCCCGGGTCAATCCCTCTGCCTGCGGATGAAGGCATTGCGTTTTCATCCGCGTCTCCCCACTCCGTCGAGGTACAGCCTGTGCCGGTGGGAGAAGCAGACGGCTAGACGAACCCATCCCAATGTCCGGAAAAATGACCAGACAAATCCAATTCCATTGCTTTGCCTGTTCCGAGTCCCTTTTATCATCTGCTATGACCACCACTCAATCTAAACCGGCCTCTCCTTCCCCATCCTTTTCTGTAGAAGACTGGGTCAGCGGTTACCGCTCCCAGCCCGAAGAATACAGCTACTGGGTTACCGATATTACAGGGGAGATTCCCGTTGAGCTGGAAGGCACCCTCTTCCGTAACGGCCCTGGTCTGATGGATGTGTTCGGCCATCCAGTTAAGCATCCCTTCGATGGCGACGGTATGGTCAGTAGCATTGCCTTTCGGGCAGGAAAAGCCTACTACCGCAATCGCTATGTGCGCACAGAAGGTTATGTAGCCGAACAGGCCGCGGAAAAACCTCTTTACCGTGGTGTCTTTGGCACCCAAAAGCCCGGTGGCCCTCTGGCCAATGCCTTCGACTTAAAGCTGAAGAACATCGCCAATACCCACATTGTCTATTGGGGTGACAAGCTCCTGGCCCTCTGGGAAGCGGCTGAACCCCATCGCCTGGACCCCAAAACCCTGAGTACCATCGGGCTGGATTATTTAGACGGCCTGATTCAACCGGGTGGGGCCTTCACCGCTCATCCGAAATTTGACCCCGGCCACCACGGCGGGCAACCGCGACTGGTCGGATTTTCCTTAAAAGCCGGTCTATCCAGCACCATTACCCTGTGTGAACTGGATCCCAAGGGTAAACTTCTCGGGCAGCACAGCCATACGGTGCCAGGGTTCGCATTTCTTCACGATTTTGCCCTTACCCCCAACTACGCCATCTTTTTCCAAAATCCGGTGAGTTTTGGCCCCCTACCTTTTCTGCTGGGTTTTAAGGGCGCTGCCGAGTGCATCAGCTTTGACTCCAAACAGCCTACTCGCATCCTGTTAATTCCCCGCAACGGCCAAGACCCAATGCAGGTCATCGAAACTGACCCCTGCTTTGTCTTCCACCATGCCAATGCCTTTGAGCAGGATGGCCAAATTGTTGTAGATTCCATCTGCTACGACCGCTTCCCCACCCTTGAAGGGGCCAGCGACTATAAAACCGTCGATTTCGATACCGTGCCAGCGGGAGAACTGTGGCGCTTTACGATTAATTTAGAGCGCCAGACCGCCGAGGTAGAAACCCTGGTCAGCCGCTGCGTTGAGTTTCCCACCTTACATCCCGACCTGGTCGGGCGTGCTCACCGCTATCTTTACCTTGGTGCTGCCCACCAGCCCCAGGGCAATGCCCCCCTGCAGGCCTTGCTAAAGTGGGATGCCGAAACCCGGCACACCTCCGTCTGGAGTGCTGCCCCCCGCGGGTTTATGGGAGAACCGGTCTTTGTCCCCCGCCCCCAGGGGCAGGCTGAAGATGACGGCTGGCTGATTGTCTTAATTTACAACGCTGAACGACGCTGTTCGGATGTGGTGATATTAGCTGCCCAGGATATTACTGCGGGACCACTGGCACAGCTGAAGCTGACCCATCACGTTCCCTATGGTCTCCACGGCAGTTTTGTGCCCCACTACTTCGGGCCATAGAACCATAGACAAAGAACTACCCGTAAACAAAAGCGCCGATGAACTCAGCTTCATCGGCGCTTTTCAAATCAAATCAAATATTCAAATGTTGTCTAAAAAACGCAAAAAGTCGCTTCTTGGGAAGACTTCCTGGGAAGACTTCTTAGAAAGACAGAAAGACTACATTGAAGAACCCACACCGGCATAAGCGCCGTAAAAGAAGAGACCCACGACTACCAGAATGCCGGTTCCGGCTACGGTAGCCACAATCCACAATGGAATGCGCCCACTTTGAAGCATGACTTAAACCTCCTACTTTTCAGAACATGACATAACAACACAGCACAGGTAGGGCAGATGCCAATTACCAGCCTAAACGGTCACAGGCAAGAGACTGCACCAGGGAGACCCTGGCCAACCTAACTAGTTGAAGAAATAGCTGGAAAACAGCAGGCCCAGCACAAACACCAGCAGAAGCCCCAGGTACAGGGACGTCCGGTTAAGTTCGACCGGTTGCTTATTTGGATTTGGACTACGATCCACAGTTTGCTCCTATCGTTGAATGAACTGCATAGCGGCGATCGCACCTAGGAAAAACACGCTAGGCACAGCGAGGGTGTGTACGGCCACCCAGCGGATAGTGAAAATGGGATATTCAATTTGCTCGTTGGGAGTATTGCTTTGCATAGAACCTGTATGACTATCGAGGACTGAACACGAACACTAACGGGCCGAAAAAGTATCGATTTGCTGTTTCGCTTCGAAGCGATCGCTAACAATCGGTAGCTCCATTTGGTTGCTGGGGTAGTACTCGTTAGGGCGAGGGGTACCAAAGGCATCGTAGGCCAGCCCCGTGCTGACAAACAGCCATCCTGCAATAAACAGCATGGGAATGGTGATGCTGTGAATAATCCAGTAACGAATACTTGTGATAATGTCCCCAAACGGACGCTCACCGGTAGTACCTGCCATTTCAACGTCTCCTCTCTGAACACGACGAATCTACTCTAATCATAAAGAACGCCGGAAACCCTAACAAGCAATTTCTATAGAGTCCGGCATCATTTTGGCCTAGGCGGCTTCCCCCTGGTACTTGAGTAATGCCCCCCGTTGACCCAATACAAAGCCTTTATCCGGCCCCATAAACGCAATGCGATAGAAGTTGGATGGCACATCCTGAACGGCATTGTCTTTGTACCAGGTCTTGCCGCCGTCGAAGCTGCACAGCATATTGCCGCCGCCGCCGCTGACCCAGACCTCGTCCTGGGTACGAAAGGCCATATCCAGGAGGCCCCAGCTGCTCCCAAAATCAGGATTGATGGCGTCGGTAAAGTCGTTGGAACCTCTAGAGTTAGAGAACCGCAGCTGCCCGCCCCGAGCAATCACCCAGAGCTTGCCGTCGGCATCAAAGCCCATGTTTTGGAGACGGCGAGAATTCTCGCGATTGTGGGGAATCCACTCATCCTGCCCTGGAGCCCAGGTGGAATAAAAATTACCTCTGGACGAAACAGCCACATACCGACCATCTTCAGAGCGGGTCATGTTGCGCACTACCCCCACTGCGGCCTGCACCCGAGCCTTCCAGCTTTGACCGCCATCTTCAGTGATGTAAATCGCCCCTACATCGGTCGCCATTTCCGCTGAATTTGGGCCTAATGCCGTAACCAGAAAGGGTGAGCCGGGTAATTTCGGGCTTAGAGGAATGTTCTCCCAACTTTCGCCGCCATCGGTAGTGTGAAGTAGAACCGACGGTAGCCCCGCCACCCAGCCCTCATTCCCCTCAAAATCTATAGAGGTGAACGTATAGGATTTGTCCTCCAGGGCTAGCTCCCGCTGTTTCCACGTATCGCCACCGTCGCGAGTTTCGAGTAGCGTGTTGCGGTTGCCCACAATCCAGCCGTGGTCAGGGTCAGCCGTGAAGGCAATATCTGACAGAGTGGCCTCCGTAGGAAGTTGAATGATCTGCCAGGGATGAACCTCAGAATCTTCTACAAAATACTTGGCACATCCTGTGGCCAGGACCACAGCAACTAGCACAATCAAGCCGCGCTTCAACCAGTCAAAAACAGCGTACATAAGAGGTCTAAACGTAAATCGATTTTGTAGTTAAGTTTACCTGAGGCCGTACAGGCTCAAGAAAAACAGCACTCCCAGAGCCAGAGAACCAAAGATGAGAATGCTTTTCTGGCCGGGGGTCAGGGTATTGACGCCAAAACCGTAGCCCAGGTTTTCCTTAAATCCCGAAGGAGACCCCACGGGACCAATGTTGCTGAACTGCCGCTTAGGAGCACTGCACACCGGGCAGCGCCAGTTCAGAGGCAACTCTTCAAATGGAGTGCCCGGCGGGATATTGACCCGACTGTCGCCCTTTGCCGGTTCGTAGGAATACCCACAGGCCCGACATTCGTAGCAGTCCATCTCTTTAGGAGACAGAACCGCCTGATCAGCCCCGGATTCTTGAGGTACCTCAGACTGAGCCACCTCCGAAGCATTGGGGGTTTCTGCTGACATCTCAGAATCCGCACTCATGGAAAATCACCTTTTCTCTATCAAACGCTGACACAACTGAGCTTTAGCAATGGGCAGGCCCTACCCTAATTTGGCAAGCTCTACCGATTGGAGGAACCGGGCACAGGCGCTTATACCCCAAAATGTTTGTTGTAAACAATTATGACATAGATGAGACAGGGCCCCAGAAGCTGGTTACGGATTGAATCTCCTTGATAGGCCCCATAAGGCGCTTCAATAGGAGAATTCTGAATTTTAAGCAAATGTAACCTAGAATGAATGGCAGAGGAGCCAGGCAGTCGCACCGCTGTCTGGGGTTGGCTTTGACATTTACTTCGGCCCAAATGGCTGTCTCACCGAGCGAGCCTGCCCTGGTTCCGTGTTGACCTAGTTGCGATGGTGAACTCGTGTTTGTCTTATCTGGCTACGAGTATTTTCTGGTTTTTTTGATCATCTCCAGTTTGGTTCCGGTGCTTGCTCTGGGAGCATCCAAGCTCCTTCGCCCCGTCGATCGCGGTCCGGCTCGCAGAACCACCTATGAGTCGGGCATGGAGCCCATCGGTGGTGCCTGGATCCAGTTCAACATCCGATACTACATGTTCGCCCTTGTATTTGTAATTTTCGATGTTGAAACCGTCTTTCTTTATCCCTGGGCGGTGGCGTTCAACCAGTTGGGCTTGCTCGCCTTTGTAGAAGCTCTGATTTTTATCGGAATTTTAGTTGTTGGTCTAGTGTACGCTTGGCGTAAAGGAGCCTTGGAATGGTCATGAATACCACCTCAGCCTCCCAACCGAATGCGCTCATCGCTCCTGATGAGCGGTTAATGAATCCGGCTGAACCACCAAAGGTGACTCACGATTTGTCGGAAAACGTGATTTTGACTACGGTGGATGATTTGTACAACTGGTGCCGGTTGTCCAGCCTGTTCCCTATGCTTTACGGCACCGCCTGCTGCTTCATTGAATTTGCAGCGTTGATTGGGTCCCGGTTTGACTTTGACCGTTTTGGTCTACTACCCCGGTCTAGCCCCCGGCAGGCCGATTTAATCATCACCGCCGGTACGGTCACCATGAAAATGGCCCCGGCCCTGGTGCGGCTTTATGAGCAGATGCCTGACCCCAAGTATGTGATTGCCATGGGGGCCTGTACCATTACGGGGGGCATGTTTAGCACCGACTCACCTTCCGCTGTGCGGGGGGTCGATAAGCTTATCCCGGTAGATGTGTATATCCCCGGATGCCCGCCCCGCCCCGAGGCGATTATTGACGCCATTGTGAAGCTGCGGAAAAAGGTCGCAACCGAGTCCATGCAGGACCGGGCCTACACCATGCAAACCCATCGCTTTTACGAACGCACCCACGGCATGAAGCCGGTGCCTCCGATTCTGACGGGGCAGTATCTACAGGCCGAAGGCCGTGATCTGCCGCCTAAGGAGCTGATGGAAGCTATGGGCATGCCGGTACCTCAGGCTCTGGCCGAAACGACTGCCGAAGAGGAGGAGAGCTAACATGGTAGATGAAGAAACTAAACCAGCGGGCGGTGAAGAAAGCGCCTCTATTGTTGAAGCTGGGGCAGTGTCAAAGTGGTTGACGGAAAATGGCTTCGACCACGAAATTGCAGAAGCTGACCATCTGGGCATCGAAATTATCAAAGTTGAGGCTCAGTTCTTAATTCCCATCTGTACCGCCCTCTATGCCTATGGCTTCAATTACCTGCAGTGCCAGGGTGCCTACGATGAAGGACCGGGTAAATCTCTGGTGAGTTTTTACCATCTTATTAAGGTCAGCGATGATGCCGATCGCCCCGAAGAAGTGCGCATTAAGGTGTCTCTTCCTCGCGAAAACCCTGTGGTACCTTCGGTCTACTGGATCTGGAAGGCTGCTGATTGGCAGGAGCGGGAGTCCTACGATATGTATGGCATTGTCTATGAGGGACATCCAAACCTGAAGCGCCTGCTGATGCCCGAAGATTGGATCGGTTGGCCCCTGCGGAAGGACTACGTTTCTCCAGACTTTTACGAACTGCAAGACGCTTATTGAAGCAAGTGCAGCTCAAAGTCAGGAGTTTCCCCTGAGGGAAAACTCCATTTCTGGACCTGTACAGGGCTTAAGTCGTCTATATATCACAAAAGGGATTGGCTAAGGTCAATCCCTTTTAATTACGGTGAGATATTTCCACCTCAAGGAGTGGTTGCTGTTTCTAGCTCTTGGTAAATCCCAGGCCGTTTTGCTCTGCATAGCGATTCATAAAGCGCATAAAGCGGTCCCAATCTTCTACACTTTTCATCACATAAATTGCTTCTATACCGGCAGGCTCCCCGTTAATAAATTTGCCTTTGACTTCACGGGTGACCAGTTCTCCTTCTTCATCCACCAGGTACATGCCGGTGACTTCTACACCATCTTCTGAGAGCGCCTGAGGGTAATCAAAATAAAAGGTTGCCGTGCCGTTAGAGCCATCCTTAGAGCGAGTTAGTCTCACGTCGGGGATAACTCCTTCGGCAACGCCACGGGCAAACTGAATTTCGGCCATGCTAACAATCCTTATCGCACGTTACAAACTAAGCCTGACTTGGTGCCAGATAAAGTTTTATTGACATTGTCTCATGGTAACGAGCCTGCCTTTCAATGTCTTGGGACAGATTAAGGATGAACTGCGGCAGATTAAGGCTTAACAATAAAGGGATGCTGCAGCCGGGGGGCGCGCTGCAGATGTACCAGAGTTTGATAAACCGCCGCTACAACATCTGCTCGGGTAGCCGTCTGGTTGGGGTTGAGTGTTTGAATATCCGGAGTATTGACCACCAGGGCAAGCTGGGTCGCCTTGGCCATGGCATTGAGGGCATAGCTGGGAATAGCCTGGCGATCTACGTAAACGGCAAGTAAAGCCGGGTTGCCCTGGCGTTGAGGGAGCAAGTCGAGGCCGTTGACCAGTGCCACCCAAATCTGGATTCGCAGTAGGTTACTGTCTGGCCCAAAGCGACCATCGGGAAACCCCGACAAAAACCCACCTCGGTAGGTCGCCTGAATCGCTCGGGCAGCCCAGTGATTACCGGGTACATCGCGAAAAGCTCCGGCAGAGCGTTGGGGAGAAGGTTGAAACGCCTCCTGGATCACAGCGGCAAACTGAGCGCGGGTGATGGGGCGATCAGGATAAAACCTGCCGTCGTCGTAGCCCCGAATCAAATTCCGGTTCAGGAGTGCCTGGATAAACTCTTCGGCCCAATGGCCCTGAATGTCAGGAAATGAGCCCTGGGGCATATCGACGTTGACCGGATTAGTGGCCGATAGGGGAGATGCCTCTCCCTCGGCCACTAACCCCTGGTAAATCAGTGTGGCAACCTCACCCCGCGTCATCGGCTCTAGCGGTCGGAGTTGATCCCCATGGGGATGGTTTACCACCAGCTTTTGCTGGGTTGCGGCGGCCATCGCGTCGGTGCCATAGCTGGGAATTTGCGCCCGATCGCGATAAATGGTGAGGACATTGGCCGGAGCAGGGGGCAACTGCAGACCCTGGGCCACCGCAACCAGGGCCTGCACCCGTGCCATGGGTTGGTCTGGCCGAAAGGTCTGGTCAGGAAAACCGCTGAGGAATCCCTGCCGTTGGGCCTGGGTAATGGCATTCGAGGCCCAGTGGTTGTCCGGCACATCGACGAACCGAGTTGCCGCCCTACCCTTAGGGCGGTCTTTGAAGGCAGCGGCCACCATAGCAGCGAACTGAGCGCGATTAATGACTGCATCCGGACGAAATGAGCCATCCTCATACCCCCTGACCAACCCTCTATCTGCCAATGCTGAAATGTACGGAGCAGCCCAGTGCCCCCGAGCATCTGCAAAGCGCGTTCCTGCAGCTTCGGGACTGGAGACCGAGGGGGATGGAGTCAGATCCTGGCCAGATGAGGATTCTGAGGATGGCGGCGACGGACTGGTGTTCGGTTGGTCCAACAGGGGGGGAGGCACAGCACTGGTATCTGGAATTTGGCTGGCCGTGAGCTCAATCGCCCCCTGTAAACGCTGAGGTAGCAGGTCATTTCCCACCGTAATGATTGACTGGGGAGTATCGTTACGGACATCGGCCTGACCGTTGTGGCGCATGATATTGCCAGCGGGGTCCTGGGGAAGCCCCAGGTCTGGCTGACTGTTGCCCTGAATTAAAAGCCCCTGCTGCTGATTCTGAACCACCCGATTGTTGCGCAATATGGGGCGACTGTTACCATCGGCAAGAATGCCCACCTGGTGGTTGCTGATCTGGTTGTTGCGAATCAGGGGTGCGGCTTCGTCGCCGATGGCCAGGCCCGTCTGGCATCTCAGCAAATTGCAGTCTTCGACGACTCCTTTGGCCTGACGGGTAAAGCGGACGCTTTGACCGCCATTATCTTCTACCCGAGTGTTTAAAATTTGTGGTGTGGCATTGCCAATGACGACTATCCCATCCTGAGGACAACGGTGAATCAGGCAATTGCGGATCAGACTATGACCATCCATAACCAGGATGCCGCTACCTCTAGAGTTCCGTACCGTAACACCCCGGAGTTGCGCACTATCCTTGAGAATGAGGGCGATAAGGCTACCCAAATTATCAACGGCCCCTGCCCCTGAAATGACGACATCCTGTCTGTCACTGGCAGCATCCAGAATGGCTCTGCCCCTGAGGATAATGGGAAAACGCTCCCCCGATGCCTGGGTATAGAGCCCCGGAGCAAGTTTAATCAACGTAGAATCACGAAGTTCAGCGAGGGCAGCGGTAATTGTCTTGTAGGGCTGATTGGGACGGGCGGCAGGCGAATCATTTCCACGGGCGGGGTCAACCTCTACAATGTTAGAAATGCTGGCTGCCATGAAACCTCTACCCTGGTGAGCTGGCACCTATCAGATCTGTGCCCGTGGTTATTACTGTCGTTAGCTTGAATATTTTAATCGCGCTGCTGGGGTTTTACGTCGCCTGGCGACTGTGGCGGTTGAAGATTTCCCTGGGTGGTGTGGCCGATGCCCTGGTGCGGTGGGAGCAAAATGCCCGCCATAGTCTAGATCCGGCGGTAACCCCAGCCGCTCTTTTGACCGGCCAGCAAAAAACTGCAAGCCTGCGCTACCAGTACGCTCAGCTGCAGATTCAGGTCCAGCGAGTGCGGCAGATTTTGAGACTGCTGAGCTTTGTGCCGGTGGTATCGCGACGGATACAGCGGGTTAGCCGCAGACGTTAAGGATTGGGTCAATGACTCGTTAGAGCCTCGACATACCTCTTAACGAGACTGTCTATTCCAGTGATGGCAGTACCCACGACAACGGCATAAGCGCCTAAATCGAGAGCCTGCTTTGCCTCTGCCGCCGTGGCAATACCCCCTTCGCAAATGACCGGAATTTGACAGCGGTTCGCCATGGCCGCAAGCAGGTCAAAACTTGGGGGCGTTTCGTGTTGAGTTGTTTCGGTGTAACCGAAAAGAGTCGTGCCCACGCAATCGGCCCCGGCGGCTTCTGCCTTCAGGGCATTGTCAAGGGTATCGACATCGGCCATGACAGGTTTGCCCAACCGTTCGTGGATCTGTTGAATTAGCGTGGGTAGAGATTCCTCGCCTGGTCGAGGCCGCTGGGTGGCATCCACAGCAATGATGTCGGCCCCGGCGCTGGCAACGGCTTCAGCATGGTGGAACTGGGGCGTAATGTAGACGGAGTAACCGGGAATCACCCGCTTCCAGAGGCCAATGATGGGTTGGTCGAGGCGCGATCGCACCATTTCCACATGGGTCGGTGTATCAATGCGAACTCCGACCGCGCCCTGATTAATCGCGGCCTCTGCCATCGCCGCAATCACAACTGGATTGTGTAGCGGGGATTCCACCGGAGCCTGGCAGGAGACGATGAGGCTGTTTTTGAGCAGGGATAGGGGGGTGGGCATGGAGGTAGGTGGGGTGGGTGAGGTAGGTGGGGTGGAGAGATGGTGGGGTGATGGTGAGGTGGGGTGACGGGGAGAACCCAGGGTTCTAGAGGCGATTGGTTGGTACTGTGATCTCTTGACAGAGAACCCTGGGTTCTATACCAAACCAAGTCCAGAAGTGGAGTTTTGTCTTAGAGAAAACTCTACTTCTGGACTTGGACAGGTTTTAGTTCCACAACCGCCCTTTAAGGGTAATAGGTGACGGCGGGGAGGCCGATGTTTTCATCCAGCCCGTTCATAATGTTGAAGCATTGTACGGCCTGGGCGGCCTGGCCTTTCATCAGGTTGTCAATGGCGGACATGACGATGATGCGCCCGGTACGGGGGTCGGCTTCGAGGCCGATGTAGCAGCGGTTGGTGCCCCAGGCCCATTTGGTTTGGGGATAGACGCCGTTAGTCAGCACCGTCACCCAGGGGGAAGAGCGGTAGAAGGCGCTGTAGATGGTCAACAGGTCATCCCGCACCAGGCCCGGATCGCGAAGGTTGGCATAGATAGTGGAGAGAATGCCCCGCACCATGGGAATCAGGTGAGGAGTAAACTGTACCGTCACCTCCTGGCGGGCCAGGTGGGAGCAAATTTGCTCAATTTCGGGGGTGTGGCGGTGGCGAGCCACTCCGTAAGCGGCCAGGGAATTACTCGCTTCGGCCAGCAGCAGATGGGTCTTGGCGGTCCGTCCGCCGCCGGAGGTGCCGGATTTGGCATCGATAATCAGCGTTTCGGGCTGGGCCAGGCCCTGCTTTAGCAGGGGGGCAATGCCCAGCAAACTGGCGGTGGGGTAGCAACCGGGGCAGCCGATCAGACGGGCATTGCGGATGCGATCGCGAAATAGCTCGGGTAAACCATAAACCGCCTCGGCCACCGTGGCCTGATCATCCCGTTCGACCCCGTACCAGGCTTTGTAGGTATCCAGATTATCGAACCGGTAATCAGCAGAAAGATCCAGTACCTTACACCCCTTCCCCAGCAGAGTGGGTGCCATTTTGCAGGCCAGGCCATTCGGTAAGGATAGGAAAACCACCTGACAGCGACTGGCAATGGTATCCAGGTCCACCGGCTCAACCTTGAGCGAGACTGAATCAGCCAGGTGGGGATAAATTTCGTCGTAGGATTTACCAGCACTGCTGTCGCCCCCCAGATAAGTCAACTCCACTGCCGGATGCTGGGTCAACAAGCGCACCAGCTGAACCCCTCCGTAGCCTGATGCGCCAACAATGCCAACGGAAATTTTGTTGTTTGGGGTATCACTCATGATCTTCAGGGTCGCTGGGACTAAGGCTGCGAAGGAACTGGGCCAAGGGGTAAGAACCAGAGCTGGACAGCAAATGAGTCACGTTTGCCTGAGAGAATAGCACTGGCTTGATTTGGACATGGTTAATACTAAACCAACATCGCCGTTTGCGATGATGCCTCAGTCAGCAAAATCCATGCATCGATTCCAGGCAAGACTAGAATCAAGAAAGATAAGACTATTTCAGCGAACGAGGACAGGCAATTCCTTTACCCATGACAGATTTTCAGTTCGATTCCATTGAAGACGCCCTTCAGGATTTAGCCGCCGGGAAATCCATCGTTGTAGTAGATGATGAAAACCGGGAGAACGAGGGTGATGTCATCTGCGCCGCCCAGTTTGCCACCCCAGACATCATCAATTTTATGGCGGTTGAGGCCCGTGGCTTGATTTGCCTGGCCATGACGGGGGAACGGCTCGATGAGTTAGACCTGCCGCTGATGGTGAGCCACAGCGCCTTCGAGGATGAAAACGAGCAAACGGCCTTTACGGTCAGCATTGACGCGGCCACCCACTGGGGGGTGACCACCGGTATTTCGGCTGAGGATCGAGCCCGGACGATTCAAATTGCCATTCACCCCAACGCCCGCCCCAGCGATCTACGGCGACCGGGGCACATTTTTCCCCTGCGGGCCAAGCGGGGAGGGGTGCTGAAACGAGCCGGACATACCGAAGCGGGGGTGGATCTGGCTCGCCTGGCGGGGCTTTACCCGGCAGGGGTGATCTGTGAAATCCAGAACCCCGATGGATCCATGGCGCGTCTGCCAGAGCTGGTAGAGTACGCCAAAACGTTTAATTTGAAGCTGATCAGCATCGCCGACCTGATCAGCTATCGGCTCCAGCACGAACGATTTGTGCAGCGAGAGGCGGTGGCTCAAATGCCCACCCAGTTTGGTCAGTTCCAAATTTACGCCTATCGTAATTTGCTGGACGATGCCGAACATGTGGCCCTGGTAAAAGGCGATCCGGGCACCTTTGCCGATGCTCCGGTGATGGTGCGGGTCCATTCCGAATGCCTGACGGGGGACTCTTTCGGCTCCCTGCGCTGCGACTGCCGGATGCAGCTGCAGGCCGCGTTAAAAATGATCGAAGCCGCTGGTCGGGGAGTGGTGGTTTACCTGCGGCAAGAAGGGCGGGGCATTGGTCTGGTCAATAAGCTCAAAGCCTACTCCCTGCAGGACATGGGCCTGGACACCGTAGAAGCCAATGAGAAACTGGGGCTGCCGGTGGATCAGCGCAACTACGGCATTGGTGCCCAAATTTTGAACGACATTGGCGTCAAGCAGTTCTGTTTGATTACCAACAACCCCCGCAAAATCGCGGGCATTAAAGGCTACGGCCTGGAGATGGTAGACCGGGTCCCGCTGATTATTGAGGCCACCTCCTACAACTCCAACTATCTGGCCACTAAGGCCAAAAAAATGGGCCATTTGCTGGTGCAAACCTACCTGGCTACGGTGGCAGTGCACTGGAAGGAAGGGCAGCTCTCCGTAGAAGATCGCTACCAGCGCCTGGAAAAACTCCGCTTTCTGGTCTTACAGCAGGGATTGCTACTCCAGGAAGAAGCCCGTTCCGTTGCCTCGGCTCTCTTTAGTCAGCCCAGCCTGATTTTCCATCTGGGTCTGGCCGAGCCTGATGGGATTCAGGACGGTTGGTATGCCGAGTGCGGTCATCCTCAATTAGATGCGGTGGCCAATGTGCTGGATGAATTGATTACCTGGCCCGACATTGCCCAGTTAGCGTTTCTGGTCTCTGGAGGGGACGATCCCTTCAACCGACTGCAGGTGGGGCTGCATCGTCAGCTCTTCCATCGGGGCACCCCGACCCAACAGGATGATGTGAAGCCTTCCGACTTATGCGACAGCCTGGAAACCCAGCGGATCTACGTGTTTTCGAACCATGTGCCGATGGATTGACGAATTACTCAAGACTCTTCAACTAACGTCCTCAACTGCATATAGGCCCGTTCTGGGGACAGGGGTTCCTGGTGCTGATCGGTAAAAGAGGGTATTTGGGTCGTCATGTCTTCCCTCCGATGGGGGCTTTGCCGTAAAGGCCCATGAGTTCCGCCGAAGTCAGGGTGTGGTCCTGCATAGCGTTTAGGACATCTTGCTCTTTGGCACCCGGTGCAACATCGAGCGGCGTATCGAGGGCATAGAGCTTGAAGAAATAGCGATGGGTTCCTTTGGGGGGACAGGGGCCACCAAAGCCGACTTTGTCGAAGTCGTTTTTACCCTGGAAGATGCCTTCCGGCAACGATTCCTGTTTGGGCAATCCGGCTGGTAGTTCTCGTTGATCGGCGGGCAGGTTGTACAACACCCAGTGGGTGAAGACGCCACCGGGGGCATCGCGATCGCGCACGATCAGCGCAAAGCTGCGGGCATTGGCTGGCGGGTCATCCCAGGTTAAGGGCGGCGACATATCTTCACCATCGCAGGTGTATTTGTCAGGGATGGATGTACCGGTCAGAAATTCGGGGCTGTACAAATGCATAACGGCGCTCCAGATGAAAGCAGGGGTGGTTACAGCAATGTCAGCATTGCTGATGGGTCTTTCATCCTAGAAGGTTGAAAGGTTCCCAGCCTCTGGCCTGAGGAGCAAATCTTAATCTGCCCTTCATCAGATGCCCTGCTGAAATTTAACCCCCTCCCCCCTGAGCAGTCGTGCATCCCCTTAAAGCCATATTAAGAATTGCTGCCGTCAGATAGGTACCCTGGCCTGGCGTCGTAGATGAGTACGTTGTATTTGTTCCACCACACCCAGAATGACGTTTGGGATTACTCTACCCAGTGCTTTGCCCGTCCGACGGCCTTCTTCCACATATGAAAGTTCTCCTGGGCCTGGTCTTTGCCCTGGCCGGGTTCAAACACTCGGTCAATGGGGCGGCTATCGACTAGGGCGTGGTAGTCATCCCAAAAGCCAACGGCGAGGCCAGCGGCAAAGGCGGCCCCCTGGGCGGTGACATCCAGCACTTCGGGGCGTTCCACGGGAATGCCCAGGACATCAGCCTGGAACTGCATCAGGAAGTTGTTGTTACAGGCTCCACCGTCCACCTTGAGTTCGCGGATGGGGGTACCGGCATCTTCGTTGACCGCATCCACTACTTCTTTCACTTCATAGGCAATGGCTTCCAGGACAGAGCGCACGATGTGGTTGCGACTGGTGCCGCCGGTAATGCCGAGGAAGGCACCGCGAGCCGACATATCCCAGTGGGGGGCACCGAGGCCGCTGAGAGCGGGCACGAAGTAGACTCCGCCGTTGTCGCTTAGGTTTTCCGCCAGGGGCTCGGTTTCGGCAGCGTTGGTAATCACCTGAACACCGTCCCGCAGCCACTGGATGCAGGCTCCGGCGGTGAACATGCTGCCTTCAATGGCATAGCCGATTTTGGGATGCTTGGCGTCTCCGTTGGCCTGGGACCAGGCAATGGTGGAAAGGAGCTGATTTTGCGATCGCACCACCTCACTTCCCGTATTCGACACCAGAAACGCCCCTGTGCCGTAGGTACATTTCAGCAGACCGGGGCGATCGCAACCATGGCCATATAGCGCCGCCTGCTGGTCGCCGAAGATGGCCGTGATGGGAATCTCTGCTCCGATAATAGAAGCATCGGTATGACCAAACACCCCAATGCTGGGGCGGATGATCGGCATCATTTTTGGAGAAATGTCGAATAGCGACAGCAGAGACTGGTCCCAATCGCCGCTTTCAATGTTGAGCAGCATAGTGCGGCTGGCGTTGCTGTGGTCAGTGGCATGCACCTGTCGTCCGGTCAGGTTCCATAGCACCCAGCTATCCACCGTTCCCGCCAGCACCTGATCGAAGTCAACGGGGGGGTCGGTTTCCTTCTTAGCCGCATTCATCAACCAGGCCAGCTTGGTCGCCGAGAAGTAGGCATCCAGCACCAGGCCCGTGCGCTGGTAGATTTCTTCGGCTTTGCCCGCTTCCCGCAGGTCGTTGCACATGGGGGCGGTGCGGCGGTCCTGCCAGACAATGGCTTTGCCCAGGGGCCGCCCGGTGGAACTGTCCCATAGCAGGCAGGTTTCTCGCTGCACGGTCAGGCCAATCGCCGCAATGTCCGTCGGCTTGAGGCCCGCTTTCGAGATGGCCGAACCCATGCACCAATCGATTTCGGTCCAGATTTCACGGGGATCATGCTCTACCCAGCCTGGCTTGGGATAGTACTGGGTTAGCTCACGGTAGGCCTGCCCGGCGATGTTGGCCTCCCGGTCAAAGATAATGGCGCGATTACCGGTGGTGCCCAGGTCGAGGGCCATGATGTAGTTAGCAGTCATTTGAAAGTCGGGTCCTATCTGACAGCGGGTTCGGCAAGTCAGAATGGTCTCTCTCCGCTATGACCCGCCGATGTCTTCCCTTACAGTGTTCAAGAGGATTGGGTAAAAACCGAAGTTGTGTAAAGGCTTTTTAATAAAAGGGAGAGATAGAGGGTTAGGTGGGTGGATGGGTAAGGGGTGGATGGGGGATTCTGGTTCGGTATCCCCATCCTGTTAGTTTATTGTTCCTGTGAAACAATTTTTTTGGATGGAAATAATAGACCGTCTCAGTTCAGCAGAGGTTTTTGCAGTGTTCCCACCGACAAACTCTACTGGACTTAGGAATGGGGATTCAATAGCGTGGGATAGCCGTCTCGGCTGTCCCAGAGCAGGCAGGATGCCTGCCCTACAAAAACTGGATGTTATAAAATCCTCATTCCTCAGAGAAGGTCATGCCTCTACTCCAAATGTTTAACTGTTGCACGTAAAAGGCTTGCCACCTTGAAACGAGGATTCTGGATTCCCCTAAAACGACTGCTGACCATAGTCTTTGTCACCGTTATGGTGCTCACGACTGCCATGACCTCTCCTGCCTATGCCCAGGCATCGGCGGCGGCTGAGACCGCCATCGCTAAGGAAAGTTTCGTGGCCGCTGCAGTGCGCAAGGTTGGCCCGGCGGTGGTACGCATTGACACCGAACGCACCATTACCCGTCGCACGACAGATCCGTTCTACGACGATCCTTTCTTTCGGGACTTCTTTGGCGGTATGCCCCGGCAGCCTCGGGAAGAACTGCTGCGGGGTCAGGGGTCGGGGTTCATTATTGACGACACGGGCAATATTCTGACCAATGCCCATGTCGTCAACGGGGCCGATCGGGTGGTCATTACCCTCAAAGATGGCCGCAGCTTCGATGCTGTGGTAGAGGGGGTGGATGAAGTGACAGATCTAGCCGTCGTCAAAATTGACGGAGGTGAAGAGAATCCTCTCCCGGTGGCATTTTTGGGCAACTCAGACCAGGTGGAAGTAGGCGATTGGGCCATTGCCGTAGGTAACCCTCTGGGGTTAGACAACACGGTCACCCTGGGCATTGTCAGCACCCTGAAGCGTTCTAGCAGCTCCGTTGGGATTCCGGGCAAACGACTGGAGTTTATTCAAACCGACGCGGCCATTAATCCGGGCAATTCCGGTGGTCCTTTACTGAACAGCAGTGGTGAAGTGATTGGCATTAACACCGCCATTCGCGCCGACGCCATGGGAATTGGCTTTGCCATCCCCATCAACAAGGCGAAGGAAATTAAAGACCGGTTAGCCCAGGGGCAAACCATTGCCCACCCTTACATCGGGGTGCAGATTGCCGACCTTACCCCAGAATTGGCCCGTCGTAACAATGAAGACATAAACTCCGGCTTTTACCTGCCGGAAGTCAATGGAGTGTTGATAATTCGAGTGCTGGAAGGTACCCCCGCTGCTGATGCTGGCCTGCGTAGAGGCGATGTGATTTTGGAGGTCGATGGTGCCACCGTCAGAACCGCTGACCAACTCCAGCTCAAAGTGGAGAATACCAAAGTCGGCGATACCATACAGGTCAAAGTGCAGCGGGGTGATCGGGTGCAGACCATTAAAGTCGCAACCGCCGAGCTGCAGGACGAAAATTAAGCCTTGTGGGGTAGGCTTTACCCATCAGCCTGTCTTCAGCTGTACCTATCCTTTACCCCCACCCCCCTGACTGTTCAAGTCAGATTGTCCCCCTTCAGTGACCATAAGTCATCCCTTTACGAACTAACCCAGGAGATTACCATGCAATCCGCCTACGATCCCGACAAACGCAAACTCATTAATGCCCTCAGCCATGGGTCAATTTTCTTCAACGCCCTGATTTTAACGGCTGGAATTCCCATCGCCATTCTCTTCATTTTTGAAGATCCTGTGGTTAAAGACAGTGCCAAAGAAGCTATCAACTTCCACATCAACATGTGGTTTTGGTCCCTAGTTTTTGGCTTCCTGGCCTTCTTCCTGATTGGCATTCCCTTGCTGGGGGTGCTCGTCTTAGTCGAAATTATCATGCCCATTGTGGCCATTATCAACAGCATTACCAACCCCGATAAGGTGTACCGCTATCCCTTTATTCTGCGGTTGCTGTAGGTTAGCGCCCATCTTGCCATAGCTCTAGCCCTGGAGTGGGATGTGGCTCATTGCGAGCCGCTGATCTGCTTCAGGGCTACGATTATGATCAATACCCTGACCTGCGGAGACACCATGGCATCTCCCGCCAGATCATGTTCGGAATAATGTCGTCAAACCCTGAGAACTACTGTGACAAAAGCTTTTGAAGCTAACTAGTATGGAAGGGAGGTCTCCTATGGACCGACATCATGGTTAAAGTGTCCTCCCCTTCCGCTGCTCCCGCTCCCGAAGTCCCAATTCTCGACAACTCCCCAGAAGAAACGACTGAACCGATCGACGAAGTTCAGCTCAGCTTTCCCATTGAAGAACCTGCCCCTGCGGCTCCGGCGATTTCTCCCGTCACCCTGAAGCTAGCGGCGCGGGACGTGCGGCGGGTACTCGATATTCAACAGGATCAAAGCCAGACCCTGACCACGAAACTCAATATTTTGTTTGTGGCCAATGGGGCGCTGTTGACCAGCCTCAGCATTTCCCGACTGATTGTGAGCGGCAGCGTGTTTAGCGTGGCGGAGGTGTTGGGATTTCTCATCAGCTTTTCGCTGTTGATGGGGGCCTTTCTCCCCCGCCAGGTCGCCGTAACTCCTAACCTGGAGGACCGAGAGTTCCTGGAAACCTATCTGGCCCTGCCAGATTATGAATACCAATTACAGATGTTAGTCAATCTACAAGAAACGTATAATGCCAACAAGCAGCGGCTGGACGACATTTCCCAGAGCCTGAAGTACGCCGCTTATACCATCTGGAGCACAGCTGCTATTATGCTGGTACACATTCTTGTCGTCTACTTAGATGTTAGCCCGTAGTGTTTTTTGGTTTTGGTTATCGTCAGGGTATCGCCAAAGGCATGGTTAAAGCGCTAGGCGCGGATGAGTCTATGAGTGATGAACAGAACGACACAGCTCTAGAAAAGCGAATTCGCTTACCCGAGCCCGATGTCAAAAACATTACAGTCCTAACTGAGAATCTGCCCAACGAGCCCGTTTTACCCTGGCACCGCTACGATTCTCCCTGGCTTGCACGGGATGGAGAAAGCCAGCCCGATCCCGACGCCACCGATGAGACCATCGGCTCGACCCTGGCGGCTGAAGACAGCGACGGTGACGAACAACTGTCGCTCAAGCTAGATGATCTCTCCCTGGAACTAGAAAATGTGGAGTGATGAGGCGGGTTGCCCCTGAGAGGATGGGTGATCGGCCTGCCACCGTGAGTAATCCATTCATCTGTAACCTGCATGGTAAGTAGGTGGACAGATTTATCCGTGTTATTCCGACCAGCGGAAGGAATCGGAATCCTTTACGGTGAGCGAGCTGTCTCCCGTTGCTCGACATGACACAGTGGCATTTAATGCTGTCCATGCACTTACTGAAATAGGCTGAAAGGACTCCTCGTAAATCGCTAAAAGCCCTGTTCTGCCGTAGCCATAGGGTGGGCACTGGGCATCAGCCTCAAATCAGCGCCATACCAACCTACGGCTTCCACAGGGAGAACCATAGAAGAAGTTCAATATCCTAGCTGTTTAGCTTGAACACCATTACCGATAGGGGCGGCAGGGTGAGGCTGATGGCGTGAGGCCAGCGGGGGTTATCCCAATCGTGGGTGGATTTGCCGCCGTCGTTGCCCAGGCCGCTGCCGCCGTACTGGGAAGCGTCGCTGTTGAGCAGTTCTTTGTAATAGCCGGGTTTGGGCACGCCCACCCAGTAGTCATACCGGGGTTGGGGGGTGAAGTTGCACACCACCACCAGAAAATCGTCGGAGTGCTTGTCCTGGCGAGTGAAGGAGACGACGCTGTTTTCGTTGTCGTTGCAGTCAATCCACTCGAAGCCGTGGGCGGAAAAGTCATCCGTATAAAGGGCACGCTCTGACTTGTAGAGGACGTTGAGGTCCCCAACGAAGGCTTTCAGCTGGCGGAAGGGTTCGTTATTCAGCAGGCCCCAATCCAGGTCCAGCCAGGAGTTCCACTCGCTGGTCTGGCCAAACTCCATGCCCATAAACAGGGTCTTTTTGCCGGGGTGGGTGAACATGTAGCCGTAGAGCGATCGCAAATTGGCCAGCTTTTGCCAGTCATCCCCCGGCATTTTTTGGAACAGGTTGCCTTTGCCATGCACCACCTCATCGTGGGAGAGGGCCAGCATAAAGTTTTCGCTGAAGGCGTACCAGATGGAGAAGGTGATGTTGTTCTGGTGGTACTTGCGATGGACCGGGTCCTGCTGGAAATAGTGGAGCATGTCGTGCATCCAGCCCATGTTCCATTTGAAGTTGAAGCCCAGGCCACCGATGTAGGTGGGGCGAGACACATTGGGCCAGGCGGTGGATTCTTCCGCAATGGAGAGGGCACCGGGGTAGTAGCCGAAGATCAGGTAGTTCAGCTGCTTCAGGAAGTCCACCGCTTCCAAATTTTCGTTGCCGCCAAACTGGTTAGGCACCCATTCCCCATCCTCGCGGTCGTAGTCGAGGTACAGCATGGAGGCCACCGCATCCACCCGAATGCCGTCGATGTGGTACTTATCGAACCAGAACAGGGCGTTGGAGATGAGGAAGTTCCGCACCTCGTGGCGGGAGTAGTTGAACACGAGCGTACCCCAGCCCTTGTGCTCGCCCTTACGGGGGTCAGAGTGCTCGTACAGGTGGGAGCCATCAAAGAAGGCTAAACCGTGGGCATCCTTCGGGAAGTGACCGGGCACCCAGTCCACAATTACGCCGATGTCGTGCTGGTGGCACTGGTCCACAAAGTACATGAAGTCTTGCGGGGTGCCAAAGCGGGAGGTGGGGGCGAAGTGTCCGGCCACCTGATAGCCCCAGGAACCGTCGAAGGGGTGTTCGGCCACGGGCAGCACTTCAATGTGGGTATAGCCCAGTTCTTTGACGTAGGGGATGAGCTTATCCGCCAGTTCCCGGTAGGTGAGGAAGCGGGCGTCGGGCTTCTGGCTCACCGGCACTGCGTACCCATGGGCGGGGGGATTGCTCATGCTGTCATGGAGCCAGGAGCCAACGTGGAGTTCGTAGACGGAGATGGGCAGCTCCTGGGGGTCGCTGTGGCGGCGGCGTTCCAGCCAATCGTCATCCTGCCATTGGTAGGATAAGTCCACGATGACGGAAGCCGTATCGGGCCGGACCTGCTGCTGAAAGCCGTAGGGGTCAGACTTCAGATACCGGTGCCCTTCCTGGTTTTTGATCTCATATTTATAGATCTCGCCGATGGCCAGGTCGGGGATGAACAGATCCCACACGCCCCCCTGCATCTTGCGCATCTGGTGCTTGCGGCCATCCCAGTTGTTGAAGTTGCCGACGATGGATACGTTACGGGCATTGGGGGCCCAGACGGCAAAGTAGGTGCCCTGCACGCCTTCCACTTCCACGGGGTGCGCCCCCATTTTTTCGTAGATGGTGTGGTGGTTGCCTTCGTTGAACAGGTAAATGTCGAAGTCCGTCAGCAGGGGTGACTTGAAGGCGTAGGGGTCGCGCATCACCCGTTCGTGGCCATTCTCCTTGACCTTGATCAGGTAGTTTTTGTCTTCCATCCCCGGCATTTCGCACTCAAAGAAATGGGGATGGTGTACCGACTGCATAGGGTACTCTTGCCGATCTTCCGGGTGAATTACCCAGGCGGCTTCGGCATCGGGCAAATAGGCACGAATCACCCATCCCACGCTGCCGTTGCTCTGTTCCTTAGCATGGGAACCAAGCACCTCAAAGGGGTTTTCGTGGCGGTTTTCCACCACCCGATAGACCTGATCGGGGGAAAGGGTTGCGGTAGGCATGGGGATCCTTCAGTAACATCTTGCAGTTTGGAAAATGGACAATCTCCAAGGATGGGGCTTAAACAACCTTCCGAAAATTAAAAGTTACCGAGGGAAAAATCATCTACCCCAAGTGAGAATTTACTTGATAACTTCCCTCACGCGATAGATTGGGCGCTTCTGGGACTCATGGTAAGTGCGCATCAACAGTTCTGCCAGCAGGCCAAAACTGAATAGCTGAATGCCGGTCAAAAACAGCACAACCGCAAGAATGAGGAGAGGACGATCCCCAATATCCTGATTCTCAATTATCTTCAAAAGCGTCAGATAAATCCCCAGGGCAAAACCAATGATCATAGATGCCAACCCCAGCCCACCAAAAATGTGCATGGGCTTGGTCAAAAACTTTTTCATGAAGTACACCGTCAGCAGGTCCATGGCAACCTTGAGGGTGCGCCCCAGACCATACTTGCTGGTGCCAAATCGGCGGGGGTGATGGTTCACAGGAATTTCGGTAATTTTGGCCCCTTCAATAAAAGCCAGGGCGGGCAGAAAGCGATGCAACTCGCCATAGAGGTTCATGTCCTTCAGCACCTCGGTGCGGTAGGCCTTGAGGGAGCAGCCGTAGTCGTGGAGCTTGACGCCGGTCATGGTGCCAATCAGCCAGTTGGCCACCATAGACGGTAACAGGCGGGTGATGCGATTATCCTGGCGGTGTTTGCGCCAGCCGCTGACCAGGTCATAGCCTTCATTCAGGCGCTCCAGCAGCATGGGAATGTCGGCTGGATCATTCTGCAGGTCACCATCCATAGTGACAATAATGGCCCCCTGGGCGTAGTCAAACCCGGCGGCCATGCCGGCAGTTTGGCCGTAGTTGCGCCGCAGCATCACCGCCTTTAGCCGGTCGTCTTGTCGAGCTAAGCCTTTGAGAATATCCCCTGACCCATCCGTAGAGGCGTCGTCCACGCACACGATTTCGTAGTTCAGGTTAGTTGGGGTTAGAGACGCGTGGATAGCCTCTATCAGCAGGGGCAGGTTCTCGGCCTCGTTATAAATAGGCACCACCACAGAGATGGACGGCAACAGGGTGCCCTCTTCAACAGAGTCGGCGGGAGAAACGAGGCGAAAGGTCATGGCTGCAGTGACAACTCATGGCGGTTGATGCTATGGGCGCTATTTTCCCACAGGTTGGTCAATCCAGTGGGGATAAAGTTGCTGAAGCAGGAGGGCCAGCCCGTAACCCGCAGCTTCTGCCAGGGTGCTAATCAATCGATACAGAGCCACGGTCCCCAGCACCACCCCCGCCGAAAACTGGCCCTGAAGCAAACTCACCGCCGCCGCTTCAAAAATGCCCAGCCCTCCTGGTGCACCGGGAACCACAAGCCCCAGGCCCCAGGCCAGACTAAAGCGGCTAAGCAGCAATGGCCAGGTATCCCACCCCACCGGGCTCAGGGCCAGCACCGCCAGCCCAAACCCCATGCCCCGCAGCAGCACAAAGCCAAACTCCCCTGCCAGGGGCTTCAGGGGATAGTAGGCCAGCCCTTCAATGGGCTCTGTAATAGTTGCCTCCGCTGACCGGGCTTTGGCCCGGCTCAGCCGAACGATGACCGGGTTTAAGCAGCGGGGATGGAGCAGCGCCAGCAAAACCGCCAGACCCACGAGCTGCACCAGGCGATATTGAGGCGAACTTAACAGCCCCAGCATCAGGGCCGCTGCCGCCATCAGCACCGGTTCCAGCACGACCCCGGCCACCGCAGTGCCGGTGGGAATGGTGAGCGTTTTGAGTGCCCTGACTCGACCCACGAAATGCCACACATTACCCGGCAGGTACTTCCACACATTCGTGCGCAGGTAAACCAGGGTGCTCCACAGGCCGCTGATGGGATGCTGCAGGCTATCTAAAATCCAGCTCCACACCCAGCCGCTCAGGGTATGGGCCAACAGGGTCACCCCAAAGGCCAGGGCTAGCATGGCAAGACCCCCAGGGCGCAGCCGCAGATGGGTTACCTCGCCCCAGTGGACCATGAGGTTGTGGATGAGGAATGCGATCGCAGCCGCCAGTATCCCCCACCGCAAAACTTTCTTCATGCAGCGCCCAGGTAGCTATGCATCACTCGTCCCGGCCTGCGCAGTTGGCCATGGTAAGACCGGCTTACTGGATGGGATAGGTCCGTCAAAGAGTCAATTCCAATACCGTTACGCCCCTGGTCCTTGCCGGAACTGTGGATATAGTCCCCATTTCCTAAATATAGAGCCACGTGGGTCGTGCGTTCGGGAGTTCCAAAGAAAATCAGATCTCCGGGCTGCAACTCGTCCCAGCTGATGGGGTGAGTAAAGGCCTCTTGCTGGTAGGAGTCTCTTGGCAGGCGAATGCCAGCGGCGGCAAAGGCGGTCTGAATCAAACCGGAACAGTCGTAGTTGGGGCCAACAGTGCCTCCCCAGAGGTAGGTGTTGGGCTGGTTCATTGCCTGTTGGGTAAAGGCTATTACCTCGGGAAGCCGCCGCTCAATTTCAGCTCGGGTCAGGGAGACAGGGCAATAGGCCAAATCTGCAGGCCGTAGCGCCGACAGGTCATTTGCCGCCAACCAGCCGGGGTAGTCGTCTTCACAGAGCTGCACGAAGTGAGCCTGGGCGGCTTCTTTATCCCCATGTTCTAAAGGAGAGAGTAAAAGACGCACATGGCGACCGGCAGCCGCCTGGGTTACCAGCCCCTGCAGTTCAGGCGTTTTATAGAGGTTGAGGGAAGTTGTGCAGAGATATTCTGCGTGTAACGTTGCCGTCGCCATAGTGGGTATTTGCTCTAGGTGCCTTTTTCGCCGGTATTGCGGACATTGACAACTTTCTTCAGCACATTAAACCAGAAGGTCGAACCCATAGAGATGGCAAATCCGCTGACAAGCCAACCCAGAAACCGCCTGGGGATCAACGGAAACGGCCAGCGGGCTTCCGCCTCGATCTGCTGTCGAATCACTACCTCGTTATACCCCAGGGGGAAGGGGATCTCCTCCATGGCCTGATCTACGACGATTCGGACCTGATCAATGCTGGTGGCCAGGTCATCTCCCGATTCGACCGCCAGCTGCTCGGCAGTACTGGTAATCGAATTTCGCAGTGCCGGATCTTGAACCAACCGGGTAGCGATATGAAACGAATCAGCATTGATAGCAATCGCCGTACCGATGCCAATCAGTAGTGCTACAGCTTTGGCATTGCGTTTATAAACCCCCGTGGCCCGCTCCATGCCCCGATCAAACCACTTCTCGATTTCATAGCCAAAATCCTGCACTTCTGTGCGAATGGCCGTCTGGATATCATCGGTTGTGGTTCTAACCTTACGGGCAATCGCGATCAGACTATTGCGCAGGGCCGGTGTAATAGTCGAAGTTCCCAACCGCTCCAGCAAAGCCTGGGCGGTAGGATTTCCCCGCTGAGCCAGCTGAATCAGTTCATTTTTGGTCGGGGTGCCGTCTTCGAACACATCCATGAGTTGTTCCATGGTGGGTCGCAACTTGCTCAGCAGGGCAGCCTGTTCGGCAGAAGTGCTGGATATGCCCCGCTTAATGTAGTCTAGCCGCCGCAGAAACGTCTCTGTTAAAGGATGATTGTCGGGCAGGATATCTCCAGCCATCAGCGCAAATTCGTCCAGATTGTTCACCAGCCGATCAACCGACTCCGGCAGCCCTACCCGCCCCTCTTGAAAGTCCTGAATGATGTCGCGGGTAGCCGTCTCCAGCTGTTGCAGCTCACCATTCAAAAGAAATTCATTACCAGTGCTGGCCTTCAAATCATTGAGAACATTGTTAACGGGCAGCAGAATTTTGTCAGATACAAAAACCTTGAGACGTTCGTCGCTAATCACCTGCCACAGGCTGGAAAGCTGCATGCGCTCTAGCAGGCTGTTGGCAAAAGCCTCTGGAGGAATGTAGGAAGGGCCACTGGTTTTGCCTTCACCAAAGGTATTGCGGTTACCGGTAAGGGCTCGGTAAATGCGACCAATCAGGTGAGTTACCCCTCGAAAAGTTCGGGTAATACGCCCCTTGTCTTCCTGATTCAGGCTACGAATCCAGGGGCTATCATAAAGGGCATCCGCCAGGTCCTGGGCAAGGGTTTCTTTGTCTCTTTCGTTACCAGCGAGCAATACTTCAATGGATTTTTTCAGATGTTCTGCTCGCCACTGTAGCAAGGTACTAATAATTTCCTGTAGCTCGCTCGCTAACAGGCTCAGCACAAAGAAAATAAAAACCAGCCCCAGGGCGACATCTAAAATGATGGGAAGGTTCATAGACTATTCGCTAACCCCGAACACAATGCAACCAAAGTGTGGCACAGCCATACCCAATCTGGCTCGACAACCGTAGCTGTGTCTGAGCAGACCTCTATGCCTGAACTCAGACAAGGCTGAACCAGCAATCTCGCCAAAGTATATAAGCGATTGAGTCAAGAAAGTCGAGATGAGCCCTAATTTGATGCAGGGTTAAGCATTCTGATGGTGACAGTGCACCATTCAGCAGAAGCTCGGCAGCCCAGGGAACACCGAACCGCTGCCAGGCAACAAAATGTACAGCAAGTCATTTAGAAAGCCCCAAGCCACTGCCTGAGGGGGCAAAAGCTGCCTCCGAAGAGCACCACAGGATGACGATGATGCTGTCACCAGCAAAAAACAATTACAGGGGAGTCGTTATCAACTCTTTAATCTTCTTCAAACTCTTCCTCGTCATCTACGTTTAGCTGACGCAAACGAATATGCTTGCGACCCAACGAAATCTCGAACTCGTCGCCGGGTTCTAACCCCATCTGCTTTGTATAGGTTGAACCAATGAGCAAATTACCGTTCGACTGCACCGTAATGCGGAAGCTGGCGCTACGACCACCACGTCCGTTGCTATCGCTGCTACTATCCAGCTGAATTCCTTCTGCCTCAATTAAAGCATTTAGGAACTTCATCATATTGACACGCTGGCCACCGTCTTTGGTAACGGTGTAGTAACCGCAAGCCTTGGCCTTCTCCTCTTTACTTAAATCGTCTAGCTCTTTGACCTTCAGTACCAATTCTTTACCGGTCAGGGGTTTCATCTGGGTGTCATTCGCCATCGACATCATTCTCGATCACAACAGTTCTAAGCAAAACCTAATAAGCAGTAAATACCTGGACAAACTGCTTGACCCAACTCTCATAACAGCTCAAAAATAATACTACAATAAGCTATTGACCTGAACTCAAAAAAATACTTGGAAATATAAGTTAAGCCTGTTGAAATAAAAATTCAGTATGGCTCATTACTAGAAATTTTAACCTATACCTTGTCCAAGTCCAGAAGTGGGGTTTTGCTTCAGGGAAAGCTACAGTTTTTGAGCTGGACTTGGTATAGCACAAGAATATAAGAAATAAATAATGATCCGCTTCAGGGCTGGTCATATAAACCTGGTCTAAGCCCAGGAGTTGAGTTTTCCCTAAAGGGAAGCTAGAGTTTCCAGTCTGGATTTGACATAAATAGGTCAATTTGGCTTTACAGTTAGGTAAATTTCCTGTACGGATCACTTTCGCAGGACCTCTAGTCTGGAAAATACCAATATTTCCATCTGCTAAACCTTATCCAGGTCCAGAAGTGGAGTTTTGCCTCAGGGAAAGTTCCAGGTTTCGAGCTGGACTTGGTATAAAGAGGAACCGACTATTTCAAAATTCAGCCAAAGTCGAGAGCGAAACAGGCGGCGCTGTGCTCCTTGCCCCTAGGATTAGGAACCACAGGAGCAAATTTCACCACAGATTAAATTTTCTGGTCGGCATCGGAAAATTAGCAGGACTACCCGCCGGCCTCACGCAGAACCTCCTGGAGAATGTCAGGTTTTCTTGATGATTGATCTTCTGGTTGACTGACAAAACTTCTCGACCAAATCCCTGAAAGCCCTCACCCTCACCCTAGCCCTCTCCCGAGGGGAGAGGGAACTGGAAAGATTGATCGGCTCCCCTCGCCCAGAAAGAGAGGGGTTGGGGGTGAGGGCGTACAACTTTTGTCAGTCAATGAGGCTGAATTCAGGCGAATTTGTTACCCTTGGTGGAGCCAGTGCTGGTGTGGAATCGGGCCGTTTTTCAGATGGCATGGCAGCAAAAGGGCTTAAAAGTGGCCCCTCTGCCCCTGGCATAAACCTGAAAATGACCGGAGGAAATCCAGGGGGTTGATCCTGCCGGGTAAAGCCGGTTTCTCTCCTGCGGGGGGATCTGGGCTTACGCTAAAGATATGAAACTTACCACCCGTGGACATTACAGTGTTAAGGCACTTTTAGACCTGGCTCTACAGCCAGCTCTGCAGCCCGTTTCTGTAAACGCCATAGCGGCTCGTCAATCCTTGCCAGCCCCCTATCTCGAAAAGCTGCTGATTGATCTGCGTCGGTCAGGCATTGTGGAGTCGGTACGGGGGGCCCAGGGAGGCTACCGTCTGGCTCGATCGCCCCGAGAGATTTCTTTGGGGCAAATTTTAGCAGCCGTGGGGGAGGTAGTTGATCCCCTGCCGCGCCATCATCCCCAGGCTGAGCAGACTGAAGATTGGGTCACCTACGCTGTCTGGAAGCGGCTCTCCCAAAAAATGAAAGATGCGCTGTACAGCATTTCCTTAGAAGATCTTTATTTTGATGCCCGCAGCTGGCAGGCTGCCCAGGGAGACGACGCCAGCTTTGTGGTTTAGGCCTACCGCCATCAACCCACGAACTGCAGGCGATTCGGCTATAGTGTGACTTTACTGAAGGAAACTGGTTCTATCCCCCATGCACCAAGGCAACACTGTGGTTGAGATTTTGTCTGCAGAGGAAATGCGTCGCACCTTAAACCGTTTAGCCTCAGAATTGATTGAGCGCGGGGGAAATTTAGACCACCTGGTACTGTTGGGGATTTACACCCGAGGCGTGCCCCTGGCCCATATGGTGGCCCACCAGATCAATCGCCTGGAAGGGGTGCAGCTTCCGGTTGGGGCTATCGATATCACCCTGTATCGAGATGATTTAGACAAAATTGGTACCCGTACCCCCGAACGGACCAAAATTCCCTTTGATTTGACCAATCGGATCGTGGTGTTAGTTGATGATGTCATTTATAGTGGCCGCACGATTCGGGCTGCCCTCAATGCGGTGCTGGAATATGGTCGCCCCGAGCTGATTCGACTGCTGGTTCTGATTGACCGGGGCCACCGAGAGTTGCCAATTCATCCTGACTTTGTGGGCAAAGTTCTGCCCACCTCTAAGGATGAAAAAGTCAAAGTTTTTTTACACGATACCGACGGATTAGACGCGGTGCATTTACTCAAGCCAGATGCCGCCGTATCCTGAAACAGATTTCCCATTTCTATCAATTTGCTGTGACAGCCATTTCTGCCTCGTCCCACGACACCCAGGTCCGCAAAGCAGACCACATTCGCATTTGCCTGGATGAAAACGTTCAGTGCCAGCAGTTGACCACCAGGCTAGAGCACTATCGCTTTTGCCATGTTTGCCTACCCGAGTTGGACTGGGCTGAGCTAGACCTGCAGACCACGTTTCTGGGGAAGCCCCTGGGGGCTCCGCTCCTGATTTCTTCCATGACCGGGGGCACCGAAACAGCCCACCAAATTAACCTGCGTTTGGCGGCGGTTGCCCAGCACTATAGGCTGGCCATGGGGGTGGGGTCTCAGCGGGTGGCTGTGGAAAATCCTGATTTGATGAAAACCTTTTCGGTGCGGCGAGTGGCTCCCGATATTTTCCTGATGGCGAATTTAGGAGCGGTGCAGCTGAACTACAGCTATGGCATTGACCAGTGTCAGCGGGTGGTAGATAGTCTGGAGGCCGATGCCCTGATTTTGCACCTGAACCCTCTGCAAGAGGCGGTGCAAAGCCGGGGCGATACCAACTTTCAAGGCTTGCTAAAAAAAATTGAGACAATCTGCCAGGCGCTCTCGGTGCCCGTCATTGCCAAAGAAGTGGGCAATGGTATTTCAGTGCCCATGGTGAAGCGATTGCGGGAGGCCGGCATCGCCGCCGTGGATGTAGCCGGGGCGGGAGGAACCTCCTGGGCCAAAGTCGAGAGCGAGCGGGCGACTGATCCGGTGCAAAGACGCCTGGGGCAAACCTTTGCCGATTGGGGAATTCCCACGGCTGACTGCATTGTTGCGGCCCGACAGGTGGATCCGGCCTTTCCTCTGATTGCCTCTGGTGGGTTGCGCAACGGTCTGGATATAGCGAAAACTCTGGCCCTTGGGGCCAACCTGGCTGGGCTGGCGTTTCCGTTCCTGAAAGCTGCCAATCAATCGGAAGACGCCGTCGCGGCCCTGGCGGATGTGCTACTGGCAGAATTGAAAACCGTGATGTTTTGTACCGGGCAAAAGACGGTGGAGAAATTGCGGCAACCGGGGGTGCTGGAGCGGGTTGGGTAAAGGGTAAAGATGAGTTAGTATTTACGTACCACATCAGCTAAATCCATGCTTGACCTGACAAAGCTGGCCCGACAGATGCAGGGGATTTCAGCCCATTTGTCCCAGGAGGCCGAGGCGGCGCGATCGCGAGTGCACAAAGCCCAGGGGCTAATGGAGCAGGCAGCGGTCCATCAAAAAGAACTGGTCGAGCAGTTGCTGGAGCATCGCGATCGGCTGGCCTTTACGGCGGCTCAGCCGGTGGAAGCGTTGACTACTCGGGTCCCGATTCTTCCCGCTCCAGAAGCCCATTCAGTATTGGCGACGGATGGTTCCCAAATTTCCCCCAGCCATCACGAAATTGCCTACTGCTACTTAATCAATGTGGGGCGGGTGGTGCTGCACTACGGCCAGAGCCGGTTCCCCATGCTGGATAGCCTGCCGGAGGTGGTGTATCGCCCGGAAGATCTCTACGTCTCGCGCCAGTGGGGCATTAGCACAGAAGAGTGGATGGGCCACCGGCGCACCGTGGCTGAGGCTGGGGTGCTGGCCGAGTTAGGGGCCGCAGTGCGAGGGCAGGCCGATTTTGCGTCGCAAGCCATGGCCGCCAGCGGTGGCCCAGAGCCTCCCCCCGTGCTGGCTCTGGTGGATGGCTCTCTGATTTACTGGTTCTTAGAATCCTTACCTGCGGAAGCTCGCAACCAAATTCTGCCCCCCATCCTAGAGGCCTGGGATCGGCTCAGGCAGCAGGGCATTCCTCTGGTGGGCTACCTCAGTGCGTCCCGCAGTGGAGAGGGGCTGAACTTTCTGCGATTAGCGGCCTGTCCGTTCCCATCTCCCAACTGCCAGACCCATTGCCAGGGACAGTCTGAAAAGGCCCCCTGCGGTAGTTTTACCCCCCTGCGGGATGCCACCTTTTGGGCCATGGAGCTGCAGCCGGGGGAGCGTAGCCCCTTCTGGCAGAGTTCGGCGGATATTTTGGACCTGTATCAAGACCACGCGGTCTACTTTTGCTATCTCCACGTGGGGGCAGAAGTGGCTCGGGTCGAAGTGCCCCAGTGGGTGCTGGAGGATGAATCCCTCTGTGCCATGGCCCTACGCATTGTATTAACCCAGGTCCAGAAGGGCTATGGATATCCGATAGCCCTGGCCGAAGCTCATAACCAGGCCGTGGTGCGGGGCAGAGATCGCACCCGTTTCTTTGCTCTGCTGGAACGGGAAATGATTCGCGCCGGACTGCACAACGTGGGGACTTCTTACAAAGAGGCTCGCAAGCGGGGCAGTATTGCTTAGACAGGCCATCGACAGGTTGAATATCAAATTTCTGAATCAGAAGTGGGTCACATACCAAGTCCAGCTCGAAATCCGTAGCTTTCCCTGGGGCAAAACTCCACTTCTGGACTTGGAAAAACCTCAGTTCGGGACAACTTCCGATAGGGACATGCTGAGCAACTTCCCCTCCTGGGAGGGGTGCCCGGAGGGCGGGGTGGGTCAAATCTACGACCACAGATACCCCATTGACTACGGATAAAGCGGCTCAATGCCGGGATTAACCCACCCCTGCCCCTCCCAGGAGGGGATAGCTGCAGTGAAATCTCAACGGTCGTGCCTGATCTCGAACTGCAGGGGTTGATTTCAGCTTAATGCAGTGACATTCTGGTGTGGATTGCTGCCCGCGAGTGGGATGTTGTTTGTGCACAACTGATCAACCAACGGAGTAGCTGCCAGTGCTCTGGTAGTAGCTCTCGTAATATTTGCTGCCCCGTTTGGAGACCGCGTTATTCACAATCAGCCCCAGTAGAGGGGCCTGTACCGTGGTGTTCAAGTCAGACAGAGTGCTGGCAATGTCTTCCCTGGGAGTACTCCCCATGCCTGCCACGAGCAATATGCCATCGGTACTGGTAGAGGCAATCTTGGCGTCCATGATGCTCATCAGGGGAGGGGTGTCAATAATCACCATATCGTAGTGTTTCCGACACTGGTCGATGAGCTGCCGCATGCGGTTGGACGACAACAGCCCTCCCGGGGCAGGAGGCTGCTGCCCTGCCGTCAGCACCTGTAGTCGGGGATTTCCCGGCACGGTTTGCAGCACATCGCTCAGGGTAGTCGACGGTTCTGACAAATAGTGGCTGAGCCCCTGCCGATTCGACAGGCTGAATAAAATATGCTGGCTGGGGCGGCGCATATCTGCATCCACGATCAGAACCCGCTGCCCCATGTTGGTGGTAGCAATGGCGAGGTGCGCACCCAGGGTTGATTTGCCTTCCCCCGGTCGGGTAGAGGTAATGGTCACAACCTGCACCGGGCTATCGCTCCCCAGCAGCTTTAGGTTGGTGCGCAGACTGTAAAACGCTTCGGCAAAGGCCATGGCCGAGGGGTCTTCTTCGTTCACCAACAGGGGCTTTTGGCTGATCAGATCTTGCACCGAAGAAACCAGGGCTGAGTTCATCAATAACGCCCGCTGTTTCAGGGCTTTTGTATGAGGTACCGTAGCCAGGGCTGGGAGCTTTGTCATTTCCATGATTTCTTCGGTACTGTGGAAGCCCCGGTCGAGTTTGTCCTGCAAAAGCGCCACCGCTGCTCCCAGCAGCACGGCAACGACCCCGCTGAGCACCAGCTTGCGATTCACATTATCTACTGCGGCCACATTAGAGGCATCCATAGAGGTCATCAGTTCCCAGGGGGAATTCTGACTGGCCATCTGAAACCGCAGCTCCTGACGAGTGGCCAGCAACTGATTAAAGCTGCTTTCGGCCACCTTCAGTTCCCGCTGAATTTGCTGAAAGTTGCGCCCCAGGTCTGCCAGGTGCTGCATCTCATTTTGCAGATGGGAAACGACCCGATTGATCGCATCATTTTTGGCTTGCACCACGTGCATTTGATTGACCGTATCCACCATTTGCTGCACCAGGCCCTGGCTCAGCTGGCCTTGAAAACTAACGTTGTCAACATCGACAACGTCGGCACCGACAATGCGTTCTGCTTCTGCCTCCAGCAGGGGTAACAGCTGCTGTCGCTCGTCTTCCAGCGCCTGTATCATCGGCGTGTCGGCTTGAAAGCGAGCAGACTCGAGGGCAATGGCCTGCTCAAGCTGGCGGTATTCGTCAAGCAGGGTTTGATAGTGGGGTGACTCGCTTAAATTTGTAATTTGTACGGCTTGCTGCAGCGGTAAGCCCACCTGCTGCTGCAATTTATTGTTCAGGGCCTGCAGCGATGACATTTCCACCTGTAGCGCCTCCTGCTCTGCCTGCATGGTATTCATGCGTTCTGTCACGCTGGCACTGACGGTTTCAATGTTTACCAGGTCATGCTGTTTCTGTAAGTTGCTTAAGTCTGACTGTAGGGAATTAACTTCTTGCCATTTCTCGTTTAGTTGCTGATCTAAAAACTCAAGCCCACGGCGCAGGTCCGCCTGACGGTCGTTAACACTGTATTGAATAAACCCCTTGGCAAGCTGTTCTAGCACAAACTCTGTCACCTCTGGGGTGGCGTCTTTATAGTCAATACTTAAAACTTTAGAATCGCCTTTGCGATTAATGGCCAGCTTGCTACTCAGGCTCTGGTAGCTCACCTGGGGATAGCGGCCTTGAATGGTGTCTACAATGGGTTCCAGTACCGCAGGGCTACGCAACACCTGAATCTGGCTGTTGTAATCCAGCCCCGTGCGGTCTTCTCCGACAAAAGGGGCTGCCCCCAAATCAAGCTCGTTGACCACCGTTACGGGCTCAACCAGCAGCTCAAATCCACCGCGATACTGCACCGGTCGGGTTAAATGCCAGAAGCCTAACCCCAACGCCGCCACCGATGTCACTCCCACAAAGGTTAAGGCCCGTCGTTTGAGTAGCGTTAGGAGATGGGATAGATCAAAATCTTCACCGTTATCCACCACCACCGGGGTGGGCGACATGATGGGTACGTAGGTTGGTAGGGCCTGGGGCTTGCCGTTGCGATGCCCATTGCCGTTATGATGTCCGTTGCCGTTACCGTTGCGATGCCCGTTGCCGTTGCTGTTATGATGCCCATTGCCGTTGCCAGGCTGAGTGACGGTAGGTTGGGGCTTTGGAGGCTCAGGTAGATGATCGTTTGGAGAGGTCACGGTTGCATTCCTCTAAATTGCTAACATGGACAGCAGCACGATTCAGGAAATCATCACGATTCAGGCAATAAATAATGAAGAGAATAGGGAAATAGATCCTACGTTACAACAGATTGCAGAAAGCAGAACAACAAACTTTAAACCTCGTCCAAGTCCAGAAGAGGCTGGTTGACTGACAAAACCTCTCAACCAAATCCCCGAAAGCCCACCCTCCGGGCAGCAAGCTACACCCCAGCCCGCTCCCGAGGGGAAAGGGAACTGGCAAGATTGATCGGCTCCCCTCGCCCTCTGGAAGAGAGGTTGGGGGTGAGGGTGTACAACTTTTGTCGGCTGCAGCATACAGGCCGTCGCCCCACAAGCATTGAGAGCAAGCACGATCCCTGCGAAAGCAAGGCACCTTACCCAAACCCGCAAGCAAAGTTTTGCCAGAGAAAACTACGAAAACTACAGTGTGAGAGTTGGGCTGGGTACAGAGTTTACTGTTTTAAAAACTTTGGAGATTTGTTAAAAGGTTGAAACCAAACATGACAGAAGCGTGGCACCAGGGGGCAACCCTGGACTTAGTAGTGTCTGACCTCAGCAGCAGCGGCGATGGCCTGGGACGATGGCAGGATCGGGTTGTTTTTGTACCCGATACCGTACCAGGAGACCGAATTCGGACCCGGTTGGTGCAGGTTAAACCCAGCTTTGCCCGGGGTAAGCTACGGCAACTGCTGCAACCCTCCCCCGACCGGATCAGGCCAGCCTGCATTGTGGCGGATAAGTGCGGCGGCTGTCAGTGGCAAACCGTAGGCTACCCGGCTCAACTCGCTGCAAAACAACAACAAGTTGTAGATGCCCTGAATAGAATCGGCGGCTTTGAGCAGCCCCAGGTACTGCCCATCCTTGGGGCTGAAACACCGCTCAGGTACAGAAATAAAGCCACCTATCCACTGCTGCGATCGCCAGAAGGGCGCGTCAAAGCCGGATATTTTCGCAAGGGTAGCCATAAGCTGGTGAACCTTAACCAGTGTCCGGTGCAGGACGAACGCTTAGACCCCTTGCTGGCTGAGGTCAAGCAAGATATTCAGGAGCGGGGTTGGTCGATTTACAACGAGAAGCGACATCAGGGTCGTCTGCGACATCTTTGCTTGAGAATTGGTCGTCGTACCGGGCAGATGCTGCTGACCCTGGTGGCTACAGCTCCCAACCTCCAAGACATTGAGCTGCAGACTCAGGAATGGATGGAACGCTATCCCAACCTGGTGGGAGTCTGTGTCAATCTCAATCCAGAAAAGACTAATGCCATTTTTGGGGATGAGACCCTGGTCATTGATGGTCAATCCTATGTGGAAGAAGTATTTGCAGAGCTACGGTTTCGCATTCATGCCACGACCTTCTTCCAGATCAATACCGAACAGGCCGAACGGTTGGTGCACTGGATTTTGGACGAACTCCAACTGCAGGGGCACGAAACCCTGATTGATGCTTACTGCGGCGTTGGGGCCTTGACCCTGCCCCTGGCCCGGCAGGCTGGGCGAGTGATTGGCCTGGAGGCCCAGCCCGAAGCAGTAGACCAGGGGTTAATCAATGCCGGACTGAATGGCATAGATAACGTGGAGTTTCGGTCTGGGTCCGTTGAGGTCTTACTGCCCCAGGTCGCAGAGTCTCTGCCCACCGCAGTTGATGTGGTGGTGCTGGACCCACCCAGGAAAGGGTGCGATCGCGCCGTTCTCGACGCCCTGATTACCCTTAAACCGGCTCGCATAGTCTACATGAGCTGCAACCCCGCCACCCTGGCCAGAGATTTAGAAATTCTTCGGGATCAGGGAGGCTATTCTTTATTGAAGGTGCAACCGGCAGATTTCTTTCCCCAAACTCCCCACGTTGAATGTGTGGCAATTCTGGTAGCGTAGTAGCGCAATCCTTTTGATTCCGGACCCTATGAAGTTTAGCGCCATTGCCGACAAAATTGGTATTACCCAGGCCTCTAGCCTCAACTCTCAGCCAGATCACGATCCTGAGATTACCGGGGTAGCCCCGGTAGACGAGGCGACGGCAGGCACCCTGAGCTACATTGAGGGGCCAAAATTTGCTGCCTTTGCAGCAACTACCAGCGCCAGCGCCCTGATTCTGCCCGAGGATGAGGTGCTACAGGCAAAGGCGACAGAACGGGGTATCGCCTGGTTGAGTACAACCGATCCGCGGCTGGCCTTCGCCCGCGCCATCGGGTTGTTTTACGCTCCCTATCGGCCTGCGGCGGGAATTCATCCCACGGCAGTCATCGACCCATCGGCCACCTGCGGAGAAAACGTCTCCATAGGTGCCCATGCAGTAATCCAGGCAGGGGTCCATCTGGGCCACAACGTTTGCATTCATCCCAACGTCACGGTTTACCCCAACGTGCGCATTGGGGATGGCACCGTGCTCCACGCCAACTGCGTCATCCACGAGCGGTCACAAATCGGTGCCGGTTGCGTCATCCATAGCGGTGCCGCCATTGGCTCCGAAGGGTTTGGCTTTGTCCCCACTGAGACCGGCTGGGAGAAGATGGAGCAGTCCGGCATCACCGTTCTCGAAGATGGGGTAGAAGTCGGCTGCAACACCACCATTGACCGCCCCGCCGTAGGAGAAACCCGCATCCGCCGGGGCACCAAAATTGATAACCTGGTCCAAATTGGTCACGGCTGTCACGTCGGCGAAGCCTCAGTCATGGCCTCCCAGGTGGGGTTGGCAGGGGGAGTTACCGTCGGTAGCCGGGTGATTCTGGCCGGTCAGGTGGGCGTCGCCAACCAGGCCAATATTGGAGATGGTGCGATCGCCACCGCCAAAGCCGGCATTCACAGCGACATCGCCCCCGGCGAAATTGTCACCGGTACCCCTGCCCTACCCCACAAAGTCTTCCTTAAAGCCTCCGCCGTCTATCGCCGCCTGCCGGAAATGTACAAGACCCTGCAAAAGTTGCAGAAGCACTTGCCAGGTTAACCCATCCCGTAGGGGCGAACGGCGAATGCCGGTCTCAATCCCCCGAAAACCGCTCCCCCTCTCCCACCCATCCACCCTCCCACCCATCCACCACCCCACCCATCCACCCTCCCACTACCTCACCACTCCTCAACCACACCCAGCACCCTACCCTCCCCCCCATCCCCCCATCTCCCCTTTCGCGATACCATCAGCAGTGACTTTCAGAAAATCAGCAAGATGGCCAAATACGTCATGTGGGGCAGCTACGTCGAAAACGCCCTGGAAAAACGCACCCCCTACCGGGAAGCCCACCTGAAGGGGCTGCAGGAACAAAAAGACAACGGCATTCTCAAAACCCTGGGACCCACCACCGACAACACCAAGGTCTTTGGTATTTACGAAGCCGACAGCGAAGCCACCGTGCGCCAGCTGGTCGAGGGCGACCCCTACTGGCAAAACGGCATCTGGACGGAGTACCAGGTCTACGAGTGGAATCAGGTGTTTTGAGGTTTCCCAGAACCCCGGGTTCTGTGCTCCTGCCAGGTTGTGCCAGCGGTGACTGCCCCGTCAAGCTCGGGGCTATCCGTCAGCCCCTTTGGGCAACCTCCACCCTGCTCCCAGGCTTGGGAAAGGGGCTTGGAAAGCTACGCTCAACCGCTCAATAATGCCTCAACAAACTCAAAGCTGGAAAAGGGCCGCAGGTCTTCAATCCCTTCACCGGCTCCGATGAACCGAATCGGCAGACCCAACTGCTGGGTCACCGCCAGGGCAATGCCGCCCTTTGCCGTACCATCCAGTTTGGTCAGCACCACGCCGCTGAGGTTTGCTGCTTCAGCAAACACTTCCGCCTGGCGCAGGCCGTTTTGCCCTAAGGTGGCATCCAGTACCAGCAGGGATTCCACTTTGGCGTTAGAGGCTTTTTTATCTACAATGCGGCGGATTTTAGAGAGTTCGTCCATCAGGTTTTTCTTATTCTGCAGCCGCCCGGCGGTATCGACCAGCAGCAGTTCGATGTTGCGGGATTGGGCGGCTGCGATCGCATCGTAAACCACCGCCGCCGGGTCCGTATTCTTGCCGGGATTGGCAATCACCTCCACCTCACTGCGGGCACCCCAGGCCTTCACCTGCTCCACCGCTGCCGCCCGGAAGGTATCCGCCGCCGCGATCAGGGTGTTGTAGCCGGATTTTTTAGCGATGTGGGCCAGCTTGCCGATGGTAGTGGTCTTACCAGCCCCGTTCACCCCGGTCATCAGCCAGATATTGAGGGTATCCTTCTCCGGCACAAACAACAGGTTATGGGATTCTCCCAAAGGAGCGTCCAGCATGTCCCGCAGCAGCGACTTCAAATAAGCAATGGCCTGATCTGGGGGCAGTACCTCATCCCGCATCCGCGCCTGCAGAGATTCAATTACCTTATCTGTCGCTTCAATCCCCACATCCGCCTGCAGCAGCAACGCCTCAATTTCCATCACCGCGTCTTCGTTCAGCGGCCCCTGACCCACAATGGCCTTAAGCTGGTTCACCAAACTGAGGCGAGTTTTGTTGAGCCCCTGACGCAGCTTGTTGAGCCAGGTAATTTCTTCGATGGAAACATCATCGGGCCTGCGCCCCTGGGCCGCCAGCACCTCTGCGGACCAGATAAAAGCCTCATCCAGATCAATATCCGGCATGACCGGTTCCGCCGGAGCCTGGGCCGCAACGGGCTGCGGTTCCGGTTCTGGCTCAGGTTCGACAATGGCGGTTTCTTTCAGCCGTTCCAGGCGCTGCTGTCGTTCTTCGTCAGCTCTAGCCCAGAAGGGCACTGCCGGTTCCGGCGCGACCGGTTCTGTAGGCGCAGCGGTAGTCTCCGGTGCTTCCTCAGCGGCGGCAGCCAGGGATTCTGCAGAGACGACTGGTGCGGCTTCAGGAGTTTCTGGGGGAGCTTCTGCCCCGAGGGACTCAGCCTCGGGAGGTGCTGATGCAGCCGGGGAGTCCTCCGCCTCCATTGCAGCTGCAGAAACTGCTTCAGACGTATCCACTGGAGCGACTTCTGGGGTAGCCATCGAGGCCGAGACAACCTCCGTTGCGGCGGGAGCTTCTGCCTCTTGCGTCTCCTCAGCTGCCTGAGTTTCCTCTGCAACCTGAGTTTCCTCTGCAACCTGAGTTTCCTCTGCAACCTGAGTTTCCTCTGCAACCTGAGTTTCCTTAGCTGCTGCCGCCGGGGCTGGCTGCTGCTTTTGAATATTCTGATACGCCGCCTTGGCCCACTTCAGGTAATCCTCCGAAGAAAGCTGCTGTTGGGTGCCAGAGGCTGGTTCCACCGGGGCATCTGCTTGTTTTTCCTCAGTTTGCGGCTCTACCGGGTTGGTCTCAGCCTCAGACTTATCTGATTTATCGAAAGCACGCCGAAACCAGTTAAACCCTGCCATGTCAGAACTCCCTTGTGGACTTCGTTTCCCTTCTTTATGTCACTTTACTACGCATGTCATTCACCAGTCGCCGGATAATCGAGTCCTGGTTAAGCAGGTGCCCCGGCATAAACAATGGATTCATCAAATTAATCGCGGAGTTCAACCTGGCGTGCCGCTGAATACTTCCCGTCTGCGGCGCAATAACTCCCGCCTGCCCCTGAAAACTTCCCGCCTGCCGTTGAACGATTCCCGTCTGCGGCGCAATAACTCCCGCCTGCTCCCAAAAGCTTCCCGCCTGCTCCTGAAAACTTCCCGCCTGCCCCCCAGCGATTCCCGTATGGCCCTTAACCATTTCTCAGGAGTGCAGCGGGTTCACGCGTCAAGAATCTCGCTTCTGCAGGCCAAGGAGCCTATTAGTAGAAAGAATCTCACTTCCACCCAGGCGTTCACCCATGGAAGCCATGGAACTCTACCGTCGCCTCGCCGCTCTGGAACGGCGCGTCAATGAGCTAGAAGCTGGTATGCAGGAGATTGACCGAGTGGTCGATCCTCAAGGGTGGATTGGCGAAGCTTTCCACTTGCTGCAAAAACATCTCGGTATAAGCTATGGGCGGTTGGGAGCTAATGCAGGACTACTCTGCGGCGTGAGAGTGATCAGTTTTTTGTGTAAGGGCCAATCAGCCGATTCATCAAGTTTTCTGCAAGCCTTGTAGGGCAGGCGTCTCGCCTGCTCAGCTGGGACAGGCAGGATGCCTATCCCACAAGAGTCTGAGCACTTCCCGGCGTTTCGTGATCGATATCAGCTCTTTGTGTCCGTAAAATCACCGGCAACCCTCCCAAAAATCACCTGCCGACACCAGGCTGCATCACCCCCTAAACCCAGCATTTACGAGACTATAAACCTAACGACGAACCACCACACAGGAGCCCCCAACGATGCAACTTTCATTCCTCGGCAAGTCCTATACCGCCTCTGCCCCTGCCATCAAAGCTGCCATGACTGGCGAAACCGCCAACTTCATGGACCAATCTTATGCCTGCAAGCAGTTCAACGTCACCCAGCGTCAGCAGCCTGCAGCAATGACCTATCGCGGAGTCCACTACCTCCGATAGTTTTCCTTTTTCCTCAGAGACAACGACCGGTTCTACGAGCAGTACAGCGAGTCTTAAGCCTCACCCAAGCGGTGAGGCTTTTTTTGTGGTGGCGCTATCCTAACGGAACACCATGCCGCTGATGCTGGCTGGCATGGAAGGGCCTACACATTGAACCGGAACAACATCACATCTCCCTCTTCCACCACATAGTCTTTGCCTTCACTGCGCAGGAGACCCTGTTCTTTTGCGGCGTTCATAGAGCCGGTTTCCACTAAGTCCTGATATGACACCGTCTCAGCCCGAATAAAGCCCCGCTCAAAGTCGGTGTGAATGACGCCTGCCGCCTGGGGAGCGAGCATTCCCGCCTTAATCGTCCAGGCGCGGGTTTCCTTGGGTCCGGTAGTAAAGTAGGTGCGCAGGCCCAGCAGTTTGTAGGTGGCGCGGATCAGGGTCATCAGTCCCCCCTCTTCGACCCCCAGGGCATCCAGAAAGTCTTTGCGCTCTTCTTCGCTGAGGTCAATCAGTTCCGATTCCACCTGGGCGGAGATGACCACTACCTGGGCATTCTCCTGGGCGGCGATGGCCCTCACCTGTTCCACCCACGCGTTGCCCGTGGCCAGGTCGTCTTCAGAAACGTTGGTGGCGTAGATCACCGGCTTCCGGGTCAGTAGCCCCAGGGGCTTGATCATGGCTTCCTCTTCCTCATCCAGTTCCACGATGCGGGCGGTTTTGCCTTCGTTGAGCACCGGCAGAAATTTCTCCAGCACTGCCAGTTCTGCGCGGGCCTCTTTGTCGGCTTTGGCCTGTTTGCGCACCCGGTCAATACGCTTTTCGAGCTGGGCCAGGTCCGCCAGAGCCAGCTCCAGGTTGATCACCTCAATATCCCGCACCGGGTCTACAGAGCCCGCAACGTGAATGATGTCTTCGCTATCAAAGCAGCGCACCACATGCACGATGGCATCCACCTCCCGAATGTTGGCCAGAAACTGGTTGCCCAACCCTTCTCCCTGACTGGCTCCCTTCACCAGACCAGCGATATCCACAAACTCGATCCGAGCAGGAACAGTTTCGGCTGACTCCGACAAGTCCGTCAGTACCTGCAGTCGCTCGTCGGGCACCGCTACGATTCCTACATTGGGCTCAATTGTGCAGAAGGGAAAGTTCGCCGCATTCGCCTTGGCATTAGCAACAACTGCGTTGAAAAGGGTTGATTTTCCGACGTTGGGGAGGCCAACAATTCCTGCTCGTAACATGGGACGTCTTGGGGTGATACAACGGGACCAGTATTCAGCATATGAGAGGACGGGGCGAATTGGCAGGAATGTTGCTATACCCTATTACTGAGCGTCGCTGCTTGATCGGCAAAATCTTGATGCCAGGAACCAGGGGAGCGACGGGGCTGGGGAGTTTTTCGGCGTAGGGACATCATTCAGATAGGTAGGCTATGACATCTCAAGAACAACTGGCTTCGCCTACGCCCTATGGGGTTGACCAAAGCTGGGGGGTCTGGCCCCGGCAGAGTGGCGCGATAGGTCTACTCATTTTGCTAGCAGCTTTCCTGGTGGGATGCGGGTCTCCGGAAACCGCCAATCGAGTAGTGGAATCGGTTGAAACCACCTCAAAACAGCGACTTGATCGTAACCTGCGGGGAGAAAGCATTGTTAGCAAAGAGTCTGCCGTGCGGCTCAGGTTACCGAGAAATTGGGAACCTGTTCCAGGCAATGCTTTGCATCCTGAGGCAGAACTTCAGGCCTACAACCCCAACCGCGACATCTACCTGGTGGTTCTAGGTGAAGACCAGGCCAGTTTGACCAATTCCGGAGACTTGAATCAGCAAGCCCAGGCCTACCTGCAAATTCTCCAGGGAGGATTGAATCAGGTGCTGTCTCAAGCAAGTGCCACGGACGTTACCAGCGTTAACGGATTGAACGCAGCGCAATATAGTTTGAGTGGTGAGGTCTTTGGCACTCAGGCGACCTATCTTCACACCACGGTTGCCATGAATGATCGGTACTATCAGGTCGTAGCCTGGACCCCGAGCGAGCGCTTTTCGGAAAACCGAGAAGAGATGCAGGCCATTATTCAAGAAGTTCGGCAAGATTAGACTTTGCTATGAATCGTCCCATTCTGTGGCCTAATAGATAAGGTATGGCGCAAATGAGGGTCTTGAGATTGATGAGACAGTGGTTTGAAATTGTTGCTTCTGCTCTTGGCAAACGCTGTGAAAACGCTTTTCGTCGCCTGGGGCTGGGGCTAAGCTTGGTGGGGCTAATGGTAATCGCCTGGCTCAGCCTGGGCGGTCAGCCTGCAGCCATGGCAGGCTTAACAGACGATAACTACGATGGCAATATCTTTGCACTCTATGCCGGGAACGGGTCGCTGGTGCCGCCCAAGGTTTCCTTAGAGCAATCGCTGAAGTACAACAAGCCTGCAATTGTTGTCATTTATGTGGATGACAGCTCTGACTGCAAAAAGTTTTCTTCTGTGATTTCCCAGTTGCAGGCTCCCTACGGCAGAGTGACCAACTTTATTCCCATCATGGCCGACTCTATTCCTGTAAAAGACAGCTACGAACCGACAGAAGTGGGCTACTACTTCAATGATGCTGTGCCTCAAACCCTGGTGTTTAATGCCGCAGGGGAACTGGTCTTTAACCATACCGGCATCACTACCTACGAAGCCATCGACGATGTCATGCGGGAAGTCTTCGATTTACTACCCCGGTCTGAATCAGCAGAACTGCGCCGTCGACCCATCAACGAAGTGAATACGGAGCTGGTGCCTGATAGTGAGTGATACGGTTTCTCGTCGGTTGGTGCTAGAGAAAGGGAGCAAGGGAGCAAGGGAGCAAGGGAGTAAGGGAGCAAGGGAGTAAGAGAGTAGTAGGGCTGAATATGTCTTTAGAGACCCTGAGAATAACTAGAAGCCCACTGAGGGTTTCTCTACTCCTCACTCCTCACTCCTCACTCCTCACTCCTCACCTTCTCCTACCCCACCGACACCAGGCTCTTCATCACCTCCTCCACAGACGTCAGGCTCTGGGCACGACCGGCATGGGCCCCTGAGAAAATCAGGCCGTTATCCACATCTCCAGCGGCGGCTCGGTTGAGGGCTTTCATAATGCAGTAGGTTTCCCGAGAGTCGCGGCAGCGGCAGGCCTGTAAGCAGTTTGCGGTGCAGGGTTCGCTCACATCTTCCCTGGCCATCACACGGTCCACAAATGGATTGCGAATTGCCCGTCCTGGCAGACCTACCGGGCTGGGCACCAGCATCACATCTGCAGATTTTGCCTGTAGATGGGCCTGTTTGTAGTGATCATCAGCATCGCACTCAAAGGTGGTGATAAATCGGGTTCCCACCTGAACTCCTCCGGCCCCGAGAGCTAGCATGTGTTCCACATCCCCCCGGTCCCAAACGCCACCAGCGGCAATCACTGGTACAGGCGTCTCAAACTCAGCTTGAACGTAGGTCACTAGCTCGGGTATGACCTGTTCTAGCGAGTAGGCCGGGTCATGGATGGCATCTGCCGAGGCTCCCAGGTGCCCTCCGGCAAATTTAGGGCTTTCCACCACAAAGCCATCGGGCTGGCGCTGGTACTGCTTTTGCCAGCGGCGGGTAATGATCTTTGCCGCCCTGACGCTCGACACAATGGGTACGAGAGCAACGTCGGGATGTTCTTGGGTGTGGGCCGGCAGTGATAGAGGCAACCCCGCCCCAGCTATAACCAGGTTTGCCCCGTGGGCTACGGCGGTTTCCACCAGGGTTTCCCAGTCGCGGGCTGCCATCATCACGTTGATGCCAATTACTCCGTCAGGGCTAAGTTCGCGAGCTTTTTTCAACTCATCGATCAGCGCCAACCGATTTGCCTCGAAGAACTGCTCAGTTCGTCGTTTGGGGCTGCGTTCTGTCGGGTCAAAGTAGGAAGAGTTCCACCCCAGGCCGACGGCAGAGATAATTCCAATCCCACCCGCATTGGCTACGGCTGCGGCCAACCGTGCGCCGGAAATGCGAATTCCCATGCCCCCCTGCACGACAGGGTAAGGAACTGAATGGATACCAAGGCTTAAGGTCGGCAGGTTGTTCATTGTGATCTCGATCTCTCACTGACACAGCGTGCAAAGAGCCCTCAAAAAAATCAGGCATCGGGCTACAATACTATAGCTTTATATAGCCAGATGAAGATATATATGGGTTGATTTTTCTGCGTGGTTGCTGGTAGCGAAAAAGCTAATCGTGGTCAAAAGGCATGATAACGATTGCGTCCCATAGCTTTAGCCACATACATGGCCTCGTCTGCCCTCCGGATGAGTGCTTCAAGCCGCTGACCCGGTTGGGGGATCAAAGTGGCGATACCAAAGCTCAATGTTACAATATCACCCACAGGCGATGTTGGATGGGGAATGGCCATTCTATCTAGGGTGCGGCGAACTCGCTCAACAACCTGAATAGCGCCTGCCGCATTGGTGTCAGGCAACACCATGGCAAATTCCTCGCCGCCATAGCGAGCCCCCAGGTCAGCTGGTCGCTTACTGCCTTGCTGCATGGCCTGGGCAATTTTTACCAGGCAACGGTCGCCTTCAGCATGGCCATAGGTGTCATTAAAGAGTTTGAAGTGATCAACATCCGCCAAGACTAGACTGATAGGGGCTTGCCGTCGCATCAAGCGGTGCCACTCCTGGTTTAAGTAGGCATCAAAGTGGCGACGGTTGGATAACAACGTCAGGGCGTCGGTTTTCGATAGCCGATCGAGTTCCTGATTAGCGGCCTGTAGCTGCCTGTAAAGCTCTGACTGATGCAGGGCAACGGCGAGCTGATCGGCAATGTGCTGCAGCATCTCTGCTTCGAAGGGTTGCCACTGGCGGGAGTGTCCACAGGCCTGGATGACTAAAAGCCCCCAAACTGGCTCATCTGCAGTGTTCAAAGACTGGACGATGGGAGCTACAATCACCGCCTTAATGTCATATTCTCGAAAAAACTGAGCCAACGCTGGCGGCCAGGTTTCTGCATCAATATCGTCAACGGTGACGGGATTGCCCTGACAAAACTGCTCGGCATAGTCAGGGGGCACAAAATCTGCCCTTGAGGATTGCTCTACCAGAGGCCGCACAGAAGCAGCATTAACTTGCCTGATCAGCCGCTGGGCTCCATCGGTTTCGTTTCTAACGATAACCACCCGATCGGCCCGAAAGATGTGAATAAGGTCAGCAGCAGTGGTTTCGAGAATAGTCTCTAGCTCCAGGGTTTCCCGCATATGAGCTGTGATATTGCGCAAAAGCTGTTCCTGCTCAACCCGACGAGCCAGAGACAGCTGGGCCTGCTTTTGGACTGTAATGTCTAATGCCAGTACGGTTACGCGCCAGCAGTTTTCTGACTCATCCCATCGAGAAATTAGGGTCTCTGCAATCCAGCGGAGGGAGCCATCCTGGTGATAAAACTGATATTCGACCGTAGCCGTGTTTTCTTCAAACACCCGGCTAAAAATTTCGCTCATGATGGCCTCATATCGATCAGCCGGTATCCGCCGATCCCAGAGGGTTTGGTCTGCTAGAAATTCCTCTGCGGGAAAGCCGAACACCGCCTCCGCACCCGCCGAAAGATAATCGAGCACATAGCAACGCTCAGGATAAACCCGCACGTAGGAAATAGCGGCAATGGTGCTATCTAGAATCGCGTTCAGCTTTTCCTGGGTGGACTGTAGGGTGTCGGTGAGCTGTTGGCGTTCTGTACAATCTTCGGCCCAGCCCACAAACCGCAAAGGCTGCTGCTGGGCATCGTAGATGATGTAAATCTGAGTATGAATCCATCGCAGCTCTCCATCCGGTCGGATGATGAGGTAGTCGCGGATAACGGGAACCCCTTCTTTCTGCTGTGCCAGAGATTCAAGCACCAGAGATAAATCTTCAGGGTAGATAGACTCCAGCCAAGAATCTGGATTTTGATAAAGGCTCTCGCAGCTTCTCTGCCAAATTTTCTCGTATGCCGGGCTAACGTAAAGGAACTGGCCATCTTCGGCATTGCGCACAAACAAAAACTGGTCCAGGTTATGAGTTACCAGTTGAAATAGCGACCCAAGGGTGTCGAGGCCATCAACCTGGTTGAGCCTATCAGTGATTCTCTGCAGCTGCTGATTCGCCTGGCAGAGCTGCTGCTCTAGAGACTGTCTAACGTCATGAAACTGTTGGCTGATCTGCTGTTGATAGGCCACCTGCCCCAGCTGGTGGGCCATTTGCCGCATGAGCTGAATATCCAGCGCCCGCCAATGCCTGGCCTGCCGACAATGATGGGCAATCAACAAGCCCCACAGCTCACGGCCACAAAACACGGGTACAACCAGGTTCGCCCTGACCTGAAGACGAACCAGCAAATCAATATAGCAGGGTTCTAAAGCACTGTCCTGAACATCATCGATTTGCCCAATGCGCCCCTGTCGATACTGCTCTGCCCAACCATTTTCAAAACAAGGGTCATAAATCAATTCCCCTAGCAAGGGGCGAAAGTCGGAGACGATGGATTCTGCAGCAACCACAGCATCCTGGTCAGACAAAAACCGATAAATGACGACCCGATCTGTTTTCAGGAGATTTCGAACCGTATCAATCGCGACCTGTAACAGATCATGTATGCCACAGCCCTCCCTAACGCAAGCCATCACTCTGTCAATGGCATCAAAAATTTGATGTTCTTGGATAGGCTCTTTGGGAGTTAGGGATCCGCTCATGTCATAGGGATAATTGGATAGATATAGTTAAAACTCTTTTTTGAACCCTTTACTACTGCTGACAAAGGGCGTTAACGTCAATTTTTACCCAGGTAGCTTTCTATTCTTATTTTGGCAGACTAAAGTTTTTGCGTCTATTCGAGATTCTACCAGGCTGGCATTAAGCAGATTTACACATCTCTATCAGAAAAAATCAGGTCTGTTTATATTGCCTATTCATGCCTCCTGAACCAATTCCAGCTCACAAATTTGTAGTTTTTCTACTTTGTAGTTTTTCTACTCAGAAGGTAACCCTACACTTCTAGACTTGGGTAAGGTTCAAAGTAGGAAAGTCCGATGTGGAGCGAGGGGAACTGATACCGAATCTGGAACTAAACCTGGTTCAAGCCCAGCAGTGGAGTTTCGCCTGAGGGAAAGCTCCAGTTTTCGAGCTGGACTTGGTATAAACCTGGTCCAAGTCCAGCAGTGGAGTTTCGCCTGAGGGAAAGCTCCAGTTTTCGAGCTGGACTTGGTATAAAGACCCTGAATTTAAATCGCTATGCCGTAGAGGTATAAAAATAGGATGCGGCAGGGGAGTGAGGGGAAGTCTGCCCCATAGATCGTCCATGTTGCGATGGCACTGAGGCTCTTGACCAATCGGTGTTAAGACTAAAAAGTCCTGCTGTCTTTACGTCAGCAGGACTTTAAGCACTAAGCAACTAAACTGTTACAAAACAATCGAAGTTGTTTAGAAGCTGAAGGTAGCGCGGACAGCACCGTAGAAGGTGGTGTCGTCACCGCCTTCACCATAGTCTGCATCACCGTAGATAATGGCGGGGGTAATGGTCAGGAATTCGTTGAAGGGGATTTCGTAGTAGCCTTCAACGATCCAGGGGTTGCTGTCGTAATCAGCCAGTTGAGGCAGCTGACCACCATAAACACCCAGCTGAGAACCTTCCAGGAACAGGTCGTTGAAACCTACACCGGCAGTCCAGTTGAAGTCATCACCACCGTCGAAGTCTTGCCATGCACCGTAACCAGCGACGAAGAAGTTGCCAAAGTCGAGGTTCAGCAAACCAGCGAAGGTATCGGTAGACCCCCCGTTGGGGAAGTCAGACACATCATTGTGCATGTAAGCAAAAGCCGCATCCAGGAAGCCACCGCTCAGATAGCTGAGCTGGGCGATGTAGCTCTGGCTAGAAGCAGAGAAAATGCCGACTCCAGGATCTCCAGCGCCGTCGTAACCAGCGGTATATCCAGCATCGATCACAAAATTATCGGTTAAGGCAAAGCTTATACCTGCACCAGCACCGTCGCTGGAACTGCCTCCAGAACTATAGAAACCGGGAGTAGACGCCGCGGCAACAGCTGGCCCATCGTAGGGGACAATCGAGCTGGTAACCCAGTCATCAGCTACCATACCCTTAGCCGCAACGGTTAAATTAATCCGGCTACCCAGGGGAAAACTGTAGTAAAAGTCATCAATTACGACATCAAAGCTTTCTTCACCGCCATTCGCAAGGTTTCCAACAGGCTCTAAGAAGCCACCCTGCCCTCCTTGTAGACGAACGCGCAAACGGTCTTCGCCAGTAAAGCTGGTGTCAAAGTTCAAGCGAACCCGAGAAGCGACTGAAGTGCTGTCTTCCTGAATGTCGTTAGCATCAAAGGTAGAGAAGGGAACACCCAGGTGCATGTCAACCTCACCACTTAGTTTGGTGGTGGTGGAGAACTGCTGGGCACGCAGTTCAGCGGTTTCAGCTTCGAGGGCATCCACGCGACCGCGCAGGGTAGCCAGTTCAGCCTGGAATTCTTCTTGCAAACGACGGATGGCAGCCAGATCGTCGGGGTCAACCCCCTGACCGGTCAGGCCAGCGACGACGTTCAAACAGGAGTTCAAACCGGCGGCGAACTCAAAACGGGTCAGAGCGCGCTGACCGCGAAAAGTACGATCGGGATAACCTTCAATACAGCCATAGGTTTCAACCAGGTTCTGCAGTGCCTGGAAGGCCCAATCAGTAGGTAGTACGTCGGTCAGCTCAGAAACGCTGGTAATTTGAGCCAGTTCAACGGGCTCTTGATCGAAAGAAACCTGCTCGAGGGCGTCAACGGTAGCGACCTCAGATACAGGAGCAGACTCAGCGGCAACAGCAGAGCCAGAAACAGCAAAGGCTGCTCCCAGGGCTGCTGGGGCTGCCAGCAAAGATTTCCAAAGTAGTTTAGACATGTCTTGATCTCTCCTCACACCTTATAAAAAGGCTTCAGTGTGTCACTTGAGTCGGGAACAGCAACGGCTGATTCCCTCAAAGAAATACAGAGCTGAGTACGGGTTTTACGATACCCAGACCCAAAACTGCACACTTTGCAAATCGATAGTAGCAGATCTAAAAAGCTACGGCTAGATAAATCAACGAGAACTTATCATGGGGCTCATGGGGCAAGTAGCTGCTTTGACGAGGGAACCGGCAGAAAAGTTCCCTGTGGGTTAAGCCTCTAAGCCTGAAATGGTTTTTGCCATAGCAAAGTCTTTGTCGGTCAATCCACCAGCATCGTGGGTGGTGAGGCTGATGGTGACCTTGTTGTAGGAAATGGCGATGTCAGGGTGATGACCTGCGGCCTCGGCGGGCTCCACCAGTTTATTCACAAAATCAATCGCGGTGATGAAGTCTTTGAAGTTTCGAACGGTGGTAATTTTTTTGCCGTCCTGGGTCCAGTTGGGGAGCTGGCTCAGTTTTGCCTGTACATCTTGTTCGCTGAGTAGGGTAGCCATAGGTATGAAGTGGGTAACAACGGTCTTGCGGACATTGGCTATGGCTTCAAAGGATTGGGAGTTAAACCTGATCCAGGTCCAGCGGTGGAGTTTTGCCTAAGGGAAAGCTACCGGGTTCGAGCTGGACTTGGTATAAATCACATCCAATGCTCATGGGGCAGGCATTTTGCCTGTCTAAGACAGCCGAGATGGCTATCCTCCACGATTGAATTTCCATTCCAATGGAGCTTTGCCATTTGAGCTTTGCCATTTAAAATTAAAAAACTATCCGCTCCTGTCAGGGGAAGAATCTATCTTCAGAGACAGGAGCGGTCTAGTTGGGTCTTAGGTCGAACCTGACTGCCGGAAGGAACCCTAGTCAGTCAGCTTCAGTAACTTAGTCAGGGACTAAAGTGACGGATGCTGAACCGTTTAGAGTACAGCCCCGGCGCACAGCCGGCTTACGTCAACCTGAAGACCCACGCGTTTACTACTCTCTTGCATGGGCATCACCTCCTTAAATCCTGAACGGTTTAATCTCTTAGGATTACCTGCTGTGCTTTGGGCAGCATTACAGGTAAGTTAGCACAAATTTTCGTGGGCGACAGCAATTGCCCCAAGTCGCTGCTGCATCGTTTGCCTGAGAGGATAAGAAGGCTGAGTACGCCTACCGGGTATACCCCTATGAACGCTATCGACTGGTCTGTGCCTTCAAATCTCGTCATTGATGATCACCTTAAAGCCTGGCTGCAGGAAGATATTGGCCGTGGCGACTGGACCACCCTGGGCCTGGGACCGGCTGCAGGAACGCAACCGGGTCAGGCCGTGTGGGTGGCAAAGGCCGAGGGAGTCGTGGCCGGGCTACCTCTGGCCGGGAGGGTGTTTGAGCTGCTGGAACCTGGGGCGGTATTGCATTCAGAAGTGGCTGAGGGTGCCCACTGCCAGCCGGGCATGACGGTTGCCACCATCGCAGCCAGTATGGCGACCCTACTCACGGGGGAACGAGTCGCCCTTAACCTGGCCATGCGCCTGAGCGGGATTGCCACCGTGACCCGACAGTATGTGGATGGTTTAGTCGGCACCCCTACCCAACTGGTTGATACGCGCAAAACAACTCCCGGTCTGCGGTTGCTGGAGAAGTACGCCATCCGTACTGGTGGAGCCGTGAACCACCGTATGGGTTTAGATGACGCGGTGATGATTAAAGACAACCACATCGCCGCCGCCGGGGGGATTACGGCTGCTGTGACGCAAATCCGCCAGCGCATTCCCTACCCGATGACGATTGAGGTTGAGACGACATCCCTAAACCAGGTGTCTGAAGCTCTAGCCTGCAAGGTCGACATCATCATGCTGGACAATATGGACCTGGAGACGATGAGGCTGGCCGTTCAGCGTATTCGTGCCATTAGCCCAGTCGTTAAAATTGAAGCTTCAGGGAATGTCACCCTGGAGCGGCTGCAGGAAATTGCAGCTACTGGGGTAGATTACATCTCTAGCAGTGCGCCCATTACCCGTTCGGCCTGGTTAGATTTAAGTATGCGTCTGGTCAATTAGCAGGACCAGGGTCGGGCCTTGGCGATGGCTCACTGGCGGTTCTCATCCACAAAACAGGAAAGATACAGCACCATGATTGTTACTACCGGACCCAAGGTTGAAGGCAGGCAGATCATTGAATACTGTGGCATCGTCAACGGCGAGGCCATTCTAGGGGCCAACATTTTTAAGGATTTCTTTGCCGGCCTGCGGGACATTGTTGGAGGCCGGTCTGGAGCCTACGAAAAATCTTTGCGGCAGGCTCGGCAGGTGGCGATTCAAGAAATGACCGAGGTGGCTGAGGAATTGGGGGCCAACGCCATCATTGCGGTGGATATTGACTACGAATCTATCGAAATTGAAAACGGTGGGAACATGCTGATGGTAGCGGCCAGCGGCACGGCTGTGCGGGTACAGTAAGCGGGTGCAGTGAGAAGGTTGGGGCTATTCAGTTGCCACCGCGTATTGCTTCAGCTCCTTCAGCGAGATATATTCCAGGGCTGAGGCGTGGGTCGACTCCAGCACTACGGGCGGAGCCACGCCAGCATCGAGGGCTTCTTTCCATCGAGAGGCGCACAAACACCAGCGGTCGCCGGGTTTTAGCCCCGGAAACTGAAAGGCCGGTACCGGGGTTGAGAGATCGTTACCCTGGGCCTTGGTAAAGGCCAGGAATTCTTCGGTCATTTGAGCGCAGACGATGTGGGCCCCGTAGTCTCCGGCCCCGGTATTGCAGTACCCGTCTCGGTAAAAACCTGTCATCGGGGATGTACAACAGGTACCTAGGGGTCCGCCCAATACATTGCTTGCCTCTGCCATGGTTGCTGCCTGGATAAACTTTTGCCTCTTCTGTTGTTGTAATACGGCAATTAGTTCCTGTCACGGTGAAATGGCCGTAACCGCAGTCAGCCTTTCTTCTGTCATAGACTGACATTGGCATGAGCCATGGGTTCAAACCGTTACAGTCAGTTCAACCTTGTCCAAGTCCAGAAGTGGAGTTTTGCCTTAAAAAAAACTCCAGATTTCGAGCCGGACTTGGCTTAGATTTGGATCCTATCAACGTCCATTATGAGTTTATGGCTAGTTTTTCTCCCATTCTCGTAGTTGTTCATCAGGCCACCTCTACCCCTGGTCTGGTCGGCCATTTATTGCAACAGATGGGGTTCGCGCTGGATATTCGTTGTCCAGCCCAGGGCGATACCCTGCCCCCCACGATGGATCGCCACAGTGCCGCTGTTGTATTTGGCGGACCCATGAGTGCCAATGATGACAACCAGTTTTCCTTCATTCGGGATGAGCTGACCTGGATTCCTACGGTACTGGCGGCGGAAAAACCCTACCTGGGTATTTGCCTGGGGGGGCAGCTACTGGCCAGAGCCCTGGGGGCCAGAGTCAAGCCTCATCCTGAGGGGGTTCGAGAAATTGGTTACTATCCGGTACAGCCTACGGCAGCGGGGCGAACGGTGCTACCCGCCCCCTTAATGGTGTACCAGTGGCACCAGGAGGGGTTTGACCTGCCTCATGGGAGCCGATTGATAGCACAGGGGGCAACGTTTCCGCACCAGGCCTTTTGCTACAACCAGCGGGCCTATGGTCTGCAGTTTCATCCTGAAATGACGACCCTGATGATGAACTTTTGGACCACCTACGGGGCGGAACAGCTGGTGTACCCCGGTGCTCAAAGTCGCTGGTATCAGCTGAGTCAGCACCGGTTGTATCGAGGTCCAGTTGAGCGATGGTTACGGCGGTTCTTAACCCACTGGATTTTACCCGCCACCACGACCGAAACCGCATGGGAACAATGCCACCATGCGAGTGCTGAGCCGACTGCCCTACACCTGATGGCCGTTGCCAAGCAATCGAGGCATGACCAGAACAAGCTGCAGCATTAGGATGCTGTGACGATGAAGAGGGCACCCATGGGAATGTGCTAATTGGGGCCGGCATTATCGGCACTCTGGAAAGTTTCAACATTCCCACGGAATCCATCCTGGCTGGGGGGGCCATTCTGGGTCTGGCCATTTCCTTTAGTTCCCAGAGCCTGGTCAAAGACCTGGTGAACGGCAGCCTGATTTTGCTGGAAGATCAGTTTGCGGTCGGGGATGTGGTCGATATTGATGGCGCTGCCGGGGTGGTGGAAAACGTGAACCTGCGCGTGACCCAGGTCCGCAACACCCAGGGAGAGCTGATCAGCATTCCCAACAGCACCATTAATCGGGTGAAAAATATGACCCGTCTCTGGTCGCGGGTCGATTTCACCGTTGAAGTCGCCTACGAAAATGACATCAACGCCGTCATTCAGCTGCTGGAGCAGATTGCCCAGGACATGTACCAGGAATATGCCTGGAATGCACTCATTCTGGAACCGCCCCAAATGCTGGGGGTAGACCAGCTCAGCCACACCGGCATGTTAATTCGCCTGTGGATTAAAACCGCCCCTATGCAGCAGTGGACGGTAGGACGAGAATTTCGGCGGCGGGTACGCTGTGCCTTTGACCAGCACAACATTCAAATTGGTCGCCCCGAATGGATTAGCCATAACACCGGCTGGCATAGCCCCAACGGCAATGGAGATGCTGAAGCGACTGGGACTAGGGCTTGAGGTCAGTAGATCAGCCTGGAGTCCAGATCCCAGGGTTCTTGGGCCGTAGCCAGGACTGCGGATGATTCCCAAGAAGAACCCTGGGATCTTCTGTACCGATTACCTGCCGATTAGCCCTCGTCCAGAATTTTTGGCACCTTGAAGAAGTCTTCTTCCCGATCGGGCGCACAGTCGAGGATATCTTCGCGACCCGCGAACATTTCTAGAGTATCGGTACGGGTTATGTTGCTGACCTCAATGGCACGAGTGGTGGGTTCTACATTCTCGGTATCCAGCTCGCTGAGCTGCTCAACATATTCCAAAATGCTGCTGAGCTGCCCGGTGAACTGCTCTTCCTCTTCAGGAGACAGCTCCAAACGCGCCAGAAGAGCAACTTTACGCACCTGTTCCAGATCAATCATGATGCCTTTAAGGGTTACTTCAAAAAGGTATAGCGGTTCTTGATGCAGTGGGATACAAACTTGATCAGGAATGGGGATTCAATACCGTGGGATAGCCGTCTCGGCTGTCCAAGAGCAGGCAGGATGCCTGCCCTACAAAAATTGGATGTTATAAAATCCTCATTCCTGAGTAGCTTCGGAGCTTAGAAAAATACGTCGTTCTTCATACGGCCAGTGTTTTTCAGCCAGTTTTGCGCCTCAATGTAGTTATTAGGCGCAATGTTGATGGCCTCCATCCAGTAGCGGGCGGCTTCGTCGAACATCGTTTCGGCAGTGTCGCTATCGCCAGAAGCTTCGGCCTGCTCCCCTTTGTAGTGGAAGATGACGGCCATATTGTTGAGCGCCTGGCACATGCGGGGGTTCAAATCGAGGGCTGCCTGATACTTTTGCAGAGCCGCCTCGTGCTCCCCGTTGCTGGCGTGGATAAGCCCCATATTGTAAAGGATGAAGCTTTTATCGTAGGGGTCTTCTTCCAGGGTTAGGGCTTCCCGGTAGTTTTCCATGGCTTCGGCATATTCGCCATCGGCCTGGGCCGACATGCCGTCGCGGTAGTAGGCGAAGGCTTCTTTCTCGCTTTTCTTAGCGGGCATCATCTTTAAGATCATGTCCGCCATAACGGTGAAAGACTTGTCGATGAAGTTATCGTTACGTTGAGTTCTAGGCATGGATGACGTCCCGCAAAAGCACCAGCGAAGAGTGTTTCATGAATTAGCGTAGCAAACTGTAGCAATTTAAGGATGAGCGTAACGCTCTGTTACAGACGGCTGAACGACATCAGGCAACGGCCACAGGAGCACCGGCTTGTAAATGACTCAGCAGCAGTTGGGCGAAAATACTTCTCTTCTGCCTCGGTCATATGTTTAGGAAAGAATGCAGTCCGCCCTATCTCTCTAGCGGGGTTTGCCCCATCCGGCTGAGACCGTCAGGAAAATCTTGGCAGCTGTCCCCGGTGTGGGATTCGCAGTATTTTTTGAACTGAGGTGAAAGTTTACTATTCCTCCAAACCCCAGTGGGGAACCGGAGTATACTGAAAGGTACTGCTATTAACCTCTCCTTTATCGTGGATCTTTCCTGCAAAAGCGAATACGCGCTGTTAGCTCTGCTCGAACTCAGTGATTATTATGCCAAGGGGGAGCCGCTGCAGATTCGTCAAATTGCTTCCCAGCAAAGCATTCCAGACCGTTACCTTGAGCAACTGCTCGCAACCCTACGGCGAGCCGGCCTGGTTAAAAGTCAGCGGGGCGCCAGGGGAGGTTATTTGCTGGTGCGCGAGCCCTGGAACATTACTCTCTATGACGTAGTGAGCTGCATTGAAGGGTTTGATGCCCAGGCCGAAACTGCCAAAACCCCAGGAACACCTGAGGCACTGGTGGTTCAAGATGTTTGGGGAGAGGTGCGCCAGGCTGCCGAGGCCGTCCTTCAGAAACACACCCTGCAGGATCTGGTAGACCGACGCAATGCCAAACAGCAAGTTGACATTATGTACTACATCTAGGCAAAGCCATGCGAATTGCAGATAACGTTACCCAACTTATTGGTCGTACTCCCCTGGTGCAGCTCAATCGTATTCCCGCTGCAGAAGGGTGCCTGGCTCGTCTGGTAATTAAGCTGGAGGGCATGAACCCCTCGGCCTCGGTGAAGGATCGCATCGGCATTAACATGATTGAGGCGGCAGAGGCCGCAGGATTGATTACCCCTGGTAAAACCACTCTGGTAGAGCCGACTTCAGGCAATACCGGCATTGCTCTGGCCATGGCGGCGGCGGCGAAGGGTTACCGCCTTATTCTGACCATGCCCGAAACTATGAGTTCTGAGCGTCGGGCCATGCTGCGGGCTTACGGAGCCGAGTTAGAGCTAACGCCGGGGATTGCGGGCATGTCGGGCTGCATTCAGCGAGCGCAAGAAATTTTGGATACCCTGCCCAATGCCTATATGCTGCAGCAGTTTCGTAACCCGGCTAATCCCGATATTCATCGCCGCACTACCGCCGAAGAAATCTGGGCGGATACCGATGGCCGGGTGGACATGCTGGTAGCCGGGGTGGGCACCGGGGGCACCATTACTGGCGTTGCCGATGTGCTGAAACAGCGCAAACCCAACTTTAAAGCTATTGCGGTAGAGCCGGTGAGCAGTCCGGTACTGTCTGGCGGACGCCCCGGCTCCCACAAAATTCAGGGTATTGGTGCTGGCTTTGTGCCCGAAGTGCTGAATATAAACCTGATTGACGAAGTGGTGCAGGTGTCGGATGACGAAGCCATTGACTATGGCCGTCGCCTGGCCCGAGAAGAAGGTTTGCTGTCAGGAATTTCTACCGGCGCTGCGGTTAAAGCGGCAGTGGAGGTGGGTCGCCGCCCTGAAAATGACGGCAAGCTGATTGTGATTATTCAGCCCAGCTTTGGAGAACGCTACCTCAGCACGCCCCTATTTCAAGATCTAGAACTGCTGGCTCCAGTGGCCATGAACTAGACTATTGGCGTGCAGCAGGTGAAAAGCCTATGAACTCCTCAGCGCTTACAATCAGGACTTTGCCCTGCGGCTTGATGCCACAGCGACCCAACTCAGAGCCTGTGACATTCAGGGCTTAGACTGGGACCATTTAGTTGAAGAAATTGAATCGTAATTAGTCACTGCAATAGTAGAGGCTTAATGAAAAAGCCTCTGACACTATGGACTTATCCTGGTAATACCGAGGGG
>Ga0076929_100198_pt1 | contig 103668 bp, 82 predicted proteins | sample HotLakConUCCSL28_FD_87104 | JGI IMG/M metagenome (GOLD analysis project Ga0076929, IMG submission 87104) | Hypersaline microbial mat communities from Hot Lake, Washington, USA - Hot Lake Consortium UCC-SL28 (version 3) (version 3) | ecosystem: Environmental > Aquatic > Thermal springs > Hot...
GCAGAGTTCTCCTGCGCACATCGACAGAGCTACTATCGGCGGACTTTTTTCTCTGCTCGTAAACTTTCCAAGTCGTGTCAAGACTGCTTCTTCTTAGGCTAAGTGCATACCTATAAGCAACAGTCTTCTCTTCAACAGCAGTCCTCTCTGTTTGGGTGCTACGACTACTGGCTAAACCGATTTTAAGTTGTTCCTATCACACTGTTGTTTTATAGGTGGTACGAGCCGTATTCCCAGGCGTTGCTGAGTTTGAAACAGGTGTTGATTGGCTTGAAAAATGACCATTGAGAGCTTGTTCTAGTAGTCTCTCATAGGCATGACATTCAATTTCAGCAGAGAAGCCTTCTGTGAATCTTGTGAGGCTGGCCTGCTTCATTCGACCCAGTTCATCTGGGTTGTTAAGCAAATTGTCAAAGGCATTGGCACAGTCGCGTGTGTTGCTAAAGTAATGCGCTCCTGGGCCAGCTACCCATTGGTTAAAATGGTTGTTGTGCGCTAAAACGGATGCGCCTGCGCCCATGGCTTCTACCAAGGAAGGATTCGTGCCGCCGACTGAGTGTCCATGAACATAGAGGGTCGCATAGTATCGAAGTGCGCCGACGGTCTCTGGGTCATAAATACCGCCCGGAAAAACAACCTCGTCACTGGCAGCTGCTAAAACTTTCTGGTGATATTCGTTTTGGTTAGGGCGATAGTTACCGAGAACTACCAGCTTGGAATTTCTTCGTTGGCTAGAGAATGCCGATACAATCTCTAAAATGTTGTTTTCGGGTTCGGGTCTAGCAATGATGATGGAATAGTTGTCTGGTGTGAGGCCGTAGGGCTTTAGCAGGCTGGCATTCGCTTTGCCAACGCGCTCAGCCCCGTAGGGAATCATAGTGATTTTGTGACGGGAGACTCGGGTTGCCAGATGGTTTTCAATTTCTGGATGGTCGGCTACCAGGTGATTGCCAAACCAGCAGCCCAGCCGCTCATTGAGATAGAGCCATGCTTTCTCGGGGGTGCTCCACTTTTGCCGGCGCCATTCTAGACCATCCATGTTGATAACGTTGGTTAGCCCTTTGAGGCGATACAAGGCGCAAAAAATGGCTGTGTTGTAGCCTAGGGTTAATATAAGGTTGCCTTGCTTGCTGGCATGCAGAGTGGATTTCCAGTCGAACAGAATTGTGGCAGCGGCGCTGGCTTTGGCAACCGGAATATGAATGAGGTGAATACCATTCCAGTATTCTTCAGAGATGCTTTTCCCAACGTAGTCTTCGCAGTATACGGTTACATCCCAGCCCTGGCCGACTAGATAACGAGAGAGCCTTTCTGCGAAGGTTTCAAATCCGCCATGATTTCCAGGGATTCCGCGACAGCCGAGTATTGATAGTTTTTTCACTAAATGCATATGCCTGATTTAAGCACGGTTAAAGATGGACGAAACAGGTAATGAACTATGGAAGAGCAACAGCATTAAATAGGGGGGGTGCTATAGAGAGCCGTGACTGTAATATCCTGGTTGGTAAGTGTGTTGGGTTGGCAAGTGTGATTTGATGGTGTGCCTACGTCTTTATACGTAATGGGTAGCACTAGATACGCTTTCTAAGATGAAGGATTTGCGCTACATATGTACATTCAACTAATCATTTCTACTGATTGAAAGGGCCTCAGGAGATTTTTACACGGGCTTTATCAGCCTAGAAGATTGTGTAGATCTTCGTTAAAGAAGCCGTAGCCCCATCGTCATGGGCATTTGGCGTATTTGAATTTAATATTGCTCGTTCTAGAATAGAGGTGGGGCAAAATTGCTAAGTTTGAAGGCTAGAAATAAAGTCCTAGTCTTTGCTTTAATAGCGTTTGATAGCGGTTTAATGGTGTCCGCACTTTGTCCAACAGTTGCTTTAGGCGCTGTATAAACCCTGATCGTTCTTTAAACATATCAGCGATGGTTGAGCGATGATTGAGCAATGACTGAGCAATGATATTAAGAACAATCGACAACTTAGGATAAGCTATCTTTTTTCATTTTTATAGATGCAAAATTTGTAGATATGCAAAAAATCTAGCAAGTACTGATGACATATTCAGTGATTTTGTCCCAGCTATCAAATTTTTTTTAGGACGCTACCGATAATTGGCAGCGTTGCCTAACTTTTTTAGACTGATTTTGAAGCCGGGCAGTCATTCCTACTGATGGGCTGCGATAAAGCCGGTCAAATTCACGGCTGAAGTGGGCTGCAACGGTTTCATTCTGAATGACCAAAAGGTTTTCATCGTTTTGTGTGTTGGCTGCATGGCTCCAGTTATGAGAGCCCACGATGACCGTTTGCTGGTCAATGACGGCGAATTTGTGGTGGAGCTTATCACCTGGCGGTAGTTGGGGAAAGCCAACTGAGGTGATGGGGTTTTTCCAAGGACGATTGTCCGCTTCTATTTTGCAGCGTTGGTCGGGGTGAGCAACGCCTAGCATGTCGAGCGCTTCGCTATAGCTGCGATAGGTAAACCTAGGGTCAATAAGAACACGGATTTGAGCGCCTTTTTGAGCTTGGGTTTCTAGCTGGTTGGCGATTAGTTGCTCTGAAAATACAAAAAGGGCTAGGTCGATAGTGCGATCGCCCTGGCTAATGGTTTTGCGGATGAGTCCATTGACGCTACGTTCCCAAGGTTGTGTAGGTGAGAGGGGCGAAAACTGTAGGGCTACGGTGCCATTGCCCAATGAGAGGGTGCTGGTGGAGTGATTACGCTTTTTTAAGCCAAATAAACTGTTCGGCTGGCCGTCGGGACCATCTCCCCACATTTGATTAAATTCTTCCGCAAACTGGCTGGCCAGTTCTGGGCTATTTATTTTGAGTAGGACGTTCGCATTGCCCCGGCTATCGGGCGTATCGAGATCGCCGTGGATGCCAGAGAAGGTAAAGTTGGCTGATCCGGTGAGTACCTGCTGACCGTCAATGACTAAAAATTTGTGATGCATCAGGCCGCTGCCTTTAGATCCATCGGCGGTGTCATCTATCAGCGGAATGCGGGCGCTGCGCAAAATTTTCAGGGCCTCGGTGGCGGGGACGATATTGGCGTACTGGTTTTCTAGGATGAGGCGAACGCCGATGCCGCGCTGCGCGCTGCTGACGAGTGCTTCTGCTATGCGGGGCAAGTTTAAGTCTTGAACGGCGATATCCACTGTTTGGCTGGCGCTATTGATAGCGGTGACAATCACCTGTTCGAGGTCATCTCCGTAGCGTTGGATATGGCGATAGGGATCGGTGTATACGTTGGCTTCGGATTGATTGAAAAATACTTGAATGTGGCTGTCTTGAGGGAGGGGTGCGATCGCTGGGCGTAGCGACGGCGTTGTGGTGATGCGCCAAATGCTGCTGCCGATGGTTAAAAGAAGCACAGCCGCAAACAGAATTAGCCATCGCCGCTGGCGAAATCGAAAAAAGATCACGGGTAGTTAACTTTATAAGGATGAAAACTTCAGGTGTAAAAACTTTAGGCATGAACCGAAAGCTGCTACATCCTTAGTTATCCCCAGAGTGGTTCTCAGCTTGTTTCTCTGCTTTCTATTGAGTTCATTGCTTGAATTTTTGCTGTCTACAATTTTTGTGATGAACCGCGTGATGAACCGCGCGATGAACCGTGTGATGGAAACGCGGGCAGGTTGCCTTGGCTTAATCAATTCATCTCGCTTGGGCCAGTTAGAACCTTATACTTGTAGGCAGTTAACTACCCCCGCGCTTTTTTATGCTTTCTCCTGAACAGTTCCTACAGGCCACCGGATGGTTTGCAATCGGCACGCTGGTTTTTGGTGGAGTCACAGCGATCGCGTTTTTGCTTAAGTGGGGCATCCGGTTCCGCTTGGTGGGCGCAACCGGATTTATGGGTGTGCTGACCGTTGGTTTCTTGGGCCTGAGTTTTCAGCCGCTGGTGCGTACGGTGATTCCGGGTGCGGTTCCTTACGAAACGGTATTTGATTCAGGGTCGGCGCAGGTGGTAATTGCTGTGCCCAATGCAATTACCGAAACTGAACTAGAAGCAACCTTGCGGCAGGCGGCTAGTAATTTGCTAAAGCCTAGCCGCTTAGGTGGGATGGGCCAAGTTAAGCCTACGATTAGAGCAAGGGCGATTGTTCATCAGCCGGGGATATCGGAGCTGGTGTATGTGGGTCAGGTGACGCCAGGAACAGGCAATAGTGCTGAGGGGAAAGCGCCCGTTATCGAAATTTATACTGATCAGCTCGCAAAGATAAATCAAGCTGAGTCATAATTAAATACTCAGTATTGAGTAAAGTCATTGAACAGCAGGTATTTGCCATGCCCTCCTCGATTTTGCCGGTTGTAAGCTTGCCGACGCCTCTGCCGATTCTCAACATTGCGCCTGCTCAGGTTATTCGAGGAAATAGCGTACTCAAGACCCAGCGGGGTCTCTTTGCTCGCCTCGGTCAGCGTCCTTTAGTGGTGGGTGGGTCGCATTCTTTAGCTGCGGCTGAGCCTTTTTTGGCGGTGCCGCTTGCTGATGTTTCGGCGGCGAATGCCACTTACGAAAAGGACTGTAGTGAGGCCGCTTTGGCTGCCTTGAACCAGGCGGCAGATGGGCATGGAGCTGACTTTATTATTGGCGTGGGTGGCGGCAAGGCGTTGGATTCAGCGAAGCTGCTGGCTCATCAGCGGCAGATTCCCATTGCCACTGTGCCGACTTCGGCGGCTACCTGCGCAGGCTGGACGGCGTTGTCTAATGTGTATTCTGACGAAGGCGCTTTTTTGTACGATGTAGGCTTACCTCGCTGCCCTGACATGATTGTGTTGGATTATGATTTGGTCGCGACTGCGCCTCAGCGAACGCTGGTAGCGGGCATTGGTGATGCGATCGCCAAGTGGTACGAAGCCTCAGTGAGCAGCGGCCACTCTAGTCACACGATGGTCATTGGCGCGGTACAGCAGGCCCGAGTGCTCAGAGATATTTTGTTTCAAAAGTCAGTAGCGGCGCTGCAAAAACCAGGCGGTGATGACTGGCGCGAAGTGGTCGATGCCTCGGTGCTGATGGCCGGAGTGATTGGCGGCATGGGAGGGGCGCAGTGTAGAACGGTAGCTGCTCATGCGGTGCATAATGGTCTAACTCATGTGGCCGCACATGGCACCTTGCATGGCGAAAAAGTGGCCTATGGGATACTCGTGCAGCTGCGGCTTGAAGAGCTAGGCCCTGGCAATGCGCTAGCAGAAACGGCTCGACAGCAGCTATTGCAGTTTTACAGCGAGCTAGGACTACCGACCTGTTTGGCCGATATGGGTATGGATGGGCTAACGGTGGCTGATCTCCATCAGGCGGCGACGGTCGCCTGCCAACCCGATTCAGATATTCACCACCTTCCCTTCTCGGTTCAGGCCCATCAGGTGATGGCAGCGATGCTATCAACAACAGCGCCGATAGCCGATCTAAAGAAAGTGAGCAGCACCGTATAATGCCCTCACGATATTTGCTGCGATATTCACTTTAAAAACGCCTTGATGAGGTAGTCTCATGACTTTAGATTGGTTGAAACCCGCTGAGCGGTTAGGTTCGTTGCCACCTTACGTATTTGCACGGCTAGATGAGCTGAAGGCCAATGCTAGGGCCGAAGGCGTCGATTTGATCGATTTGGGGATGGGTAACCCTGGTGGACCTACGCCTGCGCCCGTGGTGGAGGCCGCGATCGCCGCAATCAAAGATGAGCGCAATCATGGCTACCCCCCGTTTGAAGGCACGGCCAGCTTTCGCCAAACCATCACGCGCTGGTATCACCGTCGCTACGGTGTCACACTAGATCCTGACGGTGAAGCGCTACCGTTGATGGGCTCTAAAGAAGGGCTGGGTCACTTGGCGATGGCCTATATTGACCCTGGCGATGTGGTACTGGTTCCAACGCCTTCTTATCCGGCACATTTTCGGGGGCCTGCGATCGCCGGAGCCGATATTCATACGATTCCGCTGTACGCCAAAAACGACTGGATTATTGACTTTAACGACATTCCTCCAGACCTAGCACGCCGTGCCAAGGTTCTGTACTTCAACTATCCCAACAACCCGACAGGTGCAGTCGCACCCCGCTCATTTTTTGAGGAGATGGTCGCCTTTGCTCGCCACTATCAAATCTTGCTCATTCACGACCTTTGCTATGCAGAGCTGGCCTTTGATGGCTATCAGCCGACGAGCCTACTTGAAATTCCAGGGGCCAAAGAGATCAGCGTAGAGTTTCATACGCTCTCTAAAACCTACAATATGGCGGGTTGGCGAGTTGGGTTTGTGGTGGGCAACCGCCATGTTATTCAAGGGCTACGCACGCTCAAAACCAATCTGGACTATGGCATTTTTTCGGCGCTGCAAAAGGCGGCGGAAGCGGCATTAGAGTTGCCCGACCACTATCTAGAAGAAGTGCAGCTACGCTATCGTACGCGCCGTGATTTTTTGATTGAGGAGCTGGCGACTTTGGGTTGGCAGGTGACCAAGCCGGTGGCTGCAATGTATCTGTGGGTGCCTTGCCTGCCAGGTATGAGCGCTGCCGACTTTGCCTTCTTACTGCTGCAAAAGACAGGTGTGGTGGTAACGCCTGGAACGGCCTTTGGCGAAGGGGGCGAGGGCTATGTGCGAATTAGTCTTATTGAGGATTGCGATCGCCTTGCCGAAGCCGTCGATCGATTAAGGCAGGCCAATATTCGCTATAGCAGCGTTCCTGCGAGTGTGTAATAGGCCCCTTGGATGCGGCTGTAGAGGGGTTAGTGTCGGTGTTACCGATGGCTCAAACCCCTTCATGGGCTGGCTATTGTCAGCGCCGCTGGTTGGCTGGGCGCGCTTTTTACCGGGGTCTTCGGCTCGCGTTTGGGCTAGTTGATGATTAAGGGCGTTGTCAAAGGATGCTAAATGGCATCCTTTGGCGCAGATAATTTGGGCGATGGTGAGGTCTAAGCTGGTCGTGAAATCAGCTTCGGTGATGTTGGCGTTGACCAAAACTGCATGAGTAAGTAGGGCTGAGGTGAGGTCTGCTTTTTGCAAGTAAGCACCGGTTAGGTTGGCGTTGCTTAAATCGCTTTGCGCTAAATAGACGCACTGCATCACTGCGCCTGACAAGTTGGCCTTGTGCAGGTTTGAGCCAATGAGGCCAGCGCGGGTGAGGTTGGCTTTGCGCAGATTGGCTTCCTGAAAGTCGGCTTCATACAGGTAGGCTTTAGCCAAGTTGGCACCCTGTAGGTCGGCCCGACAAAAGTTGATATTTTCTAGATGAAATCCTCTGAGGTCAGTGTTTCTGAGGTTGGGGATGGTGAAGGGTTCGCTTGCTCGCCACTCGTTCCAAATGGATACACCAAGTTTGAGGATATCGTAGTGAGTTTCGGTTGGATCTTGAGATGGCGAATGTAGGTGAGACGTATGGGGATGTGTTGCCTGTAGAGCGTTTGCAGGCAGCTGCCGTTTAGAGGGTGGCCTTAGAAAAGATGACCTTAGAAAAGGTGTCCTCAGAAGTGTCTTCTTGAACATGTGATCTTGCTACACAATGTTTTTACCAGCAGCAGAGATGCAAAATTGCCTGCTCCGTACAAACTCATGAAATATATATGAAATATATGAGCTGATCCGAAGATACTCAATCTCTTCCGTAAAATTACTGAGCTGCTATGTGATTAGAGATAGCGATCGCGCGTGCGATGTTTCCGGCGATCGCCACTTTAATAAAAACTTGAGCCTGAAAACTTCAATGACCTGACTAGGACTCCCTCGGTAGGACTATCCAATCGGTAGATGAATTGCCGACCAGCTGAGCGTAGGCCACTGGACGGTTGACCAGGTGGTTGCGATAAAGACCACAATAGCGCTCAGTGCCAGCAGCCCTTCGAGTAGCGTGCCAATCAGCGAACTGACGACCACTGCGATACTGACCTTTCCGGAAAAGCTCAACCGCTGAGCAATCTTCAGGTCTTTTCTATAAAGAAATTCTCCCGTAAACGCGCCTAGCATCGTACCTAGCAAAATGCCTAGCAGTGGCCCACCGACGGGTAATGCAGGCAAAAGGCCCAAAAACCCAACGACCAGTCCAATCACTGCGCCTATTTGACCCCAGTTGCTAGCACCCACCTGTTTTGCACCCAGGTAAGTGGCTGCATAGTTCACGACTAGGCTCAGGACGAGGGCTACAATGGCGGTTCCTAAAGCCCAGTTAGCGATCGCGCCCCCCGTGGCCAGCGTCCACACCAAAATAGCGACTACGATTAAACCAATGCCCGGTAGCGCAGGCACAAAAGCGCCTACGAAGCCTACCAGCATGACGATGAGAAGCGCGCAGTACAAGAGAAAGAGGGACGACATGGTGAAAGCCGAAAAGAGGGCTGACTGAAAAGGGGGTTGAAAGAGGACGGACTAAAAAAGACGAGCTAGCTGAAATTTATTGACAAAGTTACTGCGAAAGCGCTTTGAGAAACTGCTGGAGTTCTGCCAAGAGCCCCTTTTTGCGGGGATTCGTTTTTGTCTTGCCGGTGTTTGGACTGCTATTTGAACGGCTCGCTTCGCCATTGGCGAGGTTTTCGGCTGTGTCATTGGTCGCATTCAGAATGCGATCAATATCTTCGCCAGAGGGTTTGCTCGCGACATCGCTGACCCATTCATATTCGCCAGGGGCCGTTTCGCGCCAAACTTGCCAGGGGCCGGGGTAACAGCGATAAACGGCAGCATTGTCGAGAGGGCGAACATAGTAGCAGGATTCAATTTGGCTGAGGAATCGCTCTCGCAGCTGTCGGGCCGCATAGCCGATGCCGACCACGGCCACGTCTTCGAGCTGCGGATTGAGCAATACAACCGGACGGTCGGCAGCTTCGTTGCACAGCGCTTCGACACTGCCCACCTCAATGGAAGAGGGATTGACGATGAGATACAAATCATCGTCAGCTTCGATTGGCTCAGTGAGTTCGCCTAGTCCACGAACGACAAAGTCAGGATTTTGCCAGTCTCTGCGAGCCAGTGCCGCAGCGCCAGCATCGGGAAAAAAGACTTTGAACTGCTGATCGGCAAATATGGTAAGGAACTGCTCAGCGATGGGCTGATGTTTGATTTCAGGGATGACCATTTCTACCTGAAGGCGAGTGTAGCCGTCTTGAAGCGCTGCTTGGACGGCGCTTTGAGCCTGTTCGGTGGCCTCTGTCAGGCTGCTGGGAATGTGAGAAGAAAGTGGGGGCATGGGCAAAAGAGACGCCTTTTGTCTTAACTGAGGTCTATTTGGGTCTTAATTTAGTGGTTATTTTAGCGATATTTTGGAACGGTAATTCAGGGTGGTAATTCAGGGTGGTAATTCAGGCCAATAATTCAGGGCAGTCTTTCAAGCATGGATGGGGTCTCGGGTATTCGCGGTAGGCGTCGCTAGCGATGAGGCTGCTAAGGTGCGGGAGAGCACTTGCTGGAGAACCAGCGCAGTCCAGTCGATGTCGGCTTCGGCTGTGTGGCGACCCAGCGTAAGGCGGATACCGCTAGTGGCGGGGCGATCGCTAAACCCCATCGCCTGCAAAATTGGGCTAGGACTCAGCTTACCGCTATGGCAGGCCGAACCCGCACTGATGCCAATGCCAGCGAGGTTCATTTGGCGAACCAGGGTTTTGCCGGTGACTTCACCTTCGGCTAAACAAAAGCTGACATGGTGAGGCAGTCGGTGGCGCGAGTCACCCGTGGGGACAAGGCCAGGAACATCTTTGAGCAGGGCGAAGAGGCGATCGCGCAAACGAATCAACCTGAGTGTTTCTGTCGGCATTTCAGCGGCGGCTAGCTCAGCGGCTACGCCAAATCCGACAATATTCGCGATCGCCTGCGTCCCTGATCGTAGCCCGCGCTCTTGGCCGCCCCCATAAATAATAGGCAGTAGCTGCGCTGACGAGACATGCGGGCTCACGTACAGCGCACCTGCGCCTTGAGGGCCGTAGATTTTGTGGCTAGAGAGCGACAGAAAATCGACTGGTAGCTGCTGGACATTAATCGGTAGGCGACCGGCAACCTGGACGGCATCGGTGTGAAATAGGCTGCCATGAGCGCGGGCGATTTTGCCGAGTTCAGCCACGGGCTGAAGGGTGCCAACCTCGCTTTGGCCATAGATAATAGAAACTAAGACGGTATTGGGCCGCAACGCTGCTTGCAGGTCTTTAGGGTGAAGGGCACCGCTGCGGTCTACCGGTAGGCGAGTCACTTGCCATCCCTGACGCTCTAGCTGGCGGGCGGGTTCGGTGATCGCTGAGTGCTCTACCGCTGAAATAATTAGGTGCTGAGGCGCTAAGAATTGCTTAGCAACGCCAAAAATAGCCAGGTTATTGGCTTCGCTGCCACCGCCGGTAAAAATAATAGACTCGGCAACAGAGGCGTTGATGAGGTCTGCGACTTGTTGGCGCGATCGCTCCAAAGCGGTTGCGGATCTGTTTCCCCAATCATGCAAGCTTGATGCGTTACCCCAATGCTGCTGCATAGCCACTTGCATCGCGGCTAGGGCCTCCTCTCTAATCGGAGTGGTGGCGCTATAGTCCAGATATATCTGCATAGTTAGGAAAAGGGCACATACCTTATAGGATATCGCTCAGCGGTGTCGCTGTAGTCTTTCTATAGATGGCTTACCAGCGATAGTAGAGTGCTTATATAGATGAAAGACTGGTTAAAGCAGCGGGCTGATACGGGCGATCGCCGCCTGAATCTCTGACTCGTCAATATTGCCAAACCCAAAAATAAATTCGCCTTGGCCTTGTTGACCGGCAATATCTGGCCTTTCAACATCTGGCCTTTCAACATCTGGCCTTTCAACATCTGGCTTTTCAACATCTGGCCAGTAATTCGGCTGAGCGCTAAATAGGCTCACCCCTTTGGCTTGGGCTTGGGCAACTACCGCATCGTTGCTGCGCAGCGTCGGTAAGCGAGCCATAACATGCAGCCCAGACTCATCGCCCAAAATTTCGACTGGACTGTGTGACTCAGAGGCTTGGGGCGCTGCGAGACTGCTTAAACCCTCAACAAGCGATCGCCGTCTGCGGTCATAAATGCTGCGCATTCGCCTCACATGCTTGGCCAAATGCCCTTCGCTAATAAAGGTTGTAAGCGCCCGCTGATCAATCAGCGAACATTGGCGATCGCTCAACCATTTGGCGTATCTAAAAATAGGCACCAAAGCAGGTGGTAGCACCATGTAGCCTAGCCGCAGACCTGGAAACATCACCTTAGAAAAAGTGCCCAGGTACAAAACGCGGTTCTCCGAATCTAGTCCCTGAAGCGCCGGAACGGGCCTGCCGCTATAGCGAAATTCGCTGTCATAATCATCTTCAATAATCAGGGCGTTAGCCTGTTGCGCCCACTGTAAAAGCGCCAGTCGCCTCGCTAGAGACATCAGCACGCCCGTCGGAAACTGATGAGAAGGCGTAACGTAAACGAGCTTGGCTGATAATTTTGCAAGGCCATGGGGACCGGCCATTTGCAGACCTTCTGTGTCTACGGGGATAGGCAGAACGGCTGCACCGCTACTGACGAAGATTCGTCTGGCGCTGATGTAGCTGGGATTTTCAATGGCGATCGCATCGCCCGGATCGATCATTAACCGCGTAATCAAGCTCAGCGCCTGCTGCGTTCCGTGGGTGATCAAAATTTGACCGGGTTGGCAGCGAATGGCTCTAGCGTGAGAAATGTAAGTCGCAATCTGTTCGCGTAGTGGCCAATATCCCATGGCGTCGTCACTGTAGTTCATCCAGTGAGTATTGGCAGTGCGATAGCGGTTGGTTAGCCGTTGCCACTGCTGTGTCGGAAACAGCGCGATCGCTGGAATGCCACAGCGAAAGCTTAGTTTGCAGTCGGTTTGGTGTTGACGCTCTGCTGATGTGTTTTGAATGCGATCGCCATAGTCTGAGAGCTTGATCTTGGCTGCATTTTCTTCAGGTATCTCTGCTTCCGCAGATAGTTTAGATAGTGTCAGGTGGTTCTTAGCTTCATGATTTTTAGCGCCATTTACTGCTGTTAAATTTTGAGCTAAAACTCGTTTTGCCTGAAGCAGTTCGTCGGGAATCTGCGCGCAGACAAACGTGCCTGCGCCTTGGTGCGTTTGCAAATATCCTTCGCTAACCAGTTGGTCATAGCTTTGAGTCACGGTAGTGCGAGAAATGCCTAAAGACTTAGCCAACTCGCGGCTGGCCGGAAGGCGCTGATGCGACTTCAACCGACCGCTCAAAATAGCGGCTCGAATCTGCTCATAAACCTGCCGGTGGAGCGGTTGATCAATATCGGTTTGAATCTGTAGAGCCAGCTCCACTTGTAAAAAGCTCCTTTTTAACCAACAACCCAAACACTGGTCTAACCAAAAACCTGTCTAACCACCGATCCAAAACAGATTCAAGCCGCAGTCAGCTAAATTGGACTTATTATTTTGGCCAAAATTGGCTCTTGGAGACAGCCAATTTATTGATTACCTTAGCAGCAACCAAATTTTTCCCACCCATTTTTCTCACCCATTTTTCTCACCAATTTCTCTCACCAATTTCTCTCACCAATTTCTCTCTTGGCGAGGACTCCTCGCCGTGCTAGCTATGGAAACATCTTTAAAGACCGCGACCACGCAGGTAAACAGAGCGCCTAAGCGCGGCCATTATGACTTTGAAACCGTCGCCCAAATTTTAGATGAGGGGCTAGTATGCCATATCGGCTTTGTCGCTGAGGGGAAGCCGTTTGTGATTCCAACCGCTTACGGACGGATTGGCGACAAGGTATACATTCATGGTGCGCCAGCTAGCCGAATGCTAAAGTCGCTACTCACTGGCATTGATATATGCCTGACAGTAACGTTGCTAGATGGCTTAGTGCTGGCGCGTTCGGCTTATCATCACTCCATGAACTATCGCTCTGTGGTGCTATTTGGCCAGGCCAGGGCAGTCACTGAGACGCAGGAGAAAATGACCGCACTCAAGGCTTTTACCGAGCATGTGATGCCAGGGCGATGGGACGATGTGCGATCGCCAAATACAGCTGAGCTAGCTGCGACTTTGGTACTCAGCCTACCGATTGCTGAAGCCTCGGCCAAAATTCGCACCGGGCCACCTATCGACAATGCGGCTGACTATGACCTACCAGTATGGGCTGGGGTTTTACCGCTGATGTCTATACCGGGCCAGCCAATTGCCGATCCAAAGCTGCCTGAAGAAATAGCGATTCCTAAAAATGTGGTTCATTATGATCGGAATTTATATAGCCGTCATCGGACGCATTCGAACGACGACGGCTAAGGGGCCACCGCTATAGCAGAATTCGCGGGATTTGCCTCCGTTCCAAAAGCCCAAAGCAAAAAGCCCAGCAATACATAGTGGTACTGCTGGGCTTTTTGCTATTGTGAGCGGCTGTTATAAACGCCTGTTATGAAGGGCGATCGCGATGGGCTAGTCATTGCGATCGCAAATTTTGTCCTACCTTCTATTCTGCCTTTTATCCGGATTTTATCCGGCAGAGGGCGAGCCTTCTGTACTGCCCGATTCAGCAGGTGGGCGACGGCTAGGATCTCTGGGCAGGTTGAGCTTAGGCGCTTCGCTGTATGGCCGGATGTTAAGGGATCTATCTGAACTGGCAGGGGCGTTGCTAGATGTATTGCCAGATGCATTACCAGAAGGCCTTACAGGAGAATCTTCTGAAAAATTAGCAGGATTTTCAGGACGTCTCTCTGGCCGTTGCTGAAGGTCTTGAGGCCCTCTGTCAATTGCTCTGTCAACTGCTCTGTCAATTGCTCTGTCAGAAGATCTGTCTACAGGGCGATCGCCTGAACGGTCAGCCGGACGGGTTGCGGGGGGGCGAGCGGGCGGTCTTTCGCCATAGCGACCATTGCTATAGTCAGCCGGGGGATAGTCAGCTGAGGGATATCTGTCATCGCGAGGCCTACTAGCCGTTCTGTCGTTGCTGTTATTGGCGTCGCTAGGCTGTAGCCGACCGACAGGGCCGCGATATTCTTCATATGGTTGACGGGGCATGGTGCGGCCATCGTTGTACTCTTCACGATAGTCTTCGCGCCAGTATTCGCCAGCGGCGTTACGAGCCTGGGCCATCCTGGGGTCAGGCGCAGGGGCCATGCGCGGAGGCCGATTGCGCTCTGCCGGAAAGGTGCCATTGGGTTGCATAGGCGCGCCGCCCTGGAGGGGGATACCTCGATCATCTAGCTCGGCCCGGTACACTCGGCGGCTTGGCGGACGATTATCGTACCGAGGGCGCGAGGGGCGGTTGTCAAAGCGGTTGTCGGCAGGCGGTGCTACTTCAGCCCGAGGAAGCCTGTTGCGAATGCTTTCAATCAGAAGCGCTGTGAGCATTCCAGCCATCAGTAACTGCTGAAACGAAGCCAGCAGCTCCATGTCTAAATGGGCCAGTAAAAACAGGCCAGAAATTAGCAGCAGTACCGCATATACTTTGTCAGAATCGCGCTCGTAGCCAGGCCTGAACTTTTCCAGAAAGAACAGCGCCAGCGCCCCAAGAATCAAAATAATTCCAATGAGTAGCGGAACGGGAGTACCGAAATTCACAACCGAGTCCTCGTTAAATGGCAGCCAATCTGCCCTTTACAACTAGCCAGTGTATTGGCTATCAAGCTATAGCTGCACAATACCAGAGTTGAGCAAAGGTGATCTTGCTGCTGTGTATAGATAATGCGCATCTGTATATTTTATTTTAGCCTTGACAGGACGAGACTGTTCCGATACGGCCTTAAATCTGGGAATACAAATCTAAAAATACAAAAAAGTTGGGAGTGCAAAGATTTACTCTCCCAACTGAGATAAAAGATTTGAGAAAAAAGATTCTGAACAGCTCGTGCAAATCAATCTCGTAGTACAGACCATTTTGTGCAAATCGATCTCATGCAAATTGACGAGACGCCGGTAGGCTGTGGACGCCTGTGAATATTACACCTTGAGATATGACTACTCTATGACTATTTACGGACAACCTGATCGCGCTGGCTGATGAAAATTAGGGCGATGGTCGCAGGCACGACCAAAATGAGAAGACCAGCGAGTAGGCTGAGTAGAAAATTGGTTAAAGAAGGGGTCATGACAGTTTGCCTTAGTGGGGTATACGCCTTGGCTTGGGCTATTAACTAACCTTCATAATATCGATAATTGCCTTCCTTGCAAAGATGAGAAAGGTATTAAGCTAATGAGATACTGGTTTTCTGGCTGTCTTTTTTGGTTGCTCTGATGAGTGGCTACTGTGACATTACCTGTAACATCCATCTTGAAATATCATGCTCAACGCTGCCAACACTGCTCTGCTGCTCAACGTTTTTCTTAGCCTTTATACGCTGCTGTTTCTGTTCCGGATTATTTTGACCTGGTATCCCGAGGCCAATCTCAATAAGTTTCCGTTTGCGATCGCAGCTTGGCCGACTGAAGTGTTTTTGATTCCTGTTCGTAAGGTGGTGCCCCCGATTGGCGGCGTGGATATCTCGCCCATTATCTGGGTGGGCATTGTGAGTTTTTTAAGGGAGATTTTAGTCGGGCAGCAGGGCGTGTTGAGAATGCTGGGCTAGTGTCTATTTCTATCTGTCTATTTGTGTCTATTTCTATCTATAGGTCTACGCCTGTTTCAGCGGGCGTGCCCAGGGCCAGGCGAATCAACGACAGCGTTAGGACAATTAAAAACAGTGTGAGCCCGATGGTGCAGGCATATTCCAAATTGAGATCGCTGCTTTGAAAGGCGGTTTCGTAGATGTAATAGACAACTGTTTTAGACGCATTGAGCGGGCCGCCTCGGGTCATCACATATACTTCTTCAAAGACTTTGGTTGCTGCGATCGCACTGATCACCGATACCAAAAATATATAGGGACGCATTAGCGGTAGCGTAATGTCCCAATGCTTTTTCCAACCGTCAGAACCATCAATCGCTGCGGCTTCGTACAGGTCGGCAGGCACACCCTGCAACCCCGCTAAATAAATCACCATGTAATAGCCTAGCCCCTTCCACACAGTGACTGCCATGACGCTAAAGAGCGCCCAGTCGGGGCTAGTGAGCCATGGAATGCTGATGTTGCTGAAGGTCACAGTCGATACTAAGTAGTTCAGCAAACCTTTGTCGGCATAGAGCCACTTCCAGGCGATGCCCGCAACGACCATAGAGACCACTACAGGCGTGTAGTAGGCCACTCGAAACCAGTGAATACCACGCAGCTTTTGATTGACCAATATGGCCAAAACAAGAGGTGCGATCGCCAAAATAGGCACCACACAAACAAGATAGACAATCGTATTTTTGAGTGTTTGCCAGAAGGTTTGATCCCTGAGCAACCGTTGGAAATTCTCAAGACCAACCCAGGTGGGTGCCTGAGTCAGGTCGTAGCCGTATTCCATAAAGCTGAGTCGGAATGCCTGAACCGCAGGCCAAAACACGGAAAGCACCAGCACAAAAAGGGCCGGTGCCAAAAATAGATAGGGCGTCAACGACTGCTTGAGACGAGGGGCCATAACTGAGGAGACTCGCTTGCGGATTGGCAGATCTAAACTTTGGATGCTTGCAGATCTTACGCGAAGGCGGTCTCATTAAGATGACTCTCCTTAAAACAACGCCCAGCTATGCTTGATTACTCTATTTGTTGAGGCGCTTTCTATTGGCTGCTCTATCTATTGGGGTTTTATATGCGTTCCCAATAGAAGAAGTTCCCGACAGGAATGCTTCCAAAGAATTTTTCTAAAGAAAATTGTAGAAATCTTCGCCTAAGAAAAGCGCTCGTTCTGCCTGTCTTCGGCGAGTAAGCCCTGCTAGGATCTGGCCGCCTGCTCGGTTCCACCGCGGAAACTCATCCGATACCTTCCGCAGGTCTGTGCGAGCATTTAGCAGCCTCAAAAGTGTAGAGCTGCGAAGCGCCCCAGACCCAACATTGTAGGTAAACGACACCAGTGCTGAAAACTGATTGTCGTTAACAGGGACTGTTACCGCCTCATGAATTGCCTTCTCAAATCGAGCAAGGTCTTCTTGTAAAAACTGCTCAGCCTGCGCTTCAGAAATGCGCATATTCGGCTGTACGCCTCGGGTGGTGCCATAGCCAATCGTCCAAATGCCTACGGCATCTTGATAGGCTTGTAGCCTTAGCCCTTCAAAAGACTTAATCAGCAGCAGGCCATTTTTATTAATCCGCTTAAGCGTATCGACCGCTATGGCTTCGACCGCTGTTGATTTTTCGGCGACGGGGGTGGCGGGTAGAGATATCGAGTTAGCGACGGGTGAATTCGTTGGTTTAGGCAGCGGCTCTATGCCGTCTTTGATAATCGAGATGGTTATTCCGCGAGGGGCATCTGCTCTGGTAAACCAGGCTCTCATGCCGGTTATGTTGGCGACTTGCTCGGCCGGATTATGGCTAGAAGGATACTTGGAAATTTTTGAAATGTAGTGTCCCCCTTCCATTAAATAAAACGCGATTTCTGTTTCTTTGATCCACGTTCCCATTGATTCGCCGCCTATAACCTGATGACTTCAAGCCTTATATAACCCCTATTCTGCTGAATTGTTAACCGATGTGCCGAACTATACAGATTTCTAGTGAAAGTGCTGAGTTTATAGACCTAGTGACGATGCAAATACAATGCAAATCAAGGTGAGATCAGCGGTGCCTTGGCTGAGATGCTCGGCGGCGATATGACTGCAACAGCTCAACTGGACATTGCCGCATAAAGTCATCGGTCTGAAAGTTATACAATGAGTAAACTTAGAAATAGCAATTGTTTATGCCAACTTCGACAGCCGCAAGCTCAGCCAAACCTTTTCGTCCATCGCCTGCTCGGCCTGCATCTGGCGCTTTACCTGCTCCTGTGATTCGGACCTTGCCTAATGGGCTTACCATCATCGCTGAGCAAATGCCGATTGAGGCTGTTAACCTCAGCCTATGGCTGAATATGGGCTCTTGCGTAGAGTCAGATGCAATTAATGGCATGGCTCACTTTTTAGAGCACATGATTTTTAAGGGCACGCCGCAAATTGACTGTGGTGAGTTTGAACGCCTGATTGAGGAGCGTGGCGCCGTTACGAATGCTGCTACGAGTCAGGACTATACGCATTACTACATCACAACCGCGCCGCAGGACTTTAAAACGCTAGCGCCATTACAAATAGAGCTTGTGCTGAACTCAAGTTTGGCAGATGACCATTTTGATCGTGAGCGTCCAGTAATTTTAGAAGAGATTCGTCGAGCCCAGGACAGTCCTCGAAGACGACTGTTTTACCGCTCTATGGAAATGTGCTTTGATCGCCTGCCCTATCGCCGTCCGGTATTGGGGCCTACTGCTGTTGTAGAAAAACTGACTGCTGAGCAAATGCGGGCTTTTCATCGGACTTGGTATCAGCCCCAAAATATGACGGCGGTGGCGGTCGGTAATTTACCGGTAGAAGAGCTCATTCAGGTCGTTGAAGAAGGCTTTGAACAGGCGATGAGTCGGCGCGATCGCAGCGCAGATCACCATACCGATCGCAGCGCCCTAGTGAACGAGAAACTCAATGCCTCATTTACACCTAACTTGCAAATCCCTTCAACGCTGCCTGAAAAGCCTTTTGCTGAGGTGCGTCGAACCGAGCTGATAGATACCGCTTTGCAGCAGGCTCGGCTGCTAATTAGCTGGCGGGTGCCAGGCATGCGCCAGCTTGAAGCAACTTACCCCTTGGATGTGGTCACTTCTGTGCTCAGCCATGGTCGGAGCGCCCGGCTGACTGCCGATCTGCGAGAGCGTCAGCATTTGGTTAATAGTATTTCGACTCGTAATATGCGCTTCTGTGCTCAGGGTGTGTTTTATATTTCGGCGCGGGTGAACGTGGCTAATTTAGCCGAGGCTAAGGCGGCTATTTTGGCGCATATTCAGCAGTTGCACACGGAGCCTATAACCGCCGAGGAGCTTCGTCGAGTGCAAACTCAGGTGACCAACCGCTACATTTTTGGCAGTGAAAAGCCGAGCGATCGCGCTAACTTATATGGCTATTACCAGGCGATGACGGGTGACATTCGCCATGCACTTGACTATCCAGAACGGATTCGTCAAGTAAGTATAGATGATGTCAGCCAAGCCGTCAGAACATATCTACCTTTAGATGCCTACGGCATGGTCGTACTGAAGCCCGACGAAGCGCAGCCTGACCTATCATCTATTGCCCCAGTGCCTGCTCAAGTGCCGTCAGAGGTGTCGTAATGCCGCCGCTTGCCCCAGAAATTGCCCGCCAAGTTGCTCAGCAAATTTCTGAGGTGACGGGTGTATCCTTCGAGGTTAAAAATCAGCGCTCGGTAGGGGGTGGCTGTATTAACCAGGCGCTCAAAGTGTCTGACTTGCAGCGCAGCTTTTTTGTGAAGTTTAACCAAAGCCAGCCAGTCGCGACTCAGCTAGCGATGTTTGAAGCTGAGTACGAAGGCTTGAGCGCAATGTATGACACTCAGACCATTCGAGTGCCGCAACCGCTGTGCTGCGGAACGGCTGAGGATTGTGCCTTTATCGTGACCGAATGGCTAGATTTGGCCAGCCGGGGGAATGAAGCTGCATGGCAGCGCATGGGCGAGCAGCTAGCGGCGATGCACCAGTATGCGACGCCTCAATTCAAGCTTACTCAATCCGAGCTCACTCAATCTAGGATCAAGGAGGGGCCTAAAAGCGAGAGTCCATTAGGATTTGGCTGGCATCGAGACAATACAATTGGGGCCACGCCGCAGCAGAATGGCTGGCTAGAGAGTTGGGTAGAGTTTTGGCGCGATCGCCGCCTTGGCCCTCAATTTGAATTGGCCCATGACCGAGGCGGCATTTTCCCCCGACGAGATGAGCTCATGAGTGCGGTCCCTCGCCTGCTGCAAGGCCACAACCCCAAACCTGCCTTACTACATGGCGACTTATGGTCGGGCAATGCGGCTGTCAACGAATCAGGCGAGCCTGTCATTCTCGATCCGGCAACCTACTATGGCGACTCCGAAACAGACTTAGCCATGACGGAGCTATTTGGTCGCTTCCCAGCCGCGTTTTACTCGGCCTACGATTCCGTAAAAGCAATCCCTGTCGGCTATGAGCAGCGCAAAGTGCTCTACAACCTGTACCACATCCTAAATCACTTCAACTTGTTTGGTGGGAGCTACAGCAGCCAAGCAAACCGCATGATCGATCAAATTCTAAACGCGGATAAGTAGGTAGATAAGTCAGCAGATAAGTAGATAGACTAAGTCGGCGTATAAACAATCAGCTGAGGCGGTTTAGTCCGTGACGACGATCCGTCATCAATAACATACAAAAGTTTGATATATTAGTGCTTCAATGGCGGCATGGCCAAGTGGTAAGGCAGAGGATTGCAAATCCTTTACCCCCAGTTCGAATCTGGGTGCCGCCTTTTGTTTTGAGCAGTTGTTTTAAGCTAATTGTCTTTAGCAAAAGCATCTTTAGCAAAAGCAAAAGCCCGCAGCTTCACCAGGAAGACAGCGGGCTTTTACTTTATAGTGGGTTCGTTATAAATGCTGACCTAATAAGTGATTTAAAGACTCACAATAAATGAGCGCCTAAACCATCGGCCAGTCGGTGTCATAGAAGTTTTGAGTATAGCAATGTTGCCCACTCTGTACATCGAGTCAACATTTTCCTTACGTAACAAATATACTTGAATCAAGTACTGGCTAACTTAGCCCCAAATCTACGGATATCAAGGTCTGTAGGCTTTGTGATATCGGCGTGATGGGGATGTGACATGGGTCACGAAGCCCTCACGAATGGTAGTCGCAGGGCGAAGGCGGGTAGTCGTAGTAATTGGGTCGGCGAGGCCTAACTTGGGCCGGTGGCAGGAAGGTTTGATCGTAGTACTGATAGGGTGATGCAGGCGGCATATGTAGCGGCGGCGGCATCGGCATCGGGCGAACAGCAGAGCGCCGCTGAGATTGCAAGATCAAGAGTGCCACACAGACAATAAGACCGCCACCCCCTAAAAATAAAACAATGACGACGCCAGCACCCAGAAAAATTAGAGAGGTAGGAGTGCTAGAAACGGGCTCAATCGGACGACTAGCAGCGGCAATCTTTCCGTCTATTTCCATATCTTCAACGGAGCGCTGATAGTCCTGAATCTTGGCAAGCAGTTCTGTGGTCTTGTCTTCCTGCTCTTTGAGTTGCTCTTCTAGGCTGCTAGAAAGGGTCTCTTGCTGTACGAGCTGGGATTCTAGCTTTTGGGTGAGCTCTTTTTGCTTGTCTAGCTCGCGGCGGATCTCGCCTTCTAGCTTTTGGGTGGCAGCGCCTGCCGTATTCGATTCCAATGATGGTGTGGTAGCTTCAATCTGAGCGAGTCTGTCATCTAGCTGACGCACACGCGCATTATCCGGGTTCGCAGAAACCATGCCAACCCGAGCGACTAACAATACTAAGGCGGCGACCCCGGTCGTTGCGCAGCCTGCTAAATATGCGGTGGTATCGCTCATAGGTCGTTTACCTTAGCGATCGCTCCTTAACTTGTACATAAATACGCTGATAAATATAAATATCCTGAAATATCTGGTGACAGACAGTTGCCCGAAAGCTTTCGACCTCGACCTCCTATTCTTATTTCCGCTCTTATACTCCACATCTGGCTACTCTACATCTGGCTACTCTACATCTGGCTACTCTACATCTGGTGCCTATGCTGGGTCTACCTTTTGGGTGTACTTGTAAGCCAAGGTATCTGTGCTAAAGACTAGCATAGACACTTGTAATCTTTGTCCGTATCTAAAAATAGTGGCGGGCAAAGTATAACACCTGTCATAGCAGTAGATACAGGCACTATGACCCTCTTACATCTGCTTTTTAATAAAACAGGCGCAGTCGGAGTATTTTCCGACCACGCCAAATTTGCCTACTTTAACTTACCTATTTTAATTCTCTAGCTTTCAGTTGACTAAAATAGTCCGCTACAAATAGTCAGCTAAAGCATAACCCTGCGATGGTAAAAGCTACTTAACGATGATCTTGCCAACCATGCCCGCGCCACGGTGAGGCGCGCAGTAATAGGTATACTCACCGGGCTCAACGTCAAACTTGCTGCCGTAAGATTCGCCTGGAGAAAAGGTTAGCTGAGAGTGGCTAAGCGAATCGGCTACTGATTTGCCACCGGGGATGCTATTTGCATCGAAGACAACGTTGTGGGGAGCCATTTTGTTGTTTTCCCAAGTAACGGTATCGCCTTTGTCAATGGTGATAGTTGCGGGTTCAAAAACGAGCAAACCGCCGTCAGAGCCCATTTTAACGGTGTGATCTGCGGCGAGTGCAGGCGTAGCGAGCATCGCACAGCTGCTGATAACGAGAGCGGCAATCGCAAAGACGGTGCCTAATTTGCGGAAAGCGTTAGCGATCAATTTCATAAAACCTCTGGCGGCTAAACGTATAGTTTTGTGCAGTTCTTTAAGGATTATAGATCGCCGCGTGAAGGTTTTGACGACCTGTCGTTTTTGCCTAATTTACCTACTAGATTTGCCTAATGGCTTGCCTAATTGATAAAGTCTTAAATCCTAGACGGCCTTAAACTCTGGGCGACCTTGGAAACCCTAGGTAACATTTATGGTCAAACCGCCAATGACCAAAGGTTAAATGATTAGGTGCGTCAGCCCACAATGGCAAAATTTATTCCTAGAATTAAGAAAAATTAATGACACGGCTGCCCTTATGGCTACAAACGTTGTAGAAAAGCAAGTGCTTGAACTGAGTAACAAAGTCGATACGCTCCATCAATTGTTAGAGCAACTAACAGAGCAGGTGAGCAGCATTGCTTTGATGCAAAGTCATTCGTCTGGCAATAGCTTGATGTCTGATGCACTTGCTAATGCGTCGCCTAGGGCTGTTCAGCGCTCGGTCGATTTAACGATGACACATAAAGACATTTTGAGCGACGAGCCCAACCGGTTAGAGGGCGATAAGTCGGGCTCGCCTCATAACCTGTCTCCTGAGATTCAAATTCAGCGGTTGACTGCGCAGCTAACGGCTGCCTATAACCGGATGGCCGCTTTAGAAGAGCAGATTTTAGCCTGTCGGTTTCAGTAAAGACCGTTCAGCAAAGCTTGTTCAGCAAAGCCTCTTCACTAAAGGCTTTGCTGTAGTGCAATGCTGTGAAATTAGCAAGACTGTAGAAAGACTGCGGAATTGAAATTACAGCGCGTATTTTAGCTCTGATTCTACTGCGTGCCTTAGTTGCGATCCGTTCCATCCTTTGTACAGATGAGCGGCGATCGCGCATCCGCCTGCCCCCATACCTTCTTTTACAAAGCCGCGTTCGTAAGCCCGTAGCTGAAAGTAGCGCGACTGGCTAAAGTTTATTTCGCTGGCAATATAGGTTGCGCCGATATCACGGGCGATCGCACTCGTATCGGCAGTCGCATCTTCTATGACCCACCGGGTAGTACCGACGACGACCTGTTCAGGATTCCAAGTCAGTTTACTGTCAGCATAAGCTGGCGTGGTTGGCGGGGTACAGAGGGCTTGGGCAATTTTGTAAACTGCTAGCATTTGAGCGCCCCCAGCTAGTAGCACGCCGACCTGTTGGCTCGCTGCAATTGTCATACCCGCTGCCACTATTTGCATCGGGTCGCCTAGCTGTGCAATCACCTGCAAAGGCTCGTTTTTGCCTGACAGACGATAGTGGCTGTCCTGCTGCTGCCAGCGCCTCAACCCTTGTCTCACGATGGCCTGCTTTTGGCAGTGATTGCTGTGCTGATGACTGCTGCTCATACGCCCGGCGACGTCATAGCCGAGGGCGGTAAGCACTGCCTGCGCAGTCGTTGTACCACCGACGACACATTCACCCACTATCAAGTAGCTACTTTTGCATTGCATGGCTAACTGATGCCCCCATCGCAGCCCGCTTTCTAGCAGTGCTGTCACCTGCGCCAGCGACATGGCTTGTTTGTGATGGATAGCTTTGGCTATCACAGGATGCATGAGGCGGTTGTCAGTACCGTCAGGAAGTGGGGTATGTTCCGCCTTGAGTCGATCCGGTAGGCCAGTACTAAATAGGCGAAAAGGAATGGCCTGCTGCGTCAGGATAGCCCGAGAGATAATTGCTGGGGAGACGCCCGCCCTTAACGGCGGTAGCCGGTGAGTTAGTTGATGAGTTAACCCTTGACTGAAAGGGTAATAATCTGGTTTGGCTGCAAGCAGCTCAGCATCTGCAAGTGCAGTGTATTGACGAGCCTGGGTGGTCATACCCGCAGCTGAGATATCGGGTATTAGGCCTGTTTCGGTAAAGCTGAGAATGCAGGCAAAGAGCGGTCTTTTGCCGCGGTGCCGATGGAGCCAGTCAGTGGGGTCTCCAGCGCAGATACGAATCATGATGCACTTTTATTCGTCACGCTTACTCATCGCTCTTATTCATCAATGAGTGCCTGTACCCAGCCAGGGGGCTCAGGCATGGCAACACCCAAGCGCTCTAACACCAGCCATGCGGCTAAATGCACCGTGAATAGATACACCATGCTAGAAAAGAGCACAGTGACCACAGCGGCAGCGGCGATCACGCCCATACTGGGCTCACCCAGCACGCCTAGGCCAATCCAGCCCCAGTTCGTGAGTAACCGCACGCCCCAGTCTATAAACTGGGTTATTTGAGCGATTAAATAGCCCCATAGGTCTTCGCCTGCGAGTAGGGATAGTAGCCAAAGTCGAAAGAAGGTGCCCAAGGCGACCAGGATGCCACCTGTGAAGATGGATAGTTCCCAACTCGCCCGCCGTCGCCATAAACAACCTAGCTGCACGCCTAAAAATCCATACGGCATGACAAAAAAGATACTGCGAGTAGGGCCTAATAAAATGGTGAGCAGTAGCCCCGATACGACGGCTGCCATCCAGGCAGAGCGTAGGTTCCACCGCAAATACACCAGTGCTATTGGCAGTGGAAATAAAATTCGCAGCAGTGGGCCAGGCGGAAAGTACATGTTGATCAGCCACATCAGGCTCGCTGCGCTGGCCAAAAAAGCGGTTTCTACCAGGGGTAGCGGGCCAATGGTAGATGGGTAGGAAAGCGATGAGGCAGGCGAGGGGTGTGTTGCTGCGATCGCCTCGTCGGAGTCTACTGCAGACTTTGACTGAGCAGGTGGAATGGGAAAAAGCTCAGCTGAGTGCTTTTTAGACGGCGGTGGATTTGAGTGGGGCGGTTTTCGGGAGCGGCGGGTTCTAACGTTGGCCGCTGTACTGCTTGGAATCCAATCGTCGGGAATCCAGTCGCCTGAATTCTGTAGGTCTGAATCCTGTATGTCTGAATTCTGTGGGTCTGAATCCTGAATATCTAAATTCTGTGGGTCTGAATTCTGTGGGTCTGAATCCTGTGGGTCTGAATCCTGTGTATGAGAAGGGTCAGGGAGGCTCATGGGTAAAAGCTATACCAGCAGATTTTCTAGCGCTTCTATGTCAATGATTTTGAGGATATCGCGATCGCGCTCAATCAATCCTTTCTTCTCTAGCTTACTCAAAACCCGAGTGACCGTTTCACGCGCTAGCCCACTTAGCCCGCTCAGCTCTCGGTGCGGTAGGTTCGGAATTTCCATTCCCTGACCGGCTACTGTGCCTTGCCCATCGGCCAAAAACAGCAAAATATCAGCCACCCGAGATTGACTGTCTGACTCGCGCAGTCGCAGCCGCCGGTTTACCTGACGTAGTCGCTTGGCCATTAAACGAGCCAAGTACAGCCCCGACAATGGCTCTGTATGTAGCAGTTTGACAAATTGCTGGGCGGGCATACTGCCAATCACCGTAGGCACCAGTGTGATGACATCGGTAGAGCGAGGAATTTCTTCTAGCGGAGCCATTTCTCCAAAAATTTCTCCCTTCCCTAAAATATTAAGGGTCACCTCTTTGCCATCTAAGTTATAAGTGCGTATTTTGACCCAACCTTCGAGAATGAAATAAACCGAATTACCCCAGTCATTCTCTAATAAAATGACCTGATTTGCCGGGTGTCGGCGTGTAACTACTTGAGCGGCTGCCTGCTCGGCCGATTCAGGGGTCAGTTCCGAAAAAAAAGGAGTCATCCGAATCAGTTCGTTTTTGTCGAAAGGGCGAACGTCCATAGGCAAGCGATAAATGCTGGGGAAGCAAAGTAAAAGGCCGTCAATAATTAAAGACCTATTCCTAGGACTTTTACTAGCAGACAAATGAGTGAATTGGCCGTATGCTAGCTTCCGAACTTTAGCACCGAAGCAGTCTTCCCGAAGCAGTCTCCCCGAAGCAGCCGTCCCAACTCAATAAGCGGTATCACTCATAATCCATGATTATTCGTGCATTTAACTAAAAAAACGTGAGAATATTTTAGTTTTCCAATTGTTTGGTTTTCATACGCTTGAGTTCCGTGAGCTGTGCTTTTTAACGTCTACTATCTTAAACTTTGTGCATTTACTGTATGAGAGTACTTTATTAGGCAGGATCATTAGCTGTTCAATTGAAGACGTTTAATTAGGACTTTTAACGGCTAACCTATTTCATCGCTGACTACTAACAGGCATCCATTGTGACTTCCCAGAAGGATCAAATTCAATCGCTGATTGCTGATATTGAGGCTGCTCTAGGCTCAGAGAAGCCTCGAAAGCTTTGGGTAAGGGCCAGTGAGGCTGAGGCTCAACGGCAGACACTCGCTAGGGCTCAGGACTATTTAAGATCATTACAGCAGGTGTTTGATGCACCTGGGGGATGGGGCCCGGTAGACCCAAGTACAGGACAGGTGACAGGCACGGCGGCATCAGGCCCCGCTCCATCGGGCACCACAGGTTCTTTCTCGGGACAGTTGGCTCAGCCGCCAGAGGCTTCGGGGGATTCGCCAGAGGATGTTTTGCAGGCTTTGCTCACTGAGATGACGTTTTTACGTTCGAGTGCGCTAGAGCCGCTGAGGCTGGAGATGGATAGTCTGAGAGTAGAGCGTGATCGGCTAAAGCAAGAAATTGACATGCTCGCTCATGAACGCAGCTCGCTGGCGATTTCTACGCAGGATTCAATGCCCAGCCAGGTGCCCGTTAGTGAGGATCAGCTCAACCAGTTTTTGGCGGCCCTGATGGACCGCTTACAAGAAAGGCTTTCGGTGCAGGTGACCCAGACCTTGAACCAGCTAGAGAGCGACCATGCCGAGGCGGTTGCCAAGCTGTCGTCAGCCTCCTCGGATTCGGAGGTGCTTCAGCTGCGGCCTAGAGGTCAGCTAGAGGATAGTAGGCTTGCAGAAGTACGCGAGCTTCAGTCTCGTTCAGATCAGCTGTTGGTCAATATTGAGTCTACGTTGCAGGGCATGTTTGAGACGCTGCAACGCAATATTGACAGCTATCAAGTTTCTTTGAACGAGGGCATTGAAAATATGCACAGTCTCGGTCGTCAGGGTGAGGTCATTGTGCGATCGCTCGTCGATCATTTGACTCAACAGCTCGGCCAAACTGTACCGCCAGAGCCCGCATTCTCTCAGCCCCGTTTGGTAGAGTCTGATAGCAACGCAATACCTGAGAGCCTTGAGAACCCTGCAAACTCGGACAGCGAAATAAATACGGTGACTTCGCTGGATGACATTTTGCCTGAGGGCTCCTATGAGCTTTATACGGCTGAGTTTGGAGCCGAGAGCGCCGCGGACAAAGGCGCTTATGCAGACGAGCCTTCACTGGTAGATGCGGCTGATGCTGCAATGACTGCGCCAGAAGACTGTATTCGGGAAGATGGCACCATTGATTTAGATCTGCTGACGCTGGATATTGATCGAGATGATGAAAATGCTGATCTGTCGCCAGATGAGGTAATGGTAGATGCTGCGATCGCCGATGCCGCGATCGCAGCCATTGAGGCGGAAGATCCTGAGATTGAAGCCAAGGTAGTGCCCACTGCCGATGCTGCCTACCTGGCAGATTTGACAATAGATGACTTAACAGGTGACTTCACGGAAGATGACTTCACGGAAGATGACTTAGCGGAAGACGACCCCACAGCAGATGACTTAGCGGAAGACGACTTAGCGGAAGATAACTTATCGGGAATGAACGCCGATCAGCCACTGCCCGAAAGTGAGTCGCTAGATAGTTTAGAACCTGATTTTCAGTCCACTGTTGAGATTGATCGAGCCAATGCATTGCCCGCCCTAGACTTGCAAGCCGACGAGCTTAGTCTCTCAGATCAGGTCGCCACGAATGAGGTATCAGAAGAAGCGGTATCAGAAGAAGTGGTATCAGAAGACGCCTTCAACCATGAGACATCAGACAATTCAGCCTCTGAAGATATCTCTGTAAATAACAGCTCTGCCGATAGCTTTGCAGATAATCGGGAGAATGTTGCCGCTGTGCTAGCCGCCGCTGCCCTAGGCGCAGCGGTAGCGAGTCGCACTGAGACCAATGAACAGGCTGAGGCGTCGCCAATATCGGATGTCCCTGAAGGCGACACTTTAGACCAAAACGATTCGGACGAGGCAGTAATCAGTGACACAATGCCAGATGATTTGGCAGCAGAGTTAGACGCAAACAACCAAACGGCAGCGCAGATCGCAACAGCATCTGCGCTCACCGGACAAAGTGCGTTTTCTCCAGATGCAAGTTTGGCCTCAGATTTAGAAGAAGATATCGTTTCTGACGCCGACGAGCCGTTGCCCGAAAGACTCACCGAAGGGTCTGAGCCCTTAGAGTCTGCCGCTATCCCAGATGCGCCCGATGTGTTTGCCGATTTGTCTGCTGATGTGTCTGCTGATGCGTCTGTAGGTGAGGCAGCGGCTGACAACTTATCTGGTGACGAGCCATTCAACGAGCCATCCGACGAGCCATCCGACGAGCCATCCGACGAGCCATCCGACGAGCCATCCAACGAGCCATCCGACGAGCCCTTTGAGGTATCTCTACTAGATTTAGAAGAAGATAACGACGATTCAGACGGTTCGTTGTCGGACGGTTTGTTGCCGACAAACGCAGGCGCTAACGCTTCGGCTGATATTTTGGCTGAGGCAGCCCTGCTATCTGAAGAAGACCTTTGGGCAGATGCACCGGAGGAGATGACAGATGAAGCGTCATCCTACAGGGAAAGCATCGACAATTGGCCCGAGGAAAGTTCGTCAGACCGTGGCTTATCAAACTATGGCTTATCAAACCATGGCCTAACGGTAGCGCCGCCGCTAGACTTTGACGACGATCTGGAATTCTATACTGCTAGAACGGAAATTTCTGAGCAAAATGGTGAATTAAATGGCGAATTGATAGAGTCGCTATCGGCAGAGGCGCTTGAAGATGCGACAGCTGATGGCTCGGTAGAAGTCGCTGCCGATGACGCGTTTACTGATATGCAGGCCTCGGCGGCTGCGGTAAGGTTGCCTGATTTGCCTGTGATGCCGCCCCTGTCCGAAATGCAAGCGCCATCTGCTGTTGATGCGGCTGCCGCTGATGACGGTGCTGAATTGCTCAACGGCAATGAGGGTAATGAGAGCAATGAAGGCGATGAGGACGATGATGATCCGACGGGTGGTCAGCCTGCGGCTTGGTTCTTAGGCCTTGATATTGGAACTAGCGGGCTCTCTGCTGTGTTGATGAATCAGCTAGGCGATCAAGTCTATCCGCTGTGCTGGAATATACCAGGCGACGATGAGGCTGATCGGTTTCGGTTACCGGCTGTTTTACAAATGGCCGAGCAACCTGGTGTAGAAGTGGGCTCGGCGAGTACTGTGGGTCCTGTGGTTTTGCAGCAGGGCGCCCACTTACTGCGTACCCTTAAGCCACTGTTAAAAGTGGGCATTCCGCGTAGCACAGGCGAGCCTTGGATTCAGTGGTCTGACTATCAGACCATTCCGCTGCAAACGTTGCAGACAGCACTCACAAGCCTGCTGAAGACGATGAGTGTCAAGGACGACCAGATGCTGTTTTGTCAGGCGGTGGGACTGAGTGAGAGGGCCTTGCGTCAAGCGCTGAGCGACTTGAAAGGCGTGATTGTGGGCTATCCTTACAACTGGCCAGATACCTACAGCTTTAATATTCGAGAGGCGCTGCTGTCAGCGGGGATTGTGTCTCAGCCTGAGCAGGTGTTTTTTGTCGAGGAAGCGATCGCGGCTCTCCTATCCGCGCTGCCCGATCCTAAAACAGCGAGCGAAGCGCTAGACAGCCAGCAGCCTGGGCTTTACAACTGCAATTGGGAAGGCGGCACGATTGTGATTAGCGCCGGGGTAACGCTGACGGAATCGGCGATTGTAGACTTACCTAAATCGCTCGATCAGCTCATTTATCGTGACTTTGCGCTGCGTAGCTTTACCTATGCAGGCGATAGCCTAGATCAGGACATTATTTGCCAATTGCTGCATCCTTCGGCACAGGCGCAGATAGCCGCAAATGGAAACAAAGAAAGTGCTTCAGCAGAGGGCGACTGGCAAAGCTTAGGGCTAGAGAAGCTTCAGCTGCCTCAGGCAGGCGAGGCTGACCGGGCTAAAAGACATCGGTTACGTCAGCGGCTAAACAGTACGCCGCTAGGTCGATCTGCCATTGTTGCAGCGCGTCAGCTCAAGCTGGTGCTACAGGAAGAAGCTCAGGTGGATCTGAGCATGGGTAGTCATACCTGGGTAGTGAAGCGTAAGGATTTAGAAGCTAAGGTATTTTTGCCTTACATTCAGCGGATTAACCGGCAGGTCAATGGGCTGTTGAGTCAAAAGGGGCTCTCTGCGCAGGCGGTGAAGCAGGTGGTGTGTACGGGTGGGTCGGCTTCTTTGGGCGCGATCGCCCGCTGGCTGCGCCAAAAATTCCCCAATGCCACCATCATTCAAGACACTTATAGCGGCGAATATTCTAATAGCTGTAGCCGAGTTGCCTATGGCCTTGCTAACCTGTGCCACTATTTCCATGTGTTAGATACGCACCGTCATCAGTACAGCGACTACTTTTTGCTGCTAGAGCTGCTGCGCGTGCTGCCCGATCAGCCATTACCGGCAGGCGGAATTTTACACCTGCTAGAGCAGCGCGGGATTAATACTCAGGCCTGTCAGGCACATATTTTGGCCTTGATTGAAGGGCATTTGCCGCCTGGATTAGTACCAACTTCAGGCGATCGCCCCCTTATTAGCGCTCAGTCTCCCGATATTGGAGCCTACCAGATGCTAGCGGAGCTCCCACTATTTAAAAAGCAGGGAGGGCAAATCTACATCGCTGACCAGCAGCAAGGCGAGCGCTTGCGGAATCATTTAGAAACACTTCTGGCCACTAAGTCCCAGCTATTGATGGAGCCACTCACTGCTGAGCTAGCCCCTGAGGTCGTGTAGTTGAGCAGCTAGCAAATTTTGAGCACCCGTTTTGAGGCGCTAATCGTTTGGGGCTTGACCAGCTGTCTTTTGATTAAGCGCTGCTGAGTAGATTAGGCTCTTGGGAGCCCCTATGTAAAATTTAGTCTATGACTGTTTTGCCCTCTGAAAGCCTCTCTAAAAGCCTACCTGCCGAAACCGTCGAGGCTGTTGCCAAGCGAAAAATTTTCTCTGTTGGAATCGGCGCTCATGGCATTGTTGCAGTCGGCGTTACAGCCCATGGTGTTTTTTCTGTCGGCATTATTTCCCACGGCATTGTTTCCATTGGCGTCATCTCTATGGGCGTCTTTTCAGCCGGACTAGTGTCAATGGGTGTGCTCGTCGCTGGCCTAGTTTCGATGGGCGTCATTGCGTCAGGCCCTTCTAACATGAGCCTAATGGAGCATCATCGAGAAGACCACAAGATGCTTGAGATGGAAGAAGGAAAACTAAACAAGCAAGACCACGATGCAATGGGACATTAGCTGTTTTTGATCACTTGGCTGGAATACGGCAACATCTCATTCACGAGGCTGCTGTGGTCCAAAATATTGAGACGTGAAGCTACCATGTAAGCCATAGGGCACATGGTGCTTGAGATTTAGCTTGGCGATGGGGCCGGTGGTAATATCCTGCGCGTTGAATATGGCAAGTTCAGTATTGTGACCTACTGCATTGTACAGCCATAGCAGCACCCAGCCGTCATCTTCGGCAGTTCCGTTAGGTTTGGCGATAAATAACGGCTCCCCGCCAAACCCTCTCGGTGCGGCGCTCCAGGTTTGTTCTGCCCCGGTTTGCATGTCTCGTTTTATCAGTCCTTGTAGTGGCGCGCTGCCCGTTTGGTCATGGGCGATGCCGATATATAGGTAGCGATATTCTTGGCCAACGTTGCCAGGATGGATGGTCGGGAATTCGCAGTAGCGCTCAATGGGTACGGTCACATCTACTTTTGCAGTAGCCAAATCGATGGTGAATCGCCATAGCTGGCTAGCGGGTACATGGTCAAAGTCTACTTCGCTGTAATCTTTGGCGTCCCCGATGTCTGGAAATTCGTTGTAGCAGATAGAGTCGAGGATGAGCTGGCCGTCTTTTTCAAAGGCATTGGCGTGATGAAACACAAAACAAGGGTCGGTTTCAAAGAATTGAACTTTGCCCTGGCCGTTACGAGGAATGACGATAATCTTTGTAGGCGCTTCGGGGTTGAATTGGATGCATTCGGCCGCACCTTGAAAGCCTGCGACGAAGGGGAGGGGGTTGAAGCTGACAGGGTTTTGGACAAAGACGCAGTAGTTGGGTGTGATAGCAAAGTCATGCAGAAAGGCGAAGCCTGGTACGGTATGTCGGTGATCTTTGGCAAGGGTCCCGTCGGGATGGAACTCGAAGATTCTGAGGGTGCTCGATAGTCCGCTTTTGACACCAAAAGTGACCATTCTCTCTTCGCTTTTGCCAGTGGCCGTAGGGCAGTTGGCATCAAACTTAGGATGTGCGGCAAAGGGTTCGCCCTTTGTCAGGATGCCGTCTAAATTGTCTAGGCCGAGGGTGGCTAATGTGTTGGGATCTAGCCTGTGGGGCTGAGCGGCTTCCCAGAGGGCGAGCAGCTTGCCGCCCCAATATACAACATGGGTATTTGCAATGTTTTTAAGCTTGATGTCAAAGGCATTGGCCAGCCAACCGCCAGGTTTTTGGGTGCCAAAGACGCCTCTATATTCAGGTTTACCGCTTTTTTGTTCTTTCAGGTAGCCTTCGGTACGAACAAAGCGGTTGCGGTAGTAGGCTTGGCCTTGTGCGATCGCAATCGAGTTAATCATGCCATCCCCATCAAACGGATGACGTAGCCTATAGCCATTAATATCTGTCAGGCCAGGGCCATTGCGAAACACCGTACCCGACAGTTCAGCTGGAATTTCGCCTTCAATATCCTCTATCCAATAGTCAAATTCTTGAGGTTGCGATTCGTAGCCCTGTTTCCAGTCTTCTCGGGTGTAGGCAATGGCTGCGTTTGAGTTAGGGGAAGAAAGCGTTTGCATAGGAGGAAAAATTTAGTTATGTAAGCAGCTAAAGGGAAAATGAACACGCAAGCATGTAAAAACGCCATTCAGTTCAAGGTATTGAGTACAGCGTCGGGCGTTACAGAGTCGAGCATTACAGAGTCGAGCATTACAGAGTCGAGCATTACAGAGTCGAGCGTCAGCCGATAGCGCATGACTGCCTAAAGCGTAATATCCAGTCTGGCGGCAACATCATCTGCGACTTCGGGCGAGGCCAGCGCCAACGCTAACTGTCTATCAGCGGATTCAGCGGATTTCACAGATGCTCGATCAGAACCGCTCTCTATTCTGTCCAACTCGGACTGGGGTGACTCGGCGCTATTGATGGCTGAGGTGGTTGGCAGCAAGCCCAGCAAAGGCAAGGGTAACAGCGTAGAGGCATTAGTAAGGAGCACCAGTAACCAGAGGTTGCTAAAGTCAGTTTCGCTGACTTTAAGCCAGTGCGTGAGCAATGCGCCTAGCTCATGTGAGAGTAGCCCCGACAAATTGACAACCGACATGAGCAAGGCAAACAATGTGGCTTCGACACCCGGTGGACACAGCCGTGCCGAAAGTACCAGTACAGGCATGAAGGCAATTTGCCCTGCTACCGTGAGCACCAAGCTATCGCCTAGACTAAACCAATGATCGTCAATGCCCAGTGAGCGGTTGGCATGAGTCACCAGCAGCAACGAGGTCATACCCAATACAGCCGAAATAACCGTTGACCAGCCAAAGATTTTACGGAAAGAGACTTCTTTGAGAAAACGCTGAAACACCCAAATGCCGATGAGGGAGGCAAAGCTAGTGACTAGGCGCACGCGACCCAAAAACTCGGGCTTGAACCCAAGCTCATTGGTTGAAAAGAAGAAAAAGGCTGAGTCAGCAGTGGGCGTGGCCTGCCACAAAAATAGGAACAACGCAGGCATCCAGATGGCCTTTTGAGACACGGCTCCTTTCAGCAGCTTGATTTGGTCGGTGACCACTTTAAGGTTTGACTTGGCAGTGACGGGGTCTTCGGCAATCAGCCAGGCTACGCCACATACCACTAGTGGAAAGGTGGCGGTAATCCCAAAGATGACCTGGGTGCTGGTGCGCTCTAGCAGGAGACCACCAAGGTAGGCGGTAATTAGGCCACCCATGGCTGACGCTCCCCACGCGAGTGATTGCAGCGTACCGGCTTCGCCCTGCCCTTCGTTGCGGACGCGCTCTACTACGAGCGAGTCTACAATCACATCAGAGATAGCAACTGAGAGTGAGGTTAGGAGGATGGTAAGAGTGGCTTTAAGGGGGGTGTCTACAACGGTGGCCATGGCTAACCAAGCGATCGCACCTAAAATTCCACTTAAAACAAGATAAGGCCGCCGCCGATATCGAAAAATTGGCAGTCCGTCAGACATAAAGCCAAACACTGGCTTAATTGTCCAGGGTAGGGCGGCAATGCCCATCAGCGCCGAAACTTCTGCGGGAGTGAGCGCAATAGTATCTTTCAGGAAAAAGCTTACGGCCAAGCGAGCTAAGCCCAAGATGCCCTGAACAAAATACACGAGCAAAATCGCGCTAAGTTCTAAGGTGAGCGACTGCCCTAGCAGAAGCCGCTGCTCCACAAATCCCTTCAGGCGTCCTTTTAGGTTTTCTGTTAGGTTTTTTGTCGGCTCAGTGAGCGGTGACTCTGTCATGTTAAGAAATGTAATTATGCTCTTTATCATAGCCGGGTTCTCAGAATCCGTTGGCTCAATTGATCCCAATCGGTCATAGATCCCTCAATAGAGCATTTATTTAGAGGCTGCACTCTCACAAAAGTGACGACTTTTTAATGTCTTGGGTCTAGTGTTTTGGGTTTAGTATTTTGGGTCTGAATGTTTGGGTCTGAATATTTTAGGTTTGAATGTTTTGGATTTATTTTTGGCTTGCTCGGTGATTCTTTGCTTTTTCAATGTTAGTTTTGGTTAGTTTTGGCTTGCTACAGATTGATAGATCGATTTTGATCGCCGAGGCTCAAGGTTTGCAAAATCCTTGGCAATGGTGTCAGTATTACCCAATCAACTCACGTCATGATGCCATCTGAAATTGGAGTCAGCCGTTATGCCCCTAATCAAAGTGCAAACCTCTGTCGAAGCGCCCGCTCAGACTACTGTTGAAGACTTGCTCAAGCAGCTGTCTGCTAGTCTAGCGAAGCATTTAGGAAAGCCTGAATCTTATGTAATGACTGCTTTTGAGCCCGGTATTGCTATGACATTTGGTGGCACGACTGCTCCCACTTGCTATATCCAAATCAAAAGCGTTGGCACCATGGGCAGTGATAGAACCCAAACCATGAGTCAGGACTTTTGCGCCAAAGTTCAGGCGGCTCTAGGCATCCCGCCCAATCGTACCTATATTGAATTTGCTGATGCTCCGGGCGCAATGTGGGGCTGGAACGGTACTACTTTTGGTTAGCGCTGGTATTAGCAGGATATTGGCTAGTCGGTACTGGCTAGCTGGCTGAGGCTCACCTGATTCTTGGTGCGCTCTACTTGCGCTCTACTTGCGCTCTGCTATGGTGTGACAGCCGTTGGTTCTTCTTCTTTTTTTACGCCAAAGTACTGATCTAGCATTTGTTTAACCATGGGTGCGGCAAATGATCCTCCACCCCCACCAGAATGCTCGCCAAAGGCGACGATGACAATTTCGGGCTTATCGCTTGGACCGTAGGCGCCAAACCAGGTGTGGTTTTCGCCTGGGGGCGCTTCAGCCGTTCCACTTTTGCCTGAAATTGGCGGCAATGCCGGGTCGTTCAGGGCTCCGCCCGTACCATCGGTGATTACTTCACGTAAACCGTCTTGCAGTACTTTTATAGTGACCGCTTGCATTCCTACCGACTTTCTCCACTGCTTTTTATCTTCGTCGTCCATGACGAGGTGAGGCGTTACCAAATCGCCCCCATTAGCAACAGCAGCGAACATCACTGCAACTTGCAGCGGCGTAGATAGCACATTGCCCTGGCCAATAGAGGCATTAATTGTATCGCCCAGATACCAGGGCTCATCTAGGACTTCTCGCTTCCATTGCTCATCAGGCACGAGGCCGACGTCTTCTTCTTCTTCGAGTTCAATGCCAGTGTGCTGACCTAATCCGAAGTTTCTCATCCAAGTTTGCAGGCTTTTTTCACCGACGCTGCGACCCACCTGGTAAAAAAAGGTGTCACTACTCATTGCCATTGCACCTCTAAAGCCTAATGGTCCAAAGCCAGCGTTGTTCCAATCCCAAAACTGAATGCCGCCAATATTTAAAAAAGCATAGGTAGGCAATACGACATCAGGAGAAAATTTGCCTGACTCTATTCCCGCTGCGGTTGTAACAATCTTAAAGGTGCTAGCCGGGGCATAGGCTCTCATTGCCCGGTTAACAAGGGGATAGCCGTTTTGGGTGAATTGATCCCACTGGGCCTGGGTGATGCGCGTGGAAAAAATGTTGGGATCAAAGGTAGGGCGGCTGACCATGGCTCTTACGGCACCGTTTCGCGGATCAATAGCGACAATCGCACCGATATGATTGCCTAGGGCTTTTTCGGCAGCCTGCTGAAGCTCTAAATCCAGCGTAACTTGCACATCTTGCCCAGATATAGAGGGCTTTTCGCCAATTACACGGATAACCCGGCCACTGCTGTCTACTTCTACTTGTTGGCCGCCCCATTGCCCTCTCAGGGTTGATTCTAGGGCGGCTTCTAGGCCCATTTTGCCAATCACATCGCCGAGCCGATAGTCTTCATCTTCGCGTGCTTTGAGTTCTTCGTCGCTAAGTTCGCCTGTATAGCCGAGGACATGAGCCGCTAAGTCGCCACGCGGATAGTTGCGCACGGCTTCGGCTTCTACTCGGACCCCAGGGAGCATTTGATCATATTCTGCGATCGCAGTGGTCTGAGCCGAATTGACCCCTCGGGCAATGGGTACGGACTTATTCAGGTTGTAGCTACTTTGCGCAAGACGCTTGTTAATTTCTTCAACCGGCACGTCTAGGATTTGAGCCAGGCGAGAAATGACCTCTGCCCGCTTGTCGTCTTGTTTCGGTAGCGCAATGGGCCAGATAGAAACCGAGTGAGAAAGCCGGGAGTCTACTAGGATTTTGCCATTGCGATCGCGAATGTTGCCTCTAGCAGGGCGACGCGGTAGTAGCAAAATGCGGTTGTCTTCGGCAAGCTCTCGGTTACGCTCGCCTTGAATCAGCTGCAGATAGGCCAGTCGGCTACCAATACCGCCGACCATTACAAGGCTTAGTAGCAACATAATAAAGACCGACTGATACTGTCGGCCTACGGTGCGGCCACCTTTCTTTTCACTAAAGTTAGAAGCGCGCTGAGAAGAAAAAGACATGATAATCGCGATCGCTGAAAGACCAGAGGGTGCCATGAATTCGTCATTAGTCTAGCGCTTTGGCTAGCGACTAACTTGGCTAGCGACTAGAGCAATCAAACGACGCCCCAGTAATCTAGCCAGTAATCTAGCCAGTAATCTAGCCAGTAATCTAGCCAGTAATCTAGCCAGTAATCTAGCCAGTGATCTAGCCAGTGATCTGGCCAGTAATCTAGACAGTCAGTAGGCGATGATTCAAACATATTCGCTCGTTAAACATATTCGCTAGTTGCTTAATACGCTAGGGCGAGGGGGCTCCTCAGCAGGAACCTCGGGCGGCGGTGGCGGCGGTGGCGGTGGCGGTGGCGGTGGCGCGATGACTGGAGGCGGTGCAGGCGCGGGGGCTAGAACAGGCGCGGGGGCAGGGGCAGGGGCATTATTACTACCGTCTCCATCAAAGTATCCACCGCCATCGCTGTAATCGGACTCGGGTTCGCTGTAATCGGGCTCGGGTTCGCTGTAATCGGGCTCGGGCTCCCACTGCGGAGTAGGTTCAGAGTCGGGCTCGGGCTCTTCATAATACGATTCAGTGCTACGACGACTTGATTCTTCTTCTCTGGGGGCACCTACTTTTTCAGCAATGACGCGCCTAGGGTTAATAGGCTTTGCCTTGAGGGTGCCTTCGCGGCCACTGAGTGGAGGCAGCTCTGGAAACTTCTCGTTAGGTAGGTCATCAATAAACTGACTGACGAATTTGTACCAGGCCAAGGCTGCGGTGGAACTTGCCCCACTCGTGGGGCTACTGTCGTCGTTACCCATCCATACGCCGGTCACGAGTTGGGGAGTATAGCCAATAAACCACAGGTCTCGGTTTTTTTCAGAGGTACCTGTTTTACCAGCAACCTGTCTGCCAGAAATTGCCGCATTGCTGCCTGATCCGCCCTGAACAACGGCTTCTAGCATCCAGGTCATAATCGAAGCAGTATCTTCGTCTATGGCCTGCTTGGGTTGCTCGTCAAATTCATACATGACATCACCCTGAGTGTTGGTGATGCGGGTAATGCCATGGGGTGCAACATGACTGCCTTCGGCGGCAAAGGCACCGTAAGCACTGGTGAGCTCTAGCAGATTAACCTCAGAGGAACCTAAGGCAAGTGAATACGCTGACAGTAGGTCGGACTCAATACCCATGCGATGAGCTAGGGCGATGACTGGATCAAAGCCGACATCGACCAAGAGCTTAACAGCGACGATATTGACAGAGCGAGCAAGCGCAGTTTTAAGATCAACATTGCCTCTGAAACTGCCACCGTAGTTTTTGGGTTCGTAGCCGTCAACGACGTAGCGGGCGTCTTCGTACCCTTTGTAGGGAGACATCCCCGTGGCGATCGCAGTCGCATACACAAACGCCTTAAACGTTGATCCTGGTTGCCTTTGGGCCTGCGTAACTCGGTTGAACTGACTTTCGTCAAAGTCATTGCCGCCAACCATCGCTTTGATTTCACCCGTTTTAGGGTCAATGGCCACCAAAGATGCCTGCTCAAAGCTTTGCCATTGACCGTAATCCTCAATAATTTCCTCAACGGTCTTTTCCGCCGCAGTTTGCCATTCGGTATTCAGCGTTGTTTCAACGACCAGGCCGCCTGCCTCAATTTCTTCAGGCGTCAAAAGCTGATCTAACTGCTTCTTGATATAAATCGTGAAGTAGGGGAACTGACTGTACAGGTACTTAGGTTCTTGAGGTTCTAGCGTGACCTCTGCCTGATAGGCACTACTGGCCTGGGCGGCAGTAATCACGCCGTTGGCTTCCATGCGACTGATCACTTTATCTCGCTGCTGGCGAGCGATTTCTGGGTTGACCAACGGTGAATATAAGCTAGGGGCAGGGGCCATCCCCGCAATTAGGGCAATTTCTGCCACGCTGAGCTTATCGACCGTTTTGCCAAAGTAAATCCAGGCGGCATCTGCTACGCCGTAGGCTCCGGCACCCAGATACACCAAATTTAGGTAGCGCTCTAGCACCTTCTCTTTGCCTAGCTCTTTTTCAAGCCTTTGAGCCAAAATAGCTTCTTTGAACTTACGCTTAAAGCTTCTGTCCTGATTGAGAAAGGTCAGGCGAGCGAGCTGCTGGGTAATGGTGCTAGCTCCTTCTACTACGCCACCGCTCGTAAGGTTAGCAACGCTTGCACGCGCGATGGAGCGATAGTCTACACCGTTGTGCTCGTAGTAGCGGCGGTCTTCAGCTGCGATGAAAGCCTGAGAGACCACTTCTGGAATTTCATCGTATGACAAGCTCTCTTGAGCTGTCGGGCCAACTTTTTGCAAAATTTTGCCATTGCCAGATTTCAGGGTGATGGTACCACTGCGCTCGTAGGTCAGCGCTTTGGTTACGTCTGGAACCGCTTCGTTGACCTCTGCCCATATTTGATAAAAACGAGCGCTTGGGCCAGCAATGCTTGCGCCCAAAAATATGAGCAGCCAAAACAATGGCTTTTTGTAAGGGGCCTGAATGGCGATGCTTTTAGCCAGTGGGCTGGCTGGCTCTGTTAAGGTTTTGGCTGATGCTTTTGAACTATTTACTCTGCCATTTTGCTTTGATGCGATCTCGCTGGCAGTTGCCTCAAAACTGCTGAGGTCTCTGCCAATATTGTGAGGAGTATGGTTAGGCCTCGCGCTTCCATTGCCATTATGATTATTCCGAATCGCGCTTCTGGTATGAGACCTTCTTTGCTGAGTAGTTCTGGCCGCTGAGTTTGACGATGTGTTTCTTACTCTGTCAGACCATTGCTTTAATTGTGAAAAAAGATTGGCCACTACCTTACATTCTCCAGGCGCTCGCCGCCGTTAACAAACGTTAGAAGTTAAAGAAGCATTCATCAGGCGGCATGTTCCGATGAGCGCTTTGGTTTCATCCCGAGTGCATGTCCGAGCTGAAATAGCGACTAAAATGCTACCACGGCAGCACCGGACTTAATAAATAGGTCACCTTATCGGTCACCTTGCCGTCAGTTCTTTTAACCTCGACTCATTAGCCTCAACTGATTGGTTAGCCTCAACTGATTGGTTAGCCTCAACTAACTAGATTGCTATGCCCCAGGGCTAGTGCTGTTACCAGCATGCCTAGCACTAAAAACGGCTGAGCACTGGCTTGGTACTTCACGTCATTTTCCAACGGATTACGTAGGAAATACATGTCTTGGAATGTAATTTGCGGAATAATTAGGAAAATCAGCAGCACTGCATACAGATTTTTATGAATAGCAATGAGATAGGCTGCCATTCCACCCTGAAAGATATCGATCATTAGGACGCAAATCCAGGCTGCTGTCTGTACGCCAAACATGACGGGTAAGGATTGAAGCCCTAGTTGGCGATCGCCTTCTACCGCTTTAAAGTCATTCACGACCGCAATGCCCAATCCGGCCATACTGTAGATCAAAGTTAAAACCACGATTGTCCAGTTCAATTCACCAAACAGCGCATGACCGGCCCACCAAGGCAGCGCGATGTAACTTGCACCCAAGGCATAGTTACCTGCCCAGCCATTTTGCTTAAGCTTGAGGGGTGGGGCGGAATAAATATAAGAAACCAATGAGCCGCCACAGGCCAGCGAAAATAGAACCGGAAACGTATGACCTGCCCAAATATCTAACCCGTAGGACACCGCTAGACCACCCAACAGCAGCACCCAAATTTGAACTTGCACCTGATTTAGAGAAATTGCGCCCGAAGGAATGGGCCGGTTAGGCTCGTTAATAGCGTCTAACTCGCGGTCGTAATAGTCGTTAATCGTTTGAGTGTAGCCCGTGAGCAACGGGCCAGACATCAGCATACAGGCGGCGGCAATCAAGACATTTTCAACCGTCCAAACATATCTGCCTGAAGAAGCCGCCCCACAGACAACGCCCCAGATGAGGGGAATCCAGGTGATGGGCTTCATCAATTGGAGGCGAATTTTCCAAATCGAGGTTTCGCCCGCTTGGGCGCCCTTCATGCCCAGCAGCTGTCTGGCCTTACTGCCTTTACTCCCTGCTGTTTCAGCGATTTTAGACGTAGATAAATCTACTGTCGGTACTTGTTCTTCAGCCATGTTTTTCCAGCCATATAGAGCTTCTGTGTAATGAAAATGTTTGCAAGCGCTGCTCAAGGGGGGCTTGAGGAGATAAATGCAACAAGCCAATGTTGAGGAGTGAATGCGAGACTTGAATGTGAGGAGTGAATGCGCTTAATTTAGAATGCTTATCTGTATATTATCTGCATAAATCTAGTCTGCAAAAGTCTAGCCAAAAGACATCTAGCCAAAAGACATCTAGCCAAAAGACACGATCAAGTAGCCGTCTTGAAACTTAGCCCCCGTGACCGCGCGGCCATTAAGTGCTGGTGGGAGAGATAGGTTATGTCGCTGATCGCCTGCCTGTACGGTGACTTCTGGGCCATACTGAGTGAGCTTGACCTGCGTTTTGTCAAAGCCAGGTAAAAAGAGTTTGACGGTGCTGGCGTTGATATCTACACTCATTGCGCTAGGGACGCTAACTGGCTCTGTTAGGGTGGGCAGTGCTTGCGCTAAGGTTTGCCAGCGATGCTCTCCTAGGGCTGTAGGCAGCGTTGTGATCGACAGCGGGGAAAAGGCTACGTCAGGAGTTGTTGAAGCAGCTTGGCCGCTGCTGCCCACGGCATTGACGAATGCGCCCGCAACGGTAAGCCCGATTTGTTGGGCGGCGCTCCATAGGTACTTGCCTTGGGCGATCGCTACATCATCAGGCGTAGTCACCACATAGGCCCTTAGCTGCATGGGGTCGCTCACCATCGCTTTGCCTTTAGCGACCATGCTTTCTACGCTCTGAGTCTCTGGTTGGTTCCAAATATCGCCCGACATTCCATTGCTCAAAATCGCACCGGTAATAGGTGCAATAAAGGGTGAAATAGAGCGATAGAACTGAGAGTCTTGAAAGACCTTTTTGAAGCGGCGGAAGTACCAGTCTATACCGCCGATAGCGCCCCACATCCGCAGGCTAGACTGATCGCCAGGGCCGTCATGAACAATCACATCATACTGGTTGCTCTCGGTATACTCACGAATAGCGTTGAGCGCTAAAAAATCGTCCATGCCTGGAATGACACTGAGTTCTTGGCCATAAACTGCCTTAAAAAAGGGATCTCTGAGATATTGCGCTTCAAAGTTTTTAAGTTTTTCCCAGTTTTGATCTAACAGCACGGTTGTTTGCAGCTGCACGGCTTGAAAGCTGCTACCGCTGAGGGTAACTGTGCTTGCTTCTGAACCAATTGCTAATCCCAACAGCATTGAAAGGGCAGGACCCGCTTCTTGGGAAAAGAGCAAAACCCGTTTCCCCTCATCAGCGAGCTTTTGAGCAACGGCAATCGCCGCTGTCGTGCGACCTGTGCCGCCCTTACCTAGAAACGTAATAATCAGCGTCATACTCTTTCCTATTCGACGGCGCGCAGCTCGTCTTCAAAAAACCAGGTGGTGTATTCATCAGCGTCAAACTCAATGAGCGCACCAATGTTCATTCCATCTAGTATTTTAAGGTTTTTGACAACACCGGTTTTTCCTAGACGAGATGCCAGCGACTTTGCAACGCGATCACGCATCCGGTATACCTGAACTCGCTGTCCAATTTCCAAATCCATATTCAATAACAGTATCCTTAACTGAGTGATCTCTGGCTTGATTACCAGTCATCAGTTTATCAGCGCTTTGTGCTTCTACTGCTTCTAACGCTCTAACGTTTCTAACGCTCTAACGCTCTAACGCTCTAACGCTCTAACGCTCTAACGCTCTAACGTTTCTAACGCTTCTAACGCGCCCAACGCGCCTAAAAATATGCTCGCTAAAAGAATTCTGCCTTGCCTAGATGTGAAAGCTGGGCGGGTAGTCAAGGGAATTAACTTTGTCGATCTCAAAGATGCTGGTGACCCGGTGGAGCTGGCCAAGGCATACAACGAGGCCGGGGCCGATGAGCTGGTGTTTTTAGATATCACCGCTACGCATGAGGATCGTGATGTGATTTATGACGTGGTATATCGCACTGCCGAGCAGGTGTTTATTCCACTCACGGTCGGGGGCGGCATTAGTTCATTAGAAACGATTAAAAAGCTGCTGCGAGCTGGGGCCGATAAAATCAGTATTAATTCTGCGGCGGTGCGCGATCCTGATCTAATTGACCGGGCGAGCGATCGCTTTGGGGCACAGTGCATTGTGGTGGCTATTGATGCGCGACGCCGTCCAACTTCGGCCACTACGCCAGATCAGCACTCGCAGAAAAATACTGAAAAAAGCACGGGTGCTTCTGATCTAACAGGTGAGCTAGCGGGATGGGACGTATTTGTTCGGGGTGGCCGAGAAAATACCGGGCTCGACGCGGTGGAATGGGCCTGTGAGGTTGTCCGCCGAGGAGCGGGCGAGCTGTTGATTACCAGCATGGATGCCGATGGGACTCAAGCGGGCTACGACCTGACGCTGACGGAGGCGATCGCTAGCCGAGTAGATGTGCCGGTAATTGCTTCGGGCGGTGCAGGCACCTGTGAGCATATCTATCAGGCGCTGACCACTGGCAAAGCCGAAGCGGCGCTGCTGGCCTCGCTACTGCACTACGGTCAGCTAAGCGTCAGCGAAATCAAAGACTATTTGCACAGTCACGATATCAGGGTTCGTCAATAAAGCCGAGTAAGCGATTGTTTACAAAAAATTATAAAAGTTAGGGTTTCCTGAAGTAAGCGCTATGGTTATAGCCAGTAAGGAATCCTACGAAATTGTTGTGCAATAGGTACTGTGAGCCGTCATACTCTCTGCTTGATGCCTCTAGATGCCTTTAATTGGTCTCTAAATTTGTGAGTACGGTCAAATGCAAATTTCGTCAAATAATGAGATTGCTGTTACGATATGTAAACGCTATCTTATTTATGTGAATGCCTCTGTTTTGTCAGATCTGACAAAATCAAACAAAACCAAAGTTGAGGCTCTAAATCTAAAGACTGCTGAAGGCTTTGAAGCTAGCGAAAGCTGGCAATAAATCTATTCTATCAACGCTCTTTAGACTACTTTTTTATATTTCGCTCTTGTGCATCTAGGTTCTTTGAAGGTTCTTTGAATTTTAGATTGCTTGGGCTCTCGGCCCTTATCTGCTCAGGTTTTTTAGCTCGAATGATTTTTCTTACATTGACAATTGTAATTAGTCTGGTCTTTTGGGCACTGCGTCTGATGGATAGGGCTGTCGAGAATCAAGAATTTTCTTTGATGCTAGCAGGCTTTTTAGTAGCTTCATCTGCAGCGGCGATGGTCGGCGTCTATTTTTTGATGAGCGACTACCTCAACCTAATTACTCAGGCAGATGCGGCTTTTAATAGCTATGACTCAGCCATGTTAGAGAGCGAGTTTCCAGTTTGGTTTGATTAAGATTCTGGATTGAGATTTTAGATTGAGATTTTACTCAGGCATCTTACTTAGGTATAGGTTGCTGAAAGCGTTTTAATTTACATTTCTAGGGCTCTAGACAGTGCGTCCCAGGTTGACTGTCCAACGATGCCATCTACCAAAAGCTGCCGATCAGTTTGAAACTTCTTCACAGCTACCAGCGTTTGTGCGCCAAAGTTGCCGTCTATTACGCCGTCATAATAGCCCAAGGCTTGTAGTTCTCTTTGCAGTTGGGCAACGGCTGAGCCGGATGACTCTGCCATCAAAACAGGTGGGCCAGCGGGCTCTGCCGAATTTTCTGGGGTTGTGGTCGCACTGGGCGGCGCAACGGGCGTTGATGCAGGAGGGGCTGCCATGGTGACACTTTCATCTTCGGGGGCAGGCAGTAGCTTTTGCCAGGTGGCAGAACCTGTGATGCCATCGGCTAAAATGCCTGCGGCTGACTGGAACTGGGCAACCGCTTTGGCGGTGGGTTCGCTGTAAGTTCCATCTATAGGGCCCTGATAGAATCCTAGCAGCTGTAGCGTGGCCTGCAATTGGCTGACGGTCTCACCCGTGCTACCGATATTGAGCAGTGGATAGTCTGCTAGAGGTGGTACTTGGGCTTGAGCGGGTATGTCGTTTATGCTGGCGGCGATCGCACTGCAAACCAGTGTTCCGGCGACAACCGTGACTACTTTCTTCAAGGTGACTACTTTCTTCAATAGGTTGGCGGCTGATAGTCTGCTTATGCATGTTTTTGCTAGGTTTTGTTTCAATTCTTGGTTCCTCATCGGATGATTGTCAGGGGGTGCTTGTATAGCAGGTTGTAGATGTTTGTGCGATTGGGGTAGCCCTGATGGGTCAATTCGCCCCATTTTAGTCTCCTTATAATTTATGCAAGCAATGCTTTAAGCCCTATCAATAAAATAAGAAATAAGCAAAATTTCAATTCTTGCAAGTAAGTCGATACTAATTCTTGCCGCCAAATGTGTAAAAAAACAACCGTTCCCGATTGATGAAAGCAATGATAAAGCAGGCGAATAGATTGAATCTATGAAAGAAAGCGTACTGTTACAGCGTCGTTTTCGGGGGGCATTGCTGGGCCTAATGAGGGGTCTAGAGGCTGGCATAAGTACGAATCTAAGTAAGTGCCTAATGACAAGTGCCTATGGAAACCTGAGCACTATTCCCGACATGGCTAAGTTGTGTGCTGCTGTAGACGATAGTGCTGGCTACAGGGCACTATCTGCGACCATGCTGGTGGCTGCTGTGCCTGGGCTCTTACGCAATCATGATAGCTGGCAGCGCCGATGGGCTTGGTTGGGCTCGAACACTACAGATGCAATCGTACCGATTTTGGTGCTGGGTGATGTTTTAGAAATTGTGCTTTGCAGCCATACGCCCGTAGGTTTAGACGGTGTTAGTTTAGACGGCTTGCTGAGTGAGTTTACGCGTTTGCAAAGTGGCCCAACGCGATACGATCTCTCAAGCAGCCACCAGCGATACTATCAAAGGACGCTGGCCAGTATTTCATCGGGCATTTTGTCAGGTGGTTTATCAAATGCAAACTTGTCAGATGCAAACTTGTCAGATGCAAACTTGTCAGATGCAAACTTGTCAGATGCAAACTTGTCAGATGCAAACTTTCCGCAGACTGCTTTTGAGGGAAGTGTTGTGAATGCACTGCGGCATCCCGAGAGCTGTGTGCTGCCTGTTCGGCTGTCTGCACAGATGTTTGTGCATAATCTGGGTTCAGGAGGGCCTGTTTCAGCGCTCAGGGTTGCACCGGCTATTGCGGGTCTGGTGGGAGGTGCGATGGGTTCTCAGTCGTCTTTATCCGTACTGTGGCAGGTTCGCTTAGGGCAGGATAGGGCAAATGAAGAAAATGTAAGCCGCTCAGAAATCATGGCGATCGCCGACTATCTGTACACCCAATGGGCAGGCATTCATCTCGCCAGCGAGTCGTAATCCACTCCAAAATCTTCACCTTATAATGGCAAGATGATGCATCTTTTGACCCTTGTCAGCATCTTTGATCGAGTTCACGATATTTTTTTCCATACTGTTGCTAGTAGCGCTGCTACGGCGGCTAGTTAGTAAGGGCTCCGGTAGCGCTCATGAGTGTTCTTCGTCGTATGGCTAAGCGAGCTAGCCGGATCTTTTCACGGTTGGATACGAGTTTGCAAAAAGCTATCGTGATTTGTAGGCAAATTCGACAAAACACGGGTCGGCGCTGTTCCCTTTGGGTCGCTGAGGCGCGAAACTTTTTTGTGATGGATGGGTTTGCGAACGCCCTTTCTAAGCCAGAGGTGCAACCCGCGACCAGTGCCCGACGACGCAGTGCAGCCCAGAATGGCGCTCCCACGACTACCCATGTCAAGCGTTCAACCGCGCAGATTTTGCTCTCAGCTGGGCTATCTAGGCAGGTCGTTAGGCGCACTTGGATAGTGACGCTGCTTGCGATCTTTTTGCTGAGCGCTAGTTTTGGTCAGCGATTTTACAATCAGCCTGGGTTGGATGTTAAGTCAGTGGCTCCACAAACATTCTATGTGCCTGAGACGGTTGTTTTTGAGGATAAGCACGAGACCGAAAGGCGTCGAAATGATGTGCGAGACGGTGTTATTCCCATGCTCCGGCTTGACGATGATCTCACCGATGAGGCGACTCGCTCTTTGAAGATGCTGCTGCAACAGGGGCGTGAGCTTCGTGCTCAGGCGGGCAGTCCGCCGTTTATCAATTTGCAGGTGCTATCAAGGCTGACTCAAGACTATTTGTTTCAGGCTTCAGATGAGGAGTGGAATACTATCTGGCGTTTGGCTGAAGCAAAACAGCTCTCCTCTAATGCGATCGCACTTTTTGCTGCCACTACAGCAGAGACCCCGACCCATTCTGAAAGCCTCTCTCCAGCCAATGATTCTGCTGATTCTTCAGAAAGTTCTTTAGAAAATATTCCTGAGCGCTCCCTGCGCGCATTGGCTGCGCGATCGCCCAAACTAGCCGCTCAGCTGCGTAGTTTTAGACTCAATCAAATAGCGGCTTTACAAGAGCTAGTGGCCTATCGTGAGCTATCAGGAGACCAGGGACTAGCTCAGCTCAAAGTGCGGATAAACACGCCTCGGCAGCAATATCGTAAGGCGGCAGCCGAGCTAGCCCGAGCCGCCAGTACAGAAGGACAGCCTTTGTATAACTACCGGCTGTTTGAGCTGAGTGAGGAACAGTGGCGGACATTGGAAAGCGATGCTGAGCATGTGTTTGCTCAAACGATGATGCAGGGTGTGCCGCAGGGGATGCCGCCCGAGCTGCTGCGCCATGCTATTGAGACCCGTGTTAAGGACCGGATAGAGTCGCGTGAGGCGGTGCCATTACCGGTGAGTGCAGCGGCTCAGCAGCTAACAGCGGATGTCGTCGCGGCGGCGATCGCACCCAACTTAGTATTAGATGAGGCACGAACCAAGCAGAGAGCTGAGCAGGCAGTGAGAGAAATTAAGCCGGTAATGGTCTCTGTGCAAAAAGGCGATCTGATCGTGCGAGGCGGTGAAACGATTGATGAAGCAGACTTTGTGCGGCTCGATTATTTTGGCTTTTCGGGGCGCTACTTTAACTGGATTGGGCTCTGCGGCTTTAGCCTGCTCATTGCTGTGGGCGTTGCGTTTTACCTGTGGATAGACCACTATCAGGCGCATCATCTCAAGCGGCGCGATCATCTTTTGGTCTTAGTACTGTGTTTGGTCGTAGCTTTGCTAGCGGCGCTGCAAGTGCCCACAATGGGCATTCCGGCGGTGGGCATATTGGTAGCCAGCTTTTATGGCTCGGCAATGGGGCTGACAGTGGTTGGACTGCTAACGCTGTTGTTACCCATGGGCCTGCCAGTAGAGATCATTGCGCTGATTTCGGGAGCTATTGCCGCCATGCTAGGCGCTTGGATTGCGCCTCAGCTACGCGCGCGCGAAGAGTTTGCGCTACTGGGTGGCTTTGTGGGGCTCTCTCAGGCGAGTGTACATTTGGTGCTAACGCTGATTCGCTCGACAGCTGCGGCTCCGCTATGGAAAGTTGTATTTTTGGGCTCGGCGATGCATGGCTTATATGGCATTGCCTGGAGCGTGGTGGCTTTGGGGGTGAGTCCCTATTTGGAGCACTTTTTTGATGTGGTGACGCCGATTCGGCTTGCTGAGCTGGCCAATCCTAACAGGCCGTTGCTGAAGCGTTTAGCCGCTGAGGCCCCTGGGACTTTTCAGCATACGATGTTTGTCGCTAATCTAGCCGAGGCGGCGGCCCAGGCTGTGGGGCAAAACGTAGAATTAGTGAGAGCTGGAACTTTGTATCATGACATCGGCAAAATGCATGATCCGCAGGGGTTTATTGAGAACCAGATGGGCGGGGTTAACAAGCACACAGTGATTGATGATCCATGGCAGAGTGCCAGCATTATCAAAAAGCATGTGACCCAAGGCTTGGTGATGGCTCGCAAGTACCGACTGCCTAAGGCTATACAGGCGTTTATTCCTGAGCATCAGGGCGATATGAGAATTAGCTACTTTTACCAGCAGGCCAAAGAACGGCAGAAAGCCCAGCCCAGCTTAGTGGTGGATGAAGCGGATTTTCGATATGACGGCCCCATTCCACAGAGTCCGGAAACTGGAATTACTATGCTGGCTGATTCCTGCGAGGCGGCGCTGCGATCGCTCTCGCCAGAAGCCTCCATGGATGAGGCTTATAGCATGGTAGATAGAATTTTGCGGGCGCGTTGGCGCAGCCGTCAACTGATCGACAGTGGCCTCACCAGAGATGATATGGACGCGATCGCCAGCGTTTTTATTCAGGTATGGCAGCAGCACAACCACAAGCGAATTGCCTACCCTAAGGACATTGCATAATCGAGCCTTCCAGGCACAGGCTAGTGACTTGATTAGGGAGTGGGTCGTGGCCTATAGGTTTGGTGCTACTAGGTTTGGCGCTACTAGGTTTGGCGCTAGGTTTGGCACTAGGTTTGAGGGCTGCACCAGCAGGTTTGTATTGAATAGCTTAGTAGAATGCATGTTCTAGTAAAACCCTAGCAAGACTTGAAAATAGTACAAAAAAACTATATATTGGCAACCTATCAGCGGTGCTTTTGTAATTCTTCTATCCTGATTGCCTAAAGAGCAGTGGCCGAAGAGTGGTCGCTGAAGAGTGGTGACTGAAGAGTAGTGACTGAAGAAGTAGTGATTGATGGTTGCCTCCAACCGGACCCAGATATTGAGTTTAACCTTCACTGAACCTTCACTAAACCTTCAGTAATAGTGTTCATGCGAACAAAATATGTCTGAGGGCCCATGTATCGTTTGTCAAAACAGTTGTTAATGTGTTTACAAACATTTGCATGGTTTTTTAATAATCTTTTCCTTTTCTAGGAAGGAAATAACGATAATCTTTTCCTTAAGCAAGGCTTTTTTCATCTTTTCTAGTCCTTAAACCAACCGCCGCTGCTGATATCGGTGAGCCTAATATCAATTTGACATCTCAATTATGTCGTTTGCCTGTTAAAAACTTTTTCTAAAAAATAAAGCAAACGCTCTCATAAAAGTTATAATACTTTACATAAACAGAGCTTATGTTGATTGTTGCGTTTTAAGCGTAAGGTCTCTCAAGCACCTGTACATGTACAAATGAACTGACCTGAAAGTTGAGGAACAGGTAGTACGGACCTATGCTCACAAGGCTCATGAAGCTTACAGGGCTCACAAAGCTGATAAAGCCTACTCATAAAGCTTCTGGTCTAAAGTTCTGTTCTTCTACTGGCGAGATTACTTTTTACCGCTGCGCGATTCTATGAAAGCTGCTACTGCTTCAACTGATCTTGTCCGTACTTATCTCAAAGAGATTGGCCGTGTCCCTCTGCTGACCCACGAGGAAGAAATTGTTCTGGGTAAGCAGGTTAAGCAAATGATGGTGTTGCTAGGACTGCAAGCTGAACTGACTGAAACATTAGGCCGTGAGCCCAGTCAGGCTGAGTGGGCCGCTGCTGCCAAAATGCCTGAAACCGAGCTACAGCGCTTGGTCGCGGCTGGTGAGCATGCTAAGCGAAAAATGGTAGAGGCCAATTTGCGCCTAGTGGTGTCGGTCGCCAAAAAATACATCAAGCGCAATGTTGACCTGCTCGATTTGATTCAAGAGGGCACGATTGGCATGCAGCGAGGCGTAGAAAAGTTTGATCCATCTAAGGGATATCGCTTTAGTACCTATGCTTACTGGTGGATTCGGCAGGCCATTACGCGAGCGATCGCCGAAAAAAGCCGCACCATTCGACTTCCTATTCACATCACCGAAAAGCTCAACAAAATCAAAAAGTCCCAGCGTCAATTTTCTCAGCGTACTGGCCGAGTCCCTACCATGGCAGAAATCGCTGATGATACGGGTCTGACCATCCAGCAGGTACGCGACTATTTAGACAAATCTCGTCAGCCGCTGTCGCTAGACCTGCGCGTTGGTGACAACCAAGACACCCAGCTCAGCGACTTGCTCGAAGACGACGGCCCCACGCCAGATGACTTCGCTGTCCAGTCTTCACTCAAACGAGATCTCAATATGCTCTTAGCTGACCTCACCCCTCAGCAGCAGCGTGTCCTATCCCTTCGCTTTGGTCTTGACGATGGTAAAAATATGACCCTCGCCAAAATCGGTGCGGTTTTAGAAATTAGCCGTGAGCGCGTTCGCCAAATTGAGCGGGAGGCCCTCACTAAGTTACGTAAGCGCCGAGGCGATATGCGCGAATATATCGCAGGCTAAACGCTCACAACTCACCCTACGGTCAGCTGTAGAAATGTCGAATCGCTTGGCAGTTGTCAGGCGATTTTGCTGTATGTGTAGTGCCGGTTGTTGTAGCGCTGGCTGCCTGCTGGTAATGGTGCCTCCGTAAGAATACGGCTCAATAAGCTGTCTGGCATGAGAGACGGTAAGCCCGCTTGTCTATATATTGAAGGGCATGGTATTTCGAAAATGGCTTACTATGACTGCTCGCTCACGGACTGCTGCTCGCTCAGGTCACTCATCGGATACAGGCTCGGCTAAAGGCTTGAATGCTTCGCCTACCTTTTATCCGCCAAAGCAGAAGCCGCTGATAGTACGGCTGGTGCAAAGCGTGTCGTACTGGCTAGCAAGAATACTTTATAAGTTTAGAATTTCGGTTTCAGAATCAGATGTGGGCCGGGTGCGAGCGGTGGAGGATGCTCGACTGGTCTTTGTCTGTAACCATCCTACGATGGAGGATGGCATTACATTGTTTGTGCTTTCAGCGCGGTTGGGGCAGCTGTTTCATTACATTGTGGCCTATGAGTCGTTTAGGGGGCTGATGGGGTGGTTTATTCAGCGATTGGGGTGCTATTCCATTCGTCGTGGGTTGGGCGATCGCGCCAGTATTAGCCAAACCCTTTCCCTTCTTAAAGCGCCCCAGTGTCGCCTGGTTATTTTTCCAGAGGGTGGCTGCTCCTACCAAAACGACACGATTATGCCGTTTCGGGCGGGGGCGATTCAGCTGCCGATGTCTGTATTGGCTCAGCTGGCTAAGAATGCCGCCGATCCAGCGCAGGTGCCTGACTTTTATCTGGTGCCGCTGAGCTTAAAGTATCGCTATCAGCAGCCCATGCGCCGAGTGATTGAATCTACTTTGGCTCGCTTAGAATCCAAGTTGGGCATTGCGGTGCCTTCTGATGCGGATGACTACCAACGGCTAAGAAAGGTCGCGCATCAGGTGATTTTGAAAATTGAGGCAGAAGCGAATGTGCTAAATAAACCAGATGCTTTTGAGCCAGATACTTTTGAGCCAGATACTTTTGAGCCAGATAATGTGCCAAACGTAGATGACTCTGATTGGAATCGACGAATTGAGCGGCTCAAGCAAATTTTTATTCAAAAGTGTGAAGCGGCTTTGAACATTGCGCCGACTGCAAACCTGCCACTACGTGAGCGTGTCTATAAAGTACAGGCAGTGCTGGATGATGCCGCGCTAGCGTTAGAGGTTGCTCGCGATGGGCGGCTAGATGAAGATGGCCGGCTAGATGAGGACGGACGGCTAGATGAAAAGGTGCGAGAAGCGCTGTACTGGGATACGGTGCGACTCCTCAATTTTGATGCTATTTACGATGGCTATGTGGCCGAATCGCCGACTGCGGAGCGCTTTTTAGATACGCTCACTCGCTTGGAGCGGGAGGTGTTTCATGTGGAACATGCTCAGCCCAAAGCGCCTCGCAAAGCTTGCTTTTATATCGGGGAGCCCATTAATTTGAAGAATTATTTGGCTGACTATCAGCGCGATCGCTCTGGCACGATTGATCAACTCTCTGAGTATCTTCGCCAAACGATGCAGCATAATCTCAATCAAATGGCCCAAGCTAATAGCCCAGGCAGATAAGTCAGGATGGTCCAGGATTTAGATGACTCGCCTATCCTATTCAAGGCCATACCCACGTCGTAGACTGAGTCTGCGAGCGGCTATGCCTAGACAAGGCCCTATTGTGTTTGGGTTTCCGCAGTTCCGAATCCCTATCTCCCTAATCCCTATCTCCCTAATCCCTATCTCCCTAATCCCTATCTTTACATGACTCATTTTTTGGGCGCATCTGCTGCTTCAACTCGCGGTTGCTGTCAGGTGCCTACTCCGCTGAAGCCAGGTGATTTGCTGTATGTCATTTCGCCGAGCGGCGGACTGCAAGCCTCAGAGAATTTTCAGGCAGGGCTGGCAGTTTGGCGATCGCGCGGATATCGTCTGCATCTGTGCGAGGGCTACGACGCGCGCTGGGGATATTTGGCCGGTCGCGACGACCAGCGACGGCAGCAATTACTCAGCGCCCTGAACGCTCCGGCCTGTCGTGGCGTTTTATGCTCGCGAGGTGGGTATGGGGGGACACGTCTGCTAGAAGGTTGGGAATGGCCTGTATTGGAGGCTTCCGGGAAGTGGCTGATTGGGTTTTCGGATGTGACGAGCCTGCTGTGGAGTTTGAGCAATCAGGGAATTGCGGGGGTGCATGGGCCGGTACTCACGACGTTAGCCGATGAGCCCAAGTGGTCGGTGGATCGCCTGTTTGATTGGGTAGAGCAACATCGGATAGCGCCTTTGACCGGTCAGGGATGGGGCCGCGTGGGGGCAGGTGGCAGAGCCACGGGCCTTTTGCTGCCAGGAAATTTGTGCGTAGCGACTCATTTATTGGGAACGTCGGCTGAACCGAATTTGACAGATGTGATTTTGGCCTTTGAGGATGTGGGTGAAGCACCCTATCGGTTGGATCGGATGCTAACGCAGTGGAGATCGATGGGGCGGTTTAAATCGGTCAAGGGAATTGCGCTGGGCCGGTTTAGCGGCTGGGAATCGGCCCAGCCGGGTTCGCTTACCTTGAGTGTGGATGAGGTGATGCGCGATCGCCTAGGCGACTTGGGCATTCCCATCGTGTCGGGTTTGCCTTTTGGACACGATGGCGCGAATGCGACGTTACCAGTGGGTGTACCAGCAGTGCTAGATGCCAATGCTGGTACGCTAACGGTTGAATCGTTAAATCCATAGTCAGCATTATTTTAAGGGTTATTTCGGAGGTTATCAGAGCTCGCTCGCGGTATTGAGTCAAGTGACTGTATAGCAAGCGACTGTATAGAATGAGAGTATCCTTTTTCTCAAAATGCTGTGGTTCCTCTGAGAGATGACAATCCTGTTACGACAACGCCCGTTGTGGTGTATGCCCTGATTTCACTAAACGTGGTGATTTTTTTATATGAGCTTTCGTTGGGAGATGAGGCGCTACAGCAGTTTGTCAATACCTGGGCAGTGGTGCCTGCTGAGCTAAGCTGCTCGCTACCAGGAGATGTGCTCAGGTCGGTTGCCAATCTCAGTTGTCCGGTGGGCGTCGGGGATATGCCGCCTCAAGGGGAGTGGATTACGCTAGTGTCGTCTCAGTTTCTCCACGGAGGATTGCCTCATTTGGCAGGCAATATGCTGTTCCTATGGATCTTTGGCAACAACATTGAAGATCAACTGGGGTCGCTGAAGTTTTTGTTCTTTTATTTAGCTTGTGGTGCGCTGGCGGGTTTGAGCCAGTGGGTAATTGAGCCCGCTTCTTTGGTGCCGACTTTGGGAGCAAGTGGGGCGATCGCAGGGGTGATGGGTGCCTATATCATCCGCTTCCCTCGGGCAAAAATCATGACCTTTGTCGCGTTGTTTGTCATTCCGGTACCAGCCTATTTATTTTTAGGCTGGTGGTTTATTCAGCAGTCGTTTTATAGCTACATGAGCATTGGCGCCAACGCAGATATGGGCGCTGGCGGTGTGGCTTACTGGGCGCATGCTGGCGGTTTTGTCTTTGGTGTGGTTTTAGGGCCGTTGTTAGGATTGTTTTCGCAGCGGGACGGCTACCGTGGTAGATGATTATGATGATCAATAGACAAATATTGGTATTCCTGTCGTTTTGGAGTTGAGCCCATGACTGTTGGCAATGCAGGTTCATTAGAGAACGAGGTCTATGAAGGCCAGTTTGGTTCCTTCACTGTAGATCAGCACGATCGGCAAGAGGTGGTGCTGTACCGAGCTGGGCTAGCGATCGCGGCAGGAAGCTTTGCCATTGCTGTTCTTTGCGTGTTTTTTGCGGGTGCGCTAGCGCCTTGGGTTGCAACGGTTTGCTATGGGGTAATGTGGCTAGCATTGGGGCTGAGCTTTTTTAAGATTCATATTTATTTGCGGGCGCTGCATCGAACGCTGCAAGTTTTTTGGCTGATTGGCGGGATTGCAAGCTTGGCGATCGCCCTTCTGTACCCCACGCCACTCGCGCTCACTGCTTACGAGCAGCCGCTGACTATTTTCGGCATCGGTTTTACCTTTGCCGCGCTCACTGGCATCTTTTTTAAGGAAGCCTTTTGCTTTAATCGCTTTGAAACTAAGTTTTTGGTCTTTATCGTACCGGGGCTTTTACTGGGCCATATGTCAGGCATTTTATCCGCCAATACCGAGCGCGGAATGCTGGCGGTGTGGGCCGTTCTCTTTGTTGTGTTTGCCTTGCGTAAAGTGATTCAGCCAATTCCACCCGACATTGGCGACAAAAGCGTTTTTGAGTATTTGGAGAAAGAGCGACAGGCTGCAAAAGTTTCGCTCTAAATAGCTCTAAATAGTAGGTAAAACATATCGGTAAAACTGGCGATCCCTGCATTTTTAGGTAGTTCAAATTACTTGCCTAAAAAGTGCGGGGATTGCTATGTGAACATGCAATTTTTGCATTTCATCTGTCTTAGGGTTGTTTTTTGTTCTGGGGATCGCTTACATAATATGATCCCGAACCTATTAAAGGCACTGAGCGGTGGATAAACCTCCTGAAGCGTCTACACCCATGAAGATCTCGAACACCAGAGCAAAGCTTTCTGCGACAGATGCTTATTTGAATTGCTTGGACCCTAGCTCAAGAGATCCATTGGTGGTGCAAAGAGTACATTGTCCTACCTGTGGTAGTTTTGCTGACCGCTGCCACAACATTGCTCAAAATATTGTGCGAACCCAATGCGATTGTTGTGACTATTTAATGGTGAGCTGTGCTCAAACGGGTCGTGTCATTGAGTCGTATGCACCAACCTTTTATAGCCTGCGCTCAGTCGTTCAATAAGCAGCCGGTAGTCAACCCATACGCTAACCGGTCAAAGACCCATGTACTCAGAACCATTACGAGCAGATTCGCTAAATACTCAGAATCTAAGCAGGGCTAGGTGCCCCATTTGCAACGACACACTGCTGCTGCACTTCCGAAAAGAATCGCTTTGTTGGCTATGCTTGAGCTGCCATCAAGAGATGCCAGCTTTAGACCGGCTTTAGCGGCGCGTTGATATCTACCCTATGAGATGCTGCATCTCTCTCTGGCTCAGCCTGACTGACTGATTAAAGCTGCGATCGCATTGACAACATGCTGCGCACTTCCTTGAAGAAAAATAGAGTCCAACGTATCAGGCTTATCTTGGGCAGTGTGATAATGAGGATTGCGAAAGTTTGCTGTATCGCTGACGAGGACGGCAGGGATGTTTTTGTCCCAAAAAGGGGCGTGGTCACTGCGTAACAGATCGGGAAAAAAGTTAAGCATAGATTGAGGAACAGGCAGAGTCAGCAGCGTAGGCCCTATCCTTTGGGCGGAGAATGCAAAGGCCCCTAACAAGTCGGCATGATCCGAATCAGTCTGATCCAAATCAGTCTGGTTCAAATCAGTCTGGCCTGTGAGTCCAAGAACAGCGAGAAAATCGCCTGTATTCGGGAGATTCGGAATAGGTAAGCGAGGCGGATAAGCTTGGCAGCCAGGGTCGTGGCAAGCGTAGCCAATCATGTCGAGAATGATTGCGCCTTTAATATCAGCGATATTGCCCGGTTGTTGCGTGAAAGCTAGAGACCCTAAAAGGCCGCTGCCGTCAATCTGACGTTCTTCCTGATCAAAAAAAACCAGGCGAATGCTCTTAGGCGCAGTTAAGGGGTCAGCAGCAGCGGCTAAAACGTCGCTTTGACTGTCGGCCTGCGTGCTAAAAATGCGGGCCGTTTCTAACAATGTGGCGATCGCACTGCCGTTATCATCCGCACCGGGAGAACCGATTTCAGTATCGTAATGTGCACCCAAGACGATGCTGCCAGCAGTCGGGTCGCTGCCGGGAATATTTGCAACGATATTCACGCCGCTAGCCACACCCGTGAGCCTTTCTTGTTCAATCCCGTAGGCCTGTCGTTCGGCCTGAATGCCGTAGTCCGCAAGGCGGCTGGTAATATATTGACGGGCCGCTTCTTTGCTAGATGGGCTATTGCGCGGTTGGGGCAATGAGCGGACATGGGCCATGAGCGCGCCTGCATCAATGCTTAACCCAGGGGTGGATAAAGAGAAGATGCTGGGCCTAACGGGTTCGCTAGGGGGTGCAAAGGCAGTCAGAATATAGTTGAGAGGATTGCCCCAGATAATTAGGGTTATTGCGATCGCTGCGATCGTAAAAAAGAGTCCGCCGCTTTTTCTCATGCCTTGCTGGTGTAGCTAATAGCCTGAATCTAATGAATCCGAATCTGTTAAAAACAGAAAGAGTCCTTAATAGAAATAGTACTTAAAAAAAATAGCAGGCCACCGAGAAAAGGTAGCCTGCCAAAAAAGGAATATCAAAACGCCAGAAATCAGATGAACCATACAAGCTGGAATTTAAACAAGCTGAACTTAAAAAGCTGAACCGTTAGAAGGCTTAGATCATTCTGTCGTCTAGCTCGGGGCTACTTTCTTTTTGAAGCAGTTTAGAGAGTTGGCCTCGAATATCAGCCAGCTGGGGATTATTCATCTTGGGCACTACGACCAAACGCACTTCGATTTCTGAAACATTGTCGATCCGAGTAGTCTTTTCCCAAATCTTACGCTCCGACTCAGATTCAGACTCATACCGAAATGTGAGGACATTGTCTCCCACTTCTAAAATCTCAACATTTTTGAACCAGCCTTGACTGCTTTGGATGTAAAGCCAAACACCGGGCTTGCCAACCAATTCCTTAAGCTTGCCTTCCATTTACCCTAGCCCCAACCCGATACTACGAAATCTAAGAGCGAGTCAATCAAAAAGCGACATCTTGCTAAAGACGCATCTTGATGACTCACAATCTTAAATTATTATTTAATAATCTTACCATTCTGAGAAGTTTTGTCTCTAGTCGTTAACTAAAATATTAAAAAAATATGTACAAAACACTCTCAAAGAGCATGTTGATATATCTTTCCCGCCCCTTTTAGCTTTTCAACTCGAAGAAAAATAATAGTCTTTGTGTACAACGCTATGGGGCCGGTATTGGTTAGGATGTCGTCGTAGCTAGCCCCTTTGTTGAAAATGCCTCTCCCGTCTACTTCGCCGTCCACTTCACAGGCTTCTTTGGATCAAACCGCTGCTAATCCAAAGGCAACTGCTCTTAGCCAGTCAGTTCGTGATTTTTCGGCGGTGGATGGTACAGCCTATGACCTCATTGTGATTGGAGGCGGTATCAATGGTGCGGCAACAGCCAGGGACGGTGCTTTGCGAGGGCTTAAGACCATTTTGATCGAAAAGGATGACTTTGCTGGCGGTACGACTAGCTGGTCATCGCGGCTAGTACATGGTGGGTTGCGGTATTTAGAATATTTTGAATTTAATTTAGTCCGTGAGTCACTCGCCGAGCGGGAAATACTGCTTAAAAGTGCGCCCCATTTAGTCCATCCGCTTCAGCTGACGATCCCGATTTATCAACAGGGCTCGCGAAGCTATTGGGAAATTTGGGCGGGGATGATTCTGTACGACATTCTTAGCTTTGATAAAACTCTGCTCAACCATCGAATGCTACCTAAGGCAAAGCTCAGGCAGCTGTTTCGAGAGATCAACCCTGAAGGTGTGCAGGGTGCGGCGCAGTATTTTGACGGACAGGTGGAGTATGCGGAGCGACTGTGCCTAGAGATAGTGCTTTCAGCCCAGGCCGCTGGGGCCAACATGCTGAACTATGTACGCGTGAATAAGCTACATCGAAAAGACGACCGGATTAATGCTTTAACTTGCGTAGACGAGCTTTCGGGGAAGGCATTTACGATCGCAGCCCATAGCAAAACGGTGGTGGTGAATACGACCGGCCCTTGGGTGGATGAGGTGTGCGATGAGGGCGTCAGAGATACTGCGCCTGCGCCGATTGGCGATACTCAGCGGATTGGCGGAACCAAAGGCAGCCACATTATCGTGGATGCCTTTCCTGGTGCGCCCGGTGCGGCGTTTTATGTCGAGGCGCTGAGCGACAATCGACCGTTTTTTATCCTGCCGTTTTTGGGTCGCTACCTCATCGGCACCACTGATATTCGTTTTGATGGTGATCTAGATCGGGTGAAGGCGAGCGATGCAGAAATTGACTACCTCCTGAAGGAAACGAACAAGGTGTTTCCAACCGCCGGGCTAAGTCGTGCATCGGTGAAGTTTACCTATTCGGGGGTGAGGCCTTTGCCTTATGAAGTCGGTAAAAAGCCGGGAGCCGTGACCCGTAATCATGTGCTGTATGACCACAGCGAAGAGGGTGTGGTTAACATGGTGTCGCTCATTGGCGGTAAGCTCACAACCCATCGGCGGGTGGGTGAAGAGATGGTGGACTGGGTGTATAAACGGCGCCAAGAACCCAAGCGGCCCTGCGAGACACGGGTGCAGCCATTGCCAGGGGCAATTTTGCCGACGGATGAGCGAATTGCAGCGGCGACGGCAGCATATGGCGATCGCCTGCCTTTAAAGACGCTAGAACATTTGTTTAGGCTGTATGGGGCGCGGGTGTTTAAGCTGCTGAGCCTGATAGATGATGCGCCTGATTTGGCTGAGCCAATTGTATTGGGTTTACCAGATGTGAAGGCTCAGGTGGTGTACGCGGTGAAGTGGGAGATGGCCTGTACGGTAGCGGATATTTGCCGGCGGCGGACGATGCTTTCGCTGCTGGCGAACTATGGCTTGGCGGGGTTGGATGCGATCGCTCAAACGCTCCAAACCCATTGCGGTTGGAGCAAGGCCCACTGCCAGGACTCCATCGCTCGCTATAAAAAGCTGATGGCCGAAAACTGTATTCCTGACTACGCACTGAGCGATGTGCTAGGCGAGTCGTTTGCAGGCGTATCGTCTCAGGAGGCTCCTATTGCGGTTGGGCGTTCTGCCGATGAGTCAAAATCTCAGCTTACGCTAGGCTGAAGAAGCATTATGTCGCGCTAGCTGAGATTAGTTAGGGCGATTTGTTACAGCCTGTTGCAACCTGTCGCAACCCTGTCGAAATTTACAAGAGGTCTTCGCCATGCCATCTGCTACTGTTTCTGATCGGTCTTCTGTCACTGATACTTCTGTCACTGATACAGTCCGGATCACTCAGACGCTGAGCTTAGCAGTGTTGGGCGCGGGTGCTTGGGGCTCGGCGCTCGCTCAACTCGCTGAGTACAACGGCCATCGCATCTCGGTGTGGTCGCGTCGCAACGGCAACGCATTGGGTGATGTGGTGGCAGGTGCCGATATGATTTTGTCGGCGATTTCGATGAAAGGCGTAGCGGCGTTGGCCAATCAGCTTAAGGCTTTGTCAATTCCAGAGTCGGTTATTTTAGTGACGGCAACCAAAGGGCTTGATCCACAAACGACAAATACGCCTTCTCAAATTTTTCAGTCAGTGTTTCCTAACAATCCAGTAGCCGTGCTGTCAGGCCCTAATCTTTCTAAGGAGATTGATCAGGGTTTGCCAGCAGCGACGGTGGTGGCCAGTAGCGATCAAGCAGCGGCAGAAAAGGTTCAGACGCTGTTTTCGTCGGATCAGTTTCGGGTGTATACCTGTCCTGATCCGTTGGGTGCTGAGCTAGGGGGAACGCTAAAGAACGTCATGGCGATCGCAGTGGGTGTTTGCGATGGCTTAAGCTTGGGGACAAATGCCAAATGTGCTTTGATGACTCGGGCGCTGCCGGAAGTGATTCGGATTGGGATGCATTTAGGCGCAACTGAGGTCGAAACGTTTTATGGCCTGAGCGGGCTGGGCGATATGCTGGCAACTTGTAGCAGTAGCCTAAGCCGGAACTATCGAGTTGGCTACGGGCTAGCGCAAGGAAAAACACTGGCTCAAATTTTGCAAGAGTTGGGCGGAACGGCTGAAGGGGTGAATACGGCAGATGTTTTGATTGCGATCGCCAATCGAGAAGGTATCCCAGTGCCTATTTCACGTCAGGTAGATCGGCTGCTGAAGGGCCGAATTACACCCCAAGAAGCCCTAGAAGCATTGATGGAAAGAGATCTAAAGCCGGAGGCTTGTGACTTATAGCGCTAGCGGTAATAGCGGTAATCGTAAAACAGAGGCGCTTAATCGGCAGTGTTAATCAGCAGAGTCTGGGGCGCTACTGTCGGGATTGAATCGAATTTCGTCAGAAAGATTAGGGAGGGGAAGCTCATCCAACGGATTGGTCGTTACCGGCACTTCAACAGTCACTTCTGGTTCTGTAACTTCCGAATCTATGACTTCCGAATCTATGACTTCCGAATCTATGACTTCTGGATTGGTTGATGATTGTTCTGATGGCGATCGCGAATCTGCTGGCAAGGGTGAGCTAAGCTGCTGCCAGCGCGTTTGTAAGCGCTCAAAGAAGTTAGGGGTTTGTGTTTTTAAGAAACCTTCTGTCGATTCTTGAAACTCGTCAAGGGTCTCTTCTATCTGAGCCTCGGTTGATTCTCTCAAGTCCTTTAAGTTCTCTTCCAAGTCCTCAGAGGTATCTTCTAATGCATTCTCCAAAGACTGTTCTATTGATATGGAAGGTGAATCGATTTGAGGTTCTGTAAGTTCTTTCACAGGCTCTATATTTGCAGGTTCAGCTTCTAAAGGCTCCGTTTCTACAGGCTCTGTTTCTACAGGCTCTGTTTCTACAGGCTCCGCTTCTACAGGCTCCGTTTCGTTTAGTTCCGCTTTAGTCGCGTCTGTCTCTTTCAGTTCTGCTCCAGTCGATTCCACAGATCGCTTGTTCGGTCGGTCTGCCGCAAAGCTGTCAAAGCTGTCAAAGCTGTTAACGGCTTCTTCGCTAGGGTGTTCTGAGGTGAGCTTGTCCTCGGAGGGAAGAAGTGTAGGGATGTCTGATTCTTGATCTAAAACGATTTTGGACGGTGCAGCATCTTCTATTTCTGACGGGATAATGGGATCTTCATTAAGCAAAATGGGTGGTGTGCTTTTAGATTCTGCTGCGGTATCTTCTGCGTTGAGTTTATCGGTCTTTTCAACGGCATCATTAATTGTTTTAGTTGTGATAGTCGCTTGGCTGTCAGTGGTTTCAGTATCAGTGGCTTCTGGAACTTCTTCTGGAGTTTTTTCTGAGGCTTCTTCTGGAGTTTTTTCTGGAGTTTTTTCTGGGGCTACTTCTGGAACTTCTGGAACTTCTGGAACTTCAACCGGTGGCTCATAACTAGGATCTACTATCTGGCCCACTGCTTCAATTGAAAGCTCGCTGCGCGTTAGCTGAGCGAGCGTATCCCGTTGTTCTGGGTCGTAGTTGATTAGTCGAACGGTGCTATTGAAGGCGTTTTTAATGGGCTCGCCTTGTTCGTCTATTAACGTGATTTGCACCCAGTTTTGTCCTGGCTTAAAGCCTTTGAGGTAAATGGGCTGCCACTGATCGAAAATAAAGCTTTCACCGTTGATTTGGCAGCGAATTTTCCAGTCTGTAAGGGTGGGGTCGCTCTGAGCGAGGTCGTGCAGCGGTGCGTTGAGTAAATAAAAGTCGAGGAGAATGGGTTGAGCACCATAGGTGCCTTGAGGCTGAATATAGGCTAGCTGTGGCTGATTGGGATCAGGCGCGTTTGCGCCAGTATCAGCCAAGATGTGAAAGGTCGTTTGGGCATAGGCGGCTTCGTTTTTAAAGCTTTCACCCCAGGGCTTAACCGCGATCGCGCGAAGGGTATGGGTGCCGGGAGAGAGGTCGCTGAATTCGATGGGCTCATCTAGGCTGTAAATAGACCGAGCTGGTTGGTCGTCGAGACTAACTTGTAAATGCGGACCAAGATTTAAATTTTCATCCTTATATATAGAGAGATCGCGCAGCTTGATAGTGGTGGTAAAGGACGTTGTGCCAATTACCTGGTTTGGCTTGGGATAGTTGATCTCAAGTTGTGGTTGTTTGCCCGCTGTCAGCTCGTCTAAGTCTGAAAAAATAGCGGGCGGCGCGACTTCACTGATACTGCCATTTAGCCGCCGGACTTCTTTACCCTGTGGAATATCAGGCAGATCTAGCAGCTGCACTGGCTGAGAACGATTGGCACAGCTAAATAGCAGCAGAGCAACTAGCAAGCTGGCTAGCCCTTTGCTCAACTGGCGTATGTTCTGCCTTAACCACACCTTTAGCTGCCTTGTTATCTTCTCTTCGCCAGCCATGACCTTATCCAAATGCTCGTCGTTTCTATTCATCCGATCATATGGGACGGCTGACCTGGAATGGCGGTTAACTTATATATATCCGCATGTATCCGCAAAACATGTACCCGCAAAACATGTATCCGCAAAACATGTATCCACAGGCGATATATCTTCAAGATATATATCCGCCAGCAATTTTCAGCCTATCCCGCTGGGTTTGTAAATAAAAAATGAACTGAATAAAATAAAACTTTACCAACAGGAATTCATTTCTCAGATTTTTCTGATAGATAATGGCCGTTTTACAGCAGTTTTTGGCGATATACCGCTAAAAGTAGGCGCAAAAATAAAAAGTGAGAGAATCTATGTCGTTTTGTTAATAAGCTTGTACGCTTCCTTTGTTGCCATGCATGGACGAGCGCGAAAACCTTTTAGAACCAGCATTTTCGCTCGTTGAAGGTTTGTTAACTTGGCGCTCGGGCGTGTCAGGATCGTGACTATAATACGTGAGAACATTCCTGAACCTTGCATGAGTTTGTATAAGAAAGCTCTGTTGATGATCTGCCGCTCGCCTTCGAGCCTAAGGTTGTCCAGCGCTCTAGCTCACGCTCGGTAGCAGGCACCGTTCTTTCTCTGTCTAGAGAGGAGAGTCTCCATGACAACTACCCCGCGCGAGCGGGAGGCTGCCAAAGCCAAGGTTGTGGTTGATAAGAACCCTACCCCCACTTCTTTTGAAAAGTGGGCCAAGCCAGGTCATTTTGACCGGACTTTGGCAAGGGGACCCAAAACTACTACCTGGATTTGGAACCTTCACGCTGACGCTCACGACTTCGATAGTCACACCAGTGACCTCGAAGATATTTCTCGCAAAATCTTTAGTGCTCACTTCGGTCACTTGGCTGTAGTGTTCATCTGGCTGAGCGGCATGTATTTCCATGGCGCTCGTTTTTCAAATTACGAAGCTTGGATGGCTAATCCACTCGGCATTAAGCCCAGTGCGCAAGCTGTCTGGCCCGTCTTCGGTCAGGAAATCCTGAACGCAGATGTTGGCGGTGGCTTCCACGGAATTCAAATCACTTCTGGTCTGTTCCAGATGTGGCGGGGTTCCGGTATTACTAACTCGACTCAGCTGTATGCAACGGCGATTGGTGGCTTGGTAATGGCTGCTTTGATGCTGTTTGCTGGTTGGTTTCACTACCACAAGCGCGCTCCTAAGCTGGAGTGGTTCCAGAATGTGGAGTCGATGCTGAACCACCACTTGGCTGTGTTGTTTGGTTTGGGATCTTTGGGCTGGGCAGGTCACCTGATTCATGTCTCTGCTCCAATTAACAAGCTGCTAGATGCAGGTGTTGCTCCTAAAGATATTCCCTTGCCGCATGAGTTCTTGCTTGACAAGGCTTTCATGGCTGAGCTGTACCCTGGTTTTGCAGAGGGTTTGAAGCCCTTCTTCACGCTGAACTGGGCCGTCTATTCAGACTTCCTGACCTTCAAAGGTGGCCTCAACCCAGTGACGGGTGGCCTGTGGATGACTGATATTGCTCACCATCATGTTGCGATCGCTGTGATGTTCCTAGTGGCAGGTCATATGTACCGCACTAATTGGGGCATCGGTCACAGCATGAAGCAAATTTTGGATGGTCATAAAGGCGATCCGCTTTTGTTTGGTGGCGAAGGCCATGTCGGCATGTATGAGTTCTTGATTGAATCTTGGCATGCACAGCTCGCGATTAACCTCGCGCTGGCTGGCTCGGTCACAATCATTGTGGCTCAGCATATGTATGCGATGCCTCCTTATCCTTACCTGGCTACTGATTACGCGACTCAACTGTCGCTATTCACCCACCACATGTGGATCGGTGGCTTCTTGGTAGTAGGTGCAGGTGCGCATGGTGCGATCGCACTCATTCGTGACTATGATCCGGCCAAGCATGTTAACAACGTGCTAGACCGTGTATTGCGCGTTCGCGACGCTATTATTTCCCACCTTAACTGGGTCTGTATTTTCCTGGGCTTCCATAGCTTTGGTCTATATATTCACAATGACACCATGCAAGCTTTGGGTCGCCCTCAGGACATGTTCTCTGACACAGCGATTCAGCTTCAGCCCATCTTTGCTCAGTGGATTCAAGGTCTTCACACGGCAGCAGTGGCAGCTTCGGGCACCGCGCCTAATGCTTTGGCCCCTGCTAGCTACGCATTCGGCGGCGACGTCGTAGCCGTCGGCGGCAAAGTTGCGATGATGCCTATCACCTTGGGCACCGCTGACTTCATGGTTCACCATATCCATGCGTTCACAATTCATGTGACCGTTCTCATCCTGCTTAAGGGTGTGCTGTACTCTCGGAACTCTCGCCTTATCCCTGATAAGAGTGAGTTGGGCTTCCGATTCCCTTGCGATGGCCCCGGTCGTGGCGGCACCTGCCAAGTATCTGCTTGGGATCATGTGTTCCTCGGTCTGTTCTGGATGTACAACGCCATCTCGATTGTGATTTTCCACTTCAGCTGGAAAATGCAGTCAGATGTGTGGGGAACGGTGTCAGACAATGGCACGGTCTCCCATATCACCGGCGGCAACTTTGCTGCTAGTGCAATCACCATTAACGGTTGGCTGCGCGACTTCCTTTGGGCGCAAGCTTCTCAGGTCATCAATACCTATGGTTCGGCTCTGTCGGCTTACGGTCTGTTGTTCTTGGGTGCCCACTTCGTTTGGGCCTTCAGCCTCATGTTCCTCTTTAGTGGCCGTGGCTACTGGCAGGAGCTTATTGAGTCTATTGTTTGGGCTCATAACAAGCTGAAAGTGGCTCCGGCAATTCAGCCTCGCGCACTGAGTATTACTCAGGGCCGTGCGGTTGGCGTAGCTCACTACCTTCTAGGCGGAATTGCCACCACATGGGCATTCTTCCTGGCTCGAATGATATCAGTAGGTTAAGGAGAGCTGAAAAAGAATGGCAACTAAATTCCCGAAATTTAGCCAAGCTCTAGCACAAGATCCGACTACTCGTCGGATCTGGTACGGGATTGCCACGGCTCACGACTTTGAAACCCATGATGGAATGACAGAAGAGAATCTTTACCAAAAGATTTTTGCCTCTCACTTCGGTCACCTGGCGATCATTTTCTTGTGGACCTCCGGTAACCTGTTCCATGTTGCATGGCAAGGCAACTTCCCTCAGTGGATTCAAGATCCACTCAATGTAAAGCCCATCGCTCACGCGATTTGGGACCCTCACTTTGGTCAGCCCGCAGTAGATGCGTTCTCTCAGGCTGGCTCTAGTAGCCCAGTTAACATTGCCTATTCAGGTGTTTATCACTGGTGGTACACCATTGGTATGCGCACGAATGGCGACTTGTATGCTGGCGCAATCGGTCTTCTCGCTTTTGCAGCAGTAATGCTGTTTGCGGGTTGGCTGCACCTTCAGCCCAAGTTCCGTCCGAGCTTGTCCTGGTTCAAAAATGCTGAATCTCGTCTTAACCACCACCTCGCTGGTTTGTTTGGCGTCAGCTCATTGGCTTGGACTGGGCACCTCGTTCACGTAGCGATTCCTGAGTCTCGCGGTGTGCATGTTGGTTGGGATAACTTCCTGACGATGAAACCTCACCCCGCTGGTCTAAAGCCGTTTTTCACTGGTAACTGGGGCGTTTATGCTCAAAACCCTGATACGGCTAACCATCTCTTTGGAACTTCTACGGGTTCTGGCGACGCGATTTTGACCTTCTTGGGTGGTTTCCATCCTCAGACAGAGTCGCTTTGGCTGACTGACATGGCGCATCACCATTTGGCGATCGCGGTTATCTTTATCATTGCTGGCCACATGTACCGGACGAACTTCGGTATTGGTCACAGCATCAAAGATATCTTGGCAACTCATCGTCCCCCTGAAGGTACTCCCTTTGGCGGCGCGTTGGGTGCTGGCCACAAAGGTCTTTACGACACGCTCAATAATTCGCTGCACTTTCAGTTGGCTTTGGCGCTGGCTTCTCTAGGCGTGATTACGTCTTTGGTTGCTCAGCACATGTATGCGCTGCCACCTTACGCTTTCATGGCGAAGGACTTCACTACTTCGGCTGCGCTATACACCCATCACCAGTACATTGCTGGTTTCATCATGGTGGGAGCCTTTGCTCACGGTGCAATCTTCTTGATTCGGGATTACGATCCTGTTGCGAATGAGAACAACGTGTTGGCCCGCGTGCTCGACCACAAAGAAGCGATTATTTCGCACCTCAGCTGGGTTTCTTTGTTCCTTGGTTTCCATACCCTGGGTATCTATGTCCACAACGATGTGGTAGTTGCCTTTGGTACGCCCGAGAAGCAAATCCTTGTTGAGCCTGTGTTCGCACAGTTTGTGCAGGCTGCTTCGGGTAAGGCGCTCTACGGCTTTGATACCCTTCTTTCCAACCCTGATAGCATTGCGACAACAGCATGGCCTAACAATGCCGCTGTTTGGTTGCCAGGTTGGTTTGATGCTATCAACAGCGGCAGCAACTCTCTGTTCTTAGCGATTGGCCCTGGTGACTTCTTGGTTCACCATGCTATTGCACTCGGTCTTCACACCACTACTTTGATCTTGGTCAAAGGTGCGTTGGATGGTCGTGGCTCTAAGCTCATGCCTGACAAAAAGGACTTCGGTTTTAGCTTCCCTTGCGATGGCCCTGGCCGTGGCGGTACTTGCGATATCTCTGCTTGGGATTCGTTCTACCTAGCGATGTTTTGGATGCTCAACACCATTGGTTGGGTGACCTTTTACTGGCACTGGAAGCATTTGTCCATCTGGAGCGGCAACGTTGCCCAGTTTAATGAGAACTCGAACTATCTCATGGGCTGGCTGCGCGACTATCTCTGGTTGAACTCTGCTCAGCTAATCAACGGCTATAACCCCTACGGGATGAATAATCTGGCAGTGTGGGCTTGGATGTTCCTCTTTGGACACCTGGTCTGGGCGACTGGATTTATGTTCCTCATCTCTTGGCGTGGTTATTGGCAAGAACTCATTGAGACCATTGTTTGGGCTCATGAGCGCACGCCTTTGGCTAACCTGGTTCGCTGGAAGGACAAGCCGGTTGCAATGTCTATTGTTCAAGGTCGTTTGATTGGTTTGGCTCACTTTACGGTGGGATATGTACTGACTTACGCAGCCTTCCTGATTGCGTCAACCTCTAGTCGATTCGGCTAGTTGGTTTGTAAATCGCATACATATTAGATAGATAAAACAAAGCCTCTCAGCACTGCTGGGGGGCTTTGTTTTTAGGCTCTATTTTAGGCTCTGTTTTTAAAATAGTTGTGATGTCACCTTTAGCTAGTCAGGTAAATCAGAATACATCTAAAGAGCGAGAATTTAGAGCGAACTCTATATCTGAGGACGATACTGCTGATCGGTTTATGCCTGATAGAGTCACCAATGATGACCTCTAAGGAGAAACCATGCGCGATAGTAATGCAGAAAGGATTGACAAGGGCGCGATCGCACCTGAAATCGCGGCAACTGAACCTAGCTCTGCTGAGTCTCAGGCCCTTTTAGCCAACGAATCTGACGAGTCTCAAACGATGTCTTATTCTAGTGATGCTAGTGATGGAGTTGCCTTGTCTAGAGGCGCGACGACGCCTGAGGCTAAAGAAGTCTAATGAATTGAATGTCCATCTATCGTCTGTTACCCCTGGCCTCTGCCACCTATTGCCCGATATCTAGAGCCTAAACAGCCGTTAAGCGCTGCTCGTTTTTGAGCACCGCCAGGCAGGTTTGAATCATGCCGATGGTGACAGCAGGTAGCTCTAGCTGGGGCGTAAGGCCAGTCGAGCGGATAACTTCAAATAGCTTGATAGCGTCGGGGTTTTTAGCGGCGAGCCTGCGGCCTAGTTCAGGACCAGTAAAAGAGGCTTTTTCGCCCCAGAGAAGGGCGGTAGGTACCGTCAGTTCGCTGATGTAGTCGGCGAGGTCAAAACACAGATCGCCCCGGACAAAGGAAAGAGCCGTATAGTCGGCGTGGGGCTGCTGAGCAGACTTTAAATAGGCTTGAACAATATCGTCGGAAATACGGCTAGGGTCAGCGAACTGGCGGTTTTGAAGAAAATTTTCAATGCCGAAGCGAGTTGCGATCGCCCCTCCATACAGCACCTTATCGATCAATGGCAGGCTCACAATCTGCGCAAACGGGCTGCGGGTATAGTCATTGCCAAAGTCCGAAAGACCGGAAGGGGTCATTAAAATCAGTGATTTGAACAAGTCGGGATGGGCGATCGCAATCCTAATCATAAAGGCCGCTGTCAGTGCAGAGGCGACAACTGTGACTGGCTGCGAGCAAGTCGCCCGAATAAATTCTGGAATGGTGCTGAGATAATCTGAAACGGTGTAGCTTCGTTCCAGATGATGAGATTTGCCCCAGCCAAGCAAGTCAGGTGCAATAACGCTGTAATGGGCTGCAAAAGCAGGAAATACTTTGGACCATTCATAGGCTGATGAGCCGCCGCCGAAACCATGCAAAAAGACCAAGGTCTCGCGTTCTGCCAGGGGTTGTTGAGCTGGATATTCAGGTAGGGCAGGCATGTAATAAACCATGCTGCCAAGCGAGGTGCTAACCGTTTTTTCATCCGTGAAAGGAAGCTGAATCATGACGCTTTTATAAACAATTAGCGTCATATATTACTCGATAAAACGATTGAGGCCATGTGGCAAAAGAAAGAGAGAGTCGGCGGCGTGTCTGCTACTCAAGCATAGCGACGTGTCAGGCAGTCTTTTATTACTTCGTGATGGTTAAAGGCAAGCTGCATGTTCAGAGCTTCTTCCACTTCAAACCATTTCGCTTCTGCGACTTCTCCTTGAGATACTTGAGGATTCAGTATAGGCAGGTCGGCGTTTTCTAAATGGAACATGAGTGCATATTTAAGCGTGACATTTTGGCGCCGAAGGGGGGCGCTATACACCTCATAGGGATGATCCAAGTCGCCTTCGAATCGATAGTCTTGTACCATCTGCGGAATATCGAGGCCGAGTTCTTCCCATACTTCGCGATATAAAGCTTCGGTGGTGGTTTCGTCATAATCGAGGTAGCCACCAGGCAAACCCCACTGGCCCACGCCTTCGGGGAGGTCTGTGCCGCGCAGTCCAAGTGGGACATACTGGATGCCTTTACTCACACAAAAAAGAACGGGTAAAACGGTGACACTGCGGCTGATCCAGATTTCTTTGCCTTCAACTAGGAGGCAGCGATTAGGGGTGCTTTTAAATTTCACTTTAGGGTTCAAGGAGGCGAATGCAGTCAGTATCTCATCTTCAATTTAATTGTTTACGTCTATACTGTGAGTCCTTTAAAGAAAAAAAGGGAATGTCCAGAAAACATCCCCTTTTCTTAAGCTTTCTTAAGCTGTGTTTGGCTAGCTCAAACGCACGCCATAGCTTTCGACTAAACCCTTTCAACTAGGCCCTTTCAATCAAGCACTAGAATTGAAAACTTGCTACCTTTCGTTGGGATCAGCCAATCGAGTGAGCTTAGTTATCGAAAAATTATTGAGAAAATAGTGCGATCGCCTTCTTATTAAAAGCAGGAATATCATCCGGATTTCGGCTCGTAATCAAGTTGTTATCTTCTACGACTTCTTGGTTAATCCAGTTTGCGCCTGCATTTTTTAGGTCAGTTTCTAGCGAAGGCCAAGAGGTCATTTTGCGTGACTTAACAACATCTGCTTCAATCAGCGTCCAAGGTGCGTGACAAATGGCCGCTACAGGCTTGCCTGCATCAAAGAAGGATTTGACAAATTCAACCGCTTTTTCTTGAGTTCTGAGCTGATCCGGATTCGCAACGCCGCCTGGTAACAACAGGGCATCATAATCTTCAGCATTGGCATTGGCAAGCGGCACATCCACTGGAAAGTAGTCACCTTTATCAAAGTGATTCCAGCCCTGAACGCGCTCGTCCATGGGCGAAACAACATAAGTTTGTGCACCTTCTGCTTCAAAAGCTTGCTTGGGTTCGGTAAATTCTTGCTGTTCAAAGCCATCGGCGACTAAAATAGCAATTTTTTTCTTGTTGAGTTTGTTGGTCATTAAATCCTTGAGTGAGTCTTGCTTGAGTTTTCCTGATTTATGCACTCTCTTTTACGAGACGTTGTGCTGGAATATCGTGCTATCTACACTCTGAAGCGTATTTCTTTGCGTAAATAGCTGACTCTAGCTAGGGATAGATTTGCTCAAAATATAATCAAACAGTGTCTCTATAAATAGTCTTCATAAATATCTGCACAGGCTAAACAGATCTTGCTGCCGTGGTTTTCAACATTGCGCCTTCTTCGCCCATCAAAATGAGCTGGGCTTCCTCAAAAATCTGTTGTAGTTTGCCCTCATGCTCGGCGGCGAACTCTTCCATAACCGCTAATTCAAAATCCTCTTTACTTCTGAAATAGTAGTAAAAAGATCTTTTAGGCATGTTTGCCGCTGCTAAAATATCGTACGCTTTTGTGGCTAAGACCTCTGCGCTGTTTATGGTGCTATGTAATTTTTTCTTAAAAGCAATTTTTCTTAAAAGCGATCACGCTCTTCCGTCTATCTATTACCCTATCCTACCGGACATATAAAACCATAACCGCCCTCTATCAGTAGATATAGAGGGCGGTTATGGGACTGTTATGCCTATATTCGCGGTATATAGGATGAGGTAACAGGATCATCCCCTATAGAACTTATCTATGACTACTCTATGACTACTCTATGACTACTCCATGACTAATCTAGTGCGTCTTTAATCGCCTCTTCCAATACATCTGCCATACTTTTGCCTGTTGCACTTGCTTTGGCCTTTAGCTTGGCAAATAGTTCATCGGAAACGCCAACCCGATTGCGACGACGACCTGAGCCCGTTGGCTGAGGGGGAACATAGGTTTCACTAAACTGACGAAGCCCCTCAAAAGTGTAGCGACAGCAAAAATCACCAAAGCTCTCCCCCTCATTTCGATAGTCTCTAAAGCACGCAAATAGCGGCTCTAACTGATCTTCCAAACTATCCTCATGGAGTTTTTCTAAATAAGGACGCGCAATCCGAGTTTGGTTTGGCGAGCCTCCTAGCCAGAGCTGATAGCTCTTAGGCGCTTGACCCACAAAGCCTAGTTCCGCCATATAAGGCCGCGCACAGCCATTCGGGCAGCCCGTCATCCGGATAACAAAGGTTTCACCTTTGAGTCCTAGCTTATTTAACAGTTTGCGAATCCGCGTCAATATAGTTGGAATGACCCGCTCAGATTCCGTCACTGCTAGGCCACAGGTTGGCAACGCTGGGCAGGCCATTGAGTAGCGCTCCAGAGAATCTACCTGACTATCAGGCGTAATGCCATCGCGATCAAGAATCGTCTGAATGGCCGCCTTATTGGCCGGGTCAATATCACATAAAATAACGCTTTGGTTGGGCGTGACTCTCATGGAAACGTTGAACCTTTCAACGATTTCTCTAAGCGCTCGCTTGTTTTGCAGTTTGCCCTGGTTATGAACCCGACCGTTGCGAATATGTACCCCTACAAACAGCTTGCCATCACCCTGCTCATGCCAGCCCAAATAGTCCTCAAACTTCCACTCAGGCAGTTCGCGATAGGGCTCTAGCTTTTTGCCCATGCGCTTTTCAATTTCATCAATGAACTTAGGCAGACCCCAGCGATGAACCAAATACTTCATCCGCGACAGGCGACGGTTAAATCTCTCACCATAGTCGCGCTGAGTGAATACAATCGCCTTCACCAGGTCGTATACATCTTCTTTATCCACATAGCCGACATGGTCTGCAATGCGCGCAAAAGTCTCCTCTTTGTTGTGCGTACGGCCCATGCCGCCACCCGCCATTACGTTAAAGCCGAGTAGCTCTTTGTTCTCATCAGTGATCACCACCAGGGTGATGTCCTGAGTGTAGGCATCTACCGAGTTATCACCGGGCACGGTGACTGCGCATTTAAATTTGCGCGGCATGTAGTGAGTGCCATAGATAGGTTCAATCGACTTACCATGCTCGGTTCTAACCAACCCTTTGCGCCCTTCGCGAGCAGCAACGACTTCCGGATCTTCTTCAGTCGTGACGACTTTTTCTCCATCTAGCCAAATTTCGTAGTAGGCAGACGTTTGGGGCGTCAATAAGTCGGCGATGTTGGTTGCGTACTTGCGAGCTAGCACATATTCAGGTTTGTTTTTGTACGGCGCAGGTGGGGCCATTACATTACGGCTCAAATCGCCGCAGGCTCCCAGGGTAGATCCCATACTGCGAATGATGTCAGCAAGCGTTGCTTTGAGGTTCTTTTTAAGAATGCCGTGGAGCTGAAAAGCTTGGCGAGTAGTGGCTCGCAGTGTGTGGTTACCGTATTTGTCTGAAATGTCGTCCAGAGTGAGGTACAGCTGTGGTGGGATATAGCCGCCTGGGTTACGCAGGCGCAGCATCATTGAGTAGTCTTTTTCTTGGCCCCGGACGCGGTTGTCGCGGTTGTCTTGCTGGTAGGAGCCATGAAACTTCAGGATTTGGATGCCCTCTTCAGTAAAGTGGGTGGTATCCTGCTTTAGCTCAGTCGCCACGGGCTCCCGCAGAAACTGGCTGCGTTCTTTAATGCCTTCGAGTTTGGATACTTTTTTCTCGGTTGGCTGATCGGCAGGTTTAAGAGGCGTATGAACCATTTCTGTTTGCGGTTGTGGCGAGTATGAATGAGGATAAATCCCCGGTAATCCGGTAGGGATTTCGGTGTATATATAAGAATTTTATCACCGTAGCCGAAAGAAGGTGGTGACTGCTCAAGAAAACGACTTATTCTGATTCAAATAACGAAACGTAATTTAACATCGCTAGCCCACTACTGCCCCCTGCTCAGATGCACTCAGGAGCCTTGTTTTATGGCCGATTCTATGATGTACAGCGAGGAAATGTTCGTATTCCTGACGCCCGATTCCAGTGAGACTTTCCTGACACCGCCCGAATTAATAGATCAGCTTAAGATGGTGCTGAAAGCCTATCAAGAAACCAATAACAACGAGCTTCCGCGCGATTTGCAGAAGCTTGCTACCACAGATGAGCGGGCCAAGTACTTAATGGAGACACACTGCGAGTTTGAAACATCGCCTGGCGAGAATGTGCAATGGTATGCAGTCCGGCTAGAAAAGTGACGACGAGGGGTTGGGGCTACTTTCAGGCTACATTAGAGCTTTTTCAGGCCACAACTGCCTTCATCGCTAGCGCTACCTTTTTCTCGGTGGGCTGACTCAATTCTGCGACGATGCCAGGGCCAAAGAAAGTCTCAATCTTTTCCCGTTTTTCTTCCCACTTTTCAAACGAAACATAGGGCGAGTCAAATTCGAGCACGAGTGTGTAGGCGCCTTCTCTTTGCTCCTCATATATACCGGAGAGGACTGGGCGCTGTGTGTCATTTGGGCTCAGGCCTAAGCGCTCTAGCGTTTCATCAAGATGGGCTTCTTGTCCGTAGCGATAGCGGGTAACATCTTTGCGAACTTGCTCTTGCGTTTGAGTGGCTTGTTTTCGCAGTGTGATGACGGCTTCACTCGGTAGCTGAGTGTAGGGTACGGGCGGCAGTTCGGCGGCGCGTAGGGCTAATCCTCCTAATAAAATGGGCACACCGTAAAAGAATCCTACTAGGTTGAGGGTGGCGTTTTCTTGGGCGTAGGCGACAAAGCCTACCAGGGTAAGAATGCCGCCAACGACGAGGAGAACGGTGCCAAGAGGAATTTTGCGCAGCATGTTTATGGTTTTTCCTTAAAAGTTTCCTAGAGCGTGTCTTAATTGAAGTGACAAACTAAGCATGGACTCAGATGCAGCGAGTCGTAGAATATGCTTATCCTATAAAGAAATGTAACTCATCTCGGAGACCCGTTTGACATGGAATTTGCTGCCCTCCAAACCAGAATTGAGCTGATCCGCACGAAGCGTCAGTCGTTGCTAAAGCTGCTTGAGCAGCCCGGTATCGGTACTTTGCGAATTGATATCAATCAGGCATTAGAGGAAATGGATGATTTGCTAGAGGAGTTTGATCGGGCTTTCCCTAGTCAGGTAACGTCTTAAGTAGCAGCGCTGGAATAGCCGCGCTGAAATAGAAGCGCTGAAAAAAGGAAATCAAAGAATCAGGATATGGGTAAAACGTTTACGGCTGAAATTAATCATCAGGGAACGGTTCACAGCATTCAGGTTGCTGAGGATCAAACGGTGCTAGATGCGGCTCATGCGGTTGGTCTGGATCTGCCAACTTCTTGCGGTGCGGGCGTTTGTACCACTTGCGCGGCGCTGATTACCGAGGGCACGGTGAATCAGGCGGATGGTATGGGGGTCAGTCCTGAGCTTCAGGCAGATGGCTATGCGCTGCTATGTGTGGCTTTTCCAACTTCGGATCTAAAAATTGAGACGGAGAAGGAAGATGAGGTGTATCAGCGGCAGTTTGCGCAGCCTAGCAAGTAGACTGTTTCATTGCGGCTGAGTTGCTTTTAGTGTTGAGATTGGGCGTTGAGATTGGGTGTTGAGATTGGGTGTTGGGTGAATGCAGACGAAGTTGATCACGTTGCAGGTGTCTTTGCTGCTGCCGCCAGATCCGATGAAGACGGCGGCGGTCGGCCCCAGTCGATTGCGCTCTGATGCGCTGCGATCGCACATAGAAACCCACCTAGCGCAACATGGCAATCCGCTTCGCTGGGCCATTACCGTGATTAATCCATCGAATCAGACTGCGCAGGTAGAAGCCGTAGTAACCACATCAGTAACAACGTAAGTAATAACGTCCTCAATAACGTCCTCAACAACGGTGACGACGATTCCTTCATGAGCCCAATGAGCCAACCCAAGCTGCACACCACGGTGCTGATTATTCCAACGGGAATTGGTGCAGCCATTGGTGGCTATGCCGGAGATGCCCTGCCTGTCGCGAGGATGTTGGCCCAAGTGACCGATCGTTTGATCACCCATCCAAACGTGATGAATGGGGCTCAAATGTACTGGCCAATGCCTAATGCCTACTATGTTGAGGGGTATGGGCTCGATCAGTTTGCAGCGGGTCGCTGGGATCTTCAAGCTGTCCATCAAAATCCGATTGGGTTAGTGATAGATAGCGCCGTGGAAGATGATTTGCGCTGGCGTCATTTGCAGGCGGCAGATGCTGCTAGAGCGACTCTGGGGTTAGATATTCGTGCCCATGTGGTGACAGATAGGCCGCTGGGCGTAACCCTTAAAACGGCTGAATCTGGGGCTTCTTGGGGCACGTTAGAAAATCCAGGTAGCCTGCTGCGAGCGACGGAACGACTCATTAACGAGGGGAATGTGAGTGCGATCGCAGTGATTGCTAGATTCCCCGACGATGAAGGATCAACAGCACTAGAAGCCTACCGTCAGGGCCAAGGGGTTGACCCGCTAGCGGGCGCTGAGGCAGTGATTAGTCACTTGGTCGTACGTACCTTTAAAATTCCTTGTGCCCATGCCCCAGCGCTTGCGCCGATTGCACTAGACCCCACCATTTCGCCTCGTTCGGCAGCTGAGGAGCTAGGCCATACCTTTTTGCCTTGTGTGCTGGCCGGATTGAGCCGCGCGCCCCAGTTTGTTGAGGTAAGGGCTGATTCTGTAATGGACTCGTCAGTGATTAAGGCTGAACAGGTAGATGCGGTAATTGTACCAGCGACGGCCTTTGGGGGCAGTGCGGTGATGAGTTTGGCTCAGGCCAGACGGCTGACCAGTAGCAGTGGGCCGCAGATTGGGCCGCAGATAATTTCGGTTGGGGAAAACAGTACGACGATGGCGGTGAGTGCTTCTGCCTTAGGTATTCCAGCGATCGCAGTCAATACCTACCTAGAAGCCGCTGGCCTAATTGCGGCTTACCGAGCGGGGGTGGCACCTGCTGCCTTGCGCCCCCGAATGAAGCCTTTAGGGGCTTTAGGGACTTTGCCGGATCTGGCAAAGAGCGACGAGCGGGCTCAAGAAACGGTGTTTTAAAGAGAATGGCCAAGAAGAAGGGGCAGATAGAACGTTAGGGAAACATTAGGACAAAAATTCAGGAATACTAGGGCGTCCTGCTGTATCTTTTGGATAATTGATCGATAAATGGCACCTGTCTAGTAGATGGCAATTGATGGCATTGAAAATTGGGGAGTAATGGAGGGGAGTAATGGATAGACAGAGGGCTAAAGGGAGGCGGATATCTGCACCCTTGCTGAGCTAGGTTGACTTGACCCATTGCTTTAAACTGTTTGTCTATAGCTGTCTGTATATACTAGAAAGATAAGCTTGGTAATAGCGGCCCTAGGCCAGGTTAATCATTTCGTAAAAGACTGTACTTAAAAGACCGTAGAAGAACTGAGGAAAAAACGACATGGGATTGTTTGATCGTGTTAGCCGAGTGGTGCGCTCTAACCTAAATGCGGCAGTCAGTGCAGCAGAAGATCCTGAAAAAATTCTGGATCAGGCCATTATTGACATGCAAGAAGACCTGATCCAGATGCGTCAGGCAGTGGCCCAGGCGATCGCCTCCCAAAAGCGATCGCAGCAGCAAGCTGACAAAGCTGAATCGGCCGCAAATTCTTGGCAGCAGCGCGCGCAGCTCGCCCTTCAAAAGGGAAATGAAGATCTAGCGCGTGAGGCATTGACTCGTAAAAAGACTCAGGCCGAGACGGCAGCGGCGCTCAAAGCCCAGCTAGCACAGCAAAGTGGCTCGGTTGACACCCTCAAACGGCAGCTGATTGCCCTAGAAGGCAAAATCTCAGAAGCGAAGACCAAAAAAGACATGCTCAAAGCTCGTGCCAGTGCGGCCAAGGCTAACGAGCAGCTCCAAAAGAGCGTCGGCAGCTTGGGCACCAGCAGTGCCATGAGTGCGTTTGAGCGCATGGAAGAAAAGGTCATGATGATGGAAGCGAGCGGTCAGGCGGCGGCTGAGCTGGCGGGCGCTGATTTAGAAAGTCAGTTTGCGCAGCTAGAGTCGGGCGGCGATGTAGACTACGAGCTAGAAGCCATGAAGGCCCAAATGTTGGGCGGCAGCGCACCGACGCAAGAGGCCCTACCGCCTAGCGATGAGCCTGCGCTCACAGATGCCCAAACAAATGATCCGGCTGTGGACGCCGAGTTAGAAGCGCTAAAAACCGAGCTAGATAGCCTGTAAATTTCCATTTTCCTTGCCGAAGTGGTAACAACGCTTTGCTCGCCTCCGCTTTTCCCCTGCCCAGAATATTTTTTGGGCAGGGGCTATTCATTTTTTTGACCCTCATTTTTTTGATCCTTATTTTTTGATCTTAGAGAACGCCCTCTCTCAAATCCATGCAAATCGCCGACCGTCTCGCTCCGCTACAAACGAATGTTTTTGCCGATATGGATAAGGCCAAAACGCAGGCGATCGCCCAAGGCAAAACCATTATCGATCTGTCGCTAGGCTCTTCTGATTTGCCCACGCCGCCCCATGTGCTCAGCGTCATTGCCGAAGCCCTAAACGACCCCGAAACCCATGGCTATGCGCTGTTTAACAGCACTCAGGATTTTCGTATAGCGGCTGCTCAGTGGTACGAGCGCAAGTTTGGCATCGGGGTCGATCCGGAGACAGAAGTGCTGCCGTTAATTGGCTCTCAAGAAGGTACGGCGCATTTGCCGCTAGCCGTGATGAATCCGGGCGATGTGGCGCTGCTGCTCGATCCGGGCTATCCCTCACATGTGGGCGGCGTTTACTTAGCGGGGGGAGAAATTTATCCAATGCCGCTTTTTGCCAAGAATGGCTTTTTGCCCGTGCTGGCCGATATTCCTGAAGAGGTTGTTGCTAAGGCGACCATGATGGTGCTCAGTTATCCTCACAATCCGACTACAGCGATCGCACCCCTCACCTTTTTCAAAGAAGCCGTCGCCTTTTGCCAGCGAAACGGCATTGCACTGGTTCACGACTTTCCTTACACAGATGTTTACTTCGAAGGCGACCCAGTGCCTTCCGTGCTCCAGGCCGATCCAGATAAATCGGTTTCTATTGAGTTTTTTACCCTGTCGAAGTCGTACAACATGGGCGGCTTTCGGGTGGGCTATGCTATTGGCAATGCAGACTTGATTCGGGCGCTGCGGCAGATCAAGGCAACGGTAGATTTTAATCAGTACCGGGGGATTTTGAGAGGTGCGATCGCTGCATTAACCGGCCCTCAAGACTGTGTAGCGCATATGGTCAGCACCTTTGCGAGCCGCCGCGATGCCGCGATACAAGCCTTAGAAACCATTGGTTGGCGCTCGGCGCGGCCCAAAGCGACAATGTATATTTGGGCTCAGTTACCCGATGACTTGCCGCATAACTGGGCAAATCGCTCAATAGATTTTTGTAAAGCGCTAGTGGCAAATACGGGCGTGGCGCTGTCGCCAGGATGCGGCTTCGGCCCGTCGGGAGAAGGCTATGTGCGCCTTGCTTTAGTACATTCGCCAGAGGTGCTGACAGTCGCCATCCAAAAGATAGGTCACTTTCTCGAAGCGCAGCGATAGACCCCAAACTCCACAAAACGACGCATGTAGACGCATGCAAACGCATATAGACGCATGCAAATTATGGTTTGATGGGCGGTTTGATGCGTCGGGGTGGATTGGCTGATAAGTGCTCATTCTTCCGTTCTTTCATCAAGTCTTCTACCATTTTGTTTAGGTTTTGAATTGATGCCCCCACTTCTACAATCGATGATTCTAGCCGATTGGAAACAATCGCCATCGACTGAAGCTCATTGAGGATATTGTTGACGGACTTTTGGTATTGATTCTCAAATTCTTGAATATTCACAGTGAAGTAGTAAGGGTAAACGGTGTTTCAGGAGTGACAATATCCGTAGATATTCAGTAGAAATGCCAAGATAGTCTGTGTCTTGACTTATACATTAAATTCTTCAGTATGTTCATGTGATGTGATAACTAGTTCGCTAAGACTTCTTGATCAGGGCGACTTTTTTGAGGATAAGCAAAACGGTAAATAAAATAGATATTGAGATGTTCTTTGGTATGAACCTTTTGTTTTTCGTTCGCTAACTTACTAAATTCCCTTTTGATTAGCTCCCTTTGATTAGCTCCCTTTGATTAGCTCCCTTTTGATCAGTTTGCTTTTGATCAGTTCACTTTCTCTACCCTTATAGTGACTATTTCTTCTCAGCCCCCTGTTTCAGACCCAACGTCAGATTCAGCTTCTCATTCTCTGCTAGAAGCCCCCTCCCAAGAAACGGCGAATCAATCGCGGGCGGTCAGGTTACCGCTGCCTAAAACGCTCAGAGATGATCCTGAGAAGCTAGATGCTCGGCTCAAGGAAATTCCTCAGGAGCCAGGGGTTTATTTCATGAAGGATGAGACTGACCAAATTCTTTATATTGGTAAGTCCAAAAGTCTGCGAAATCGCGTGCGTTCTTACTTTCGCGATGGGGCACATCACCACACGCCGCGTATTGCTTCTATGGTGCGCAAAGTGGCCGATATTGAGATTATCGTCACCGATACTGAAGCGGAGGCGCTAGCGCTAGAAGCCAACTTAATTAAGCAGCATCAGCCCCACTTTAATGTGCTGCTCAAAGACGATAAAAAGTATCCTTACCTTTGCATTACCTGGGGTGACGACTACCCCCGAATTTTTATCACTCGCAAGCGGCGTAAAGACCCGAAGAGTCGCTATTACGGTCCCTATGTGGATACAGGATTGCTACGACGCACGCTGCAGATTTCTAAACGGATTTTCCCATTGCGGCAGCGTCGGCAACCGTTATTTAAAGACAGACCCTGTTTGAACTACGACATTGGGCAATGTCCGGGCGTGTGTCAGCAGCTGATTACGCCTGAGGAATATCACAAAATTGTGCAGCGGGTGGCGATGGTGTTTCAGGGGCGATCGCACGAGCTGATTGACCTACTCACAGCCAAAATGGAAAAAGCCGCTGAAGATTTGGACTTTGAGAAAGCAGCGATTATTCGCGATCAGATCAAAGGCCTAGAAACGCTAGGGGCACATCAAAAGGTGGCCCTGCCCGACGATACGATTTCACGCGATGCGATCGCCCTCTCTGCCGACGATGAACATGCCTGCGTGCAGCTATTTCAAATTCGCGCAGGACGCCTAGTTGGTCGCCTTGGCTTTGTCGCTGACAACCAGTCAGGCACGCCAGGAGAAATTCTTCAGCGGGTTTTAGAAGAGCATTATCGCCTGGTTGATCCCGTCGAAATTCCGGCTGAGATTTTGGTACAGCATCCGCTGCCTCAAAGCGACATGTTAGCGGAGTTTTTAACCGCTCAAAAGGGCCGAAAAGTCTCTATTGACATGCCCCAGCGGCAGAGCAAAGCCGAGCTTGTAGAAATGGTAGAGCGCAATGCTCAGCATGAACTGGCTCGCACGCAACGGTTTGCCGACCGCAATAATCAAGCCATGCAAGATCTCGCTGAGATGGTTGACTTGCCGGGCCCCCCTAAGCGCATTGAAGGCTACGATATCTCTCACATTCAAGGCTCCGATGCCGTTGCCTCCCAGGTGGTTTTTATCGATGGCCTACCTGCCAAGCAGCATTATCGCACCTACAAAATCAAAGATCCCACTGTAGTCAGCGGCCACTCAGACGACTTTGCCAGCATGGCCGAAGTGATTCGTCGCCGTTTTCGCCGCTATGCCGAAGACCTTGCCCTACAGCGCGTCGGCAATCCCGACTGGCCCGATCTGGTAATGATTGACGGCGGTAAAGGGCAGCTTTCAGCCGTGGTGGCGGTGCTAGAAGATATGAACTTGCTTAGCGAGCTGCGAGTGGTGAGCCTAGCCAAGCGACAAGAAGAAATTTTTTTACCGGGTGAAAAGAAGTCGCTAGAAACCGAGGCTGATCAGCCCGGTGTCATGCTGCTGCGTCGTTTGCGAGATGAGGCGCATCGATTTGCGGTGAGCTTTCATCGCAAAAGAAGGATGGGGCGAATGCGGCGATCGCGCCTAGAGGACATTCCTGGTTTGGGCCATCACCGCCGTAAGCAGCTACTCGCGACCTTTCGCTCCATTGACTACATTCGAGAAGCCTCACCAAAGCAACTTACCAGTGTGGAGGGAATTGGCCCTCAGCTGGCTCAGCAAATATACGACTATTTCCATCCCTCTGCTACTTCCTCATAGGGCCTCGTACTACTGGTTTATTAAGGGCATTATGGTGACAGCGATGCCTTTGTTTGGAGTCCTTTTTAATAAGGTCTATTTTTTAATAAAATCTATTTTTTTATAAAGCCTAAAAAGCGTTTAATATCTCTAACAAAAATGTTGTAATAGATACAGTTTTAACCTGAAAACTCAGAAACTAAATTCAACTTTATAGTTGCAAACATTGAGACATGAAAATTTGTTGAGAATCGTTGCGTGATTTTCTTCCGAATCTAAAGTAAACCTTTACTTATGTCCTGAAAATTTTGAAAAACAGCATCGTTTTACCTCTCTTTAACATGCATAAATACTCATCTATCCGGGGACTGATAAGCGTTTCATGATTTCGGGGATCGGTCTCAAGACGGGCGATCCCCGCTCTTTTTTATGTCTTAAGAAGATTGCTACTGTCTGGGTAAGTTGCCATAATAGAAAGGTCAATTAGCGGTCATTAGAAACGCTAAACGTAGCGAGCATCTTCATGCTCATATGTACTAGATTTAATGACTGCGTTCTAAAACTTTGAATGAGCTATTAAGAACTATGAAGGCTATGGAAGGATCAGCGAAGCATTTTTTGGAGTCATTGTTAACGAGCGACATCCAAAAGACGGCTAGGCCCACTCAAATACAGCGGGTACATTGCCCCACTTGCGGCAGCTATGCTGAGCGTCATCACGAAGCAAATGCTATCAGGACGGAATGCTCACACTGCGATTATTTAATGACCATTTGCGCCCAAACGGGACGAGTGATAGAGGCTTATTCGCCCAGCTTTTCCCCAGCTACTTTAGCTGCGGCTGCAATTGCCGCTTAAGCGCCATGCTTAAAGGTATGTTGGCAGAATGTTCTCAAATTAAATAGCAATAGACTTAATAGCAAAATAAAAAGCGCGCCTTACGAAACATAGAGCGTGCTTTTTATTGTCATTTTTTATGGTCGCAAGGGGGTTATACGTTGCTGTTTTTGTCCCCGCTATAGACTTACTGCTATGGGTTCTCTGGAATAAGATTCCCTGCTATAGACCTATTGCTGTGTAACTACTGCGGCTATAAATTAGGACAAAAATAGGTTTGGGTACGGCGATCACGAGTATGCCTGAATAATGTCTGGATATATCTGAACTACTGACGGCGAATCAGAACCTGTTTGAGCGCAACGAGTGCTTCGGTTGGTTCTGCGGCAGTTTCTGCAGTGCCGCTAGCAGCTGTGGTTGCCTTCAGATTGTTTAGACCTAGCAATCCGTATAGCGCTACTGTTATGGCTGTAGCCTGAATTAATCTAACAAACATTTGATCTCTCCTCGCCCCTCGCTACCGCTTACATTAGTGAGTCTTTATAGGCTCGCGAATCAGTAATGTTACCCAATCTAAATTGGCACAGTATTCACGAGTTTTGTAAAGGCTTTCAAAGACAGGGCACGGGTCTAGCCTTTGTTTTGGAATGAATAGGGAAAGTGAAGGGGTAATCACCATTTTCGGAAACATGTGCACAACATAACCCGTTGGCTCTACTCACTGACTATCCTGAAGATAAAGATTTTGCTAATGTTTTATCGCTTTAGCGGGCTGACTTCATTCAACTAAATCATCTGTAGCGAGAACCTACTCGCTAAAGCTCACTAAAGCCCTCTCAAGCTCACTTAAACATTTCCTTTTATTGCCTACTCAATTGATTACCCCGGAGAAGCCGAGCATCTAACTTTGGGCGGCTGAATGTTTTAGCTTATGCTTTTCCTATCGTTCTTAAAGGCGGCTAACGCCTTAGGAGAGTTCTTTTGAAATTTGCGTTTATTATCGATCCTATTTCTAAGTTGGATGCGAGTCATGACACGAGTGTGGCAATCATGGAAGCGGCGCAGGTGTTGGGGCATGAGGTGTATGTGACTCAGGCTGAGCGTTTGAGCGTGATTGAGGCGCAGGCCTATGGGTTGTTGCAGTCAGTGGTGATAAAACCAGCGGTGAAGGCGGGCGATCGCTGGTTTTCTGAGCCTGATTGGTACAGGTTAGGGGAGGCAAAGTGGCGATCGCTCAGCGAAATGGATGCTGTGTTTATGCGTACCGACCCACCTGTGACGGTGCCCTATCTCTATGTCACTTACATTCTGGACTATATCGATCGTGCAACAACGCAGGTGATCAATTCTCCGGCGGGCCTGCGAGCGGCTAATGAGAAAATGTACGCACTGCAATTTACCGATGCGATCCCAGAGACGATTGTGAGTGCAGATAAGCAGGTGATTCGTGAGGCGGTAGAACGCTGGGGCGCGGCTGTTCTCAAGCCTTTGGGCGGTAAGGCGGGTGAGGGGATTTTGTTTTTGGAGGGGGGCGATCGCAATTTCAACTCCATGATTGAAATCAGCACTCATCAGGGCAAAGAGCCTGTGATGATACAAACCTATTTACCCGCTGCTAAAAACGGTGATAAGCGGGTTGTGATGCTAAATGGTGAACCCATCGGCGCGGTGAATCGTGTCCCCACTGGCAAAGAGTTTCGCGGCAATATGGCTGTGGGTGGGCGCAGTGATAAAACTGAACTCACCGAGCGGGATTTGGAGATTTGCCGTCAGGTGGCCCCCGCGCTTCGTCGCGATGGTTTGATTTTTGTGGGAATCGACATTATTGGCGGCTACCTGACCGAAGTAAACGTCACGAGCCCTACGGGCATTCGCGAGATTGATCGGCTCGATGATGTGCGGCTAGGCAATCAGGTGGTGGAATGGGTTGAGAAAAACGCAAAGTAGTGGATGCTTGACGGCTCTACTTAACTGCTCTGCTTGACTGTTCTCCTTGACTGCTCTGCTTGATTGCCCGACTTTACGGCCCTACAGATGACTTCTTTTCTTTCAATTCCAGATAGTGCTCATTATTGGTTGCGCAATGGGCGGGTGCCGTTGGCGCTGGTGAATGAGGCGGCTCGGCGATCGCTGAGCACAGGGCTTCAGCGAGGGTTGGCTGATGATGCGATCGCCTCGGTAGATATAGAAGTGTTGGATGGACAGATAATTGCGCTGCGGTCTGCAAGTTTGGCTACCGAAGAGAGTCTCCCAAGTGTAGACTTACACGCTGGGTTGGTATGGCCTTGTTTTGTCGATATGCATACGCATTTGGATAAGGGACATATTTGGCCCCGAAGTCCCAATCCAGATGGTACGTTTGCAGGTGCGTTAGAGACCGTGCATCAAGACAGTGCCCAGCGATGGGAGGCGCAAGATGTGTATCGGCGAATGGAGTTTGGCTTGAAGTGCAGCTATGCCCATGGCACACAGGCGATTCGCACTCACCTAGATGCGTTTGGAGATCAGGGCAAAATTAGCTTTGAGGTGTTTCGGCAGCTGCGCCACGAATGGGCCGGCAAACTGCTTTTACAGGCCGTTTGTTTGGTTTCTTTAGATTGTTTTATGGGGTCACCCGGAGCGCGATTAGCGGATTTAGTGGCTGATGCTGGAGGCGTTTTAGGCGGAGTCGCTTTTATGAATCCAGAGATTGTTCAACAGATTGATCGCGTGTTTGAGCTGGCAAAAGAGAGAGATTTGGATTTGGATTTTCATACTGATGAGAGTTTAGATCCGAACGACATGACGCTGCGCTATGTTGCACAGGCGGCTATTCGGCACGAATTTACTGGCAAAATCACCTGCGGACACTGCTGTAGCCTGTCTGTGCAGTCGGATGAGGTGTTTGGTAAAACACTCACAGCAGTGAAAGCGGCAGGCATTTCAATCGTGAGTTTGCCGATGTGCAATCTCTATTTACAAGATCGACAATTACAAGACCAACAATTACAAGACCGACAGTCAGCCAGTCAGTTGGCCGGTCAGCCAGTGCGGACGCCTCAATATCGGGGAGTGGCCCCTTTGCACGAGCTAAAGGCGGCGGGTGTACAAGTGGCGCTGGCTTCAGACAACTGTCGTGATCCGTTTTTTGCCTATGGCGATCACGATGGGCTAGAAGTATTTGTGCAGTCTGCGCGGATCGGGCATTTGGATCATCCGGTGGGAGACTGGCCTCAGGCGGTGACCTGTGTTCCGGCGCAGATGATGGGTTTGAAAGCTGTGGGCCAAATCGGTGAGGGGCTCGCGGCAGATTTGGTGGTGTTTAGGGCGCGGAGCTTTAATGAGCTAATGGCAAGGGGGCAGAGCGATCGCACGGTTATCCGCAAAGGCAAACAAATCGATACGACTCTGCCCGACTATGCAACCCTCGACGACTTAATGTAGGTCAAGTTCTACAACAAGGTACAAAATTTGCAGAGGGTCAATTGCTTAGGCCGCTACCAGCGCCGGTAGATAGCCCATTTCTTCGAGCTTGGCGATCACTTTATTGACGCTTTCTTCAATCGTTTCATTGTGAGTTTCGCAGTTTACTTCGGGGTTTAGCGGCGCTTCGTAAGGGTCGCTGATGCCAGTGAATTGCTTGATTTCACCCGAGCGAGCCTTGGCATATAAGCCTTTAACATCCCGCTGCTCGCAGACTTCTACAGGCGCACTGACATACACTTCCATAAAGTCGCCAATGCGATCGCGCACTTCGTCTCGAATGTTGCGATAGGGAGAAATCGCCGATACCAGTACGATCACGCCGTTACGAGTAAGCAAATGTGAAACAAAGCCGATCCGGCGCACGTTTTCGTCGCGGTCTTCTTTACTGAAGCCTAGACCCTTGGTGAGGTTAGTGCGAACAATGTCACCGTCTAAAACTTCTAGCCGGACGCCGCGATCGCGCAGTTTTATAGTCAGCGCATCATTAATAGTTGTTTTCCCCGCGCCACTGAGCCCAGTGAACCAAACGGTGACGCCTTTTTGCCCTGACGATATGGGTGCTGATGACATGGCTGGTAATCTCTCCTAACAGTCGATTGAAATAGTATGTTTGCTTAGCGTGCAGGTTTTACCTATGTTTTACCCAAAAGGCTTTACCCATAAGGTTTTACCTATAAGGTTTTATTCATAAGGAGGGCACCTGCGAGCCCGGTGAACCTGTCGCTGAATCTACAGACCGTAGAGCCAGATGGCCAAGGGGGGCGTGATGATGGTCATAATCACACTGAGCGGGCCGCCGACTTTTAAAAAGTCTAAAAAGCGATATCCGCCTGCGCTGTAAACCATCGTATTGGTTTGATAGCCAATCGGAGTCATAAAGCTATTGGAGGCTGCAAAGGTGATGATAAACATCGCTGTTAGCGGGTTGATACCGATAGACTGGGCAACCTGCGCGCCAATCGGCAACAGCAAAATAACAGAGGCATTATTGGATAATACGGCGGTTAGCATCATGGTCAGCACATATAGCAGGGTTAGCAACCAGTAGGCCGATAGGTCTCCACTCACATTAATGAGCTGATTAGCGAGCCATTCGGTCGCGCCCGAGTTTTCCATGGCGGTGCCCAAAGGAATGAGACAGGCGAGTAAGAAAATAACATCCCAGCGAATGGCTTGGTACAGCTCACCCGGCTTAAGGCAACCGGTTAAAAGCATCGCAACGACGCCCGCTAGGGCTGAGACCAAAATCGGATAGTCAGTCACCGCTGCGACTAAGACGACTGCAAGGCCAATGGTCATGGCGATATTGGCCTTGTTTGTGCGCAGGGTTTCAAGATCACGTTGCTCTAGCAATAGCAAATCGCGGCTAGTTTGGATACCTACAAGGCTTTGTTTGGGGCCTTGTACCAAGAGCAAATCGCCAAAGCGGAGGGGCACTTTTCCCATGCGATCGCGCAATAGCTCCTGTCCGCGGCGAATCGCCAGCACCGTCACGTTATAGCGCTGACGAAAGCGAATGTCTTTCAGGGTTGAGCCAATCAAATTAGAGTTGGAAATAATCAAGGCTTCGGCAATACCTTCTTCTTCACCCACACCGCCCTGCCAAGACTTTTGGCCGAACTGCACATCCGGCAAAATCTCTAGGCCTTCACTTTCTCGAATTTTTAGCAGGTCTTGCTTGCCGCCTCGAACCAGCAGAATGTCGCCCGACTCTAAGGTTCTATCGGCAAAGGGCTGCGGAAACTGAATATTGTTCCGAATCAGCTCCAGCACGTCTACATCAAACCGTCGTTGAATTTGGCTGGTCTGTAGCGTTTTGCCCACCAGGCTAGAGCGAGGTGTAATCACCAATTCGCTAACATAGTCTTTCATGCCGTACTTTTGGCTGAGTCCTTGGTCGTCGAGCTTGCGATTGGGCAGCAGCCGAGGTGCTATAAAGGCGAGATATAGTAGGCCGACCACAAATGTGATGAGGCCCAGCGCCGTGAACTGAAAGAGGGTAAACTCGCCCAGTCCTAAATCAGCAGACAGCCCGCTCGCTAAAACGCTGGTAGAGGTGCCGATGACAGTAATCATCCCGCCTAAAATAGTCGCAAAAGAAAGGGGAATGAGCAGCTTAGAAGGCGAGATGCGATGTTGCTGACAAAAGTCTTCGACGATGGGTAAAAAGACCGACACCACCGCAGTGTTGTTGATAATGCCCGACATCGGTCCCACAATGATGCCCAATGCCATAATCTGCTGGCTAGGATTTTTGCCGCCCCATTTAAGCAGCCAGGTACTGGCCTTTTGCAGTCCGCCAGTTCGCGCAACGCCAGCGCTTAAAATGAACATGGCCATGACGGTAATGGTCGCTGGGTTGCTAAAGCCCGCAATGCCCTCTTGAGGCGTTACCTGCTTGAGCAAAATGAGTGCAACCATGATCCCAAGGGCCGTAATATCCGCTGGGAATTTTTCTGCGATGAACAGCACAAGGGCCAGAGCCACCACGCCAAGCGTTAGGGTGATGTCGCTCATATTGGGTTGCAGCGTGTGATGTGATTTTGCAGAAAAATAATGGAGCGCAGAATAATAAGGTGCAGGATTGGGTGCAAAATAATGGCGTTTCGCTGCGCAATATGGCTTGGCAGAGTAATACGGTTTAGCATGAGAGAGTACCCTAGTCTTTGGTAAATCAAGACAGGTTGATGCAAACTAGGCAATCTTACCGGCTAACCAGCGGCGGACACAAATTTTTGCGGCGGGTTTACATGAACTTTGCTACAGCGCTGCGACTGCTTTATGAGTGTGTTGCCGCAGGTTCTGCTGTGGGGTCTGCTAAGGGGATAGATTTAAATGCTTCTGCTTGCAGCTTGGGCTGTATGTAGAGCTGTTCGAGGAGGACTGCGCTGCCAGCGACCCAAGGGGGCACGATGAGCGCGCCAATAATACCTAATACCTGAGCGCCGCCGAGCACCGCAAGCAGCTGATAGAGCGGATGTACACCGACGGATGTGCCCACTAGCAGCGGATCAAGGATGTAGGTTTCAATGTTTTGAATAACGACGTAGAACAAAATCACCCATAGGACGGTCCAACCGCCTTGGGGAATGGCAACAATGAGCGCTGGGATGGCCCCTAAAATAGGGCCAAGGAATGGAACCAGATTAGTGACGCCAGCGATCGCGCCCAGGCCAATTGCAAAGTCTTGCAGACCCAAAAAGCCGAGTCCAATGGCGGTTGCCAAAGCCAGCGTGCCCGATACCAGCAGCCGACCGCGAATGTAGCTGCCGATGCGACTGCCAATTTCGGGGAGCTGATCGCTAATGCGCTGATCCCAAGGCTGCGGAATAATCCGGATAAAGCTGCTGGTGAGTGTGCGGCTGTCGGCCAGCATGTAGCCAGAAATGAAAATAGCGAGCACTAGGCTTAGCAATGTGCCTAAAAGGCCGGTGGTCAGGCTAAATGAACGCAGCGCAACTTGCCGGGTTGAGCGCACTGCCCAGGCTGCGATCGCCTGCACATCTAACTGGTCAAATATCTGACGGGTAAAGTCGGGGCGGTTGTCGTTGAGGATGAGCGACCAGGCTTCTATTTGAGTGGCTGCTTTGCGCAGCAGCAAAGGGAGCTGCCTGACCAACAGCTGAATTTGGTCGAGTACCGTAGGCCCTATGAGCAGTACCACACCGACAAGCACGCCAATGATCGCCAGATAGGTGAACAGTGCGCTTAGCCAGCGCGGAACATGATACTGCTCTGCCCAGTTGACGATAGGGGCAATAGAGCATGCCAGTACGACTGAGATCATTACCAATAACAGCAGGCCTCTGAGCTGCCAGCCGATAATGGCCGCCGTAATGGCTGCAAAGACGATAAAAACACTGCTCAGAGAAATAGAAAGTTGCCGTTGGGCGTTTGGTTCAGAAGTCATGGGAAGCTAATGCGATCGCCAAAACGCGACGGGCCTATGCAGTGAGGCATAGGCTGAGCAAGGCGGACAATAGCCTACAGCGTATACCGGAACTGGTCTATCAGCATACCTGGCATCCACATTCCGCCGAGCGATCGCCGCTCATAAGTATCCACCGCTGGCAAAAAAGTCAGATTTTCGGTGAGATCCATCAGCCCTTCACCCAGAAAGCGATACAGACTGTCATCAAAACGCAAATTTTCAATCGGGGCGATAATTTTGCCCGCTTCTACCCAAAAGCAGGCATAACGGGTCATGCCCGTAATCCGGCCAGCGGTGAGGTCACTCCAGTTAAGATAGTGCAGGTTGGAGATGTAAAGCCCCGTGCCCAGCTGCTCTAAAATTTCATCTGATTTTAGATTGCCAGGTGCGACTACGGGCGCACGCATGGCCTCTTCATCGTTGGCAGCATTGCTCGCAGTACCGTATTCTTTGGCGCTGCGGTCATTGACGAGAGCATTGACCCACTGGCCATTTTGAATAATAGGCAGGCGTTGGGGGGCGACGGCTCCGTTGCGATTGAACCGGGGCACGCTCACGCGCTCAAAATCTTCACTGAGTGAGAACTTGTTAGACAACGCCACCTCACCGCGCGCTAGCTTATCAAAAGCGCTGTTGCCCTGACGGAGAGCTGCTTCGCCAAGGCCACCGCCCCACACGATAGTGTCCATTAAATCGCCAACCGCTGCAGGTGCTAAGTAGGTTCGATAAGCGCCTTTCACAACGGCTTTAACGGGTTTTGCTAGCAATTTTAGTGGCTCACAAGCAGCTGCGATGCCTTTCTGATATTCATCTAGGTTCCAGTGATTGCCAGCGAGCGTTCCTTTAACGGCTTGATCGGGGCGATCGCCAAACAGCGAATAATCTAGCGTAAAGGAGGGCGTCTCAAACCAGTGGCGGTTGCCCGCTGAGTCGCCGTAAGCGCGGTAGCAAAGCCCGCCTGCATATAGTCCCGAAAAGTTGAGCGTAGCTACCGGGCCGATGATCGTTTGAGCCACAGATTCGGCGCTTAAAATCTTGCCACAGCGAACTTCACGGCTGCTGGCTGGGGCCGGGTACTGGGTCGGATTATCTGCGCTCGCATTCGACTCAGCGGCAACCGGTAAGACAACATAGGGATCGACAGGTAAATGGGGGAGATCTGCATGTAGTTGCGCTAAGGCGTGCTGCGTCAGCGGCCAGTCCGTCTCAAAATGGCCGATAAATGGCACGCTAGCGGTGGTGCTTCGCTCAGGGCTCATCAATGTGAGCGTGAGCTGCCCGTCGCGCACCTGACCGCTCTGTCGCACTTTGGCACTGTTAAACCGAGTGAACTGGCTGTTTTCTCCAGCCAGAAAAGCGGTGAAGGCGTAGGCGTCGGAAGGAGAGCCGGAAGGGGAGCCGGAAGACGAGTCGGAAGAGGCGCCGGAAAGAGGCGTAAGCGTTGTTGAAAGCGTCGTTGAAATGGCATCCAATAGCTGATTGAAAACTGCTTCGTACGGATTGCCCGCCATTACTGTCCACCTCCAAAGACTTCAATATTTTCAAAGGCGCAGGCAGGAGAGGCATGACCCACCCGAACGAGCTGATTGGGCTCGCCCTTGCCGCAGTAGGGCGTACCGTAGGTTTGCAGGGTTTGGCCGTCGCCTACTTGAGTAAGGCTGCGCCAAAACTGGGGCGTAGTAGCACGGTAGTTAGGGTTTTTGAGCGGGATAGTGAGTTTGCCATTTTCAATTTTGCGGGCGTATTCGCAGCCAAACTGAAACTTATGACGCTGGTCGTCAATCGACCAAGAGCGGTTGGACTCCATATACACGCCATTTTCAATGCTGCCAATCATCGACTCAAAGTCCGTATCTCCAGGCTCTAAATTGATATTGGCCATGCGATCAATCGCCGGTCGGTTCCAGCTACAGGCGCGGGTGCAGGCGACGCCAGGTACATTGAGCCTTGCCTGACTTTCAAGCCCGCCCAGTCCGCGCTGCAAAACGCCTGATTCAATCAGGTACTGCCGTTCGGCGGGGGTGCCCGTGTCATCAAATGGGTAGCTGGCTAGCTCGCCTACCTGAGTGGGGTCAAAGGTGACGTTCATAAGGGGTGATCCGTAAACCAGCTCACCAAAGTCTTGCGGCTGGATAAAGCTGCCGCCTGCGTAGTTGCGCTCATCGCCTAAAATGCGGTCTAGCTCTAGCGGATGGCCGACGCTCTCGTGCAGCTGAAGCATCATTTGATCAGGCGCAAGTACCAGCGTAGTGGTGAGGTTTGGGCAGTCGGGAGCACTCAGCAGCTCTATGGCCTGATCGCCAATGCGGCGGGCTCTTTGCCAGAGGTCGTGAGTCGAGCCTGTTCCTGCGGCGGCGTTACCAAATAGCTCCCAGCCGCCTTGGTAGCTGCGGGCCAAATAGCCATTGTCGCTGCGCGATTGGGTGACGCCATGAGCCTGGGCGATCGCACCCATATGCGTCTCTAGCATCATCTGCTTTTGGTAACTATCAGAGCCGTTGCTGCTGACAAACCACGACTCGACCTCGTGGCTACGGGCGATGGCGCTGGTGCGGACGATGTTGGGAGATACTTTCAGCTGTTCACATAGCTGGCGCAGCAAATGATTAATTTCGCCGACGCTCAAGTCGCTGAATGCCCTTTGGTAAGGCGAGATATATTGACCGGTCACCTTTGGACGCACGGCCTGAGTAAAGCGGTGAACGGCCCATTGGCTGCTGCTGATTGCCTGATGATAAGCCTGCTGGGCAGCGCTTCTGAGGGCCTCGGGCGTGAGCTGATTGGTCGCGCTATAGCCAAATTGGCCCTCTGCAAGTACTTCAACCATGACGCCTTGATCAAAGCCACGCTCGTTTTGCTGGGGGCGTCCGTCTCGCATGGCTCGCCAGCTGCTGTTGGTTCGCATTGCTCTCATCCCGATCCAGTCTGCGGGGAGGTCAATTTGGGCGATCGCCTGTTTGAGCGTTTCTTCGATTGATCGCGTTGTGACTTGCGTTATGAACTGCGCTGTGTTCTGTTGCGGTTCCTGTTTAAATTTGGTGGTTACGGATGCTGTTTTGCCTGGGGTTGCGGTGAGATGCCCAATCATAAAAGTTGCAATTTTGATGTAGATGCATAGTAATGAACTTAGCCATTACCTGTATGTAAGTTGTGACGTCTTTCAAAAACTCTATGTGCCGTTTGTCGGCATCGTTGTTATATTTTTTACCTAATTGCCGCTAAATATACTCATTTTGTCTGAATTTGATGACAATTTTTCAGGTTTTGATAGCAGAAAATATATCGAAATTTATCTTTCTAAGGCAAAATGGCAAAATATCGTTTTTTAATAAGATTAGTAAGCCTTTTTAGATTCAAAAAAAATTAAATGAGCCTAGATGAGCTTGATGTAAAAATACTTTCTGCCCTGAGCCAAGACGGTCGTGTGAAATGGTCGGCCTTGGCGGAGCAGTTTGGCATATCGGCCCCTGCGATCGCCGATCGTGTCCGCCGATTAGAAAATGCCAATGTCATCACGGGCTACGCTGCCCGGCTCAATGCTGAAAAGCTCGGTATTGATTTGACCGCCTTTATCAGCGTCACGTTAGATCATCCTCGTTATCGGCAGGGCTTTGTCGCCTATGTGGAGGCCGCTGACAACATTCAGTCCTGCCATCACATCGTGGGTGAAGGCGACTATTTGCTTCAAGTTCGTTGCCAATCTACCGCTGATTTGGAGCGGCTTTTGAGTGACGAAATTAAGTCGCTTCCAGGCATTGCCCAAACAAGAACAACGATTGCGCTATCTACGGTCAAAGACTCCCAGTCATTGCCGCTAAGCGCGCTGGTATAAGCGAAGAAATTCTATCAAAGAAATTCTAGCGAAGAAATTCTAGCGAAGAAATTCAGCGAATAGGCACAAGCGAATAGGCACATAGGTTTGTCCGCTTAATTATCCGCCGTTTACTTTGCCCAGTTCCTTTTGAGCATTTGGGAGAAATTTATGCTGCTTTGGATACTGCTCAAAGGGGTAATGATGGGCCTTGCGATCGCCGCGCCCGTTGGCCCTATTGCCCTACTCTGTATCCGCCGAACCCTGGTTCAGGGTCGCCTTATCGGTTTGGCCACCGGATTTGGCGCGGCCACCGCCGACGGACTGTATGGAATGGTCGCTGCATTTGGCCTGACAGCCCTTTCAGATCTTCTGGTCAACAACACCGGTCTGTTGCAGCTCATTGGCGGACTCTTTCTGTGCTACCTGGGCCTGACGACCTTTTTTACCCAGCCGACTCTTGCAACTGCCGTCCTGACCGCCGCGCCCTCTGATCGCCGCGCCGTCTCACGCTCTGCTTCTTTATTCTCGGCCTACTTTTCAACCCTTTTTCTTACCCTCACCAACCCTGCCACCATTCTTTCCTTCGCTGCGATATTCGCCGGTCTCGGTATCACGCAAACCAGCCGCTTAAGTTCTGTAACGCTGGTGTTTGGCGTTTTTACGGGCTCAGTGCTCTGGTGGTTGGTGCTAGTGTCAGGAGTGATTTATCTCTCTAGCCGTCTAACGCCGCTCAGGCTTACCAGGTTCAACCGGCTGTCCACTCGGATATTTGGTGTACTGATTTTTGGCTTTGGGGTTATGGCTTTGGTGCTGTGGGCTAGTCAGTTTTAAGTCTGGAAGGCTGACTAGGCTTGATTGTCTAGGCCTGATTGATTAGGTCTGATTGTCTAGGTCTGATTGTCTAGGTCTGATTGTCTAGGTCTGATTATTTAGATCTGGTTATTTAGGAAACTATGATTCTGCTGTCTCATCGCTGGCAAAAGTATTGGCAAAAGTATCTGGTTGGGATCTGTGCGATCGCCCTCACTTTGTGGTTGGTCGCAGGTGGCGGGGGCATAGGGCAACCGGCTCAAGCCCAAGCGCCCGCTGCGCCGAGCCTAGATCAACTGCGTCAGCAACGCGACCAGCTAGATCAGCAGCTAGAAGTCCACAGCGAAACTGATAAGCGCTATCAAAAGGCCGAGAATCAAGGCAAACAGCAGCTGCGCGACATTTCTAAGACGATTCAAGGCGCTGATGCTGGGATCACCGATACAGAGTATCAGCTCGCTACCGCCGAGCAGCGGCTCGATCAGCTACAGGCAGCCTTAGATCGCAATCAGCAGACCTATGAGCAGGCGCGGACAGCAGTGGTGGGTCGGCTTCAGGTAATGCAGCGCCAGCAGAGCGCTCAGGGCTGGGCACTGCTGTTGCAAAGTAGCAATCTCAATGACTTTTTAGACCGCCGCTACCGTCTTAAACGGGTGTATGCGGCAGACCGGGACATGCTGGTTGAGCTAGCGGGGCAGTCGGCAAATATTTTGGTGCAGCAAGAAGGCGTAGAGCAGCAAAAAAACGATATTTCTTTACTTCGTCAGCAGCTGATGGTCAGCCGTCAGCAGTATACCGATCAGCTTCAGCAGCAGGCTTTGACGGTACAGCGTCTGCAAGAAAATAGAGGCGCGCTCGCGGCAGCTATCAAGCAGCTAGATCAAGATTCTGACAAAATCACTGAGCTAATTTTAGACCGGGTAGCCGCAGCAGATGCTGGCAATGCCAAAATTGCCAGAGAGGAGGCGCTACGGGCGGCTCGCAACTCTGGCAAGATGGCGATGCCTAGCTATGGCCCGATTACCAGTCACTTTGGCAATCGGTTTCACCCGGTGCTGGGCTACAGTCGCTTTCATGCGGGTACTGACTTTGGCGCGGAGCAGGGCAGCCCGATTTTGGCGGCAGAGACGGGTGTGGTGATTTTTGCGGGCTGGTATGGCGGCTATGGCAATGCGGTGATTGTTGAGCATGGCAATGGACTCACAACGATGTATGCTCATGCCAGTCGGCTAGATGTGTCTGAAGGGCAAACGGTTAAAAAGGGTGATGCGATCGCAGCGGTTGGTACGACCGGCCTTTCTACCGGGCCTCATCTGCATTTTGAAGTGCGTCGAAATGGTGAACCCGTTAATCCACTTGAATTTTTATAGATCTGATTTTTATAGATTAGGTTTACCGTTTATCGGCTGATGTTTTCTGAATCGTAGGCGAGTGTATGCCCATGAGATATCAGAATTTTGGAGTGGTTGGGCTAGCCCTGGCGTTAGTGCTAGGTGTCAATCAATTGGTTTTTGCCCAGGCTTCTTTTGCTCAGGCTTCTTTTGCCCAGGCTTCTTTTGCCCAGGCTTCTACAGAGGCTTCTACAGAGGTTTCTACAGAGGCAGCGACGCCTGAATCTAACGATTCGCTTAACCTGACCCCTGAAGTTATTGAACAAAGCCCTGTGCTTCAGCGTTGGCAGGAGGCTGTGCCAAACGTGCGAGCAGATATTCAAAACGACCCTAGTTTTAAAACTCGGATTTATGCGGGCTACAGTGCTTTTCCCTCAACTGAAGGCAAAGGCGGCTTTGCGGTAGGGGTAGAAGACTGGTTCGTCGGTGACCTGCCGCTCACGGTGAGCGCTGACTATCAGCAGACTTTTGATGGCGATCGCTTGGCCTATGGCGCTGATACGCACTACTACGCGCTGCCCTTAGGCGGCTACTTTAATGTGGCGCCAACCTTGGGCTATCGCTACGCTAAAGCCACTGACGACTATGAGGTAAACGGTGCCAATATCGGCGTGCGGCTACGCTTGGTGCCTTCTCGCACGGGCGCTGCCGACCTCACGTTAGATCAGTCTTGGATTGTGGGCGATAGCGAAGGTGTCAGCGTGACACAGCTAAACTTTGGCTACGCGGTAACTCAAAACCTGCGAGTCTCAACCGATTTGGAGTGGCAGCGCACGGCTGACGAAGGTGATAGCCGAGTCGGGATTAATTTAGAGTGGTCGCTGTAGACATCCGATTAGGTGGCCAGCTGACGACAGTCGTAATATAAAAAGTAAAGCCACTTTTTATTCTTTTCTTCTCTCGACTCATGGCAAAACCGACGCAAGCTCACATTTCAAAAACGATTTCTAAAAAAGAGAGTTCGTTTATCCGCGATCGCACGCTCAAGCAAACCGAATACTACATGGGTGCCAAGCTCTTAGAAGTGGGCGTTAACCCCAATAAAGGCGTGATTTATCGCTGGAATACCGTCGATAAAGGCAATAGCGAAGAATGGACCTACAGCGCCTATTGGGGAGAGTCAAAAGCAAAAATTGAGGCTGAAGAAGCCTAGATAATTTCGATTCCCCGAACTTCCGCCATTTCTAGCAGGTGCTCTGCAACCAGCTGGTTTTGTAGCACCATCGTGGTTGTACCGTTATGCTCAAACCCAATGCGCTCATAAAAGCTTTGCTGATGGGTCGTCATCAAATAGGTGCGCTCTACCTTATTCATATGAGGGTGCGCAATCAAGGTTTCGACCAGCCTACGACCAAGCCCCGCTCCGCGATAGTCAGGGTGAATCACCACATCCCAAATGGTAGCCCTAAAAACGCCGTCAGAGGTCGCTCGCGAAAACCCGATCAGGCGCTCGTCATCCCAAGCGGTGACAACCGGTTTGCTGTGAGCGATCGCCTTGGCCATTTCTGAGGGGCGACGAGCTTGAGCCCAAAAAGCGGCCAGCTTAAAAAGGTCGCAGAGCTGATTGAGCTGGTGGGGCGTAAAAACCTGGGTGTAGCGAAACTGAATGTGCCGACTGTCCATGAACCAGTTTCCCAACCGTTGCGAGGTCGGGCCTCCGTAAAAAAGCAGCAGTTTAATCAAGGCTTAACGATTGATGATACTAAGAATAGATGCGGAAGTGCATTTACGGCTTCGGCAAAAGTAACGCTTTCATGACCTTATCGATTTCTTCTGCATCAATTTCTGCTTTGGCTTGTACGGCTGTATACCTCCGCCCTCAATATCTCTGCCCCTTACTGGGAAAAATATTAGGATAAAAAAAAAGGATAAAAGGCAAGTCGTCAGCAGCCAGTACGCTTAGGACGTGACGAGGGGCTAAGGCGGGCTGCTGAGCGCAACCCTTCAGGTGATAACATTTGCAAGGCAGTTTGGCTGGCGAGTCAATTTTTATAGTCAACTTGGGGATCAACTTTAGGGATCGACTTTAGGGTCAATTTCAAAGCCAACTGTAGAGGCCCTTTCAGCGTTAGCAATAGGGTGAGAGAATGGTGAGGTAACCCGCCCGGAATACCGCCTTTCCAAGGTTCTGCGCTTCCGCCTAAAATTTACTGTACAGAGTTCGTTAGAATTAACCTCTTACGCTCGTTTTCGCAACACCCCTTTCAATGCTCGTTGTTTCTTTGCTCTGACATGCTAAAAAGACTTTTAGGCGACCCTAACACTCGCAAGCTCAAAAAATATCAGCCCGATATTAAAGAGATAAACCTGCTCGAAGATGAGATACAGGCGCTTTCGGATGCTGAGCTAGCGGGTAAGACGGTCGAATTCCGTAACCGCTTAGAAGCGGGCGAAGATCTCGACGACATTTTAACCGAGGCATTTGCGGTCGTTCGTGAAGCGGCAAAGCGGGTGCTGGGTATGCGCCACTACGACGTGCAAATGCTCGGTGGCATGGTGCTACATGATGGGCAAATTGCTGAGATGAAAACAGGTGAAGGGAAGACATTAGTGTCTACTTTGCCAGCGTATCTCAATGCGGTTTCGGGTAAAGGCGTTCACATCGTTACCGTGAACGACTATCTAGCTCGCCGTGACGCGGAGTGGATGGGGCAGGTACATCGCTTTTTGGGGCTGAGTGTGGGCCTGATTCAGCAGGGCATGAGCCCGAGCGATCGCAAGAAAAACTACGCTTGCGACATCACCTACGGTACTAACAGCGAATTTGGCTTTGACTATTTGCGTGACAACATGAGCACGCAAATGGAAGACGTGGTGCAGCGCCCGTTTAACTTTTGTGTGATTGATGAGGTCGATTCGATTTTGGTCGATGAGGCGCGCACGCCGCTGATTATTTCGGGTCAGGTAGAGCGTCCGGGCGAAAAGTATACGCAGGCGGCTGAAGTAGCTGCTCAGCTAGAGTCTGACGAGGTTGACTACGAGGTCGATGAAAAGGCGCGTAATGTGCTGCTGACCGATGAGGGCTTTGAAAAGGCCGAGCAGCTACTTGGCGTGACAGATTTATTTGATCCCAAAGATCCGTGGGCGCACTATATTTTCAATGCGATTAAGGCGAAGGAGCTGTTTACCAAGGATGTAAACTACATCGTGCGTGATGGCGAAATCGTGATTGTTGATGAGTTTACCGGGCGGGTAATGGCAGGGCGTCGCTGGAGCGACGGGTTGCACCAGGCAATTGAAGCCAAAGAGCATGTTGAAATTCAGCCTGAGACGCAAACGCTCGCTTCAATTACTTATCAAAATTTCTTTTTGCTATATCCAAAACTCTCAGGGATGACGGGTACGGCCAAAACCGAAGAAGCCGAGTTTGAGAAAATTTACAAACTTGAAGTGACGATTATCCCCACAAATCGACCTTCGGCGCGGCGTGATTTGGCCGATGTGGTGTACAAAACTGAGAACGCCAAGTGGAATGCGATCGCGCAAGAATGTGCCGATATGCATGAGACGGGGCGTCCGGTATTGGTGGGTACAACCAGCGTAGAAAAGTCAGAAGTGCTCTCAGTTCTGCTGAAAAATTTGAACGTAGAGCATAACCTGCTGAACGCAAAGCCTGAGAACGTAGAGCGAGAATCTGAAATTGTCGCTCAGGCCGGTCGTAGTGGCTCGGTAACTATCGCCACTAACATGGCAGGGCGCGGTACCGACATTATTTTGGGCGGTAACGCCGACTATATGGCCAGGCTCAAGGTGCGTGAGTACTTTATGCCTCGCCTAGTGAAGCCAGAAGATGACAATAAGTTTGGAGTTGCCCAAGTCGCCGGAACTAAAAATGGCAAAGCCAGTGAGGGCTTTGGCGATGGTAAAAAGAAAAAGACTTGGAAAGTGGCCCCTCAGATTTTCCCCACTGAGCTGAGCACCGATGCAAAGACAGCTTTGAAAGAGGCGGTTTCTTTTGCGGTGCAAACCTACGGTGAGCAAAGCCTGCCCGAACTCGTCGCCGAAGATAAAATTGCGGTCGCAGCTGAGAAAGCGCCCACGAGCGATCCAGTCATTCAGCGGCTGCGCGATGTGTATAACCAAATTTTGGACGAGTACGAGGTGATTACCTCAGCGGCTCACGATGCGGTGATTGAGCTAGGTGGCTTGCATGTGATTGGAACCGAGCGCCATGAGTCGCGCCGGGTTGATAACCAGCTCAGAGGCCGCGCCGGTCGTCAGGGCGATCCGGGCTCGACGAAGTTCTTTTTGAGCTTGGAAGATAACTTACTGCGGATTTTTGGGGGCGATCGCGTCGCCGGATTGATGAACGCCTTCCGAGTAGAAGAGGATATGCCCATTGAGTCAGGCATGTTGACCCGATCGCTTGAAGGCGCCCAAAAGAAAGTAGAAACCTACTATTACGACATTCGTAAGCAGGTATTTGAGTACGACGAGGTCATGAACAACCAGCGCCGTGCCATTTACGCTGAGCGGCGTCGCGTGCTCGAAGGCCAAGAGCTTAAAGAACTCGTGTTAGGCTATGCAGTGCGTACTATGAACGACATTGTTGAAGCCTATGTAAATCCAGAGCTTCCTTCCGAAGAGTGGGATTTAGCCAGCGTGGTGAGCAAAGTGCAAGAGTTCGTTTACTTGCTTGCAGATTTAACGCCTGAGCAGTTAGAGAATCTTTCGATGGGCGAAATGAAAACCTTTCTCGCCGAGCAGGTTCGCATTGCCTACGACCTTAAAGAAGCCCAAGTTGACCTCATCAAGCCCGGTCTCATGCGCGAAGCCGAGCGATTCTTCATCCTTCAGCAAATTGACACCCTCTGGCGCGAGCACCTTCAGCAAATGGATGCCTTGCGCGAAACGGTTGGTCTACGCGGTTACGGCCAAAAAGATCCGCTGATTGAGTACAAGAGCGAGGGCTACGAGGTATTTTTGGACATGATGACAGGTATTCGCCGTAACGTGGTGTATACGCTCTTCCAGTTTCAGCCCCAGCCCCAACCTGCCGTCAAGCAGTCTGAAAGGGTTTAAAAGAATCTGATTTCTTATCTCTTGAAGAATCATGACCTTTCTTGGATTCATTCAAACACAGCGATTGTCTTTGAATGAATTCAAGAAATGAAGGCCATTTAGGTTCTGACAAACAGTTTGGTTGGAAGTTTCGCTGGCTCTTGGCTTGGGCGATTCTACTCTGACGATAGAACAAATAAAACTAGAACAAATAGAGCTAGAACAAAACAGGGTTAGAACAATCTGAAACTAGCACTGATGTCATGATTAGGAGATTGTTGAAGAATATTCTTCTTCAACAATTCTCTTCAGTGCTCAACTCCTCTCTAGTGCTCAGATCCTCTCTAGCGCCAAGGTTATTAATGCCAAGACTATGGGTGCTAAGACTATGGGTGCTAAGACTATGGGTTGAGCGATCGCACCCAATCGCTTAATCCATTCAAAATAAGCTGTACGCCAATCGCCATGACAAACAAACCCAGGATTCGGCTGAGGGCATGAATACCGCCAGCGCCAAGCCATTTAAGCAAAAGCGTGGAAGCGCGGAGGGCGATATAGATAATGAGCCCAATCAGAGAGATGGCAATGGCAATGCCCACCAAATTTACTGCCGTCTCAGCGGTTCCGGCGCCACGGCTCGCTTCGGCCGCTAAGCCCAAAACGACCGCGATCGCCCCCGGCCCAGCCAGCAGCGGAATTGTCATCGGCATAAACGAAATATCTTCATGCTGATCGGCCCTTTGTGTTGCGTCTTCGTTTTCTAGCTCGCTGATTTTAGATTCAGCGTTCATGGTGTTCCAGGCTGCATGAAACACAACAATGCCACCTGCAATGCGAACCACTTCAAGCGAGACCCCAAAAAAACGTAAAATGCCTCCGCCAATGAGCAGAAATATCACAAGCAGTGAAATAACGTTGATGGCAATGCGTTTGGCATAGCTAGTCGCCCCTGAAAAACTCCTCAAAGCTAAGCTAGATGAATGTTTCAGGCTGAAAATAGCAGGTTAGAATTACCAGATAAGTCGTCATCGTAGGAAAAAGCTGGCAAAATGAAGCCGTCATCATCGACCTCAAATACTGGATTGCCCCTGTCAGCCCTAGCTCTTCAGCTGAACCTGAAGCATCCGCTGGTGCAATTGGCTGAAACGATAGCCTGGCAGTCATTTGAGGAAAAGTTTGGACGGGCTGTCAAGGCTAGCGGCGGTCGGCCAGCCCTGCCCACCCGGTTGATGGTGGGGCTACACTACCTGAAAGCGTTGTACGACGAAAGCGACGAGTCAGTGGTGTCGAAGTGGGTAGAGAATCCGTACTGGCAGTATTTCTGTGGGGAGCAGGAATTTCAACATGACTTTCCGTGCCATCCAACGAGTCTAGTGAAGTGGCGAAAACAGATCGGGGTGGATGGTTTTGAACAATTGCTCGGACAAATTATTCAAACGGCGATGCGCACAGATGTGATCAAACCGAGAGAGATTGAACGGGTGAATGTGGACACTACTGTGCAAGAGAAAGCAGTGACTTTTCCTACCGATGCGAGACTTTACAATCAAGCGAG
>Ga0076929_100199_pt1 | contig 103155 bp, 105 predicted proteins | sample HotLakConUCCSL28_FD_87104 | JGI IMG/M metagenome (GOLD analysis project Ga0076929, IMG submission 87104) | Hypersaline microbial mat communities from Hot Lake, Washington, USA - Hot Lake Consortium UCC-SL28 (version 3) (version 3) | ecosystem: Environmental > Aquatic > Thermal springs > Hot...
CCTAGGCCCTGTCTGCATTCATCTGAGCCAATCGATGGCGGAGACGAGGAAGACGAAGCCCATGAACCCGGTGAGGGTCTTTTCGCAGCGCAAGGCGATGCGGCGGAAGCGTTTGATCCGCTGAAAGAAATTCTCGACCTTGTGGCGCTCGGCATAGAGGTCGGGATCGAGGGGAGGCTTGATCGCGCGGGACGGGTTTGCCTGGATATGGGCCTCGGCGCCAAGTCCGGTCTCGATCAAGGCCCGCAGGTGGCCCGCGTCATAGGCTGCATCCGCGATGACGTGGCCGACGCCCTCGAGCCCCCCAATCAACGCCGCGGCCTGCGGGCAGTCGCCGCGGTGCCCCGCCGTCGGGATCAGCCTCACCGGCAGTCCCAGTGCGTCCACTGCCGCGTGGAGTTTCGTCGTCAGACCGCCGCGCGAGCGTCCGATCCCCTGAGCTTGAGTCCCCCCCTTGCGCCCGTCGCGTCGGCGTGGGTCTTGCAGATCGTGCTGTCGATGAGGATGTATTCAAAGTCGGGGTCGGCACTTAACTCATTGAAAAGGCGCTCCCAGACCCCCGCCATCACCCATCGCCGGAACCGCGCATGCACCCCGGTCCATTTGCCGAACTCGGGCGGCAGATCGCGCCAGGGCGAGGCCGTCCGCGCCAGCCAAAGCACCGCATCCACAAAGAGCCGGTTGTCGGCGCCGCTCCGCCCCGGCAACCCCGCGCGCCCCGGAAGATGCCCCTCGATCCGCGCCCATTGCGCGTCGCTCAATGTTCGTCTGCTCAAGATCGCCTCCGTTTTCGATCTTGAATCAGAATTCACCTCACTTGGGAATCCCCCGAATGCAGACAGGGCCTAGGGCACGGCAGGACCCGGTCCGAAAAGGATCGGCCACGTCAATCAAACGCGCCGTCCGGATTGCCGTTCCGGCGATTTCAGCTGTCCGGCGGATTTCGCAAGGTAGACGCGGATCACCTGGGCCGATGCATCAGGAGCCTTCGGCGCGTGAAGGATGCGGCAAGCCGCGCTCGCTACAGGTCTTGGACGTCCGCCAGCAGCGCCAGCCGCACCAGTTCCGGCAGCGATGACGCTCCGGTCTTGCGCATCACGGCGGCGCGGTGGTTTTCGACGGTGCGCTGATTGATCCCGAGATCGGCGGCGATGATCTTGTTGGGCGCACCTTCGAGGACCATCGCCATCACCTCGCGTTCGCGCCTGGTCAGATCACAGAACCTGAGGCGCGCGGCCTCGCGCGCTTCGCCTCGCGCGCCATCTTCCTTGCCGTACTTGGCCGATGCGATCGCGTTCCGCACACTGGCCAGCAGCTCGGCGGCACTTGCCGGCTTCTCGATCAGGTCCGCGGCGCCGGCCTTCATGGCGGCCACGGCAATGGCCGCATCCCCGTGCCCGGTCAGCATCACGGTCGGCAATCGCGTCTTCTCGGCCCGCAACCGGTCGATCAAGGACACGCCGTCCATGTCCGGCAACAGGTTGTCGATCAGCAGACAGGCGGCGCCCTCGGGTCGTGGCGCGTCGAGGAAATCCTCGGCCGAGGGGTAGGTGATGACCCTGTAATTCTCGGCTTCGAACAAGCGGCGCATGGCCTCGCGGATGACCGGGTCGTCGTCGATGACGTGAATGGTCGTTCCCGACAGGCGCGGGGTCTGTTCGGACCTGGCCTTTTCGGCGCGGGCCTTGCTGATGAGATCCGAGATCGTCGCCAGCAGGACCTCGGGCATCACCGGCTTGGTGACCTGGTGGCAGGGCGAGGCCGCGATGGCTTCGAGGGTTTCGGTCGTGATGTCGCCGGTCAGAATGACGGTCGGCAAGGCTGTGCCCAGAACGTTCGGCAGATCCTGCGCCAGTTTCAGCCCGTCGGTCCCCCCGTGCAGATCGAAATCCGTCAGCAAGAGATCGGGCACGGCGGCATCGCCGCTGGCCCATGCCAGCGCGCTCTTCGCATCGGACATGGCGATGACCTCATGTCCCTCTTTTTCGAGGACTTCGGCCAGCAGCCCGCGCAGCGGCTCTTCATCCTCGACCATCAGGATCCTTCCCTTCTCCCGAACGGCCTCGGCAAGGGCGGCTGCGTTTTTCAGCGTATCGGTGGCCTTGGGGGCCGGGTCGACGATCGGCACAGTGATCATGAAGGACGAGCCCTTGCCAGGGGTCGACAGCACAGAGATCGGATGCTCCATCAACTCGGCTAGTCGCTTGACGATCGACAGCCCCAGACCAAGCCCCGGCCCGGCCATGGCGTTGGCCTTCTTGCCTTGATGGTAGGCGTCGAAGATCTGAGCGGTTTCCGAGGCGGCCACACCGATGCCGGTGTCGCATACGACGACCGAAATATTGCCATCGCGCCGCCGACACCCGACCAGGATACCGCCCTTCGGCGTGTATTTCAGCGCGTTGGACAACAGGTTGCGCAGCATCTGCGTCAGAAGCTGCGGGTCCGTCCTGACCCAGGCCGTGCATGGCACGATCCGCAGTTTCAGGCCCTTGACGTCGCAGGCCGTGCGAAATTCCTCGGCTACTTTCTGTATCACCGGGGCGAGTTCAACGGCCCGCATGTCCGGCCGGACGATCCCGGTTTCGATGCGGTTCACGTCGAGCATCGAGTCGAGCATCGCCGTCATGGACGTGAGCGTCAGATCCATCAGCGCCGCCAGCCGCGCCCCCTCGGTCGATCGCTTGCTGCGCGACAACAGATTTTGGAGGAGCGCCATGGATTGCAGAGGCTGGCGCAGATCATGGCTTGCGGCGGCCAGAAAGCGCGACTTGGCGCGCGTGGCGCGGTCCGCCTCGGTCATGGCGGTGACCAGATCGGCGTTGATGCGCTTTCGTTCCGTAATGTCGACATAGGTGATGACCACACCCTCCACCCGCGCGCCTTCTGCGCGGTACGGCTGGACACGACGCAGGAACCATCGTGCTTCCTTGCCCTCGATCTCGCGCTCGACTGGCTCTGACGAGGCAAGCACCGCCCGGCAATCCGCTTCGATGTCGTCGTCTTTCGAGACGGATGCCAAGTCGGACAGCGGACGGCCGACATCGGTCTGGATCACGCGAAAGATCTGGCGCGCCGCGGGGGTGAAAAATCGGATATTGAGGTCGAGATCGAGAAACAGCGTGGCAACGTCGGTGCTGTAAAGCACGTTCTGCAGGTCATTGGCGGTGGTGCGGTGCCGTTCGAGGGTTTCCTGCAACTGGCTGTTGAGCGCCGTCAGCTCTTCGTTGAGCGACTGCAGTTCCTCCTTCGAGGCCAGCAGTTCTTCGTTGGTGGACTGGAATTCCTCGTTGAGCGACAACGCTTCGGCGGCATCGGCGCTATGGGCCTCCACTTCCTGTTCTAGATCGCGAAGGGCATCCGACAGATCGCTGCGCGTGGCCTCCAGATCGGCCTCCAGGTCGCCGGTGTGCCGGGCCTGATCGGCGGCGGCCTCGGACTCACCGGCTTTGGGCGCCGGACGCGGGCTGTCTATGAAGCATGCAAGCAACAAGGGCTCCGTCCCGGCGCTGACGGCGTGCAAGGCGATGTCGAACCCCTTCGATCCAAGGATGCGTCCGCCCGAGACGGTCACGAGGGGGTTTTCCGGTGTGCATGCCGCAGCCGCGGCACGAACCCGTGCGCGCAGGACCTTTGGAAGCATCCCGATCAGGCCGGGGTCGGGGTGACCCTGGGTGATCGTCAGATATTTCTCGGTCGGACCAAGAAGATAGAGGACGTCCAGCCGGGTGTTCAGCAAGGCCGCAGCGGGGGCATAGTGCTCCAGCAAGATGCGTCGGCACAAGTCGGCAAGTGCGCCGCGCCGCGCCGGGGCGAACTCGGTCGGTGCTGCCGTCTTTTCACGAATTCCGGTGGCGAAATGCAGGTCTGCGGGCATGCTTTTTCCGACACGGCGCCAGAGCCGCGCGGCCTTGTCCTCGACGGTAAAACAATCGTCGTTAGCCCCCGGCATCTCTGCCGCGCCCAGCAACAGCAACCCGCCCGGACGCAAAGCGAAGCAGCAGCGCGCAATGACGCGCTTCTGCGCCTCCGGCCCGAGGTAGATCAAAACATTGCGGCACGACACCAGGTCGATCCTGGAAAACGGCGGGTCCGACAGAAGGTCGGCGACGGTGAAGACGATGACATCGCGCAAGGCCGAGGCGACCCGCCAGCCGCCATCCTCCTCCACGAAGAACCGTGCCAGGCGTTCCGGAGAAATCGCGGCCGCGATGTCCTTGGGGTAGAACCCCGCGCGCGCCGTCGCGATCGCCTCGGGATCGACGTCGGAGGCAAGGATTTGCAACCGGCCGCCCGCCGCATCCTTCCCCATGGCTTCAAGGCAGAGCATGCCGAGGCTGTACGCCTCTTCGCCCGTGCTGCAGCCCGCCACCCAGATGCGCAACGGACGATCTGAGGGAAGCGCCTTGAGGAGTTCGGGAATCGCCTTGGCGGACAGGTGGTCGAACACCGCCGGATCACGGAAAAAGCTGGTGACGTGGATCAGCAGGTCAGCCGCCAGCAGATCGCGCTCCGCCGGATCGGCCGTCAACAGATCAAGGTAGCGCCCGACATCATCGGACCCCATGCCAACCAGAGCCATGCGCCGCGCGATGCGACGCTCGAGCGTCCCGCGCTTGTAGAGCGTCAGATCCTGTTCGGCATGACGTCCGAGGAACGACAACAGGTCATCATAGCCCTGCGCGGCACGCGCGGCTGGCTTCGGGCTGGTCGCGGGGTCGTCTGTCGGCACGGCACCATCGACCGCCGCCGTGGCGAAGGTCCTGATCGCGCCGACCATCTGGCTCGTCCCCAGCACATCGGAGACGAGACCGGTCGCGATGGCGCTGTCGGGCATGCCGGAATACCCCGCTTCGTTCGGGTCTTGCGCGAGGACGAGGCCGCCGGCGGCACGGATGTCGGCGATGCCCAAGGTCCCGTCGGTACCGGTCCCCGACAAAACGATGCAGGCGGATGACGCGGCGGCATCCTTCGCCACGGACCGCAGCAGCACATCAAACGGAAGCCGCACGCCCTTGCCGCCTTCCGGTTCGGACAGATGGATGGTCCGGTCAGCGACGGTGAGAAAGACACCGGGCGGGATGACATGCAGACATCCGGGTTTCAGTGTCTGACCCTCGGCGGCCTGCACCACCTTCAGCTGCGTGTGCGCCGCAAGCAGATCGACCATCATGCTGTCATGAGTCGGGTCGAGATGAAGAATCAGGACAAACGCTGCAGGCACGTCGCAGGGCATTTCACGGAGCAAGGCGCGACATGCCTCCAGCCCGCCGGCAGAGGCCCCGATGGCAACGACCGGCAGATATGTCCTTGAGTTGCCCTTCACCACTGGCTGTTCCTTCGAGGGAAATCGCAAGTCCCAAAACCCGAACCGGAACAAGATGATGGACAGCGGTTCGGCCATGCTGCGGGATATTGCATAGGATTGAATAGCATATCCGCAGACAACTGCACATGGATCTTTGTCCGTGCAAACAATCGAGGCGTGAGCGAGCCTTTTGCAAGAAGTGAGTAGATTCCGGTTCTACCGGCCCCGAGATCACAACCGTATTGTGAGATTGCGATGTGAGGAAAGGACCTTCGCATCGTGACGTAAAGAGTAGACCGTTATCCATTTTGTCCCTCGTGAAAGGCTGGGTGGCCAATTCGATGCCTGATGCGATGTCGAACGACTGCCGTCCCCAACGCTTGTTCTGACGCAAGTCAGCGTCAGGTCACCCAGCCAATTCGCGCGTGAGACGGGTGCCAATATGCAACGCGAGAATTGCGCATCAGTTCCTTAATCATCGAAACGCTCAACGCTTCGCATGGCAAAGCGACGGCATTGCTGCGTCCAAACGGAAGAGAGACCCATGAACCAGATCATCTACATCGTCGGCGCCGTTGTCATCGTCTTGGCATTGCTCAGCTTTGTCGGCCTCAGCTGAAAACGTTTCCCAGCCAAAGGAGAATTCCAATGATTTCCGATGACATGCCTCCTCGCCAGACCCCCCCGGCACGGACGGTTGAACCGCACTTGGTTGAAGGGTCTTATCTCGATTGGCCTGCGGTTCTTGCCGGTGCCGTCTTCGCGCTTGCGATCTCGTTGCTGCTGATCAGTTTCGGTGCCGGCCTCGGGCTGTCGCTGACGTCACCCTACCGGGGTGAAGGCGTGTCTGTCGCCTGGTTGGCCATTGCCTCCGGCATCTGGTTCGTTTGGGTCATGGTCACGGGTTTCGGTGCAGGTGGCTACCTGGCTGGCCGCATGCGCCGTCGGGTCGGCGATGCAACCGAAGATGAGGTCGGGGTGCGCGACGGCGCTCATGGGCTGATGGTCTGGGCCATCGGCGCACTGGTCGGTATCGTGCTTGGCACGGCCGGCGTAGGCGGCATGTTGAGCGCGGGCGCATCTGCCGTCGGCTCGGCCGCGGGTACCGTAACGGACGTCGCCTCCGAGGCCGTATCTTCTGACTACTTTGCAAATCTCATGCTGCGGAGCGGCGAAGAATCGCCTCAAGCCGATACGACAACCGATGCGACACCCCCTGCCGATGACACCGCAGACGGCGCGGTGGTGGGGGACGTGACCGGCGACACCGGCACGACCGGCACCGCTGCGACACCGTCCCTCACGGAACCGAGCACGGATTTCAGCAACATCGACCCCGCGGTGCAGCAGCAGGTTGCCACCATTATTGCCCGCAGTGCGACCAGCGGCGAAATGGAAGACCGCGACCGCACCTATCTGGCGCAGCTCGTGGCGGCAAAAACCGACCTCGAACCGGAGGCGGCGCGCGCCCGTGTCGACGAGATCAACAGCGAGATCGCCGATGCCCGCGCGGCCGCCCTTGAGGCTGTGGAAGACGCCCGGGTCGCCGGTGTCGTGTTCGGCTTCATTGCTGCGGCCACCCTGCTCATCGGTGCGATCGCGGCATTCTTCTCCGCGACCGCCGGTGGACATCATCGGGATGAAGGCCTCGGACTCGACGTGCTGATCGCACGGAATTGATGCGATGCCATCTTCACTTGCTCGAAAGGATAAAACCATGCCTGCAATTATCGCCTGGCTTCTCGGAGCGCCCCTTCTTGTCGTCATCATCATTGCTTTGCTGCTTTGAAAACGAAGTCCCCTTCAAGACATGCAGCCATGACTAAATCGATAAAGGAAAGCCAAATGCCAAACGAAAACCAAGCTGAAGTCTTCATTCGAGTTCTGGTGGAAGATTTCGAAAATAACCGTGTGATCAGAAAGTCCGATCTATCACGCCGGTTCAAGGCCCAGACCAAGAGGTTCAAGCAGCTTTTTAAATCGGACCGCAAGCCAACAATTGATGCGATGGAACCACTGGACTGCCTGCAAATGATGTCGAAATCCCAAGAGTCCCATATCCGATAACCTCTGGAAAACCCCACCAAACCCAATGCTGCCCTTATCTTCCTGTTTTCACCATCTGCCTTGTCGCCGCTATCGCGGCGAGAATGCGGATCCACCCTTCACAGGAGCTGCCCAATGACAATCGAAAACCTTAAAGACCTCTTTCTTCATACCCTGAAGGACGTGCTCTACGCCGAACGCCAGATCCTCAAGGCGCTGCCGAAAATGGAGCGCAAGGCGACCGATCCCAAGCTCAAGGCGGCCCTGTCGTCGCACAAGGACGAGACCGAGGATCATGTCGCGCGACTGGAAGAGGTATTCGAGCTTCTCGACAAGCCAGCCCGTGGCGCGAAATGCGATGCGATGGTGGGCCTCGTCGAGGAAGCCGAAAGCCTGATGGCCGAAATCGACGACAAGGAAACCATGGACGCGGCCCTCATCTCGCTTGCGCAAGCCGTCGAGCACTATGAGATCGCCCGCTACGGCACGCTTGTGGCCTGGGCCAAGCAGCTTGGCCATACCAAGGCCGCCAAACTTCTGAAAGAGACCCTCGACCAGGAATACAGTGCCGACAAGGCGCTGTCGAAGCTGGCCGAGACGCGTCTGAATACCGAAGCCGCCGCCTGAAAGGCGACGAGTCCAGCCACGCCCCCACATGATGGTTCCACCATGTGGGGGCACCCGGCCCGGTTCGACCCCGATGGCGTGCCGGCTGCGCACAGTCCGTCGCTCGGGCCGGTCCAAACCAAAACCGTCTCAGACCTTCCACGGCCCCGCTGCGTCACAGCGGAGGACCGGCTGGTCTGCGCTCAACCGAAGGCGAGGTTTCCATGATCGATGACCATCCATTCCACGAACTTCTGCCGCTGCAGGCCGCCCCCCTTCGGTGGCGTGCCTTGAAGCTGACATCCAATGAACATCGGGCGCAGGATCTGGTTCAGGCGACCCTGCTGAAGGCCTGGGCCAATCGCGACAGGTACCGCCCTGACACGAATCTGCGCGCCTGGCTTTTCACAATCATGCGCAACACATTCTTCTCGGACCTGCGCAAGCTGCGCCGCGAGGTGGAGGACATTGACGGGTCTTGCGCGCGGGCGCTCGCCGAAGCTCCGCGCCAAGAGGATGCGCTCGCCCTGAAGGAGTTGATCGCCGCCATCGAGAAGCTTCCAAACACCCAGCGTCGACCTCTGGTCCTGATGGGAGCCTATGGGTTTTCTCAGTTGGAAGCGGCCGTGGCCTGCGGCTGTACCACTGGAACGATCAAAAGCCGCGTCAGCCGTAGCAGGGCCACGTTGAGCTCGATTTTTGCGCATGACGAGATTGATTCTGGCAACAGAACACTGCGTACCAACAGCGTGGAACGTGCATCGCTAAAGCGCTCGCCGGAAAAGCGTCCTCGAAGCGACAAACGCCCGGAAGATGACGTCCCGCCGCATGATGTAGCTGTCGGCGATCATCGGGTTTCTGGGTAGGGTCGCGTTTCCGAAAAACCGGGTTGCGAAAGTCCAAGGTCGCGCTGGCCCCGACGTTGGCGGTCGCGACGTGAACGGCGACGCAGTTCGGTCGCGATGGACCGGATGCAGATGATTGAGCCACGCGTCGATGATCCGCACAAGATGATAGGGAACGAAATCGGATCGAACGCGCTTTTCAACAAAGTGAAATTTTTTCGGGAGTTTATCGTGCATGCTCTTCTGCTTCTCGGCGGCGCGTGAGGACATCCTCGGTGTCGCCAAGGGCATCACCTCTGAAAGCACCAGGCAGATGCCGGAAACGTGGGCCACCGGACGGAATTGGATCTGCGTCTGGTGACCTTGCCCCGGATCCGCTGTCACTGATGGACGGGAAAAGCAAGAACTCAGCCCCGTGGCGTCTGGAACGCAGATCCGCCCGTCATCTTCCGGCAGTATTCCGCGTTCGCCGGGCGCACGCCAGCAGCACTTCCCAAGGATGGGTAATCGCTGGGCTTCAAACCAAGGAGACAACGCAATGTTTGGATTTATCGTAGCCTTCCTAGTCTTTGGACTGATGGTTCTGGTGGTGGCGGCCGGCTTCCGCGCCTCCGAAAGGGCTGTCAACACCTTCGACCAGACCCGGCGTGAGCGAAAAACAGTGCGCGTCCAAGCCAACGAAATCCGCAGGAGCTGACGCCATTGAGAGATCGGCGCAGGTGACCTTGGCCCTTGTTGAAGAACTTGCATGATTTCAAGGCGGCATAGGCCAAGGTTGCTCTCTACTCTGAATCGTAGCAACAACCATTTCAAAGCGCGCAATCCGGCATCTTGCGGATTGGCGAGAGCCGTCGACCGTAACGGATTACGCTGGCAACACGTCCGGATTCCCGCGCTTCCGGTTCCTGAAGATCGCTGGTGAAGTTGGATCGAGGATCCTGATCGAGACCCGATTTGCGCGGCGCCTCGCTAGAACGCAAGGCGATGCCACAGCTCCACGTCGTGGTATCGGGTCGGATGCTCCGCTGGCGTGGGCTTGCAGAAAGTTTGGTGCGTGCATGACGGATCATAGGCTTCATCCTGTATCGGTCCCCGTTCAGAAGCGGGCGACTGACCAGAACGCCGCACGTTGGGGCCGAAACGCGCTGCTGACCGTTTTGCTCAGCATTATCGCAGGCGTATTGGTGATCGCCGCACTCGACGCTGCAAGCTTCATCGCGGTTCCAGCCGTCCTTGCCCTGCTTTGCGCCATTGCCCTCACTCCGGCCGTTCGATGGCTGGAACGGAGCGGGGCCCCGCCATCCTCGTGTGCGGCCTTTGTGGTGGGTGGGCTGCTGGGGGCGGTCGCAATTTCCACGTATCTGCTCATGCCCTCAGCGGAAGCGATGAACGAGCGTGCCCCGCAAGTCCTGCGCGAGTTCGAGTCCCACCTTCGTCGAATGGTGTCAGAACTATCGCCATCGCCGCACGTTGGGGCCGGTGAGCTTCCCGGGACCGGTCAGGTGGAGACCCTGACAAACACCACGGGTGACCCACCGGCGACCGAGACGGAAAACGAAGCCGTCGGCAGGCTGGTGGAAGGAGGACAGAACCTGATGGCCGGATGGGCGATCGGCGCTCCGGGCGTTGTCGCAGGCGCTGTTTTCTGGGCCATGCTGACGTTTTACATGTTGCGCGATCGAGCCATGCTGGCGAGGGCTGGTATGGCGATGTTCGCTGACGGCTCGACACGGCGCGCCATCGCAAGAGCCATGCGCGACGTTCAGAGCAATGTTGCCCGTTATCTGCTGGCAATTTCGCTCGTCAACTTGGGTCTCGGCGTCTGTATTGCGGTTGCATTTCAGATCCTTGGCGTCGCGAATGCCCCGCTGTGGGGCGTTGCGGCGGGTCTTTTGAACTTCATGCCCTTCATCGGTATCGCCATGTTCGCTTTGGTCACACTGGGTCTTGGGATTGCGTCTGACGAAGCTCCGATCATCGCGTTCGCTCCTTTAGTTGCCGTGGTCGTGCTGAACGTCATCGAAGGCCACATCGTAACGCCCATGGTGGTCGGAGCGCGCATTCGGATTGCGTCGATTGCCGTCTTTGCCGCGATCTTCTTCGGTGCCTGGCTTTGGGGCGCGGCCGGTGCGTTGGTCGCCACGCCCACACTCATTGTGGTTGCAGCCTTTGCCCAACGGCTGAACAGCGGGCTTCGTAGGGCGCCTGGGTAGGTGAAATCAGTCGCACGCCGAGGCTGGTGCGAGCATGCGCTTGATCCAGAACTTTCCCAGAGGTCGTGTCAGAAGGAGTCTGGTTGAGGCGGGTAGGGCGTTTTGGTAGCCTCTGGCCATGACGTGCTCTGTCAGAAAAACTCGGCTTTTCAGCGGGGCAGGGGGTTTTCCCAAGTAACAGCTTACCATGCTCCAACGTCCGCCAAGGGTGATTGGCGCACTAAGCTGGCTCTTTCTGCGCCTTCAGCTCCGAGAGGACGTCTGACGCGATATCGAACGACTTGATCCTCGCGGAATGGTCGTGGATCATGCCGGTCAGCATGAGTTCGTCGGGCTGATAGGTCGTCAGAAGGGTCCGAAGCTGCTCCATGACCGTGGATGGCGACCCGACGGCCGAGCAGGACAGCGCGGCCTCCACTTGCGCGTACATGTCCCTGCCGATTTCCGCCTCGACATCGCGGGTCGGGTAGGGCAGTTTTCCCGGCGTCCCGCTGCGCAGACGCGCGAAGGCGAGGACTTGGGAACTCCTTAGATACGTGGCCTCTTCATCCGTATCCGCGGCGCAGATACCCGCGGCCATCATGAAGTAGGGCCTCGCCAAGTACCTGGATGGCCGGAACGTACCGCGGTAGGTGGCGATAGCGTCCTTCAGCATGGCTGGAGCGAAATGCGATGCAAAGGCGTAGGGAAGGCCGAGATGGGCGGCCAGCTGGGCACCATAGAGGCTCGAGCCGAGGATCCAGATCGGGACGTGCGTGCCTGTTCCGGGAATGGCCCGCACCCGCGTGTCATCGGACGCATTATCGAAGTAGTGGAGGAGATCGACCACGTCATGTGGAAACGTGTCCTCCTGTGCCATGTGCCGGCGCAAGGCGCGGGCCGTTGCCATGTCCGTGCCCGGCGCGCGACCGAGGCCAAGGTCGATCCGGCCCGGATACAGGGTTTCCAGCGTTCCGAACTGCTCGGCAATCACCAGCGGCGAGTGATTGGGCAGCATGATGCCGCCTGCGCCGACACGGATAGTCCTGGTGGCCCCGGCGACATGCCCGATCACGACGGAGGTCGCTGCGCTGGCGATCCCCGGCATGTTGTGGTGCTCGGCGAGCCAGTAGCGATGATAGCCGAGCCGCTCGGCGGCACGGGCGAGCTTTACCGTATTCGCCAGCGCGTCGGCAGCGGTCTGACCCTCGGGAATTGGCGACAGGTCGAGTAGCGAGAAATGATGCATGGAGCCTCCTTGCCGCCCAAGTATACACGACCAGCAGTCCGTCCAAGCACAAAACCGGGGCTACGGTCGGTCCTGTTTCATGCCTTGGTGAGCCGTGCGCACATTTCCTCGCATCAAGGTCTTGCTTGACCCTTGAGCACCCATCACTTAGGCAGTGTGGCGCTGAGCGGGCGTTGTGTAATGGTAAGACCCCTGCCTTCCAAGCAGGAGATGCGGGTTCGATTCCCGCCGCCCGCTCCATGAATTCGCTTCCGACAATTAGCCTGCAAAATTCGAGTTGTTCTGTAGGTAAGTGTCTGTATGAAAAAAACTAATCTGCATTATAGCAACTGCCTTCCAAGCAAGAGATACGGGTTCGATTCCCGTCGCCCGCTCCAATCCTTCCCCCTTTTGCCGTGACAACCCGTCCGTCTTGTGCCCCGGGGCCCCGGGCGCTAACGCTACGGTTGCAGGAGACGATACGCGGAACACCATGGCAGCAACCGAGCAATCGACGGACTCCCTGAAACCGGCGCCGGGAAGCGCTGCGTCCGAGGAGCGCGCGAAATCGCGCCGCATCGGGAGCCTGCGCGCGCTCGGACCGTTCCTTGCGCCCTACAAGCTGATGTTGGCGGCGGCCTTCGGCGCGCTGGTGCTGACGGCGGTCGTGTCGCTCACCATTCCGCTGGCGGTCCGGCGTGTCGTCGACGGGTTCGAGACCTCGAGCGTCGAGCTTCTGGACCAGTATTTCCTCGCGCTTCTGGTCGTGGCGATCATCTTCGCCGCCGGCGCCGCGCTGCGGTTCTACCTCGTCACGCGGCTGGGCGAGCGGGTGGTGGCCGATATCCGCAAGGCCGTCTTCGATCGCATGATCGGGATGAGCCCCTCGTTTTTCGAGCGCATCATGACCGGCGAGGTGCTGAGCCGGATCACCACCGACACGACGCTTCTGCTGAGCGTCATTTCCTCCAGCGTGTCGATCGCGCTCAGGAACCTGCTGATCCTGCTGGGCGGCCTCGCCCTGATGATGATCACCTCGCCCAAGCTGTCTGGCGCGGTGCTGCTGATCGTGCCCGTCGTGATCATCCCGATCGTGGTGCTCGGCCGCCGGTTGCGCAAGCTCAGCCGCGAAAGCCAGGACTGGATCGCGGAAAGCTCGGGCAACGCGTCCGAGGCGCTGTCCTCTGTGCAGACGGTGCAGGCCTTCACCCATGAGCGCCCCTCGGCGGCCCAGTTCGACGCGGTCACCGAGAAAAGCTTCGAAAGCGCCAAGAAACGGATCGCCACGCGGGCGGTGATGACGATCATCGTCATTTCGCTCGTCTTCGCTGGCATCGTTGTCGTGCTGTGGATCGGCGCGCGCGACGTCCGGGCCGAGGCGATGACGGTGGGCGAGCTGATCCAGTTCCTGATCTACGCGATCATGGTGGGCGGCTCCGTCGGTGCGCTTTCCGAGATCTGGGGCGAGCTTCAGCGCGCCTCGGGCGCGACGGAGCGTCTGGTGGAACTCATGCACACCGAGGACACGGTCGAGGACCCGGCAAAGGGCCGGCCGCTGCCGCAGGGCGGGCGCGGCGCGATCAGCTTCGAGAACGTGGTCTTCCACTATCCGACGCGGCCTGAAAGCCATGCGCTCGACGGCATCAGCTTCACGATACGTCCGGGCGAGACCGTGGCGCTGGTCGGGCCATCGGGGGCGGGCAAGACCACCGTCTTTCAGCTTCTCCTGCGGTTTTACGACCCCGGCTCGGGCCGGATCACGCTTGACGGCGTGCCGCTGACCGAGATGCGCCGCGAGACGTTCCGCGCGGCCATGGCGCTGGTGCCGCAGGACCCGGTGATCTTCGGCGCCTCGGCGCGCGAGAACATCCGCTTCGGCCGCCCCGACGCCACCGATGCCGAGGTCGAGGCCGCCGCCCGCGCCGCGGCCGCGCACGAGTTCCTCGTGGACCTCCCGCGTGGCTACGACACCTTCGTGGGCGAGCGGGGCCTGATGCTGTCCGGCGGGCAGAAACAGCGCATCGCCATCGCGCGCGCCATCCTGCGCGACGCGCCGATCCTGCTGCTCGACGAGGCCACGAGCGCGCTGGACGCGGAATCCGAGCGCCTCGTGCAGGACGCCGTGGCGCGGCTTTCCGAGGAGCGCACGACGCTGATCGTCGCTCACAGGCTCGCCACCGTGAAACAGGCCGACCGCATCCTCGTCTTCGAGGGCGGGCGCATCGTCGCCGACGGCAGCCATGACAGCCTCGTGGCCGAGGGCGGTCTCTATGCCCGTCTCGCCCGGCTTCAGTTCACCGAAGGCCTCGCCGCCGAATAGACCGCGAGGCTTGCGCGGCGCGCCGCTTCTGCCCATGCTGTGACGACCGCGCGACCCGGAAAACCGGGCGCCGGTCACCACCAAGGGAGGACGGCATGGTGAGATTTGCCAATGCCGGCGACATTGCCGAGATCGAGGCGGACATGCCTTGGCCCGCGAGCCTGCCGGCGACGACGCTTTACGAGCTGCTGAGCCATACGGCCGGCAAGCACGGGGCCCGCAACGCGCTGACGTTCCAGATGTTTTCCGGGCCGAAGGACAAGGCCGAAACGCTCAGCTGGACCGAGCTGCACGCCCGTGTCACGCAGGCGGCCAACATGTTCCGCGCACTCGGCGTGCAGGAGACCGACACCGTCGCCTTCGTCCTGCCGAACTGCACCGAGACGGCCGTGACGATCCTGGGCGGGGCGACGGCCGGGATCGTGAACCCGATCAACCCGCTGCTGGAGCCCGAGCAGATCGCCGCCATCCTGCGCGAGACCAAGGCCAAGGTCGTGGTCACGCTCAAGGAATTCCCCAAGACCGACGTGGCCCAGAAAATGGCCGAGGCGGTGCGCAACGCGCCGAACGTGCAGGTCGTGCTGGAGGTGGACCTCTTGCGCTACCTGACCGGTATCAAGAAGCTCATCGTCCCCTTCATCCGACCGAAGAACCCCACCGGACACCGTGCGCGCGTCGTGGACTGGGACGCGGAGATGGCCAGGCACCCAAGCGACCGCCTGACCTTCGCGGATTCCACGGCCGACCGCGTCGCCGCCTATTTCCACACCGGCGGCACCACCGGCATGCCCAAGGTCGCGCAGCACAGCTATTCGGGGATGATCTACAACGGCTGGGTCGGGCACACGCTTCTCTTCACCGAAGAGGACAACGTGATCTGTCCCCTTCCGCTCTTCCACGTCTTCGCCTGTCACGTCATCCTGATGGCGATGCTGGCCTCGGGCGGGCACATCATCCTGCCCACACCGCAGGGCTACCGGGGCGAGGGGGTCTTCGACAATTTCTGGAAGCTGGTAGAGCGCTGGAAAGTCACCTTCATCATCACGGTGCCGACCGCCATCGCGGCGATGATGCAGCGGCCGGTGAACGCCGATGTCTCGACCGTGAAGACCGCCTTCTCGGGATCGGCGCCCCTGCCGGTGGAGCTGTTCCACCGTTTCGAGAAGGCCGCCGGCATCACACTGGTGGAGGGCTACGGCCTGACCGAGGCGACCTGCCTCGTGTCCTGCAACCCGGTCGACGGCGAAAAGAAGATCGGCTCGGTCGGCATCGCCTTTCCCCATTGTGACGTCCGCATCCTCAAGCAGACGCCGGAGGGCCCCATTGACTGCGAGGTGGACGAGGTCGGCGAGATCTGCGTCGACAACCCCGGTGTCCTGGAGGGGGCGACCTATACCGAGGGCGCCAAGAACCAGGAGCTCTACCATTTCGGCCAGTATCTCAGGACCGGCGACCTGGGCCGCATCGACGCGGATGGCTACATCTGGATCACCGGCCGCGCGAAGGACCTGATCATCCGGGGCGGCCACAATATCGACCCCGCCGAGATCGAGGAGGCTCTGGCGGGCCACGCTGCCGTGGCATTCGCCGGCGCGATCGGTCAGCCTGACGCCTTCGCGGGCGAATTGCCATGCGTTTACGTGGAGTTGGTGGACGGTGCTCATGCAGAGGTCGAAGAGCTTATGGATTGGTGCAAGGAGCATGTTCACGAACGCGCCGCGATCCCGAAGCACCTGGAAATCCTGCCCGAATTGCCCAAGACGGCGGTGGGCAAGATCTTCAAGCCCGAGCTGAGGAAGCGCGCCATCACGCGGGTCTACGATGCCGTTCTGGAGGCGGCGGATCTGCCTGTCCGCGTGGTCGAGGTGCGCGAGGACAAGAAGCTCGGCCTCGTCGCGGGCCTGGAACGCATGGGTGACGTGGAGGAGGAGGCGGTCCGCAAGGTGTTGGGCGAATACACGCGCCCCTGGGAGTGGCGGCATCCGTAGCGCGATGCGATTATTCGTACGAATAATCGCACTTGTCCGATTTCCGGATGAAAATCGGGCGTGGCGATGAGCCGTTCCGTCCTGCCCAACACGCTGGCCCGAAGGCTCTTTCTTGATCGTCACACACTGCTCGAGTCTCCGGCGGGCCCCGCGAAGGGCGCGGCACTGGAAGCGCTGATCGACCGGCTGGGCTTCGTGCAGGTCGATAGCGTGAACACGCTCGCACGCGCCCATGACCTGATCCTCTGGTCGCGGCGCCCGTCCTACCGGCCCGCCTCGCTGCGCTGGCTGAACGACCGGGCGCGGGCCACCTTCGAGCACTGGACCCACGATGCCGCGATCGTGCCGATGACGTTCTACCCCCATTGGCGGCTGCGGTTCGCCCGGGACCGCGCGCGGCTTCATGGTCGATGGAAGAACTGGCACGGCGACAGGTTCCACGGTGAGCTTGATCGCGTTCTCGTCCATGTCTCGGACAACGGCCCTGTCTCCAGCGCGGATTTCCAGGGCGAGCGGGCGGAGAAATCCACCGGCTGGTGGGATTGGCACCCCTCCAAGACCGCGCTCGAATACCTGTGGCGGTCGGGCGATCTGGCAGTGACGCGGCGCGAGGGGTTTCGCAAGTTCTACGACCTGGCCGAGCGGGTCGTGCCTCTGGAGGTTCTGAACGCCCCGCATCCCGATCTGTCCGAAACGGTCGACTGGGCCTGTGCGGCGGCGCTCGACCGGCTGGGCTTCGCGACCAGCGGCGAGCTCGCGGCCTTCTGGGACCTTGTGACCCCGGCCGAGGCGCGGGCCTGGGTCGAGGACGCGCGCCGCGCGGGGCGGGGGGTCGAGGTGGATGTGGGCTGCGCCGACGGGAGCGTCCGGCGTTCGGTCGCATGGCCGGGTGCGGTCGAGGCAGCTTCATCCCTGCCGGAGCCCGGGCCGCGTCTGCGCGTGCTCAGTCCGTTCGATCCGGCGCTGCGCGACCGCAAGCGCGCGGAGCGGCTTTTAGGCTTTCACTACCGGATCGAGATCTTCGTGCCCGAGGCGCAGCGTCGCCATGGCTACTACGTCTTTCCGGTGCTCGAGGGCACGCGTCTTGCGGGGCGGATCGACATGGCGGCGGGGCGGGGCAGGACGTGCCTGAAGGTGCGCGCCTTCTGGCCCGAGCCGGGCGTCCGGATGGGCAGCGGACGGCGCCAGCGCCTGGTCGACGAGATCGAACGGGTCGCCGTGCTGGCCGAATGCGGCGATGTGGCGTTCGAACCGGGCTGGCTCCGCGAGAACCACTGACTTGCGCACAGCTTATCCACATGTGGATAAGCGGGTTTTTGCGTTCGGTGTCAGAGCTTTGTGTTCCAGGCTGGGTGTGAGCTGACAACTGCAGCAACGGCCACGTTTTCCGCCGTGCGGCGGCTTATGTGAATACTCTTGCAGGTCGCATGTAACCCTCTGACATAGCGACATTTTCGGAAAGCCGCCCAGGACCGGCTATCCGCTCTGTCTGACCGTCTCCGCGCCACTGGCGCACGTTGGTGAGCGCGTCTAGGCTGCCTCCCGCGACAGGGAGGGCCGGGCATGGGCGACGCACCGTTTCTGATGGGGATCGATATCGGAACGACCGCGGTCAAGGTGGTCGTCTACGACACTGACGGGCGGGAACGGCACCGTTACGCGCGAGCCTATCCCACCACCCGCAACGGCGCGTTTTCCGAACAGGACCCCGCCGACTGGATGCGCTGCCTGTCCGAGGCTTTCGACGAGATCGCCAGGGCCGGGCACGCCCCAGCAATCGCGGCGATCGGCGTGACCAGCCAGGTCAACACCCATGTCTTCTGCGCCGCCGACGGCACGCCGGTCCATCCGGCGATCACCTGGGCCGACACGCGCGCCCGCGTCGCGGCGTCGTCCCTCGATGCCGGCATCACCGAGGCCGAGCGCGCGACATGGTGGGGCGCGGCCATGGGCATTGATGCCAGCCACATGGCCGCGCGCATGGAATGGATGGCGGAGGCGAAACCGGACCTCTGGGCGGCCACGGCCCAGGTGCTTCTGCCCAAGGACTGGGTGATCGGACAGCTTACGGGCGCATACGTTTCCGACCCCGTCAGCCAGATCGGAGCGGTGGGGCGGGATGGCGCCTTCATCGCCGATCTATTCGCCCGGATCGGCGGTGCGCGGAACCGCCTGCCGGAGTTGCGCGACCCCGTCACCGTCGCGGGCCATGCCAGGGTGCCCGGTGCCGACCGTCCGGTCCCCGTTGCCACGGGGCTTATGGATGCATGGGCGTCGATGTTCGGCGTGGGCGTCCGGGCCGAGGGCGACGCGATGTATATCTCCGGCACCAGCGAGATCCCCGGTGTCATCTCGGCAATTGTGAACCCCGCTGAGGGCGCGCTGGTCTTTCCGCCCCATATGGGCCTGACGCTGCACGCCGCGCCGACGCAATCGGGCGGTGCGTCGCTGACGTGGCTCTGCGGCCTGTTCGACACGCGGCCCGAGGTCCTGATGGCGGAGGTGGCGGCGCTGCCGGCCAGGGGCGCGAACGCGTTGTTCCTGCCCCATCTTTCGGGGGAACGCGCGCCGCTCTGGGATGCCTCGGCGCGGGGCACCTTCCTCGGTCTCGACAACTCCATGGGAAGAGCCGAGATCGCGCGCGCGGTGCTGGAGGGCGTGGCCATGTCCGTGCGGCTGGCCTTCGCCGCGCTCGATACCTCCGCCGGCATGCGGGCGGAGGTGCTCAATTGCGGCGGGGGCGGATTTACCTCGGACAGGTGGAACCAGATCCGTGCCGACGTGCTGGGCCGCGAGTTGCGCCGTCTGGCGGTGCGCGACCCCGGTGCGCTGGGCGCGGCGGCCTTGGCGGCGGTGGCGGCGGGTCTGCAGCCCGACCTCGATACCGCGCTGGCCTCGGCCGTCCGCTTCGACAAGACCTACACGCCCGACCCCGAGGGGCAGGACCGCGCCGAGGCGCTTTATGCGCTCTACCGTCCCGCATACGAGGCGGCGCGCGCCACCAATCATGCGCTCGCGGCGATGGGTTAGGCGCTTGCCCCTTCGCAAGGCTCGGGGCAATGTCGCTCAATCGGTCCAGCAACGGGGAAGAGACATGGGGTTCAAACACATACTGATCGGCATGGGCGCGGCGCTGCTCGCCACCACGGCGGCGGCGCAGGACCGCGTGGCGGTCATCACGCCGTATCTCGCGCAGCCGGGAACCCAGTTCTACATCGACGGGTTCGAGGCCGCGGCGGAAGGCAATGGCTGGGATGTCAATGTCATCGATACGGCGGGTGACATCGCCGCCGTGATCAGCCGGATCGAGGACGCGGTGACGCAAGGCGTGGACGCCATCGTCCTCAACGTCGATCCCGCGCAGGTGGAGGCGGGCCTCGCGATGGCCGAGGCCGCGGGCATTCCCGTCGTCGGCATGGATGCGGGCATGTCGCCCTATCTTGCCACCAATGTCACGTCGAACGGCTACGCCATGGCCGCCGAGACCGCAGCTTATGTCGTCAACCGCCTGAATGGGCAGGGAAATGTGGTGATGTTCGTCTTCGACCCCTTCCCGCCGGTGCAGATCCGGGGCGTGATCGCCGACGCGATCTTCGCCAACACGCCGGATATCGAGGTGCTCGCGCGCGTGACCCCTGACGTGCAGGACGGCGGCATTGCCGATTCACGCGCGCAGATGGAGGCGCTTCTGGCCGCAAACCCTGAACCGGGCTCCATCGCCGCGGTCTGGGCCGCCTGGGATCAGCCCGCGCTGGGTGCGCTTCAGGCCATCGAGGATGCGGGCCGTGGCGATGAGGGCATCGTGATCGTCGGCATGGACGCCAACCCGCAGGCGCGTGACGCCATCGCGGCGGGCGGCAGTTTCGAAGCCTCCATGGCGCAGGATTTCGAGGGGATCGGCGCGGCGGCGGCCGAGGCCGTGGCGCGCCTCGTCTCGGGCGAGACGATCACCGCACCCGTCACCTACGTGCCCACGGTGCTCATCACTGCGGCCAACGTCGCCGAGTAGGCGCGGCGTCGTCGCGTTCCATGGGGCGGCCCGGGCGGGCTGCCCCTTTCTTCTGAGGTTCCAAGAGGTTCCATGCGGACGCTCACGATTTCCGGTCTCGACAAGAGCTACGGTCCCGCGCGCGTGCTCCGCGACGTGGACTTGACGTTGCGCGCGGGCGAAGTGCATGCGCTGATGGGCGAGAACGGAGCTGGAAAATCCACGCTGATCAAGGTTCTGGCGGGTATCGTTGATGCGGACCGGATGACGCTGTCGGTGGACGGCAACGCGCGGCGTCTGTCCGGACCCGCCGATGCCGCCGCGCTGGGCCTGCGCTTCGTGCATCAGGAGCTCAATATCGTGCCGTCGCTGTCGGTGGCGGAAAACATCCTTCTGTCGCGCCACACGCCGCGCCGCTTCGGGATCGCCGTGGACTGGGGGGCGATGCGGGCGCGCGCCGCCGACGCGCTCGCGCGGTTCGGGGCGACCCATATCGATCCGGGCGCGCGGGCCGGGGGCCTGTCGACCGGTGACCGGATGCTGACGGTTCTGGCCGGGCTTCTGGCCGCCGACGACACCGCGCCGTCGGTTTTCGTGATGGACGAGCCCACCGCCGCGCTGACCCATGCCGAGGCCGACCGGCTGTTCGCCGTGATCGCTGAGCTCAAGGCCCGCGGGGCGGCGATCCTCTATGTCTCGCACCGGATGGCCGAGGTGGTGGAGATCGCCGACCGCGTGACGGTCCTGCGCGACGGCGCGGTGGCGCTGAGCTGTCCGATGGGCGAGACCTCGAAAAAGGGGATCATCGAGGCGATGACGGGCCAGCCGGTGGCCGACGCCTATCCCGCGCGGACGGAAGGAACCGCGCCGGGGCGGGACATCGTGCTGGACGTCGCGGAGCTCTCGGTCGGGCCGGTATGCGACGTGGCTTTCCGGCTCCGGCGGGGCGAGATCCTCGGCATCGCGGGGCTGGAGGGCGCGGGGCAGTCGGAGATCCTGCGCGCGCTTCTGGGCGACCTGCGGCCGGGAAGCGGGCGTGTGCGGCTCGGCGGCGAGCCCGGACCGCGCTCCGCCGCCGAAGGCTGGGGCAGGGGGATCGCCTATGTCCCGCGCGAGCGGCGGGCCGAGGGGCTGATGCTGGGCCGGGGGATCGTGCCCAACGTGGTGCTGCCGCATCTGCGCCGGCTCAGCCGAATGGGGCTCTGGTCGCGGGGCGGTGCCGAGCGGGCCGAGGCCGCGGCGCGGGGGCAGGAGGTGCGTCTGAAATACGACCGGCTGGGCCAGAGCGTCGCGACGCTGTCGGGCGGCAACCAGCAGAAGGTGGTGTTCGCCCGCGCGGTGGCGGGCACGCCGCGCCTTGCGCTTCTGGACGAACCGACGCGCGGCGTGGATGTGGGCGCGCGGGGCGACATCTACCGGTCGATCCGGCGGCTGAGCGCGACGGGGACGGGCGTGGTGATGGCCTCGTCCGATCTGCCGGAACTGACCGGCATGTGTGACCGGGTCCTGATCCTCAGCGGCGGGCGGCAGGCCGGCATCGTCGATACCGCCGGCCTGACTTCGGCACGGCTTCTGGCGATGATCTACGGCGACCGCCCGGCGGAGGCCGCGGCATGACAATCGCCGTGCATCTGCGGCGCTACGGCACGCTGACGGGTTTCGCGCTCATGGTGGTCTTCTTCGCCGTGAACCTGCCCGACACCTTCCTGAGCGCGCGCAACCTTCTGAACGTGTCGCAGCAGATTTCCATGCTGGCGGTGGTGGCCTTCACCATGACGGTGGTCATGTCGATGGGGGATTTCGACCTGTCGGTGGGCGCCATGGCCTCGCTGGCCGGCGTGGTGGCCGCGACGCTTTTCGTTGCGGGCTGGCCGGTGGGCTGGGCCATCGCGGCGGCGCTGGGCGTGGGCGTGGCCGGGGGGCTTCTGAACGGGTTTCTCGTCAGTATCCTCGGCATCCTGCCCTTCGTCGCCACGCTTGGCACCATGACCGTCTTCGGCGGCCTCGCCTTCGTCGTCTCGGACGGGCGCACGATCTTCGGGCGGGACATACCGCCGAGCTTCTCGGGCTTCGCGCGGTCTGGGCTGGAGCTGGGCGAATGGCGCATCCCGGCGCTGACCCTCGTGGCGCTGGCGGTTCTGGCGGCCATATGGCTGGTGCTGGAGCAGACGCCCTACGGTCGCCGCCTCTATGCCATCGGAGGCAATATCGAGGCCGCGCGGCTGGCAGGCACACGGGTGAAACGCCTGCGGTGGCTCGCCTTCACTTTCACCGGCATGGGGGCGGCCATCGCGGGGCTCATGTACGCCTCCCGCGTGGCCTCGGCGAACCCGACGCAGGGCGACGGGCTGATGCTGGACGCCATCGCCTGCGTGTTCCTCGGCATGACCATGAGCGAGGAGGGCGAGCCGCGCGTGCTCGGCACACTGCTGGGCGTTTTGCTGCTGGGCCTTCTCGACAACGGGCTGACGCAGATGAATGTCGACAGCTACATCCGCGAGGTGCTGGTGGGTACGATCATCATCCTCGCCGTGGCCTCCGGCAGCCTCGGCACCCTCAGGCGCCGGTGATCCGGTTCATCCGCGCCAGAAGGTCCACACCCTGGCTGCGGAAGAAATGCAGCATGTCGATGAAGACCCAGTTCTCGGCCAGCCTGTCGCCATCCCGCCGATAGATATCGACGACGCGGAACTCCGCCGGCCTGTCGCTGGCGGGCAGGCCCATGAAGCCCCCCGTTGGCCGCGCGGTGAAGTTCGGCCAGCCGAAGAAGCCGCCATACGACCCCTCGGCCAGCCGTGCGAGATGACCGGTGCGCGCGCGGTCTGCAAAGGCGGCGCGGAACGGCCCCGAATGCTGCGCGGCGTAGCGCGGGATCGTGTAGGTCGCGCCGATCCCCTCGGGACCCCACCACAGCATGTCCTCGGCCCATGTGCGGCGCAGTTCCTCCTCCAGCGGCAGGCCGAGGTCCCATGTGCCCAGATCGCCGATCATCGCGTTGATCAGGGCCAGCGTGGCGGTGCCTTCCCCGGGCGGCTGAGGGTCGCGCAGAAGGCCGTCATGGGTGCGCGGACCGGGCTGCACGAGATGCTGCGCGGTTCCGGGGCCAAACGGATTCTGCCCCGCCTGCGTCATCAGATGCGGGATGTCGACAAACTGCGCCGTCTCGACGATCCGCCCCTCGGCCACGCGGTGGAACTCCGCGTAGCGCAGCATGGCGAGCTTGCGCGTGGGCCGGATGCCAAGCCATGGCGCGTCGAACAGGCCCATCAGGTGGCCCATGGACACTACCCATGTGGCGGTGAAGCCGTCGATCTCGTTCAGGCCCGCGAAGAAAATGTCCTCGCGCCGCTGCAGGCTGGTGAGCGCGGTCAGAAGCGGGGTCCAGAACGCCTCCGCCACGGCCTCGGCGCCGGTCTTTTCGTCGAAGGGGCACATGCCGCGCCAGTGCCAGTCCGGGTGCGTGTGCCGGGCCAGCGCGGCGGCCGCATCGCCGGGATTGGCTGCGGCAAGCGCGGCATGGTGCGCGGCGACCAGCGCTTTTTCCGCCTGAAAATCAGTCATCTGGGATGGGCCTCCGGTCGGCGCGACAGGTGCGCGAAGAAAAGAGTTGCCAGCTTGCGGCTTTCCTGTCTAGGCTTTTTGCAAGCGTATGCAAAAATGCGCCTGCATGTCTGACAGGGGGTCGCCATGGCGGAAATCGTTCTGCGCAACGTGTGCAAGCGCTGGGGGTCGTTCGTCGGCGTCGACGATTTCGACCTGACGATTCCGGACCGCGAGTTCCTCGTGCTGCTCGGGCCCTCGGGCTGCGGCAAGACCACCACGATGCGCATGATCGCGGGGCTGGAGGATCCGACCGACGGCGAGATCCTGATCGACGGTCGCGACGTCACCCATCTCGACCCCAAGGACCGCGACGTGGCGATGGTGTTCCAGTCCTACGCGCTCTACCCGAACATGAATGTCTACGAGAACATCCGCTTTCCGCTGAAGGTGCGCGGCATCGACCCCGCAACCCATGACGAGAGGGTGCGCCGCGCCTCGGCGATGGTGGAGCTCGACGATTTCCTGCACCGCAAGCCCGCGGAGCTTTCGGGCGGTCAGCGCCAGCGCGTGGCGCTTGCGCGGGCCATCGTGCGCGAGCCCAACGTGTTCCTGATGGACGAACCCCTGTCGAACCTCGACGCCAAGCTGCGCGTCTCGACACGGGCGCAGATCAAGAACCTCAGCCACGAGCTTGCCGTCACCACGATCTACGTGACCCATGACCAGATCGAGGCGATGACGCTGGCCGACCGGGTCGTTGTCATGAAGGGCGGCGTCGTGCAGCAGGTCGGCAGCCCGACCGAGATCTACGACACGCCCGCAAACACATTCGTTGCGGGCTTCATCGGCAACCCGGCGATGAACCTGATCGACGGCACGGTCTCGGGCGGCGTCTTTTCCGCGCCGCATACCGGGATACCCGGCCTCGACGCGCCGGACGGGCCGGTGACGCTGGGCTTCCGGGCCGAGGACGCGCAGGTCGTGCCCTCGGGCGGTCAGATCACCGCGCCGATCTACACGCTGGAGCTTCTGGGCGATGCCACGATGGTGACGGTGCGCATCGGCCACGCGCTGGTCAGCGTGCGCGCGGACAAGAATTACCGGGCCGAGATCGACGACATGGTGTCGATCGCGGTCTCGCACGGGATTTGCCACCTCTTCGACGGAAAGAGCGGTGAGCGAATAGGGGCCTGAGCGCCCCATCCATGCCCCGGACGGATCACTTGGGGGACGTGAGGTGCGCGATTGCAAGGTGCATCCGCCAGCTAGAGAAACAGGGAGAAGACCATGACGTTCACGAAACTTGCCGCAACCAGCGCCATCGCGGGCCTGATGGCCACGGCGGCCTTCGCCGACGCCCATGGCGCCGCCTGCGGCCCCGAGGGGCAGTCGATCCGCATCCTCGGAAACGACTTCCCGGCGATCCAGGCCGTGGCGGGAGCCGCCGAGGAGAACTGCGGCGGCGCCGCGGCCGAGTTCACCCGCAACCACACCACCGAGATGCGCGACATCATGAATGCCGCGCTGACCCCGGACCCGGCCGAATACGGCGGCGTCATCGTGGCCAACGCGACGCTCGTGCAGCTGATGAATGACGGGCTGCTGCGGCCGCTCAACGATCTGGTCGAGGCCTATGGCGACAACATCTCGCCCAGCCAGCTGATCACCATCGGCGGTGACGTGATGGCGGTGGCCTTCATGGCCAATTCGCAACACCTCTTCGTGCGCACCGACATTCTCGAGGAGGCCGGTGTCGAGGGCATTCCCGCCACCTACGAGGAAGTGCTTGAGGCCGCCGAGGCGATCCGTGCCGCCGGCATCATGGAGCATCCGCTGGTGATGAACGTGCAGGTGGGCTGGAACCTCGCCGAGATGTTCAACACGCTTTATCTCGGCCATGGCGGATCCTTCTTCGAGCCCGGCACCGCCGAGCCCGCGATCAACAACGAGGCCGGCGTGGCGACGCTGGAGATGCTGGCGCAGCTTGCCGAATACGCCCATCCCGACCACCTGAGCCAGGCCTCGAACGAGACCCAGGCGATCTGGGAGGCGGGGCAGGCCGCGCTCGGCTTCATGTGGGGCTCGCGCGGCTCCGCCATCCTCGATGACGAGGGCTCGACCGAGGAGGTCGTGTCGAACACCGTTCTGGCCGCGGCGCCCACGGTGGGCGGCATGGACATTCCCTCGGCCACGCTCTGGTGGGACGGGTTCACCATCGCCGCCAACATCCCCGACGAGGAAGCCGAGGCCACCTTCGCGGCGCTCGCCAGTGCGCTGAACCCGGACATGGTCGCGGCCAACAACGACGCGGCGGTGTGGCTGGTGGACGGCTACACCCCCGGTCCGGCGGCCGCCGGCGTGGCGGCGACGGCGCAGGGCGGGGCCTGGCCCTACCCCATGGTCCCGCAGATCGGCCTTCTGCACAACGCGCTGGGCGCGGAACTGTCGGACTTCATGCAGGGCAACGAAAGCGCCGAAGAGGCGCTGGCGGATGCCGAAGCCGCCTATCGCGACGCCGCGCGCGAAGCGGGCTTCCTGCAGTAAGCAAGCATGACCGGCGGGGCCGTTTCCGGCCCCGTCGGCACCTGCCGGGACAGGGGCCGCGCCATGAAACACAAGACGTTCTTCTGGTTCATCCTGCCGACGCTGACGGCGATGACGCTGTTCATCGCGCTGCCCATCGTCTCGGTCTTCATCCAGTCGTTGCACATCCAGCACGAACAGGTCCTGATCACGGTCGAGAATTGCGGCCCCTTCGGCTGCACGGAGGAGACGGTGATCGACCAGGAGGCGACCCGGGCGCTCCGCGATGCGCAGCCGCTCGGCCAGTTCAACGGGCTCGGCACCTACACCAACCGTGCGCATCTGGCCTTCGGCGAGATCGGCGAGGCCTGGGCCACGACGGAAAGCTGGGGCGCGTTCTTCGACCGGGTGCTGGGCCTGCCGTTCTACCGGGCGCTGGCCTTCACGCTGACCTACACCTTCGTGGTCACGCCCTTCGTGCTGCTGATCGGCCTTGCCGTGGCCGTGGGGGTCAACAAGCTGCCGAAGATGTTCAAGGGGCCGACGATCTTCTTCTCGCTGCTGCCGATGATGATCACGCCGCTGGTGGGCTCTCTGATCCTTCTTTGGATGGTGGATGCAGAAGGCATCATCGGGGCGACGCTGCAGAACATCATGAACGACCCGTCGCTGAGCCTGCGCGCCTCGGCCACGCTCACGTGGATCATGCTGATCGTCTACGGCATCTGGTCGTCGATCCCCTTCAGCTTCATCGTCTTCTACGCGGGTCTTCAGACGGTGCCCGCCGACACGATGGAGGCCGCGATGATCGACGGGGCGAGCAAGTGGCAGCGCATGCGCCACGTGGTCGTGCCGCACCTGATGCCGCTGGTGGTCTTCATCACTCTGATCCAGCTGATGGACAATTTCCGCGTCTTCGAGCCCATCGTCGGCTTCCAGGCGCAGGCCTACGCGCGGTCGCTGTCATGGATCATCTTCAACGATCTGCGCGAGGCGGGAAACCCGCTTTACGGGTCGGCCGGCGCGACCTCGATGCTGACGATCATCGGCGTCGCGATCCTGCTGTCGCCCGTGCTGGTGCGCACGTATCGCGACTATACCCGCAAATCGACGCACTGAGAGAGGGGCGAGAGCAATGGCCACCAAGGCGCAATCCCGCATCACGCCCCTGACGGTGATCTCCGTGAGCTTCGTGATCCTGTGGCTCGTCATCGCGTCCTTCCCGTTTCTCTGGACACTCTGGGGCAGCTTCAAGGTCGAGAGCGATTTTTTCTCCCGTGCGGACTGGCGCAACGCGCTTTACGGGGTGAACACGGTCCGCGAGACCGGCAGCGCCTTCACGCTCGACGGCTATTACGGCGCATGGGTGCAGGAGGAGTTCTGGCGCGCCGCGCTCAACACCGGGATCGTCGTGGGCTTCACCGTCGTCATCTCGCTGACCATCGGCACGCTGGGCGGCTACGCGCTGGCGCGGTCGGGCTTCCGCTACGCCTTCTGGCTGCTGATGCTGGCGCTGGTCTTCCGCGCGATGCCGCATATCACGCTGGTCTCCGGCTACCTCCTGCCGTTCTTCGAGTGGAACATCTGGGGCATCCTGCCCACCACGATCATCGTGCTGGTGGCGATCAACCAGCCCTTCACCCTGTGGATGCTTCATTCCTTCTTTCTGAACATCCCCAAGGACCTCGACGAAAGCGCCATGGTCGACGGCTGCACCCGGTTCCAGGCGTTCCGGCATGTCATCATCCCGGTGATGTGGCCGGGTGTGATCACCACGGGGCTGTTCAGTTTCCTGCTGGCCTATAACGACTTCGCCGTCACCTCGATGCTGTTGTCCGAGAGAAACGAGACCATGATCCCTGCCATCGCGAGCTTCCTCGGCACCACGCAGGAGGCCGGCAACGTCATGTTCGCCGTCGCCGCCGTGGTTTCGGCCACCGTACCGCTTTTCGTGCTGGTCCTGTTCTTCCAGCGCCAGATCGTCAGCGGCCTGACGGCGGGGGCGGTCAAGGGCTGATCGATGCCGAACCGGGGGAGGAGAACAAAATGAGCGGAGCACGTCCGGAACAGGCGGTGCTGAGCCGTGACACGGACATGTCGAAGACCGCCGAGACGCGCGCGGTGATCGAGGGCATGGTCGACGGTCTCAACGACCACCGGATCGACGATATCGGGGAGTTCTTCGCAGAGAGTTTCCGCTGGATGGGCAATTATGGCTGCGGCACCAAGACGGGGCTGCGGGAGTTCCAGAACAACTGGCAGCGCCCGTTCCAGGCGGCGTTTTCGGACAAGGTCTGCATCGACGAGGCGCGGCTCTACATGGGCGAATGGGCAGCCGCCTTCGGACGGCAGGAGGCGACCCATTCGGGCACGTTCATGGGCGTTTCGCCGACCGGCAAGCGGGTGGAGATCCGGTACATGGATTTCTGGAAGGTCGTGGACGGCAAGATCGTCGACAACTGGGTGATGGTGGACTTCCCCCATGTGCTGGCGCAACTGGGTGTCGATGTCTTCGACGGGCAGGGCTGGGACCGCCATGACCGCGATGCGCGGCAGGCCCCGCGATCGGATCACAAGGGGACAGGCCGGTGAGCGATATCCACAACCGGAACAAGGCCGCCCTCGCGCCGCTTCGCGCGGCGATGACCGATTTCGACGAGAGCGCCGTCCGGACGGCGCTGGATGCGCTGATCGATGCCGATGCGCCCATCCACATGCCCCATCCCTTCGGCACGCTGAAAGGGACCGGGCCGCTCTACGAGACCTGCTACGCGCCGCTGTTGTGGGCGATGCCGGACCTCGAACGCCGCGACTGGATCGTGATGGGCGGCAGGGACGACCATGGCGGGGACTGGGTGGGCTGCGGCGGTCATTACATGGGCACCTTCGTCCGGCCCTGGCTCGACATCCCGCCCACGGGCCACCTTGCGCATATGCGCTTCCACGAGTTCTACCGCTTCGAGGAGGGCCGCGTCACCGAGGTCCAGACGCTCTGGGACATCCCGGAGGTCATGATGCAGGCCCGCGCATGGCCCATGGCGCCGTCGCTCGGGCTGGAGTTCTGCGTTCCGGGGCCGGCCACGCAGGACGGCCTCGTGCCGGGCCCATGGGATGAGGCGCGGGCGGAAGCGAGCCGGCGGCACATCGTCGAGATGCTGGACCACATGACGCGGCATCCCGCCAAGGGCGGGCCGGAGGTGATGGAGATGCACCGTTTATGGCATCCGAGGATGAACTGGTACGGCCCCGCCGGCATCGGCACCGGGCGCGGCATCGCGGGGTTCCGCAACTGGCACCAGATCCCGTTCCTCGCCGGTATGCCGGACCGCGGCCAACACGCGGGCGATGTCATCTATCACTTCTTCGGCGATGGCGATTACGCCGCCGTCACGGGCTGGCCCAACATGATCCAGACGGTCAGCCATGACGGCTGGATGGGCATCGCGCCGGCGGGCAGGCGGATTTCCATGTGTTCGCTGGATTTCTGGCGGATCGAGGACGGGCTCATCCGCGAGAACTGGGTGCTGGTCGACCTGCTCGACGCCTGGCGGCAGCTCGGCGTGGATGTCTTCGCGCGGCTCAGGGAGTTCAACAAGGCGCGCGTTCCGGGCGAGGTTCCGTTTCCGGTGGGGACGCCATGAATACCGACAGCCATGGCAACGCAAACGCGCCGGTGGCCGCGCCATGACGGTCAGCAGGGTCACGTCCGCCGAGGTCGCCGAACGCGCTGGTGTCAGCCAGTCGGCGGTCAGCCGCGTCTTCACGCCGGGCGCCTCGGCCTCGGCCAAGACGGTGGAGAAGGTCAGACGCGCGGCGGCCGAGCTGGGCTATCGGCCCAACATCCTCGCCCGCGCCATGGTCTCGGGCCGCAGCCGGATGATCGGCCTCGTCGTCGCCTATCTCGACAACCAGTTCTACCCCGACGTGCTGGAGCGTCTGTCGAACGCGCTGCAGCAGCGGGGCTATCATGTGCTCGTCTTCATGGCCGCGCAGACGGCTGGCAATATCGACACCGTGGTCGAGGAGATCCTGGATTACCAGGTGGACGGCATCATCGCGGCCTCGGTGGCGCTGTCCTCGGACCTGTCGGACCGGTGCCGCGCGGCGGGCGTGCCCATGGTCCTGTTCAACCGGGCGCAGGATGGTGAGGGGTTTTCCTCGGTAACCTCCGATAACGCGCAAGGCGGCCGCCGCGTGGCTGAGCTGTTCCTGGCCGCCGGGCATGAACGGATCGGTTATATCGCCGGCTGGGAGGGCGCCTCGACCCAGCGGGACCGTGAGCTTGGCTTCACCACGCGCCTCGCCGAAGCTGGCCGGTCGCTGCACGCGCGCGAGGTCGGGAACTTCCGCATGGAACAGGCCGCCGAGGCCGCGCGGCGCATGTTCTGCGTGCCTGCCGCCGAGCGGCCCGACGCGGTCTTCGTCGCCAACGATCACATGGCGATCCCGGTCATGGACACGTTGCGCAGCGAATTCGGCCTGAGCGTGCCGGGGGAGGTGTCGGTCGTGGGCTACGACGACGTGCCCGCTGCCGGATGGCCCGCCTATGACCTCACCACGGTGCGCCAGCCCGCCGGACGCATGGTGGCCGAAACAGTGGACCTGCTGCTGAAACTGGTGGAGGACGAGGGCACCCCGCCGCGCAATGTCGAGGTCGATGGGCAGCTGATCCTGCGCGGCTCGGCCCGGATACCTGAAGGATGGGACAGGACATGAAGGGTTTCGATCCGAAGTTTCGCGATTTCCCCGATTACATCATCGGGATCACCCGGGAGATCTGGGAAGATCGCGGCATCCACACGCTGCACGATTACTACAGCAAGGATATCGTCGTCCGCTCGCCCGGATCGGTGGTGACCGGCAACGAGGACGTGATCGGCGCCACGATGGCCACGCTGCACGAGTTTCCCGACCGGGTGCTTCTGGGCGAGGACGTGATCTGGTCCGGCACACCCGAGACCGGAATGCTGAGCTCGCACCGGATCCTGTCGATGGCCACCCATTCGGGCGACGGCGTCTATGGCAAGGCCACGGGCAGAAAGCTGATCTACCGCATCCACGCAGACTGCCACGCCAGGGACAACGTGATCGACGACGAATGGCTGATCCGCGACCAGGGCGCCATCGTGCGGCAGCTGGACTGGGAGCCGAGGGACTTCGCCGCCGACCTGATCGAACGCGAGGGCGGGGCGCAGGCCTGCGTCAGGCCGATGACGCCCGAGACCGACCGGCCCGGCCCCTATGCCGGCACCGGCAATGACAGCCCCTGGGGTGAGCGCCTGTCGGAGATCCTCGAACGGATCATGGGCGCGGACATGTCGACGATCCCGGCGGAATACGACCGCGCCTGCCACCTCGGCTATCCCGGCGGCATCACCGCCCATGGCCACGCGGCGGCGGACCGGTTCTGGATGGGCCTGCGCGCGGCTTTCCCCAAGGCGGAGTTCCGGCTCGACCACATCATCGGGCGCGAAGACCCGATGATGCCGCCGCGCGCCGCCGTGCGATGGAGCCTCTGGGGCCGGCACACCGGTTGGGGGGCCTTCGGGGCGCCCACCGGCGCGATGGTCTACGTACTTGGCATCACCCATGCCGAGTTCGGGCCGTGGGGCCTGCGACGCGAATACACGCTTTACGACGAAACCGCGATCTGGAAGCAGATCCTGCTGCAGGGGGACGACGGCTGATGCGGGAAAGGCCGCACCTCGGGAAACACCAATGACGACACGCAAGGAAGCCCAATGACACCGCACGAGATGGAAGCGCGCATCGTCCGTTACGGCGATCTCAAACCCTGCCGCACGGCCTTCATCGACGCCCACACGCCCGGCTCGGACCGGAAGGAGAACTTCACGATCATCGGCGGCGGCGTGTCCGAGGCCGCCGATCAGCACGTGCACATCTCGCTGCCGCACGGGTTCAATATCGGCGCGGCCGGGCAACCCCCGTTCTGCCGCAACTCTCTCCATTCGCACCGCACGGCGGAGGTTTTCTTCGTGCTGTCCGGCCGCTGGCGCTTCTTCTGGGGCCGCTGGGGCAATGCGGGGTCCGTCGTGCTGGAGGAAGGCGATATCTTCAACATCCCCACCGGCATCTTCCGGGGCTTCGAGAATATCGGCACCGATTACGGGATGATCATGGCGATTCTCGGCGGCGACGACGCGGGCGGCGGCGTGATCTGGGCCCCGCAGGTGATCGAGGAGGCGCAGGCGCATGGTCTGGTGCTGTCGGAGGAGGGCAAGCTCTACGACAGCAGGAAGGGCGCGGCGCTGCCCGATGGCGTGGCGCCCATGCCGCTCCTGACCGAGGCGGAGCTCGCGGCCTTCCCCGAACCCGCCGCGCGGGAGGTGCTGCCGAACCATGTCGCGCGCTACTGGGACCTTGTCGCGCTGTCCGACAGGCGGCCCGTCGAGGTGATCGGCGAGACCGGGGTCCTGCCTGACAGGCCCGGCTTCGAAGTGAGCTTCGTCACCCGCGCCAGCGCCGGGGGACTGCCGCAAGCCCATGACCGCCCGAGCGTCCTGATGCCGGTGAAGGGCCACTGGCGGGTGACATGGGCGGGCGGCGAGACCGTGCTCGCGCCGGGCGACACGATGAGCGTACCCGAGGGGCTGACCCATGGCGTGGCCCCGTCGATGACCGGGGAGGCCGCGCTCTACCACGTGGTCGGCACCGATGATCCTGCGGGACAGACCTGGCGGCCCGCCGCATGATACCGGTATTCGACGGCCATAACGACGCGCTCCTGCGGCTATCCATGGCCAAGGACGACCCCGTCGCGCTGTTCCGTGACGGGGGGCCTGGCCATGTGGACCTGCCCAAGGCGCGCGCGGGCGGCATGGTGGGCGGGTTCTTCGCGCTGTTCTCGCCGACACCGAACCAGCCGCTCGATTTCACGGTCTTCGACGCGCCGCCCTATGACATCCCCGTGCCTGACCCTTTGCCGAAACATGCGGCAGCGGTGCCCGTGGCCCGGCAGGTCGACATCGCCACGGCGCTGGAGGCGGCGGGCCTCATCCGGCTGGTGCTGACGCGCGAGGACCTCACGCCCGATCCGGAGGGGCCCCTGACGGTCGTACTCCATCTGGAGGGTGCCGAATGCATCGACGCGGATCTCCAAGGGCTCGACAAGCTCTATGATGCCGGTCTGCGCTCCCTCGGTCCGGTCTGGTCGCGTCCCAACGTGTTCGCCCATGGCGTCCCGTTCCGGACCGGGTCGGACGGGGACACCGGGCCGGGCCTGACCGACGCGGGCCGCGCGCTGGTGCGGGAGGCCCACGCGCGCGGCATGGTCGTGGATTGCAGCCACATCACGATGCAGGGCTTCTGGGACATCGCCGAGGAAGGCCTGCCGCTGGTCGCGACCCATTCCAACGCCTGCGCCATATCGCTCACGGCGCGGAACCTGACCGACGCGCAGCTGAAGGCGGTGGGCGAGACGGGCGGCATGGTGGGCCTGAACTTCGGCACCATGTTCCTGCGCCCCGATGGCAAGCGTGCGCCCGAGGGCGGGATCGGATTCGCCGTCCGGCATCTTGCGCACATGGTCGAGATGGCGGGCGAGGATCACGTGGGCCTTGGTTCGGATTTCGACGGCGCGCCGATGCCCGAGGGGCTGGGCTCCGCCGCCGCGCTGCAGGCGCTGGTCGAGGCGATGCGCGAGGCCGGCTTTGGCGAGACGCTGATCCGGGGCATCTGTCAGGACAATTGGATGGGCTTTCTCCGCCGCAGGCTACCGGCGGAGGATGCGCCCGCCACCACGCAAGAGGGACGACCATGACCATTCTCACCACCCATGTCGGCAGCCTGCCGCGGACCCAGAAGGTTGTCGATTTCATCTTCGCCCGCGAGCGCGGCGAACCCTATGACGCGGCCGATTTCGACGCCGCGATGACCGAGGCCGTGTTGGAGACAGTCGCGAAACAGAAAGCCGCTGGAGTCGATATTGTCTCCGATGGAGAAACATCGAAAATATCCTATGCGACCTATGTGAAGGACCGCTATACGGGCTTCGATGGCGACAGCCCCCGCAACGCGCCCGCAGACCTGAAGCTGTTCCCGAGCTTCCTGCAAAGACTGGCGAACGAGGGCGGAACGCCGAAATACGCGCGCCCGATGTGCGTCGGAGAGGTGAAATCCAAAGGCCAGGGCGAGCTGGGGAAGGATATCGCAAATCTGAAAGCCGCGATGGAGGCGCATGGCATCGAGCGCGGCTTCATGAACGCCGCCAGCCCCGGTGTGATCAGCCTCTTCTTGCAGAACGACCACTACCCCACGCGCGAGGCCTATCTCGCCGCACTCGCCGACGCGATGAAGGAGGAATACGAGACCATCGTCGCCGCCGGGCTCGACCTGCAGCTTGACTGCCCCGACCTTGCGCTTTCCCGCCACATGCTCTTCACCGACCTCTCGGACGAAGAGTTCGTGAAGGTCGCGGCAAGCCACGTCGAGGCGCTGAACCACGCGCTGTCGGACATCCCCGAGGACCGCGTGCGCATCCACATCTGCTGGGGCAATTACGAGGGGCCGCATGTCTGCGACATCCCCATGTCCCGGATGTTCGATACGCTCATGTCGGCCAAGGCGCGTTATGTCCTGTTCGAGACGTCGAACCCCCGGCACGGGCATGAGTGGGCCGTATTCCGCGACCGAAAGGCCGACATCCCCGAGGACAAGGTTCTGGTCCCCGGCGTCGTCGACACGACGACGAATTTCGTCGAACACCCGGACCTCGTGGCCCAGCGGATCGAGCGCTTCGTCGACATTGTCGGCGCCGAGCGCGTGATCGCGGGCAGCGACTGCGGCTTCGGCACCTTCGCGGGCTTCGGCGCGGTCGATCCCGAGATCGCCTATGCCAAGCTCGCGGCGCTCAGCGAAGGCGCGGCCCGCGTGGCATGACGGAGCCGCTGCTCTTGCTGCCGGGGATGATGTGCGATGGGCGGCTTTTCGGTCCCCAGGCCGAGGCCATCGCCGCCGAGCGGGACGTGATCCATGGTGACATCACGGGTGCGGCGGACATGGGCACGCTTGCCCGGCAGGTGCTTGACGCCGCGCCGGAGCGTTTCGCGCTCGCCGGGCTCTCGATGGGCGGGATCGTCGCGATGGAGGTCATCCGGCGGGCCCCGGAGCGTGTGACGCGGCTTGCGCTTCTTGACACCAACCCGCGTGCCGAGCTGCCGGAGGTCCAGGCGCGGCGCGGTCCCCAGATCGAGGCTGTCCGTGCCGGCGGGCTCGACCGGATCATGCGCGAGGACCTGAAGCCCAACTACCTGGCCAAGGGGCCGCGCTACGGCGAAATCCTCGATCTGTGCATGGCCATGGCCTTGTCCCTGGGTCCGCACGTGTTCGAACGCCAGTCGATCGCGCTGCGCGACCGGCCCGACCAGCGCGAAACCTTGCGCGCGGTCACGGTTCCCACGCTGATCCTGTGCGGGCGGCAGGACGCGCTCTGCCCCGTGGAGCGTCACGAACTGATGCACGATCTGGTCGCGGGGTCGCGGCTGGTCATCGTCGAGGAGGCCGGCCACATGCCGACCCTCGAACGACCCGATGCGGTGACAGCGGCCTTGACCGATTGGCTTGCCGCCTGAACCCGGGTCCTTTGGTATCGGTTCGTTAGGATTTTGGCCTTAGGAGCATCCCGAGCAGTTGTTGGAGCCAGGGATGCGGATTGCGCGCGCTGTCATGTTTGTCCTCCTGATCCTGGGGGTGTTCTCGCTTTTCCTTGCGGCCGAACGGCTGTGGCGGGCGCATGACAAGGTGGTGCAGGACGTGCAGCTGGCGGCGCTGGCCAATGCGCGCTCCGACTGGTACGAGGGCATCGTCGCGCTGTCCTTCGAGCGTAGCGTGACACAGGTCGCCCTGTCGCTCGACACCGCTATCCCCCCGGCCTTCCTCGAATTGATCGAACAGCAGCGCACGCAGTCGGACGGATTGCTGCTTCGTGCCTTGGAAACCCTCGAGGACAAGCCGTCCTTCGAGAACCGGACGCTCTTCGCCGACCAGGTGCGCACCGCCCGTCAGGGCATCGCGGCCCTGCGGCGGGAGGCCGATGACCTGCTCGCCGGGACCGGCGACGCCCGCAACCCCGCCAGGTCCAGCGCACTCCCCTATGAGCTGAAATCCCTGATCGAGGATCTTTTCGCCGCCTCCAGTCTCCTGGTCCTGCCGCGGGGTGAATCCTCCACCCGCGAGATGATGCTCAGCCGGATACAGTCGCTTGCATGGGAGGTCCGGGAATACGGCGGGCGTTCGCGGACCTTTTACGCCATCGCCACGCTGTCCGGACGCCCCATCCCCATCGCCCATGTGGGCGAGGCGCGCATCGACACCGCCCGCGCCGAGGCTGCCTGGCACCAGCTGCGTGTCGCCGCAGACGCAGTGGAGCTTTCGGCAGGGCTGACGACGGCGATCGAGGATGTCGAGCGGCCCTTCACTGCCACCTATCTGCCGGCGCTGGAGCGCATGGACGCGGCGATGAATGCCATGCGCGCCGGCGCGCCGGCGGACATTCCTTACGGTTTCGAAGAGTTCTTCGCGCTCTCCAATGCCGCGCTCGACGCCGTCGCGGGGATCGCGCCCATCGCCGGCGACCACATCCAGGGCTATTGGGCCGGGCAGTTGCGGGAGTCGCGTCGTGCTCGCGCCGTCAGCGCCGCGATCATGGTCGTAATCGCGGCCCTGACGCTCGCGTCGCTGGTCGCGCTGCACAAGAAGCTGGTCGGCCCGCTGGAAGCCGCGACAAGGACGCTTCAGGACATGGCCGCGGGCAATCTCGACCGGGAGTTTCGCAAGACCCATCGCGGTCTCGACGAGATCGGTGTGATCTGGGACGCGATGGAGGCGCTGACCTATAAGCTGAGGGATGCGCGCGAGGCCGCTGAACGGGAACGCCAGGCTGAACAGAGCGCCAAGGAGGGCATCACCGGCGAGTTGATGGAGGCACTCGAACGGCTGTCGTCCGGCGACCTGACCCACGAGATCACCAGCGATTACGGGGAGGCCTACAGGGGCCTTGTCGCCAACTTCAACAAGACCTGCGCCAACCTGCGCGTGGTGGTGGCCGATGTGGTGGAGACCGCTCTGGAGATCGCGCGGCGCTCGGAGACGCTGGGCGCGGCGGTCGACGAACTTTCCGCCCGCACCGAGCACCAGACTTCCCTCGTCGCCGAGACGGCCGAGCGGCTGAAACACCTCACGACGCTTCTCGACGATGCCGCGAAGAACTCGGCGGCCTCGACCGAGACCGCATCGGACGCCGCCCGCAAGGCCGAGGCGGGCAGCGAAGTCGTCGACAGCACCACGGAATCGATGGACCTGATCCGCAGCACGTCCCGCGAGATCACCGGCATCAGCAGCATGATCGACGACATTGCCTTCCAGACCAGCCTGCTGTCGCTGAACGCGGGCGTCGAGGCGGCCCGCGCCGGCGATGCCGGCCGGGGCTTCGCCGTCGTCGCCCAGGAGGTGCGCGCCCTTGCCGACCAGGTCTCGGACGCGGCGCGGCGGGTGAAGGAGCTTGTCGCGGCCAGCGAGGCGAATGTCAGGTCGGGGGTGGAAGACGTGGAAAAGACCGGCCGCGCGCTGCGCGAGATCACAACCATGGTCAAGGCGGTGAAGGGCAATATCGCCGAGATCGACGCGGCATCGCGCGTTCAGGCCGCGACCCTTTCCCACATCGGCCAGACCATGCACGAGATCGACGCCACTGCGCGCCAGAACGCCGCCATGGCCGACGATGCGACCGAAACGAGCAAGGCGCTTCGTGCCAAATCGGTCGAGCTTCGCGCGGTGGTTGGCCGCTTCGTGATCGCCCACGGTCAGGGCGAACCCGCACGCCGCACCGTTTCGACGAACAGGCTCGCCGGGTAGGGTTTCGCCCCGTCCAGCCGAGGCGATCGGGCAAAGCCGATGGCCCCGGTGCCGCGCCGCGCGGCACTTCGGGCTTCGGGCCATGCTGTCATCTTTCCAGAAAGAAACTTCTGCGCCCGAAACCCGCGTGATCAGTGCTGCGGGCCCGCCCGGCCAGACGTTCCGAACGCCCCGCACGGTGGATCCGGCGCGGCAAGGACGACCGCGGCGTGGCCTTCGCCCGGGACTGCAAGGGCTTCTCCGGCCGGGCCACGACCGGCTCCGGCGCCGTGGATATTCGACATTCCAGATGGTTGTTTCCCCGACTCGGGGTTTCATGGCACGCTCGACCTCGGGCGAAGAAGAACCACCGAACCAAGAATTGATCGCCCTGGCCTGGGAGGAGCCGACCATGAACCTGAGACCCGATCCGACGTTCCACGCAACCCCGAAGCTTGCAATGGAGGCCCCGGCGGAAACGCTCGCCTTCACGCTGATGCTCAGTCCGGACGGGTCGCAACCCGACGGCCTCGCCGTGGTCGACGTGGACCCCAGGTCCGACGCCTACGGCCAGATCGTGCATCAACTCATCATGCCCAACAAGGGCGACGAGTTTCACCATTTCGGATGGAACGCCTGTTCCTCGGCGCTTTCGCCGCTGACCGGGCACGCGTTTCTGGAACGGCGCTACCTGATCATTCCGGGCATCCGGTCGTCGCGCATCTACGTGATCGACGTGAAGGAACCCCTGAAGGCGAGCATCCACAAGATCATCGAGCCCGAGGAGGTCTTTGCCAAGACGGGCTATTCGCGCCCGCACACCATTCATTGCGGCCCGGAGGGCATCTATGTCTCGACGTTGGGCGGCGGCGGCAAGGACGGCACCGACGGGCCGCCCGGCATCTTCATCATGGATTGCGAGACCTTCGACATCCTCGGGCGCTACGAGATGGACCGCGGCAAGCAGGACAAGCATTACGATTTCTGGTGGAACCTGCCGCGCGACTACATGGTCAGCTCGGAATGGGGCCTGCCGCCGCAGTTCGAGAACGGGCTGGTGGCCGAGGACCTTCTGTCCAACAAGTACGGCCATTCGATCCATTTCTGGAACCTGCGCGAGCGCAAGAACGTACAGACCATCGACCTGGGCGAAAACCACCAGATGGCGCTGGAGATCCGCCCCGCGCACGACCCGGCCAAGGATTACGGCTTCTGCGGGGTCGTCGTCGATACCACCAACCTGCAGGGCGCGATCTTCACCTGGTGGCAGAAGGACGACGGCACCTTCGAGGCGAAAAAGACCATCACCATCGACCCGCGCCCCGAGAAGGCCGAGAACCTGCCGCCGCTTCTGCAGGGGTTCGAGGCGGTTCCTCCGCTGGTCACCGACATCGACCTCAGCCTCGACGACAGGTATCTCTACGTCGCCTGTTGGGGCCTCGGCGAGATGCATCAATACGATGTTTCCGACCCGATGAACCCCAAGCTCGCCGGCAAGGTCGAGATCGGCGGCATCGCGCGTGGCACGGCCCATCCCAATGGCAGGCCCTTCGTCTTCGGTCCGCAAATGGTCGAGATCAGCCGTGACGGCAAGCGTGTCTACTGGACCAACTCGCTCTATTCGACATGGGACAAGCAGTTCTATCCCGAGGACGAAGGCGGCCAGATGGTCATGGCCAATGTGGGAGAAAAGGGCGGGCTGGAGCTGGACCCGGATTTCTACATCGAGTTCCCCAAGGGCTACCGGAGCCACCAGATCCGCCTCGAAGGCGGCGACTGTTCCACGGACAGTTTCTGCTACCCCTCCGTCTGACGGGTGGAGGGCGTCGATACGGCAACGGCCCTGTGGTGGGCCGTTGTCGCCTCAGGCATCTATCATGGGGTCAATCCCGGCATGGGCTGGCCCCTGGCGGTGTCGGCGGCCCTGATGGATCGTGACCGCGGCAGCCTGTTCAAGGCGCTTCTGGCGCTTGCGGGCGGTCACCTCGTGGCGATGGCGGCGATCCTGTTTCCGTTCACGGCCCTGCTGTTCCTTGCCGAATGGCAGCGCGAGATCCAGATCGGTGCCGCCTTCCTCGTCATCGCGCTGGGGGTATACCTGCTGATCAACCGACGGCACCCGCGGTTCCTTGCGCGGGTTCCGCCCTCGCGGCTGGCGCTGTGGTCGTTCCTCGCCGCGATGGCCCATGGCGCGGGGCTGATGCTGGTGCCGATCTACCTCGGCATCTGCCGTACCATCGAAACCGATACCGGCCACGCGGCCGCCTCGGAGCTGATGGCGGGCAATGCAGGGATCGCCGTGGCTGTCGCGGTGTCGCACACGCTGGCCATGACCCTGTCGGGCGGGGCCATCGCCTTCGGCGTCTACCGCTGGCTCGGCCTCCGGTTCCTGTCGAAAAGCTGGTTCAATCTCGATCTGGTCTGGGCGCTCAGCCTCGTGCTGGTGGGCGTGATCTCGCTCCTGTTCGTGCACTGAGCGGGGCGGCCCGCCATGGGTCACGCTGCCCGGGGGGCATCCGTCGAAAGCCCCATCTCGCGGAGCAACGCGGCGCAGTCCGGGTCATGCGAGGCCAGTTCCAGCGTGGCGGCGAGCATGCCCACCTTCGAGCCGCAATCGAAGCGCCTGCCCGAATAGCGGAAGCCGACGAGGCCCACGCGGGACACGCCGCGCGCGATGGCGTCGGTCAGCTGGATCTCGCCGCCGGCGCCCGGTGCCTGCGTGGCGAGGGCCTCGAAAATCGAGTGGTCCAGCACGTAGCGCCCGACCACGGCATCGCGCGAGGGCGCGTCCGTGGGGGAGGGTTTCTCGACCATCCCGTCGGCGATCAGGCGCCGACCGTCGCGGCCCGTCACCGACAGGATGCCGTATTTCCGGGTGTCCTCCGCCGCGACTTCCATGGTGGCGACCATGTGACCGGCGCTGTCCGGATCGTAGGCCGCGATCATTTCCGACAGCGCGCCGGGTGGGCCGAGGATCAGGTCGTCGGGCAGCAGGACGGCCACGGGGCCGGGCAGGGCGTGGTCGCGGGCGCAAAGAACGGCATGGCCCAGCCCCAGCGGTTCCTCCTGCATGACGAAAACCACGTCATCCTGAACCGGGCAGAGCGCGTGTTCCGCCAGTTCCTCGGCGAGGTCCTCCTTGCCGCGCGCCGTCAGGGTGGCACGCAGCCTTGCATCGTCCATGACGTGGCGCTCGATGGCCTGTTTTGCGGGGTGGCTCACGAATATCATGCGTTCCACGCCCGCGTCCCGCGCCTCGTCGATCGCATACTGGATCAAGGGCGTGTCGAGAACGGGCAGCAATTCCTTCGGTGTGGCCTTGGTGGCCGGAAGGAACCGCGTACCGAGCCCTGCGACGGGAAAAATTGCGGTGCGAACGTGCGATGTCATAGATCAGTGCTCCCTCGGTTCTGGTTATGCTGTGCTGCGGCAACACCTAAGCATTCTGAACGATTTGTCAAAAAACGACCTGCATATGTCGCAATCTATACATCAAGCGCTACATTCTGAGGCGCGTCTGCCTGACATGCGATCATGTCGTGTCTTCGAAACAGGGTCGAAACACCGGTTTTCCTCGTAATTCGACAATTTTCGCGGATGCAGCATTGACCTTGTCGCTCAGAAATGCACCTTTTGCGACATGAATGGTCTTTAAACGACATTCCCGCCGCATCTGACGGCGCGCCGATGCGGGCTGCCTCCGGGCCCCGTCCTTTCACTTTCCGACGAGGTGGCAAACGAGATGAAGCATCATGTCGTCGCGGCGATTCCGCGCCAGAATAATCCCGAGCGTTTCGGGCGCGTGGCCGTTCTGGGCGCGGGAGCCTGGGGCACGGCGGTGGCCGCGACATTCGCCAAGGCCGGCGTGACCACGCGCATCTGGGGCCGCGACATGCAGGTCTGCGATGCCATCAACGCGAGGGCTGAGAATTCCCGCTACCTGCCCGGGGTCGCGCTGCCCGATACCTTGCATGCCGTCCACGAGATGCGCGCGACGCTGGAGGGGGCCGAGGCTGTCGCCATTGTCGTGCCCTCGCGCTCCGTGCGCTCGGTGGCCCGGCAGATGGCCGAATACCTGCCGAAGGACGTGCCCGTCGCCGTCTGTGCCAAGGGGATCGAGGCGGAGACCGGGCTTCTGATGACGCAGGTCGCCGAGGAGGAGCTGGGCGGCAATCCCGTCGGCTGCATTTCCGGCCCGACTTTTGCCGCCGAAACCGCGCTGGGCCATCCGACCGCCGCCACGGTCGCCTTCCCCTTCTCGCATCGCGACCGGCTTGCGCCTGACGAAAGCCCCGCGGTGCGTACGGCGATGTCGCTCTCGACGGAAAGCTTCCGCGCCTATGTGTCCGACGATCTGGTCGGGGTGGAGGTCGGCGGCGCGGTCAAGAACGTCATCGCCATCGCCTGCGGAATGATGACCGGCGCGGGTTTTGCCGAGAACACGCGCGCGGCCCTCATCACCCGCGGCGTCGACGAGATGAAGGCGCTGGCCGAGGCGCTGGGCGGGCGCCGCGAGACGGTGACGGGGCTGTCGGGAATGGGCGATCTGACGCTCACATGCTCCAGCCCCACCTCGCGCAACATGTCGCTGGGCCTGCAACTGGGTCAGGGCATCCGGCGCGAGGCCTGTTTCGACGGCCAGCCCGTCGTCGTCGAGGGCGAGATGAACGCGCGGTCCGTCACCGACCTCGCGCGCCGCGTGGGCGTCGCCATGCCCATCAGCGAGGCGGTGCGGACCATCCTGCACAACGGCGCCGAGCTTGGCGAGACCTTCGCCGCGCTCTGGTCGCGCCCCATCGAGGGCGAGCCGCGCACGCTCGACCTCTCCTTCGATCACCCGGCCACCGACATGGCCATCCAGCAACTCGCAGAAAGGTTCACATGACCCAGATCGTAGCATCCGACACCACGCAAGATTTCTCGAAAAAGGCGCTCGTTCTCGCCACCGATCTGGACGGGACGTTCCTCGGCGGGTCCGAGGCGTCGCGCGCCCGTCTCTACGACTGGATCGAGGGCAACCGCGCCGATGTCGGGTTGATCTTCGTGACGGGTCGCGATCCGGGGTTCATCCGCAATCTGACGCGGAAGGGGGGCGTGCCGCGCCCCGATTACGTGGTGGGCGATGTCGGCACCACCATCGCCTCGGTCGACCACGACCACCTGCTCAGCCCCATCGAGGACCTCGAGGCCGAGATCGCCGCCGCATGGGGCGACGCCGGATCGCGCGTTCAGGCGGCGCTGCACCACGCCACGGGGCTGCGCCTGCAGTCGACCGGGTTCCGCTATCGCGTCAGCTACGACATGGACGCGGAGCTGTTCGATGCCGCAGCCCTCGATACCGTGGCCGGGATGGGTCTCGACGCGCTGATCTCCGGCAACCGGTATTTCGACGTCCTGCCCAAGGGGGTCAGCAAGGGGCCCTCGCTCCTTCGGCTTCTGACGCATCTTGGCGTGGCCAACGAGCGCTGCCTCGTGGCGGGCGACACGCTCAACGATCTGTCGATGCTGTCGCTGGGGCTTCCGGCCGTGGCGGTCGGCAACTCCGAGCCGGATCTGGTCGCGGCGCTGGAAGGCCAGGATCACGTGCATTTCGCGTCCGGCGAAGGCGCGGCCGGCATCGCCGAGGCCATTCTCGCCTTCGACGCCCTGCGCCGCCCCGCCGCCTGAAAAGGGAGAGCCCCCATGTCATCGGATCTCGTCATCGTCTATCACCGCCAGCCCTACGAAGAGGTGGAGGAGGGCGGCCGCATCGTCCTGAAGGAAAACAGCAGCCCCAATGGCATCGTCCCCACGCTGAAAAGCTTTTTCGGCGCGGTGGATCACGGCGCGTGGGTGGCGTGGAAACTGGCCGAGGACCCGTCGAACCCCGAGTTCGAGCAGGTCATCGAAATCGACGACGCCTACGGCAAGTACTCGGTTTCGCGCCTGCCGCTGTCGGCGCATCAGGTCCGGGAATTCTACCATGTCACCTCGAAAGAGGCGTTCTGGCCGATCCTGCATTCCTTCAAGGAACGCTACAACTACGACCCCGTGGACTGGCCCAATTTCCGCGAGGTGAACTGGGCCTTCGCCGAGGCCGCCGCCGCCGAGGCCGCCGAAGGCGCGCTGGTTTGGGTGCATGACTACAACCTCTGGCTGGTGCCGGGCTACCTGCGCAAGCTCAGGCCCGATGTGCGCATCGCGTTCTTCCACCACACGCCGTTCCCGTCGGCGGATGCGTTCAACGTGCTGCCCTGGCGCAAGGAGATCATCGAAAGCCTTCTGGCCTGCGACGATGTCGGCTTCCACACGCCGCGCTATGCGAACAACTTCGTCTCGGTCGCGCGCAGCCTTTTCGACGTGGCGTCGGTCGAGCGGGAAACCGTGCCGGAGAAATGGATCTCCGAAGGCACCGCGCTGGTCGAGCGGTTGATGCCCGTGGAGCTGACGCATTCCGGGAAAACCGTGTCGGTCAGCGTGACGCCCGTGGGGGTCGATGTCGATTACATCGAGGACAACGCGCATTCCGACGAAGCGGCGGAACGAACCGCCGCCATCCGCGAGGAACTGGGCGACACCCAGTTGATCCTGTCCGTGGGCCGCACCGACTACACCAAGGGCGGGATCGAGCAACTGGCCAGCTTCGAACGGCTGCTCGAGGCCAACCCCGGCCTTCTCGGGAAGGTGCGACTCATGCATGTCTCGGTGGCCGCCAACCGCAACATGACCGCCTACGAGAATATCCAGAACGAGATCGAACAGACCGCCGGCCGAATCAACGGCCGCTTCGGCACGCTCGACTGGCAGCCGATCACGCTGATCTCCCGCGCGATCCCCTTCGTGGAACTCGTGTCCTATTACCGCGCGGCCGATGTCGCCTGGATCACACCGCTGGCCGATGGCATGAACCTCGTCTGCAAGGAATTCGTCGCCTCCCGCGTGGATGGCGACGGCGTCCTGGTCCTGTCCGAATTCGCCGGCGCCGCGGTGGAACTGGGCAGCGCGGTGCTGACCAACCCGTTCTCGAACCGGTCCATGGACAGTGCGATCCTCTCGGCGCTGCGCATGCCAAAGGACGAACGGCGCGCGCGCATGGCGGGCCTGCGTGAGGTGGTGCTGTCCAACACCGTGCGCGACTGGAAGCCGGGGCGGCTGAATCTGAGCGCATCGGCCCTCGTGCCATCGGCCGCATAGGCCAACCGCATGCGCCTCGCGGGCGCGCGCCCTTCGCGCGACGGCCGGACGCCGCCATAGCGGCGGGCGCAGGGTAAGCCGCCCGCGAGTTTCCCATAGGAAATTTTGCTGGACATTGCCAATCGCTTGACTGGGCTGGTCGAAGGTGATTGCATACCAACCAAGGGGGTATCATCCCCGGAAATCATGACCTTTGGGAGGAGAGTCGGATGACCAAGTCAGACATTATCGAAAACGGAGAACGCGTCGAAGCTGTCGAAGCACCCGACCGCGTGGAACGTGCCGATCGCCGCAGCTTCATGCGCAGCGCAAGCTTCGCCGCGATGGGTGCCGTGGCCGGTTTCACGATTCCCTTCGAAAAGAACATCCCCGCCGGCCTCGTGCCCGCTGCCTTCGCGCAGGACGATCCGCTTGCGGGCAAGGACAGCGGTCTGACCCTGCTGAACGACCGGCCGGTGAACGCCGAGACGCCCCCGCATCTGCTGGACGACGCGATCACGCCGACCGATCGGCATTTCATCCGCAACAACGGACAGCTGCCCTTCGAAATGGACGCGGAGACCTGGACGCTGACGGTGGACGGGTTCGTCGACAACCCGATGACCATGACCATCGCCGAGTTGCGCGAGAATTTCGAGGTCGTCACACAGGCGCTGCATATCGAATGCGGCGGCAACGGGCGCGCGGCTTTCGATCCGCCGGCGCGCGGCAACCAGTGGACGGTGGGCGCGGTGGCCTGCTCCGAATGGACGGGCGTGCGCCTCAAGGACGTTCTTGAAGCGGCTGGCGTTCAGGATGCGGCCGTCTACACTGGCCATGAGGGCGCGGATGTTCACCTGTCGGGCGATCCCGAAATGCAACCCATCTCGCGCGGGTTGCCGATCGAGAAGGCGCTCGACGACGACGTGCTGATCGCCTTCGAGATGAACGGCGGCCCGATTCACCCGATGAACGGCGCGCCGCTGCGCCTTGTCGTTCCGGGCTGGCCGGGCTCGTGCTCGCAGAAATGGCTGACGCGGATCTGGGTCCGCGATCAGGTCCATGACGGCGAGAAGATGGGCGGTCAGTCCTACCGCGTGCCCGCCTATCCGGTGGCGCCGGGAACCGACGTGCCGAACGAGGACATGGTCATCATGGGCGCGATGCCGGTGAAGTCGATCGTGACCTTCCCCGCGAATGGAACCGAGACGGGGCTTTCCACGGATGTCCGCGGCCATGCCTGGGTCGGCGACCGCACCATCGAAAGGCTCGAGGTCTCCATCGACTTCGGCGCGACCTGGACCGAGGCCGAACTGGACGCTCCGGTCAATCGCGGCGCATGGCAGAACTGGCGCACCAATGTCAGCTTCCCGCAGGCCGGATATTACGAGATCTGGGCCAAGGCGACCGATAGCGAGGGCATCTCGCAGCCCCATGCGATCGCGTGGAACCCGCGCGGCTACAACAACAATTCGTACCACCGCATCGGCGTGATGGCCGGCTGAGTCGAGACCCGAAAAACGAGGGCGCGGAACCTGCCTGGTCCGCGCCCTTTTCATGCGCAGGAAAGAAAGAGAAATGAACAAGACTTACAACGGTCTTTGCCTTGCAGGCGTTCTCGCGGCCAGTTTCGTAATCGGCACGGCAGGGGCGCAGACGACGGTCACAGATGACCAGGGGCGGAGCGAGGTGATCTACGAGATCGGGACGTTCCATCCAGCGCCCGGTGCCCAGATCACCTATGATCTGTGCACGATCTGCCATTCCGAGTTGATCATCGCGCAACAGGGTCAGACGCGCGAAGGTTGGGACGACATCCTCGTCTGGATGGTGGAGGAAATGGGAATGGCCGAGTTGCTCGAGGAAGAGCGCGAGCAGGTGCTCGACTATCTCGCCACCTACTACAATCCGGACCGGCCCTACTATCAGCAGGACTGACTCGCCCGGATGCGTGTCCATGCGATCCGTCCGGTCTCGCGGACGGATCGCAGCGATGGCCGATTACAATGGTCTGACCCGAACGCGTCACCCGCCATAGGTGCGCGCGCTGATCGGTGTGTCCTCGATCATCCCTTGGAAACGCGCCAGCAGGGCTTCCTCCGGGGCGGTCGGTTTCCGGCGCGGGTTGGAGACGAGGAAGATATCGATGGGCGCCGACTGACCCCGTGTCGGGACGCGGCGCAGCAGACCGAGTTTGACATCCCGCTCCGCGACATGGACGGGCAGCGCGCCGATGCCGATATTCGAGATGATCATGCGCCGGACCTCTGGCAGGTTGGCCGACACGCCGCGCGGCCCCGGGGCGAGCTGTGCCCTGTCGCGGAGTTGCCGCACCGCGTCGAGCGGGCCGCCCTCCTGTTCGGTCTGGAACGACACCGATACTTCGCCGCGCAGGTCCTCCAGCGTGACGTTCTTCTTCGCGAACAGCCGGTGACCCGGGCCGCAGTAAAGCGCGAAGAATTCCCGGTAGAGCACCCGCGCATCGAGTGTCCTCGGCATCGAACCCAGAAGGCAGAAGCCGAAGCTCGCCCGGTTCTGCTCGACCAGCGCCACGACCTCGGCACTGTCGGCGACGACCACGGAAAATGTCACCTTGGGGTGATCCCGTGCGAAGCAAGCCAGGACCTCATCGACATGGGGCGAGACGACATGGCTGGTCGCCACGATGCTGACATGGCCCGCCAGTTCCGCCTCCCCGGCTTCGAGAAGCGCGGGCATCTGCGAGATCGAGCCGAAGATCCCCGTGCATTCCTGGTAGAGCGCCCGGCCCGCGCGGGTGACGCGGAAGCTGTTGGGATTGCGGACGATCAGGCGATGACCGACGCTTTCCTCGAGCCGCTTCAAAGCGCTTGAAATCGTGGGCTGCTTGAGACCCAGCACATTGGCCGCCTTGGTGACCCCGCCCTGTTGGACGATCACCATGAAGGTGCGCAGCAGGTTCCAGTCGAGGGTCCAGGGAAAGCGGTGCTCATAGGGCCTCATCATAGATCCCATCTATATAATGAGTTTCCATTATTTATTTGTCGGATGAGCGTCCCTGTGCAAGCTCTTTCGCAGAGCGAGGCGGCGCGGCCCGGTCGGGGCGCGTGAGTCCTCATCAGATCGACGTTTTCCAGCGGGGGAGATGCACATGACGATGCGACGGACTTTCATGAAAACTGTGGCGACGATGGCAATCGCGACGATGGGCCTGGGCGTGGCCTCGATGGCGGCCGCCGAGGAACTGGACACGATCCGGGAGGCCGGCGTGATTCGCATCGCCATGAGCGGTGCCTATCCGCCCTTCAACTTCGTCAACGACCAGAACGAGGTGGTGGGCTTCGACCCGGCGATCGGTACCGAAATCGCGCGCCGCATGGGTCTGGAGGTCGAGATTGTCACCACCGCCTGGGACGGGATCATCGCGGGCCTTCTGACCAACCGGTACGACGCCATCGTGGGGTCCATGTCGATCACGCCCGAGCGTGACGAGGTTCTCGACTTCGTCGGCCCCTACTACACCACGAAGCGCGCGATCTTCACGCTGCCCGATTCCGGCATCACCAGCGTGAGCCAGCTTGACGACGTGACGCTCGGCGTGACGCTGGGCGAGACGCACGAGGAATGGGCCCGCGATCAGGGTTACACGATCCGCACCTATCGCGGTCTGCCCGAGCTGATCCTCGAGCTGCAGAACGAACGTGTGGACGCCATCGTCAACGACTCCATCGCCGCGATCCTCGCCATGGGCGAGCGCGACATCGAGTATGTCATGCTCGATGACCTCGAGACCGACGTGATCGGCGCGGGCATCGCCATCCGCGAGGGCAACCCGATGCTTGCCGCCGAGATGCAGGCGGCACTCGACGAGATGATGGAAGACGGCACCTATCTCGAGATCGCCGAGGAATGGGTCGGCGGCGACATCCGCTAGACAATCGCACATGGCCCGCCGCAGCGACGCGGCGGGCCTTCACTTTTTCTGAAATGGCCGGACAATGACCCCTCAGTATGGAAAACTGACCTGGGAAGAGGTGCGCGACGCCGACAAGGACCGCGTCGTCATCCTCAACGTCTCGGCCACCGAGGATCATGGGCCGCACATGCCGCTCGACACCGACACGGTCTTGGGCATGGCTGTGGCCAATGGCGTGGCCGAGGCCGCCCCGGACGAGGTTTTCGTCATGCCGCCCGTCCCCTACGGTTTCAACGAGCATCACAAGGATTTTCCGGGCGTCATCTGGATTCAGCCCGAAACGCTGCTCGCCTTCGTCACGGACATCACCAGGTCGCTCGCCCATCACGGCTTCCGGCGCATCCTGCTGCTGAATTCGCACGGGTCCAACCACCCGGTGCTCGACCTCGCCGCGCGCAAGACGGTGATCGAGACAGGCGTCATCTGCGTCTCGGCCTCCTACTGGAACCTCTGCGCCGACCGGATCAACGAACACAGGAAATCCGAGATCGGCGGCATCGCCCATGCCGGTGAGTTCGAAGCCGCGATGTATGCCTACCTGCATCCCGAGCATGTCGACCTCTCGAAGGCCGCGACGCAGAACCTGCACGATCCCGGCAGCCGCTTTTTCAACCTCGACCTCGCGAAAGGTGGCGGCAAGGCCATGCTGATGCGCTGGTGGTCCGAGGTTTCGCCCGACGGCACTATGGGCGACCCGACCGTCGCAGACCCCGAGACCGGCCGCGAATTCCTGCGCGCCGCCATCGAGGAAACCACCGCGCTGATCCGCGAGATCCGGGCGCTGCCGATCCTGGCACGCAAGGATCACCACTGAGGAGGCGACCGGCGCATGGATTTCGACCTGATGCTCCGGGTCTACCCCTTCTTCATCGAAGCGGCCTGGATCACCCTTCAACTGTCCGTCCTTACGACGCTTCTGGGGCTGGCCTGCGGGACGCTGGGCGCCATGGCGCGGCTGTCGCGGCTGCGCATCTTCCGCATGATCGGCGCGGTCTATGTCAGCGTGTTCCGGGGCACGCCGGCGCTGATCCAGCTGTTCATCCTCTATTTTGGCGGCCCGCAGATCGGCATCCAGCTTGACGCCTTCACCGCAGGCGTCATCGGCCTGGGGGTCAATATCGGGGCCTACATGACCGAGACGATGCGCGGCGCGATCATCGCCATCGACAGGGGCCAGACCGAGGCCGCGCGCACCGTCGGTCTCAGCCGGTTCCAGACCATGCGCTACGTGATCCTGCCGCAGGCGGCCCGGCTGATGATCCGGCCGCTCGGCGTCAACATCAACGCGCTGATCAAGGGCACGGCGCTGGTGGCGGCGATCTCCGTGGTGGAACTGACCTACACCGCGCAACGCTTCATCGGGTCGACCTACAAACCCTTCGAGATGTTCATGATTTCGGGCGCACTCTACATGATCATCATTTACGCCACCGGACGCGGCATCGCCTGGCTGGACCGCAGGGCCCGGATCGTCTGACGGGATGGGAGCGTTGCCATGAACCTCGATTTCACCGTCATACCCGCCTATCTCGACGTGGTGCTGCTGGGCGCGGTCTGGACCATCGCGATCACGGTCGCCGCGGCGCTGCTCAGCTTCGTGGGCGGGATCATCTTCGCCGTTGTCGCGCTCTATGCGCCGCTGGTCGTCCGCCTGCCGTTCCGGCTCTTTGCGTGGCTCTTCATGGGCACGCCGCTTCTGTTGCAGCTCTTCCTGATCTATTTCGGGCTCGTGCAGATCGGCATCGACCTGCCCGCCTTCGTGGCGGGGGTGTTGGGCCTCGGCCTGCATTTCGCGGTCTACAATTCGGAACTGATCCAGACCAGCATCCTCGCCGTCGACCGGGGGCAGATGGAGGCCGCGCGCACGCTGGGCCTCAGCCGGGGACAGGCGCTGCGCAAGGTGGTGATCCCGCAGGCCGTGCGCGACGTGATCCCGCCCATCGGCAACAACATGATCGCGCTTCTGAAGGATTCCGCGCTCGTCTCGGTGATCGGCGTGTCGGAACTGACGCTCTCGGCGCAGCTGGCCATCGGGCGCACCTACCGGCCGTTCGAGTTCTACGTGCTTGCGGCCGCGGTCTATTACGTCATCAACCTCGGCATGGAAGCCGTGCAGCGCCGAATCGAGCTCCGCATCGCGGCCGCCCGCTGACCCTCAGGAGGACCGCATCCCGTGACCGAGCCGAAACCCTTCGTCGATATCCGGAACGCGCAGAAAAGCTATGGTGCGCTCGAAGTCCTGAAGGACATCAGCCTTCAGGTCGCAAGGGGCGAGATCGTGGCCATCATCGGTCCGTCGGGATCGGGCAAGAGCACGCTGTTGCGCGCGATCAACGATCTCGACCCGCTGACGGGGGGCGAGGTGTGGCTGGAAGACACGCAGATCAACAAGAAGCTGCCGCACCGCCAATACGAGAAGCACATCAACCAGGTGCGGCAGAACATCGGCATGGTGTTCCAGCACTTCAACCTGTTCCCCCATCTCTCGGTGCGCGAGAACGTGACGCTTGCGCCGAAGCTCGTGAAGCGCCTGTCCGAGGACGAGGCCGAGGAACTGGCGCGCGAGCAGCTGGAAAAGGTGGGGCTGATCGACCGGATCGACTACTACCCCTCGCGCCTGTCGGGCGGCCAGAAACAGCGCGTGGCCATCGCGCGTGCGCTGGCGATGAAGCCCAAGGTCATGCTCTTCGACGAGGCGACCTCGGCGCTCGACCCCGAACTGGTCGAGGAGGTGAACCTGGTGATGAAGAAGCTCGCCGAGGAACACATGACCATGATCATCGTCACCCACGAGATGGGCTTTGCCGAGACGGTTTGCGACCGGGTGATTTTCATGGACAAGGGCGTCGTGGTGGAGGAGGGACCGCCCTCCAGGATCTTCCGCAACCCCGATAACGAACGCACCCAGAACTTCCTGCGAAAACACCTGGCGAACGCCAACAGGTAGGCCACAGATGTCGAACCTTTTCTACCAGTCGCGCCAGCCCCGTCCGTTCCTCGACCGGGCCGAGGGCATCTACATGTACGACACCGAGGGCAAGCGCTACATCGACGGCTCGTCGGGCGCGATGGTGTCCAATATCGGGCATTCCAACCCCAACGTTCTGGCCGCGATGCGCGCGCAGATGGAACGCGCCACCTTCGGCTACCGGCTCCATTTCCGCACCGCGCCGTCCGAGGATCTCGCGGCCAGGACCGCCTCGCTGATGCCCGAAGGGCTCGACCGGGTGTTCTTCGTCTCGGGCGGCTCGGAGGCCGTGGAAAGCACGATCAAGCTCGCCCGGCAATACGCGCTGACACAAGGGCAGGGAAGTCGCTGGAAGGTGATCTCGCGCTTTCCCTCCTATCACGGCTGCACGCTGGGTGCGCTGGCGCTGACGGGGTATGACCCGCTGACGCGGCCCTTCGAGCCGATGATGCGCGCCATGCCCCGGATCGCCGCGCCGACCGCCTATCTCGATCGCGACAACCTGACCGATGAACAGCGCGGCCTGAAATACGCCGAGCTTCTGCGCGACGAGATCCTCGCGCAGGGCCCCGAGACGGTGCTGGCCTTCATCATGGAACCTGTGGGCGGCGCCTCGACCGGGGCGCTTGTCGCGCCCGACAGCTATTACGGCCGCATCCGCGAGATCTGCGACGCGTTCGGCATCCTCCTGATCTACGACGAGGTGATGACGGGGGCCGGGCGGACGGGCCGGTTCCTCGCCGCCGAGCATTGGGGCATCACGCCGGATCTCGTGACGCTGTCCAAGGGCTTCGGGGGCGGTTACGCGCCGCTGGGCGCGATGGTGGCGCGCGGCGACATGGTCGAGGCGGTGCTCGATGCGGGCGGGTTCCTGCACGGGTTCACGTCCGCCGGCAATCCGCTCTCCTGTGCCGCGGGGCTCGCCGTGCTGGACGAGATCGAGCGGCTGGACCTGATCGCGAATGCTGCGCGGATGGGCGAGATCCTGAAGGATCGGCTGGCGGGGCTGATGGCTCGCTACGCCTTCATCGGCGACGTGCGCGGCAAGGGCTTGCTCATGGCCTTCGAGATGATGGCCGACCGCGACAGCAAGGCGCCGCTGCCCAGGGCGCTCAACGCCCATTCCCGACTGGTGGAGCTGGCCTATGCGCGCGGTCTCATCCTCTATTCGCGGCGGACGCGCGGCGGGGACGAGGGCGACCACTTCATCGTCGCCCCGCCGCTCATCGTCACCGAGGCGCAGATCGACGAGATTATGGCGATCCTCGTGGACGCGCTCGATGCCTTCGCCCAAGAAACGGGTCTGGCGGTGGCGGCATGACGGCGCGGTTGCGTATCCGCGAAGCCCGGCCCGAGGATGCCGGTGCGGTCCAGTCCATGCTGGCGGACCTGGCCGGCGAGCTTGGGCTGACGGAGCGTTTCGCCGGCGCCGAGGCTGCGATCCGCCAGCACGGTCACGGCGCGCGGCCGCTCTTTTCAACGCTGATTGCCGAGACGGAGGTGCCGGTGGGCCTTGCGCTCTACTTCCCGCATTTCTCGACCTTGCGGGGCCAGCCGGGCGTTTACGTTCAGGATCTCTGGTGCGCGCCCGGGATGCGCGGACAGCGGCTTGGTTCCGACCTTCTGGCGGCCGTCGCAGAAGCCGCGGCGCGGGACTGGGGCGCGGCCTACATGGCGCTTTCGGTGCACGGGCACAACGCGGCCGCGGGGCGGTTCTACGCGCGGCTCGGGTTCGAAACCGCATCTGACGAGCGGCCCATCGTCCTCGGCGGGCAGGGCTTTGCCGCGCTTTCCGCGAAACGGAAGGCCACCGCATGAGACTGCCCGACAAGACCTGCGGCCTAGAGGAGGCGATCGCCCGTATCAAGGACGGGGCCACGATCATGGTCGGCGGCTTCGGCGTTCCCGGCACGCCCTTCGCGTTGATCCGGGAGCTTGTCCGCCAGGGCCAGCGCGGCCTGACCGTCATCAAGAACGACGCCAACGAGCGCGGCCTTGGCATCGACCACCTGCTGGCCAAGGGACAGGTGGCGCGCCTCGTCACCACCCATATCGGACTCAATTCGCGCGCCGTCGAGATGATGAACGCGGGCGAGCTGGAGGTGGAGTTCAACGCGCAGGGCATCCTTGCCGAACGGGTGCGGGCCGGGGGTGCCGGGCTGGCCGCGATCCTGACCGATATCGGCCTCGATACGGAGTTGGCGAATGGCAAGCAGCGGGTCGAGATCGGTGGCCGGACGGCACTGGTGGAAACCGCGCTCCGGGCCGATGTCGCGCTGATCCATGCCGACAGGTCGGACGTGTTCGGAAATCTCGGCTACGTCGCCACCGCGCGGAACTTCAACCCGCTGATGGCGATGGCCGCCGATCTCGTCATCGCCGAGGCCGAGGCGGTAGTGCCCTTGGGCGGGCTTGTCCCCGATGCGGTGCAGACGCCGGGTCCCTTCGTCGATCATGTCGTGGGCCTGCCCGCGCTCAGCGAGGAATACGCCGTTGTCAGACGCTAGGAGCAGGATGGTCGCCCGCGCCGCGCGCGAGATCGAACCGGGCATGGTCGTCAATCTCGGGATCGGGTTGCCGACGCAGGTGGTCGATCATCTGCCGGGCGACTTCCCGGTCTGCCTGCATACAGAGAACGGGCTGACGGGGATCGGACCAACCCTGCCGCCCGAGGCCGCAGACCGCAACCTGATCGACGCGGGCGGCGCCTATGTCTCGACGATACCGGGCTCGGCCTTCTTCGACAGCGCGGTCAGCTTCGCGCTGGTCCGCTCGGGACGGCTCGACCTGACGATGCTGGGCGCCTTCGAGGTGGCGCAGACCGGCGATCTGGCGAACTGGAAGATCCCGGGCAGGTTCTCGCCCGGCGCGGGGGGCGGTATCGAGCTGGCGCAGAAGGCGCGGCGGATCGTGGTGCTGACCAGTCATACCGACCGGGCCGGCAACCCCAAGCTCAAGGCGGCGTGCAGCCTGCCGGTGACCGCGCGGGGCTGCGTGGCGCGCGTCTTCACGGACATGGCTGTGATCGACCTGGGTCCCGGCGGCTTCGCCTTGCGCGAACTGGCCGAGGGCGTCGGCCTCGCGGAGGTGACGCAGGCCACCGGGGCGCCGCTGGCCTGCCCCGAGGGCGAGATCCCGAGGTTCTGAGGCAGGGCATGGACAGCGAGACCGCAACGAAGATCCTCCATGCCGTCGATGCCGCGTTCGATGGGCAGACCGGTTTTCTCGGCCAGTTGACGGCGCATGCGTCCACCCGCGGAAAGGAACAGGGCGCGCAGGACTTCATGGCCGGCGAAATGGCGGCGCGCGGGCTTTCGGTGGACCGTTGGCAGATCGACATCGCCGAGATCCGCGACCTGCCGGGGTTCTCCCCCGTGACGGGGCCCTACGGCGACGCGGTGAACGTGGTCGGAACCCATCGCAGCCGGACCCGGCGCGGCCGGTCGCTCATCCTCAACGGCCATGTGGATGTGGTCCCCGAAGGCCCGCATGACATGTGGGACAGCCCGCCCTATGAGCCGCGCATCGACGATGGCTGGATGTATGGCCGTGGCGCGGGGGACATGAAGGCGGGGCTCGCCGCGAACCTCTTCGCGCTCGACGCGCTGCGCGCCTGCGGGCTCGCCCCGGCGGCCGATGTGTTCGTGCAGTCGGTGGTCGAGGAGGAATGCACCGGCAACGGCGCGCTCGCCTGCCTCGCGCGGGGCTACAGGGCCGATGCCGCGTTGATCCCCGAACCGTTCCACGAATGCCTCGTGACCGCGCAGGTGGGCGTCCTGTGGTTCCGCGTGCACCTGAAGGGATTGCCGACGCACGTGGCCTATGCCGGGTCGGGCGCGAACGCGATCGAGGCGGCCATTCCCCTGATCGACGCGCTCCACGGGCTCGAGGCGCGCTGGAACGCCGAGGACCGCCGCCACGCGGCTTACGCCCACGTGCCCCATCCGCTGAACCTGAATGTCGGCCGGATCGAAGGGGGTGACTGGACAAGCTCGGTTCCCGCATGGTGCGTCTTAGACGTGCGCATGGGGCTCTTTCCGGGCCAGGACATCGCCGCCGCCAAGGCCGAGATCGAGGACACGCTGACCGAAGCCGCCCGGCACAACGACTTCCTGCGCAACAGCCTGCCCGAGATCGGCTATCACGGCTTCGAGGCGGAGGGATACGCGTTGGCCGAGGATCACGGCCCGCGCGCACGCGCGGCCATCGGGGCGCTCGATGCGGCCCACCGCGCGGTGACCGGAGAGGCGCTCGACCACGTGGCGATCACCGCGACGACCGATGCGCGGTTCTTCGGACTTTATGCCGACACGCCCGCGCTGGTCTACGGACCCGAGGCCGAGGCGATCCACGGTTTCAACGAACGCGTGTCGCTGGAGAGCATGCGGCGCGTGACGCAGGCCACCGCGCTTTTCATCGCCGATTGGTGCGGGCTGGAACCCATCTGACAAGGGAGACCCCCATGCGCGACGCGGTCATCGTGTCCACCGCCCGTACCCCGATCGGCAAGGCCTATCGCGGCGCGTTCAACACTCTCGAATGCCCCTCGCTTGGGGCGGCGGCGGTCCGGGCGGCGGTCGCGCGGGCCGGTCTCGACGGGGCCGAAATCGAGGAGGTGGTCTTTGGCTCCGCCCTGACGCAGGGCTCCTCCGGGGTGAACGTGGCCCGCCACATCGCGCTGGCGGCGGGCCTGCCGGTCAGCGTGGCGGGGGCCACGGTCGACCGGCAATGCGCCTCGGGCCTCAACGCGCTGGCGATGGCCTGCCACATGGTGCGGGCGGAAGGGGTCGAGGTGGCGCTGGCCGGGGGGATCGAGTCGATCTCGCTGGTGCAGAACGAGCATTGGAACGGCTACCGCTACCGCGATCCCTCGGTGCCCGATGCCTATTACCTGTCGATGATCGAGACCGCCGAGATCGTCGCCGCGAGGCACCGCGTCCCGCGCGAGGTGCAGGACGCCTACGCGCTGCAAAGCCAGTCGCGGACGGCGGCGGCGCAGGCCACCGGACGCTTCGCCGAGGAAATCGTGCCCGTCGACGCTGTCCGCGTCGTCACCGACAAGGCCACGGGCGGGACGCGGTCCGAAGCGGTGCGCCTCGCTGCCGACGAATGCAACCGGCCCGGCACGACGCTGGAAGCGCTCGAAGCGCTGCGCCCCGTTCTCGGCCCGGACAGGACCGTGACGGCGGGTAACGCCTCGCAGCTGTCGGACGGTGCCGCCGCGCTGGTGGTGATGGAGGCCGGGGCCGCTTCCCGCCGTGGCCTGACCCCGCTGGGGCGCCTCAGGGGCTTCGCCGTGGCAGGCGTCGCGCCGGAAGAGATGGGCATCGGCCCGGTCGTGGCCATCCCCCGTCTTCTGGCGCGTCACGGCCTCGGCATCGACGACATCGACCTGTGGGAGATCAACGAGGCCTTCGCGGCCCAACTCGTGCCCTGCCGCGATGCGCTGGGCATTCCCGACGACAGGCTCAACGTCAATGGCGGCGCGATCTCCATCGGGCATCCCTATGGCATGTCGGGCGCGCGCATGGCCGGGCACCTTCTGCTGGAGGGCCGCAGACGGGGCGCGAAACTCGGGGTGGTGGCCATGTGCGTTGGCGGAGGGCAGGGCGCCTGCGGATTGTTCGAGATCTTCTGACCTTCGGGCCGGGCAGGTCCGAGCATCGCCGGTATTCCGCACGGACGCGGACGGGACCCCGGTTCAGGCGAAGCCCGATCCTTGCCGCATCATCGCGCGCAGGGCCGCGACCCTGTTGGCGGTCGAGGGATGGGTCGAGAACAGCCGGTCATGGGCATGCGCGTGCAGTGGATTGATGATGAACATATGCGCGCTCGCGGGATTGCGCTCGGCCGACTGGTTGTCGATGCGCGAGGCGAAGCCCTGGATGCGTTCCAGCGCCGAGGCCAGCCAGTCGGGTCGTCCACAGATCTCGGCGCCGATCCTGTCCGCCTCGTATTCACGCCCCCGGCTGATCGCCATCTGCACGAGACCCGCCGCGAGCGGTGCGAGGATGACGAGCGCGATCAACCCGATGATGCCGACCTGCCGGTCACGCCCACCGAACAGGAAAGCGAAATTCGTCAGGATCGAGATCGCACCGGCCAGCGTCGCCGTGATCGTCATGATCAGCGTGTCGCGGTTGCGGATATGCGCGAGTTCATGGGCGATGACGGCGGCCACTTCCTCGCTGTTCAGACGGCGCAAAAGGCCGCTGGTGACGGCGACGGCGGCGTTCTGCGGGTTGCGGCCGGTGGCGAATGCGTTGGGCTGATCGGTGTCCATCAGGTAGACGCGCGGCATCGGCAGCCCGGCACGCCCCGCGAGGTCGGCAACCATGCGGTAAAGATCGGGCGAGGTGCGCGCGTCCACCTCCTGCGCGCCATGCATCCGCAGAACCATGCGGTCGGAGTTCCAGTAGGCGAACAGGTTCATCCCGGCGGCGATGAGCAGCGCGATCACCAGGCCCGTCTCGCCGCCGAGCAGCAGGCCGAACACGCCCACCAGGGCGGTCATGGCAGCCATGAGCATCGCGGTACGGAGATAACCTTGCATTTTTGAACGACACCCGTTTGACGAAAACCCGGGCAAGGGTGTCGTCCCTTCGAACGAGACGCAACGATTCTCGCGTCCCGGGTCAGTGGCAAGGGCCCGGTGCCGTGGCACCCTCTCGCCGGGGTCGACGGCCATCTTCCCGCTTGACGCGCCCGCCCGCCGGGGCAGGTTGGCGGGAGCATGCGCCCGCCGCGAGGAGTGGAAGAGCCCTGACACGTCTGTCGATCATAAGCTGGAACATCCACCGGGGACGCGGCGAGGACGGTGTGATCGACCCGGCCCGCACGGCCGACGTGCTGTTGCGCGAGGTGATGGCCGAACCGGCCGACCTTCTGGTGCTGCAGGAGGCGGACGAGGAACGGCCGCCCCATCGCGGTATCCTCGATCTGGCCGATATCGAGGCCCGCACGGGCCTGCGCACTGTCCATGGTGACCGGATTGGCCGGTGGGGGGACGAAAGCCACGGCTTTCTCGGCGTGATCTTCCTTGCGGGCGCTGGGATCGAGGTCGAGGAGATGGCGCTTCTCGATCTGCCCGGCCATTGCCATCGCGGCGCGGTCATCCTCGATATCCGCAAGGACGGGTGTCCCTTGCGGGTCGTGGGCACGCATCTTTCGCTGTCGCAGATGTTGCGCATCGCCCAGATGCGGACGCTCGGACAGCACCTTTTCCGCCGGAACGCACGCCCGACCGTCCTTTGCGGCGACCTGAACGAATGGCGGCCCTGGGGTGGCACGGCCTTCTCGCGGCCCGTGCTGGGAGCCGTGCTGGGCGAGAGGTTCACCGGCCCGGCCCCGGCCACGTTCCCGGTGCGGCGTCCGGTGCTGCCGCTGGACCGGTTCCTCGCGGCCGGCGGGGCGCGGGTGCTGCATGCGAAGGCGCTGGACGGGGAGGGGATCCGCATGGCCTCGGACCATCGGCCGCTCAGGGCGGAAGTACAGGTTTCGACACCCGGCTAGCTCAGACGCCGCCGTCGCGCGCCCGGGTCCAGCGATGCAGCCAGACCGGCGCGTCGGAGGTGTCGCCGTCGCGCAGGACCACCCTTATGTCCGCGGCGTCGATGTCGCCCGGGCTCAGCAGGAAGGTCAGCCGCGTTCCGCTGCCGTCGGGAAGCGCGAAGACGCTGATGCCGTCGATGTGCGCCGCCGCGGGTCCGGTGATTTCGGGCGCAAGGCCGTCCGGCGGACCGGTGATGTCGATGACATAGCGCCGCGCGCCGGGGCGGTCATGTTCGCGTCCGCTGCGGCTCTGGACGATGGCGCGGGCGGCGTCGGAGGCGGGGGCGTCGCGCGTCCAGGTGATGGAATAGGCGAAGCGGTGTTCGCTGCCCGGGGCCAGCGGCGTCTCGGGTCGCCAGAAGGCGACGATATTGTCCATGAACTCGTCCCCGGTAGGGATCTCGACCAGCATCACCGCCCCGCGCCCCCAGTCGCCATCCGGGCGCACGATGGCGGAGGGGCGGTCGTGATATCGCGCCTCGGTGTCCTCGAAATCCGCGAAATCGCGCTGCGTCTGGTAGACGCCGAAGCTGACCGGACCGTCATCGAGAAAGGCCGAGGTCTCTAGGCGGGCCGGGTTGGAAATCGGCCGCCAAAGACGTTCGCCCGCGCCGTTCTCGATCAGGAGCAGATCGCTGTCATGCACCCGCGGGCGGAAATCGTCGCTGACCGAGGCGCGGAGTGGCCCCTTGAGATACATGGACGTCAAAGGCGCCACGCCGATATCCGCGATCTCGCGCCGCGGCAGGAGCGTGACGGCGATATCGGTCACGGTGTCCCGACCGGGGCGCAGGGTCATGTCGAGATGCCCGGCGAGCGAGGGGCTGTCGATCACCGCCTCGATCCGCACTGCGCCGGCTTGCGCGGGATGCAGGCGCAGATGGGTGAAGCGCGGGAATTCCTCCGGTTCGGCGCCGCCGGTGCCAAGCGCCACGGCGCGCGCCGAGAGCCCATAGACCATGGCCTGCCCGATGGCGCGGAAATAGCTCGCCCCTTGCAGGACCAGAACCTCGTCCATGCGATCCGGCGCGTTCAGAGGGTGGCGTAGCCGCAGCCCCGAGAACCCCGCGCCGGGGGCGGTGGCGGGCACATCGTCGAAATAGCGCGCGTCGAAATCGAAGAGACCGGGCGCGAAGGCGATCTCCTCCGGTCCGTCGCCGGCATCGCGGTCGATGCGGACGGGGTCGGGAAAGAAAAGACCCGGCGGCAGAAGGTCTAGGGCGAAATCGGACCCGTGGGCCAACAACGCGGAGCGACCGGGGACCGGCCGGATGCCGCGATAGGCGTCATAGTCGAGCCCCGCGAAGGGCGGCGGCAGGGGCGTGCTCCGGTCGACGAAGGGGCGCGCGGCAAGCGCGCGCGCCGCCTCCAGCAGCGTCGGCCCGGTTTCGGCAAGCGAGGCGCAAGGCCGCAGGAGCGCCGCGGCCGCGACACCGGCCATGAAACTCCGCCGCCGCATCAGGCCGGCGCGTCCATGATCCGCATGACCAGCGGCGCGAAGCAGATCGGCAGCGCGACCGGCGCCAGCCATGCGGCCACCGGTCCCGTCGTGAAGAGGGCCAGCGCCACGAGGGTCCAGCCCGCCATCGCCTCGCCCATGCCGGGGCGCAGGGCCGGCCCCGCGCCCGTGCCGGATTTCCAGCCGCAGTCCCGGCCGAGGCAGACGGAAAGCACGGCACCGGCCTGCCGCAGCATCACGAGAGGCGCGATCACGCTTGAGACGGCCAGTTCCCCCAGCGACGCCCGCAGGACGGTCGCGCGCCGCCCCGGCGTCCGGGCGGCCCGCCAACGGTCCACCAATGCGCAAAGCTTGGGCAGGAGCAGCACGGACGCCACCACCGCCAGCGGCAGGGCGCCCGCGATCGGCACCCCGCCCAGGGCGACCAGCGCCACGAGGATCAGCCAGACCGGCGCCACGAGATAGCTCAGCACCCCCAGGGCCAGGTGCAGACGGCTGATCGGGTCGAGCCCCGGCTCCGCGATCAGGCGCAGGTGCTGAAGGTTGCCCTGGCACCAGCGGCGGTCCCTCGCGTGGAACGCGCCGACGGTCTGCGGCGCCTCCTCGGCGCTGCCGCCGGTGTCGGGGTCGAGCGTCACGGCCCAGCCGTCGCGGCGGATCCACGCAGCCTCGATGAAATCATGGCTCAGGAGCGCGCCACCCCATGGCGCGGTGCCCGGAAGGACCGGCAGGGCGCGCGCCGCGCGGAAGGCCGTGAGGCGGATGATCGCGTTGTGGCCCCAATAGTTGCCGCTCTCACCGCTCCATGCGGCGAAGCCGCGCCCGAAGCCGCGCGACATGAGACGCGCGGCGATCCGCTGATGGCGGCCAAACCGGGTTTGCCCCGGCAAAAGCGCGATACCGGACTGCAAGAGGCCCAGCGCCGGGTGCCGTTCCATCTGCCAGATCATGCGTGCGATGCGCCGCGGGGTCATGCGGCTGTCGGCGTCCAGCACCAGCATGTGGTCGAACCGCGCGCCATGGGCATCGACCCAATCGCCGATATTGCCCGGTTTGCGTCCGGTATTCCGGGTCCGGCGCCGGTAGCTCAGCGCGCCCGCGTCGTGCAGGGGCAGAAGGGTCGCCTCCTCGCGCGCCACGAGATCGGCGCCGGAGGTGTCCGACAGGACGAAAACCTCCACGGCGCCCAGCAGCCCGGCCCGGTCCAGCGCGGGACGCAGCGTCTCGAGATGGCGCGCCAGCGGCCGGGGGTCTTCCTTGCAGAGCGTCACGAGGATCGCCGTGCGGCTGGACGGGCGCCATGCGGCGGGCGGCTCGACCCTGAGGGGCGGCGGCAGGAGGAGCCCGAGAAGCGCCGTCGCCGCGCCGCCGGAAATCCAGACGCCCGTGAACGCGACAAGCGGCAAGGCGACCATCGCGGCCGGCGTCCAGTCGGTGACGGCACCCGCGAAAGCCGCGACTATGGCGAGCGTCATGCCAGCCGAAAGCACCAACGCCGCGACACGCGGTCCATGCCATGTGGTTCTCGCGACGTCCGCGCCCAGGCGTGGTTCTGCAAGCGACATGGCGATATGGCGGCCTTTCTGTTCGATGGCGCCGTCATCGGCGCGAATTTCCGGTCAGCTATCCCAGGATCCGGCAGGAGCAAGGGGCGTCAGGCGCCGCGCCCCGCGAAGGGCGGCCACATGCGCGAAAAAACGCCGTCGCGGCGGACAATGCCGTGATAGGCGGCGGCGGCAACGTGCAGGGCGATCAGCCCGGCAATGGCGATCCCGCCAAAGAAATGCACCGTCTTAGCCGTCTCGGCCAGTGCTTCCGAGCGCGGCACCAATGACGGGACTCCCAGCCAGTCGAGCGTCTCGATCGGGAAGCCGCCCGCCCTGACGCGGATGTATCCCGCCACGGGCATGGCGATCAGGAGCGCATAGAGCGTCATGTGCGTCAGCCCCGCCGCGCCGCGCTGCCATCCCGGCACGTCGGCGGGAAGCGGGGCGGGTGGATGCCGCCAGCGATGGATCGCGCGCCAGACCACCAGCAGCAGGAGCAGAACGCCCACGTTCTTGTGATAGAGAAACAGTGCGTTCTGCAGAGACGGGTCGAGATCGGGCTGCACCATCACGAAGCCCGCCGGGATCGTGGCAAGCACGAGCACCGCCATGCCCCAATGGAGCAGACGCGCAGTGCGTCGGTATTCGGTTTGCGCGTTTGGCACGAGGTTTCTCCTGATCCACGGTCAGCTAGCACCCGCGTTGAATGCTTCAAGTGCCCGCACCGGCTTGACTGTTCGCGGGTCTGCCCAATGTCTGCAGGATGACATTCGCAAGACCGCAGCGCCAGAAACGCTGGCCGCCCGCAGGGCAGGCCCCCGTCACGTCTCCGCTCGGGGAGTTCGCGGCGACCGCCTTCGCGCTCGCCGCCGGTCTGGTCGTGCTGACCGCGCTCATGCCGGGCGCGGGCGCGGGTCCGACGGTCGCGGCGGTCCTGTTCTTCGCGGTGGGAGCGGCGGTCGCGGGACGCGCCCTCGGCCGGAGCTATCCGCATGATCATCTGGGGTTTTGCAACGGGATCACGCTTGGGCGGCTCGCCCTGACCGCGGCGCTGGTTGCCCCGCTCCTGGCGGGCGCCGGAGCGTCATGGGCTGTCTTCGCCGTCGCGGTGATCGCGCTGTCGCTCGACGGGTTCGACGGCTGGCTCGCGCGCAGGCAGGGCTACGTCTCGGACTTCGGCGCGCGCTTCGACATGGAGGTCGACTCCATGCTTGCCCTTGTCCTTGCGACGAGTGCTGCGATCGCGAGTGGCGCGGGTGCCATCGCGATCCTGCTGGGCCTGCCCAGATACCTCTTCGCCGTGGCCGGATGGGTGCTGCCGTGGATGCGCCGCGACCTGCCCGAGCGGTTCAGCCGCAAACTCGTCTGCGTGGTGCAGCTCGGCGCGCTGATCGCGTTGCAGGCCCCGATCCTGCCCGACGGCCTCGCGGTGGCGCTGGTGCCGCTGGTGGCGCTGGTCCTTGCATGGTCCTTCGCGATCGACGTGACGTGGCTCTGGCGGCGCAGGACATGACCCGACGCGTGACACAACTGGTCCTCGCGGCGCTTGTACTTCACCTGCTCCTGATCCAGCCGAACCATCCGGCGGCGATGACGTGGCAGGCGCTGATCGTCTTTCCGCTGGAATTGCCGGTGATCCTGCTGGGGCTGATCGCGCTGCCGCAGGCGGGCTGGGGCCGCGTCCTGCGCGGCGCTCTCGTTGCGGTCCTCATGGCGATCGCGATCCTCAAGGCGGCGGATTTCGCGATGTTCACGGCCCTCGGACGCGGCTTCAACCCGGTGGCCGACCTGTCGCTGATCAAGGCGGGGCTGCGGCTGGCGACCGGTGCCATCGGTCCTGTCCTGACGCTGGGCGCGGGGCTTGCGGCACTGGTCGCCGTGGCTTGCGTGGGGTGGGCGCTTTGGTGGGCAAGCGGTGTCTGGGCGCGGATCGCGGCGCCGCCGATGCTGGCGCGAGGCATGGCGGCGGCATCGGTCCTTTTCGCCGGGGTCGCCACGGCCGAGATCGGGCATGCCATGGGCCGATGGGACCTGCCGCTCTCGCCGCCCGGTGCGGCCTTCACCGCGCGCATGGGGCTGGAGCGCATCGGGATGGCGCGCGCCACGCTCGCCGATCTGCGCGCCTTCGAGGCGGCCGCCGCCAACGACCCCTACGCCGCCCGCGAGACCCTTTTGCGCGGCATCGACCGGGACGTTCTGATCGTTTTCGTGGAAAGCTACGGCCGGACGAGCCTCGACACACCGCTTTATGCCGAAACCCACCGCGCCACGCTGACCGAGGCCGAGGCGCGACTTGGTGCGCTGGGTCTCGAGATGCGCTCGGGGCTCCTGAGCGCGCCGACGCGCGGCGGTCAAAGCTGGCTCAGCCACGCCACCTTCGCCAACGGGCTCTGGATCGCCGATCAGACGAGCTATGCCGCGGCGCTGGCGAGCAACCGGCGCAGCCTGTTCCATATCGCCTCCGACGCGGGCTTCCGCACCGCCGCGGTGATGCCGCAGATCACGCTCGACTGGCCTGAATCCGCGCGAATGGGGTTCGAGACGGTGCTGGCCGCGCGTGACCTCGGCTATGCCGGGCTGCCCTTCAACTGGGTGACGATGCCCGACCAGTTCACCTTCGCGGCGCTCGACCGGCTTCTGCGCGATGGTCGGGACGAGCGGCCGCTTTTCGCGCAACTCGCGCTTGGCTCCTCGCACGCGCCATGGGTGCCGGTGCCCGAGCTGGTGTCCTGGGACGATATCGGCAACGGGCGCATCTTCGACGAGATGGCGCAGTCCGGCGACCCGCCGGACGTGGTCTGGCGCGACAGGGACCGCGTCCGCGATCAGTATCGGCAGGCCGTCGATTACGCGCTCAGCGTCGTGTTCGACTACGCCGCGCGCCATGCGGCCGACCCGCCGCTGATCTTCGTGGTGGGCGATCATCAGGCCGCGGGCTTCGTGGCGCTGGACGATCGCCCGGACGTGCCGGTACACGTGATCGGCCCCGAGGCGCTGGTCACGGCCGCGGCGGACTGGGGCTGGACCGAGGGGCTCATCCCCGGCGAGGGGGTCGAGGTCCGGTCCATGGCGGGCATGCGCGACATGATCCTCGACGCCTATTCGCGCCCGGCCGGGCTGGGGGGCGACAGTTGACCTTGCTGGGCCGCACCATACCCCCATGGACCACAAGGCTCATGCAGATCGGGGTCGCCCTCGGCCTTCTCGCGCTGATCTGGCGCGCGGCGGACGGTCCCGCGGCGGCGCGCAGCCTGGCCAGCGCGGACTGGCGCTGGCTGGTGCTTGCGGTGCTGGCGCTGAGCGTGCAGACGGTGCTGTCGGCCCTGCGCTGGAAGCTCACGGCGCGGCAACTGGGCATCAGGCTCGGCGCGGGTCCGGCCATCGGGGAATACTACCTGTCGCAGGTCGTGAACCAGTCGCTGCCGGGCGGCATGATCGGCGATGCGGGCCGCGCCGTGCGGTCCCGGTCGCAGGCGGGCCTCGTCGCCGCGGGACAGGCCGTGATCTTCGAGCGGCTGGCGGGACAGATCGCCATGTTCGCCACGCTCACGATGGCGTTTCTCGCGACGCTCGCGGTTCCGGGCGGGTTCGAGTGGCCCCGCTGGCTGGCGGCGCCTGTGGCCATTCTCGTGGCGGCCGGCCTGTGCCTGCCCGTTCTCCTGCAAGCTGCAACGTACCTTCCGGGGACAGCGGGGCGGACCGTCCGGAATTTCCGGTCCGCGCTCCATGCCGCGCTTGCGGCCCGGCCCGCGCTGCCGGGGCAGATCGTCCTGAGCCTCGGCACCACGTTTTGCAACCTCGCCGCCTTCACCTTCTGCGCGCGCGCCGTGGGCGTGGAGCTGGGCCTCGTCGCCACGGCCGCTCTCGTGCCGCTGATCCTGTTCACCATGCTGATCCCGATCTCGATCTCCGGCTGGGGGTTGCGCGAAGGCGCGGCGGCAGCCCTTCTGCCGGTCGCGGGGGCGACAGCCAGCGGCGGACTGGCCGCAAGCGTGGCCTTCGGGCTCGCCTTCATAACGGCGGTGCTGCCGGGCTTTCTTTTCCTGTGGTTCGGGCCGCGGGCAGAGATGCGCGAAACCGGGCAGGTGCCAGCCGACAGCCCGAGCGGGACGATGCGACCTACCGCGTCGCCTTGCTTATCGCGAGAGCAACCCTAGGCTTACCGGTGTAGCCGAAGAGGAGTTCATCATGCGACCGAACCTGACCCGCCGCACGCTGCTTGGCACGGGAGCCGCCGCGCTTGGCGCCGGCACGCTGGGCCTGACCGCCCGCCCGGCGTCGGCACAGACCGCCGTCAGCCTGCAACTGTCATGGCTTCATTCATCCCAGTTCGCGGGCTCCTACATCGCGCTCGATCGCGGCTGGTGGTCCGAGGCCGGCCTCGACGTGTCGCTCCTGTCGGGCGGGCCGAACGCGCCGGTGGAACCGCCCGTGGTCTCGGGCGCCGCGCTGGTGGGGATCTCCGCCGCCGACTACACGGCGGCCGCCGTCGAACAGGGCGCGCCCTTCAAGATCCTCGCCGTGGCGATGCAGAAGAACCCCTTCGTCATTGCCTCGCTGCCTGCCAACCCGGTGAACGAACCCGCCGACCTCGTGGGCAAGCGCATCGGCATGGCGCTGGCCAACACGCCGGTGCTGCAGGCGCTCTGCACGCTGAACGGCGTCGACATCAACGAGATCGAGATCATCCCGACCCAGTATTCCGCGCAGCCGCTGCTGGCCGATGAAGTCGATTGCCTGCTCTGCTGGGAAACCGACCTGCCGGTGGCCATGGCGATGCAGGGTGTCGAAAGCCTGACCATGCTGATGGCCGATCATGGCTATGCGGTGCATTCGCAGACCTACATCGCGACCGAGGACAGCCTGGCCAACCGCCGGGCGGAGCTTGTGGCGCTCATGTCGGGGGAGGTGCGCGGCTGGGACGCCTACCGCGAGGATACCGACGCCGCCGCCGCGCTGACGCTCGAGATGTATCCGGATGCGGGCCTCGATCTGGAGACGCAAAGGCTTCAGGCCGCGCGGCAGGTGCCGCTCATGTTTTCAGATCTGACCGACGCCAACGGCTTTGGCTGGTGGACCGACGAAACGGTCGCCGCCAATATCGAGACGCTGGCGCTTCTGGGACAGACGGTGACGTCCGATCTCTGGGACCGCTCGATCCTCGAAGAGGTCCATGGCGCATGACGTGACCCCCCCGCCGGAGGTCGTCTGCACCTCTCTGGCGAAGACCTTCGCGGGTGGAACGGAGGCGGTCCGGCCGATCGATCTGACCTTCGCGGCTGGTCGGACCACGGCGTTGGTCGGCCCGTCGGGTTGCGGAAAATCGACGCTTTTGCGGATGGTGGCGGGGCTCGAAAACCCCAGCGCCGGACGCATCGAGATCGGTGGCGCGCCGCCTCGGGCCACGCTCAGGCGCGCCGGGCTTTCGGTTGCGTTCCAGGACCCGTCGCTCCTGCCGTGGCGGAGCGTGCGCGGCAATATCGAGCTTGCGCTGACGCTTGCGCGGCGGAAGGCCGGAGCCTCGGAAATCGACCAGCTGATCGACCTCGTCGGCCTCGACGGGTTCGCCGAGACCCGTCCGGCGGAACTGTCCGGCGGCATGCGCCAGCGCGCCGCCATCGCCCGCGCGCTCGCCACGAGGCCGGGGCTTTTGCTGCTCGATGAGCCCTTCGGCGCGGTGGACGAGCTGACGCGCCGCCAACTGGCGCAGGACCTGCCGCGCATCTGGGAGGCGCGCGGCACCACGACGATCCTCGTCACCCATTCCGTCAGCGAGGCTGTGCTTCTGTCCGACCGGGTTATCGTGCTGTCGCCGCGCCCGGCCGAAATCGTCGCCGATATCCCCGTGGACCTGCCGCGACCTCGCCCCGAGGACGCCGCGCGAACAGAAGCGGCCGGCGCGCTGATCGACCGCGTCTTCGCGGAGCTTTCAAAGGGCATGGCGGCCAGCAACCCGCCGCTCGCCGCGCAATGACGAATGCGGCGGCCGGGACGGGGCGGCCCCTTGCCACGGGACGGCGCGGGGCTGGCGGGTATGGCCCGATGCTGGGTGTCCTGGTCCTGCTGGCGGGGTGGGAACTTGCCGGGCAGCTTCTGACGGAGGCCTTCGTGCTGGCCGCGCCGAGCGAGGTCGCGCTTTACCTCGTCCGGGACTGGCAGCTGATGTCGCGCGCGCTCGGGGTGACGCTGGGCAACGCGGCGGCGGGGTTCGTCATCGGCAATGTTGCCGCCGTGGCGCTGGCCGGGGTCGCGCTCCTCTGGCCGCGCAGCGAGCGGGTGATCACCGGGCTTGCGCTTCTGGTCTTCTGCCTGCCGCTGGTGGCGACCGGGCCGATCCTGCGCGTCTTTTTCGGCCCCGGCCCGGGCCCGCAGATCGCGCTGGCCGCGCTTGCCGTCTATTACACCACGCTGATCCCGCTGCTCGTGGGGCTGCGTGCCGCGCCCGACAGCTGGTTCGACCTGGTGCGCAGCTACGGGCGCGGCCCCATGTCCGCGCTGGTGCATGTGCGCGCGATGGCGGCGCTGCCCTATCTCTTTACCGGGCTCCAGATCGCGGCACCGGCGGCGTTTCTGGGCGCCATGGTGGGCGAATTCACCGGGGCGGAGCGCGGCATGGGCGTTCTCACGGTCCGGGCGATCCGCGCGCTCGACGTCGAGATGACATGGGGCCTTGCGACGGTCGCGACAGCGGTCGCGATCCTTGCCTATGTGGGCATCGGCGCGCTGGCGCGTCGCGTCCTGCTGGAGGCACCGCCGGTGATCCTCGCCGCGCCGGCCGTGGCAACGGGAAGGCGTCTGGGCGGGTGGATCGACACGGGCCTCGTGATCCTTCTGGCGCTCGGCGGATGGGCCGGCGCGATATGGGCATTCGGGCTGAACCCGTTCTTCGCCAAGGGGCCGGGCGATGTCCTCGACGCGCTTGTGTTCGCGCCCGATGCGGCGGCAACCCGGGCCACCATCGGCGCGGCGCTGGCCGAGAGCGCGGTCTACCTGATCCCCGGCTACATCGCCGGGCTGTTGGCGGGGGCGGCGCTCGCGATCCTGCTCATACTCGTGCCGGCGGTCGCCAGCACAGCGATGCCGCTGGCCATCGCTCTGCGGTCCGTGCCCATCGTGACCACGGCGCCGCTGATCGTCCTGCTGCTCGGACGCGGGGCGGTGGGGACCATCTTCCTCGTGGCGGTGATGGTGTTTTTCCCCAGCTTCGTCGCCTGCCTGCAGGGCCTGCGGCAGGCGCCCGGGCAGGTGATGGCGGTGTTCGACAGCTATGCTGCGGGGCCCTTGGCGCGGCTCGTGCGCGTGCGCATCCCCGCGATGCTGCCGGCCTTCTTCGCCGCCGCGCGCATGGCGGTTCCGGCCTCGGTCCTCGCGCTGACGGTCGCCGAGTGGCTGGCCACCGGATCCGGCATCGGCAGTCTCATGGCGCTCTCGGCCTCGCTGTCGGATTACGACATGCTGTGGTCGTCGGTCGTGCTGGTCTCGGCGCTTTCGGCGCTGGGCTACGTGCTGGTGGGCGCGGTCGAACGGCGGGTGCTGGCCATCTACGCGCCGGAGCAACTGGCATGACGATGCGCCGCGCGGCCTTCGCGATCCCGGGAGACATCACCACGCCCACGGGCGGCTACATCTATGAACGCCGCCTGCTGGAGGCGCTGCGCGCGCAAGGCAGGGATGTGCGCCACCTTCGGCTTGGAACCTCTTTCCCCGATCCGACGGCGGAGGACATGGCCGAGGCCATCGCGCAGCTCCGCGTCCTTGAGCCCGATCGCGCGGTGATCCTCGACGGGTTCATCTCGGCCACGCTGGACACGGACGCGCTGGCCGCGCTGCATGTGCCGAGCGTGGCGATGGTCCACCACCCGCTGGCGCTGGAGACCGGGCTGGAGCCGGAGCGCCGCGACCATCTTTTCCGGATCGAGCGCGCCAATCTCGCCCATGTCGATCATGTGCTGGTGCCGAGCCCCGCCACGGCGGCGATGCTGACCGGGTCCTACGGCGTCGCGGGGGAGCGCATCACGATCGCCCGGCCGGGGACCGTCCGCCCGGTCCGCCCTCGTGCGCCCGCAGCGCCTCCGCTGATCCTGTCCGTCGGCATCCAGCATCCGCGCAAGGGTCATGACATCCTGCTGAAGGCGCTGGCGCGCATCACCGATCTGGAATGGACCGCGGTGATCGCCGGCAAGGTCTACGACGCCGGGCACGCGGCGGTGCTTGCACGCCTGCACGAAGACCTCGGCCTCGGCGCGCGGGTGCGGCTGGCGGGCTACGTGTCCGATGCCGACCTCGCGGAGCTTTACGCGGCGGCGTCCGTCTTCGCGCTCGCCACGCGCTACGAGGGCTATGGCCTCGTGTTCGACGAGGCGCTGGCCCACGGCCTTCCCATCGTCAGCTGTCGCACCGGCGCCGTTCCCGACACGGTGCCGGAGGCGGCCGGCCATCTCGTGGCGCCGGACGATGTCGAGGCCTTCGCCGACGCGCTGGCCGATCTCTTGCGGGACGGGGCGGGCTACGACGCCCGTGCGGAGGCGGCGCTTTCGGCCGGGCGCGATCTGCCGGACTGGGCGGATACCGCCCGCGCGGCCGGCGGTGTTCTGGATCGCATCTGAACGGCACGGCGCCGCCGGCACGGCGATGCGGCCACGGTGACATCCGTTGCCCGCCGGATCATTGCCGGCGGCAATCATCTTGACCGAGATCATATCCGCGCCTCGGCCATGGGACTAAACGGAGCCATCTTCTCGTCGAAGGATCGGACCCATGTCCCCGTCTGGTATCGCGTTGGGCCACCGTGTCGGGACACGGGCCGTCGCCTGTTTTGCCATCGCCCCAATCGACATCGCCCGCCCGGCGACCGACAGGCGGCTGCCCGAAGAGATCGCGGGCGACCCTCCGTCCCACATCCCCATGAGGTGGGCGCCTGCCATCGCCGCGATCCGATGATCCTGCGGCGCGCGGTCCTCGCCGGGATCGGTGGCATGGCGCTCGTGGGCGGCGGCTACGCGGCCGGGGCCTGCCGGACCGCGATTGCGGCGGCGGATGCGGCGGTCGCCCGCCGGAGCAGCATGATCGCCACGACCGCCGGCCCGCTTGAATACGCCATCGCCGGTGACGGACCGCCTCTGATGATGATCCATGGCACCGGCGGGGGCTTCGACCAGGGGCTGCTGTTCGCCCATGGGCTTCGCGAACGCGGCTTCCGCATCGTGTCGCCGTCCCGCTTCGGCTACCTGCGGAGCGCCTTTCCCGACGATGCATCCCCGGCGCAGCAGGCCGACGTTCTCGCGGAGCTCCTCGACCATCTCGGGATCGAGCGGTTGCCCGTGGTCGGTGGCTCCGCGGGGGCACTGTCCGCCGCCGAGTTCGCCTTGCGGCATCCCGACAGATGCTCGCATCTCGTCCTTCTGGTTCCGGCCGCGAACCTGACCGGCCGCGATCCGGTGGAGTTCACCGCCGTGCAGGAGATGGCGGTCGGCGCTGTCCTCGGCTCTGATGCGGCGTTCTGGGCGCTCTCGGCGGTGGCGCGCGACCAGATGATCCGCGCGCTGCTTGCGACCGATCCCGCGCTTCTGTCCCGCGTCGCGCCGCAGGAACGGCGCCGCGCCGAGCTGATCCTCGACGGTATCCTGCCGGTCAGCCGGAAGGCCGACGGTTTGCGGACGGACGCGTTCTGGGCCGGCACGCCGTCGCCCACCGATCATGGCGGCATCCGGGTGCCCACGTTGGTCCTGTCTTGCGAGGATGACCTCTTTGGAACCGCCGACACCGCCCGGCGCTTGTCGGAACGCATCCCCGGCGCCCGGCTCACGATCTGGCCCGAAGGCGGCCATATCTGGCTGGGTCATGACGAGGACGTCGCGCGGGAGATCGCCGTGTTCGTCGAGTCGCCGACCTGACCACGATCGGCTCCTATGCGGAATACATCTGCCGTCCCGAGGATCGGCTGACGCGCGGGCCGGACGGCCTGTCCGAGGTGGATGCGCTGGCCGTGATCCTGTCGGCCGTCAAGCCCTGCCAGATGCTGCACCGTGTCGCGAAACTGGCGGCGGGCCAGAGCCTTCTCATTCACGGGGCGGCCGCGCTACCGGTGGCCCACCCAGCCGCGGTCATCGGTGAACGCGCGCGCCGGTGTGATCCGGGTGTTCCGGAAGCCCTCGGGCAACCTGTCGAGCGGCCTGAGCGGCATATCCGACGCGGCCATCACGATGTTCCCGCGTCCGTTGCGGCCGGTCGGCCCCTCGACCGCCACGACATGCGCATAAAGGCTGCTGAGGATGGCATGGGTCCCTCGCGCCAGGGGGCCGTCCGGCCGGTCGATGAGGTTGACGTAGACCGGACCCCGCACGATGTCGCGAAGCCGCTCGTAGGTTTCGATCGTCACGAGATGCGCAGGCACCGAACCCGATGAGAACGCATCCATGACCGCGGCGTCGAACCGGGCCTCCGCCTCGTTGAGGTAGACCCGGCCATCCGCATGAACGATGCCCAGCCGTCCGCGCGCGGCCGTGCCGTCGGCGGCGTCATAGCCCGTCCGCACGATCGTTTCGGCGGCGCGCGGCATGTGCAGGCGCACGACGTCGGTGATCAACGGATCGATCTCGACGGCGACCGCATCGGCTTCGGGGCGTGATGACAGCAGCTTCGCCGGCAAGGTGTAACCGCCGCCGCCGATGAACAGCACCGACGGATCGGCGCCGAGGTCATGATCCATGCGCGCCCAGATCCACTGCGTGTAGGGCAGGACGAGGTGGTCCGTCTCCGGGTCCGGCGCGTCACCCCGCGCGAGCCGCTCCGACGCCTGGCGGGTTCGATCCGACAACAAGTCGACCGCCCCCCCGCTCCGGGCGACGTCGATGCAGGAGAGACCGGATTCGTACCGGCATACCGGGCCCAGGGCCATGGTCGCCGCAACAAGAAGGCCGACCGGCAGCAGCGGCGCGAGGGACATCGTGTCGGCGCTGCGGACGCCCGATACGCCGCCGTCACCTCCGGCCCTGCTTTCACGCACGAATGGAACGCACAGAAGCGCGACGATGGCGCATCCGGCGAAGGTCGCCGCCGATCCCGCGAGCGGCAGCGCAACGAAGCCGGCGAGGACGGCCCCGAGGATCGCGCCGAGCGAGCCCGCCGCGAGGACGAGGCCGAGCGACGAGCCCTCGCGGCCCGGTCGTGCCTCCACGGCGAGGCGCGCCAGAAGCGGCGAGGGCGCGCTGATCAGAACGGAGGCCGGGAAGAACGCGAGGAACACGCTAAGCAGCATCCCCCCCGTCCCGCGCGCGCCCCAGGCATAGAGCAGGCCAAGCACGATCGGCGAGACGGCCGCCAGACCTGCCGTCGCGATAAGCGCCGCCCGCACGTTGCGGAGGGCCACGCCGCGTTCACGTTCAGCCACGAAACCGCCCAATGCGTTGCCAAGCGAGAACCCCGCGAGCACGGTCGCGATCACCGCCGTCCACGTCACGAGAGACGTCCCGAAGAACGGCGCGAGCACCCGGCCCGCGGCGATCTCGTAGGTGAGACCCACGGCGGACAGCACGAGGATCAGGCAGATCGCTGTCCAGAAGGGCATGTTCAACTCCTTGTCGTCCCGAAGGTCGTCGTCCTTGTGGCGGTTATCGTCTGGCGCGCGCAAGGTCGCCTTCCTGGCATCGACCGTCGGTCCGCACGCTCAGACATCCGGATTGTGGCGCACCGGCGGTCCGGCCGGGTCCGTGACCGGGCGATCAGGCCGCTTGTCCTGATCCGTTCGTTCCTCTCAGCATGGTTTCCACGAGCTTCTGGATCCGCAGGGCCTCGTCCAGCGTGGCGAGCCGGTTGGGCGCGCCCCGCATGCACAGCAGCAGGTCATCGAGCTGCGCCTTGAGGCTCACCGCGCGAGGGTCCGAAGGACGCTCGGCCAGTTCCTCGAAAGGTCCCCCGTCCGATAGCGCATCGACGTGGAAGTCGGTGATCCGCCGACTGGCGCGCGCGCCCTTGATGGTCAGTTCCTGGCGGTCGGGCTGCGCGCCGCCGACGCTGGCCATGATCGTGACCGGCAGCCCGTCGGCAGTCTCGAGCCGGGCCAGCATGTGCGTCTCGCAGAGCCGTGGATCGGCAGGGTAGGACGGCCTCGCCCAGACGACGGAGAGCGGCCCGAGAATGCGTTCGCAGAAGAACAGGAAATGCGAGATCACCTCTCGCGTCATGCCGCCCTCGTCGCGAAACCGCAGCCAGTCGGCCGCCTTCTGCCAGGCCCTCGGCCAGTCGGCATAGGTGACGACGATGTCGGCGCCCTGCAACGCGCCAAGGGCGCCGCTCCGGGCAGCCTCCGAGACACCTGTCAGCGCCGCACCTGCGGCCTGGGTGAAATTGACTGCAGCCGGAACGCCGCTCTCCCTGAACGCTGCCACGAGCGCCTCGCTTTCGGCCACGTCCACGCCGAGCGGTTTTTCGAGGAACACGGCCTTGCCGTCCCGCTTGGCCGCGAGCGCATAGGCCTTGCGCGGGACCGGAGGACAGGCGAGATAGACGAGCTCGGCATCGGCCATGGCGTCGTCGGCAGAGGTGGCGATACGCACGTCCGGCGCCAAGGCGCGCGCCTCCTGACAGGCCAGGGGGTCCGGGTCCCAAAGCGCGACCGGCTGGTAGCCCGGATGCCGGAGCATGTGTTCGAGCATGCGCCGTCCCATGATCCCCAGTCCGATGATGGCGGTTCTTGCGGTCATGCTGTCTGCTCCGTTTCGCTGCCGTGGCGTCGCACGCCACTTGCCCGCAGGGATAGGAATTGTGCGCTCCCTGTGCAACAGACGCCCTGTCCGTCGAGCCCGCGCGCAGGCCGCTGTCGACCGGATGCGGGACCGCTTGGCGCGCGAGGGTGCCGTCCGCAACCACGACATGGCAACGGACAGACGCCTGTCCTGTAAATTAATGGCAGCTTTTCAAGGGGATGCGATGGTGCCGCAGGGGAGGATTGAACTCCCGACCTCACCCTTACCAAGAAGCGGGCCGCCAGTTTCCGGGGGTATCCGCAAGGCTCCGCGCATAGCCTAAACCCCTTTATTCGCAGGCACTTGTCGTCTATAGTCGGCTCCGGCGGTATAGGCCCGTAAAGCCGAATAGCCTGCCTTTCCGTTACCCCGCCGTTACCCCGGAGTTTGCGATGGAGAAGAAAAAGAGGTTCACCGACCTGTCGGTTGAGAAGATGGCCCCTGTGGAGGGCAAGCGGCTGGAGGTGTTCGACACCCTGACCCCCGGGCTCGCCCTGCGCATCACCGAGGGCGGCAAAAAGAGCTGGTCTGTGATGTATCGGGTCGCGGGCCGGGGGACCGGCGGCAACCGGGGGCCGCTGCGCCGGATGACCTTTGGCGCGTTCCCCCTGATCGACGTGAAGACAGCGCGGGAGAAGGCGCGGGCTGCTATCGACCTTGCCGACCGGGGAGATGATCCGGCGGACAAGCGCAAGGATGAGATGCGCCAGAAGGGTGAGCGGGTGTTCGAGGTGATCTGCGCCCGGTTCATTGAGCTGCACGCGAAGGCCCACACCCAGAAGTGGCGGGACACCGAGCGGCTGCTCAACACCTTTGCGGTCCCAGCGTGGAAGGGCAAGCCCATCGACACCATCGACCGGGCGGCGGCGCATGAGCTGCTGGACGACATTGCGATGGAGCACGGGACCGGCGCGGCGCGCGAGGTGCGCAAGCACGTCACCAAGCTGTTCAACTGGGCGGTGGACCGGGGCCTGTTGGCCGCGAGCCCGGTTGCCGGGATGCGCCGCCCCGAGCTGGGCTACACGCCCCGGGAGCGGGTGCTGTCGATGGACGAGTTGAAGGCGGTTTGGGCGGCGGCGGATGACATGGGCTATCCGTTCGGGCCGATGGTGCGCCTCCTGATCCTGACCGCGCAGCGAAGGGCGGAGGTCGCCAACCTTGAGCGGGGATGGCTGTTGCCCGAGCACCAGGCATTCGAGGTCCCCGCCAGCCACTACAAGACCGACCGACCGCAGGTGGTGCCGCTGTCGGCCCCCGCGCTGGCGATTGTTGAGGCCCTGCCCAAGTGGCACGGCGGCACCTTCATGCTGTCCACCACGGCGGGCAAGCGGCCCGTCTCGGGCTTCTCCAAGGCCAAGGCCCGGCTGGACCGGCTGTCGGGTGTCGAGGGCTGGACGCTGCACGACCTCCGCCGCTCCGCTGCCACGCACATGGCGCGCCTCGGGGTGGCGCAGGAACACATTGAGCGCGTCCTGGGCCACGCGATTGAGGGCGTGGCGGGGACCTACAACCGATACAGCTACCTGCCGGAGAAGCGGGCGGCGCTGGACGCATGGGGGGCGGAATGGACCTGATGCCGAAGATCACCCGCGCCGATGTGCTGCGCGCCCGTCAGGCGTTCCGCGCCGTGGCTGAAATCCCCGAGTGGGAGCGCATCGCCCGCGACACGTTCGGGGATGCCGAGGTTGACGCGCCCCACTCCACGGCCCGGCCAGCCGCGAAGATCGCGGCCATCTGGGCGAAGATGGACCCGGCGGAGCGCAGCGAGTTTCACCGCGTCCTTGCCGCACAGGTGGGTGAGACCACGGACACGCTGCCCGTGGACGTTGGCGCGGCTGCCCTTGAGATTGTCGAGGGGGCCAAGGGCCGCGCCGGTGCGCCGCGCGAGGTCCCCGGCCTGCGCGAGGCGGTGCACGAGCTGGTGCGCTGTTGGGATGAGCGCGGCGGGCCTGTCGAAATCGGCAACTACCACCGGACGGGCAGCGAGTGGCAGGCATCGCCGCTCCTCGTGTTCACATCGACCGGGGTGCGCCGTGCGGTTCCGTTCCGGTTCCGGGGCTTCACGCCCGAGGCGCGGCAGGAGCTGGCGCAGAAGGAGGTCTATGCGCAGCTCCGGGCGTTACGCAAATCAGGCCTGATTTAGCGCCTGATTCGCGCGACCGACTTCTGCGGGCGTCCCGCCGAATATCCCCCGAGATGAAGCCATATCCGGGGACGAGCCGATGCCTGAGAGCGACACACTGCTGACCATTGAGGAGGTTGCCGAGCGCACCCGCCTCTCCAAGCCCACCATCTACAAGCTTATCCGGCAGGGGGACTTCCCCCGCCAGCTCCGCCTCTGCGCCAACAAGGTCGCGTGGCTTGAGCGCGAGGTCAGCGCGTGGGTCGCGGCCCGAGCTGAGGCGAGGGCTGCCGGATGACGGACCATGAAATGGAAGCCCCCGGCGCTGGGCAGGGCACCGGGGGCGAGGGTCAGGACAGGGCAGCGGCTCATCACACCACTTCCGGGGATAGCGTAGCCGAAAACCCCACCGGAGCCGACAGAAATTCGTTGTTGTCCGCCGCGCAGGGCTACCTTGCGCGTGACATGACGCCGATCCGGCTTGGCCCCAAGAGCAAGAAGCCGCTCGGCAAGCACGACGCCAACACCATCACCCCCGACAACGCGGCGCGGCTGATCGACCACGGCGGCTACAACCTCGGGCTCCGCCTCGGGCCGGACCACGGCGGGCTGGTGGACTTTGACCTTGACTGGCCGGAGGCACGGCGGCTCGGGGGCCTGCTGCTGGACCGCTTCGCCCGGTTCGGGCGCGAGGGCGCGCGCGGCTCGCACTACTTGCTGCGCGGCTCAGATGCGGTGGCGTCCAAGAAGTTCGACATGCCGGAGCTGAAGGGCGTGGAGGGCCTGCCAGACGAACACGCCGTGTGCGTCTTGGAGGTCAGGGCCAGCGGGCACACGATGGCCCCGCCTTCGATCCACCCGAGCGGCGAGGCCGTGACGTGGGAGCGCGACAGTGCCCTGCTTGAGGACACGGCCAAGGGCATCTACCAGCGGGCCGGGCTGCTGGCGTTCCTGTCGGTGGCGGCGCGGTTCTACCCTGCGCAGGGCTCGCGCGATGACTTCTGCATGGCGCTCGCGGGCGCGCTGCTGGCGGCTGGCCTCTCCACCGAGGAGGCGGACAGGTGCGTTGTCCGGGTGGCCGAGGTGGCAGGCGACGAGGAGGCGGGCAAGCGCCGCAAGGCAGGCCAGACCGCCGCGAAGGTCGAGGCGGGCGAGGCCGCAACCGGCATCCCGCGCGTTGTCGAGATGCTGGACCTGCCCGAGGCAGTCGGAAAGCGGTTCCGGCTCTGGCTGGGCATCGCCGCGCGCGAGGACGGGCGGACCCGGGTGGAGCTGTCCGAAAACCGGCTGCACAAGACGCAGGACGCGGCGGAGGCCGCGATGCTCAGCGCCGGGCTGCCGATCTACCAGCAGATGGGGCGGCTGGTCCGGGCCGTCAGGCTCGACGTGTCCGAGCTAGATGGTGACGTGGCGCGGCAGGAGGGGGCGCTTGTCGTCCGTGACGTGCAGCCCCACAGCCTCCGAGACCTGATGACCCGCGTGGCAAACTTCGTGCGCGTGGTCGAGACCAAGGAGGGCACAGAGGACAAGCCTGTCGGCCCGCCCGTCTCGATGGCGCTGGCCTACATCCAGAGGGTGCGGGAGGGCGGCGGGCGGCTGCCGGTCCTGCGCGGCATCGTGGAGTGCCCGACGCTCCGGGCCGATGGGACCGTGCTGGCGCAGGAGGGGTATGACGCGGCCTCCGGCCTGATATTGGACACGGGCGGCGCGACCTTCGACGCCGTGCCTGACGCGCCGACGCAGGAGGATGCGGTTGCCGCGCTGGCAAAGCTCAAGTGGATCATCGAGGGCTTCCCGTTCGTAGAGGATGACGCGGGCCGCTCGCCCTCGCGATCCGTGGCCCTGTCCGCGATGCTCACGGCTGTGTGCCGCCGGTCCCTGCGCACGGCCCCGATGCACGGCTTCACGGCCCCGACCATGGGGACCGGAAAGAGCCTGCTGACCGACGCAGTTGCGTTGCTGGCGATGGGCCGCGCCGCGACGGTGCTGAACCAGTCGGGCGACGGGGACGGGGAGGAGGAGCGCAAGCGCCTCATGTCTGTCTTGATGCAGAGCGATCCCGTGGTGGTGATCGACAACGTGGACCGCCCGATGGGTGGCGCGCGCATGTGTTCGATCCTGACGCAGGAGACGTGGCAGGACCGGATGCTGGGCGGCAACGACCAGGGCCATGTCTCGACGCGGACGCTGTGGCTGGTGAACGGGAACAACCTTGAGTTCCGCGAGGACATGAGCCGCCGCGCGATCCTCTGCACGATGGACGCGGGGATGGAGCGGCCCGCCGAGCGGAAGTTTGACGTGGACCTCAAGGCGGAGGTGCCGAGGCGGCGGCATGAGCTGGTCCCGGCGGCGCTGACCGTCCTGCGCGCATTCATCGTGGCCGGACGCCCTGGGCTCGAAAAGCTGACCCCGTTCGGTGGCTTCGAGGACTGGTCCAACCTCGTGCGCGGCGCGCTGGTCTGGGCGGGCGAGCCTGACCCGCACGAAACGCAGGCCGATGTTGCTGCCGTCGATTCAGTCCGCGAGGAGCTTTCGAGCCTGATCGAGGCATGGGAGCAGATGATTGACATCGGCGCGGTGGTGACGGCGGGCGAGCTGGTCCGGCGGGCGGGCGAGGAGGCCGCAGGAGGCCCCGGACGTGATGGGCTGATGCTGGCGCTTGAAGCCGCCTGTCCGAGGGGCGCGAGCCCGAAGGCGGTGGCGTGGTATCTGAAGCGGGTGAAGGGCCGGATCGTGCGTGGCCGCAAGATCGTGGCTGTCCAAGGGGAGAACAACGCCCTCGCATACCGGCTGGTAAAGGTGTCGGCGTGATGGCCGCCGGGCATTCAGGGCTTCCGGGGCTTCTTCCCCCCAGCCGCGCGCGGCGGGCCGTTTGAAGCGTATCCGGGGGGCTCCGACGGTCTGCGTTACTTACGGATACCGGCCTTTACTGTTCCATTCTGTGAATCCTCCGCGCTGGGGAAGAAGAACCCCTGAAAACCCTGAATGCCCTGAGATGGGTGAATGACCCATTGGGGAAACATCGAAACCCGCGTTGTGCGCCGCTCCTAAAAGGCCACGCCCGATCCCGCGCCCCGCTGGGCTGGTCTTGATGATGCGATCCGCGCTCCGCCGGGCCGATCCCCTTGGCCTGATCTTGCTAGGCAATGGCCACCCCGCAAGGGTCGCGCGATCTGGCCGCCTGAAAGCCCATATTTGCAGGTGTCTATCCCCGCCCCGAAGGCCACCCCCGGACCGACCGGCACAGGGTGCTTTCGGATAGACGGCCCAACTGTGTTCGCGGTATGTTCTACCTATGGGTGAGCAAAGAAATGGAGCAACAACAATGGACTGTCCGAAAGCACCCCCGCGCCGTGCCGCGATCTATGCCCGGGTATCGACCGGCGAACAGACGCCCGAAAACCAGCTTATCCGCCTGCGAGAGGTGGCGGAGCGCGCGGGCTGGGCGATTGTGTGCGAATATGTCGAGACAGCATCCGGCGCCAGCCGCGCGCGGCCCGGGCTGGACGCGATGATGAAGGACGCCGCGCGCCGCCGGTTCGACGTGGTGATGGCGTGGGATGTGTCGCGCCTCGGGCGTTCCCTGCGCGATCTGGTGGACCTGTTCGAGACGCTGCGCAGCGTCGGCTGCGACCTCTTTCTGGAACAGCAGGCGCTCGACACTTTGACCCCGGCGGGCCGGGCGCTCCTGCAAATGTCGGGCGTGTTTGCCGAGTTTGAGCGGGCGATGATCGTGGAGCGCACTAAAGCCGGGATGGCCCGCGCCCGGGCACGCGGCAAGCAGATCGGTCGCGCCCCGGCCTCTGACGCGTTGATTGACGCGATCCGCGCCTTGCGCGCGGATGGGATGGGGATGGACCGGATCGCGCGCAACCTGAAATGCGGCAAGGGCCTGAGCCAGCGGGTTTGCCAAGAGTTCGACAAGGAGACGGCAGATGGATGAAGACAGGTTTGACGCAATCGCGCGCCGCGTGTCGGACGGCACCCCCGGCGGTCCGGCCTATCGCGTCGGCAAGCGCGGATTGAAGATCGTGGAGGAGCTAGCCGCGCGCGGCGTGGCCGAGGCGACAATGGCCAAGGCCCTGCGGATGGGCAAGGATGCCTTTCGCGCTGCGAAGCGGCGCGATCCTGCGGTGCAGGAGGCCATCGACCGGGGCCGCGCGACCGAACACGACAAGCTCGTGGGCGTCTTGCACGATCTGGCGATGGCGGGCCAGTATGTCCCGGCGATGTTCCTCTTGAAGGCGCGCCACGGATACCGCGAAGGCGAGCAGGTCGGGGTGAACGTGAACATCGACACCGGCGGGGTGCTGGTGGTGCCGAACAAATTGACGATGGAGGAGTTCCTTGAAGCGCAGAGGCAGGCGGGCCTGTATGACAGCCCGATCCGGCCCGGCACCGTGGAGCGCATCCCCGGAAACCGGACCATCGAAGGAGTGCTGGACCCGGAGACGCGGCGCGGGGACTAAACGTCTGTCTAAGTATCGTCCTCTTTATGTGCGCTCGGTGCGATTGTAGCGCCATAGCCTTTCGGTAGTTCCATCGGACGGGGGTCCGCCTTTTCTTTGCGCTCATCAGCCTCACGACGATTGCGCCGACGTATCGCTTTTTGGGTCATATCGCTATTCAAGTCGAGTAGGCTCAATACACCCCGAACGAATGGAATAGTTCGGAATATCGCAAGTGACCCGGAAAAATACAGAAGGCTCGGCATGATCCACCCTAGGTCGATGGGCGTGGTGAGAGAAGGAAGATTGACCTCAAGTTCCCAGCTCAATGCTTTGCCCGCAATCAGGGAGACTACTGCGATGAAATCAAGGCTTAGAAGCACCACCCAAAATAGCATTTGGCTCTTAAGCGCCTTGTGGTAACGCTGGGCCTCTTCGAGCTCCAGACCATCCGGCTTCAATATTCCTGCTGTGAAAATCATTGCAGGGAGAATTACAGCTGATTGAATGCTGAAAAAAGCAATCAACTCAGTTGTTACATTTTTGACCGCATCATGGGGCAACAGGTAGGTGCCAGCCGCCGCAACTGCGACGGCGCCAATCAAATCCCATTTTCGCCGCAGCCACGTCATGTATGTTCCGTCTGTGCCCTATATCTTGCCGTTATCCACGAAGTAGTCGTAGGCAGACCTCAGCTTAGACCGGACGTCATCCGGGTCCAAGAGGCTTCCGTTGCTCAACACCCGCACCGGGTAACTGAGCCTGATATCCTTCCCACTCTGTCGCCCCAGCTTGCCGACCGCAGTTATCTCTCCATCTGGAAGGTGCCGCAGAGCTTGCTGCATTGGGGCGCGGCTCACCCGTCGTTTCTTCGCCTTGTAGCCAATGTGAACCGAAACATCCAAATCGGCACCTTCTGGGATGCTTTCGAGCAGGCGTTGAACGTCTGCCTCATTGCTCATGATCGCACGAAGGACGTTAAGGGCACGTTCACCCCACGAACGCTTGGCGTCAACGTCAACGTGTTGTTCCACCTCTCTGCCGGGGACCTCGGCAGGCTGCTCAGGAAGGCGCGCGGGTGCAGCTTGCACGACGCCCGTGCCGCCGACAATGATCTCGCGCACATCGTCTAGATCGCCCCCGACATCTTCAACGTCAAATTTCGCGTTCAGGAGGACTTGTCCATTCGCGCCCATTTGGGCTGTCCGCTCCTTGAGCAGCCACGTCAAATACTGTTCGAGCTGCTTTGTGGTGAGTGAGCGGCTTTGTATGGTCAGAACGTGATTGCCGATCAGCATCCAAAACATCATTGAATGGATGTATTCTCGACCTTGCGGGGGCGGCTGCTGTTCTACAGGGAGCATAGCCGCATCTGGCTCATCTCGTAGAAGCGCTTGCATGAAACCCTTGGTGTAGACGGTTAAGTCACCAAAGAAACTCGTTCCGTCGTCATGAAATACATTCATCAATAATGTGTCGGAGTTATCCGGCGGAACGATCCAAGCCCGGCGTTTCCAGTGCCCAGCCAGCTCACCGCCATCGTGCGTGTCTGCCATTGCGGCCCTGACCAGCGCTTCCAAGGTGTTGCCGCCCAAAGCTCCGACTGGATCTTCCATTCTACGGTAATGCACCGTGAGCGATTTTCTTACTGTCATTCGCTCGCCACCTCCGAAAACTGCTCAAATACGCCCACGTTCTAAGATGCAACAACTCAAACGAGAGAACAACAAGGAATAGCGCTCTGCCGCGTCAGCGGCCCAAAGTATAGTGGTGGGAAGGCGCACCATTGGTGGTGCCCAAGGCAAGAGGAGCCCCGACATGGCAGAGCCAGCCCCCCAACTCCCCCAGACAGACACCCCCGCGCTCGCAACCGCTGACGTGATCTCGCTCGCAGAGGTCGCGGCCCGCCGTGCCGAGAAGTTCGGCCAGCTCATCGACACGCTGGACGCGGGCGTTGCCAAGCGCGCCGCAGAGGCGGCGGACAGCCTCGCCCGGGCGGGCTTCGACCCCAAGGACCAGCAGGCGGCGGCGGACAAGGCAGCCGCGACGGCCCGGCGCGAGGTTGTCGCCAACTCCTCCGATGCCCGCTGGGAGCGGCTGCGTGAGCTTCAGGCCGCATCCGACAGCCTCGCCATGACGGCCATGCTCTGGTCCAGCCCCGTCACCGTCCTGTCGAGGGCGGGCCTCGGGACGCCCGAGCGCAGCGCCTACCTTGAGCAGCTCTCCGGCTCCGGCATTGTCGAGCTGCGCAACATGGCGGCGCTCTCTACGGCTACCAAGAACAAGACGCTGGGCGCGGCCCTCGTGACGATCATCGACCGGCTGCCCGCCCGGTCCCGCCCCTTCAGCTCGGCAGAGCTGGCGGAGCGCCTCGTGGGCGAGGAGTGGCGTAAGGTTGACACCGCCATCCGCGCTGTGCGCGAGGCCGCGCGCCGCGCCATCATCCGCAACCGCGAGTATGAGGCCGGGAAGGTCCGGCCCCTTGACCGGGTGAAGCTCGCACTCAACAAAAAGGAGGCCTGACATGGCCCTGTTCCTCGTGACCCGCCCGCGCGGCGCTGAACACCTCAAGAACCCGCAGGGCGTCCATGCGGCCCTCGTGGATGCGGCCAACGGCCCGGCGGCGATCACCGCCGCCAACGCCCTGACGCCGCACCTCAACACCCCCTTCGACGGCTTCGACACCACGCAGGTCGCGGCCACGGCGGCGGGCGGCTTCGCCCCCTGCGTGTTCGAGGGCGATGCCTTGGGCACGTCCTACACCGGCCCGGGGCGCGGCAAGTGACCCCGGGGGAGGCCCGGGACCGGGCCATCATCGCGGGCATGGCCCTCGTGTTCCCGCCCGCGCTCCTGCTGGCGCGTGACGCGCTGTTGCTCTGGGCGAAGGACCACGAGCCGGACGGCTGGCCCACCGTGCCCGCCGTGATCCGGTTCGCCGCTGCGCACGAGGTGAGCGCGCAGGAGCTGGGCGCGCTGGTGGGCATCATCTCCTTCCGCCTGACCCCGCGCGGGAAGGTGGTTTGGGCCGACAGCCAGCGCCGTCCCGAGGTGGTCGTGCGCACCCCGCCGGACAAGCTCTCGCGCCGCGTCCTGCGGGCCTACGGCTGCTTTGTCGCCACCGCGTCCCGGGTTGAGGCCGCGCGCCACGTCCACTGACCCTGAAACCGACCGTTTGCGGCGGTGGCCGTGCTGGCCGCCCTTGGATCCACGAAAACAGGCCCGCGCGGGTTATCCCCGGCGCGGCCCTTTTCGGGTGACGGTCAGTGCAGGACACGCGGCGTGTGGCCCGAGCCCGGGTCATTCCAGCCGTCCTGCTCCACGTCATCCCACTCGCTGTCGCGCTGGCCGTTGCGCCCCGCTTGGGCAAGTGCCCGCGCCGGGTCCTCAATCCGCGCAATCCAGCGCTCCGGCCCTGTATGGGCCGCCTCTGCCATCGCATCGCCTAGGATCGCAGCGGCATCGTCCACAATCCAGAGGTCATCGCGCATTGCCGCAAGGGCAAGCCCCGCGACCTCCAGCCCGGCCAGTGCCAGAAAGCGGTAGTCGATGCCATCGTGTTCCGGCGCGGCCTTGATCTGCTTCATCAGCCGGGCACCGGCCCGCTCATGCTTCTTCATCCCCATGGGGTGTTCCTCTCGTGATATAGGGGGAGCGCCGCCCGGCACCGCGCCCGGCACCGCGCCGGGCGGCGCGGGGCGTCAGGTCAGGTCCGCGATCTGCGACAGGCGGCGGCGGAGGTCGGGGTGAATGGAGGAGGAACAGGCCATCCGGTAGGCCATGCCCTTCCATGCCCGCATAAACAGCACGGCGTTCTGGTTGTCGTGGTGCCATTCCCCGGGGTCAGCCACGATGCGCTGCGCCATCATGAAGGCGGCGCGCCGGGCCGGGTTCCTGTAGCTGGGCTGGCCCTGTTGTTCGCGGAGCAGGGCCGTCAGGTCGGCACTCCGGTCGGTGATTGCGTGAAGGTGGGTCATTGATCTTCTCCTTTTCCATCCGGCCCCATCGGCCAGTGGTTGGAGAAGTCGCATGTTGCGCGCCCTGTGTCGGTCGCGCCAATCGGGCGCGGTTCCGGCGGGGATTAGTGCGACGGCGGGGAGGGTGTCAGGCTGCGGCGGTCATACCTGCCAGCCCGCCGCTCGGACTGCCGACAGCTCATCCGGTGTCGTTGGGCGGAATGAGATGAAGTCCCCCTCTGGCAAGCCGAGCTGCCGCATTAGCGGCCCGTCATATGTGCTGGACAAGAGAAGTATGCCCTCTGCCGCCAGTCGGTCGCGGGTTCCCCGGCCATCGTCGGATCGGATGCGCCGCATGAAGTCCTTTTGACGGGCAACCCCCTGCACGGTTTCGCGGGATATTGGGACCCCTTGGACTTCCCGAAACAAGGCCATGACGCGGGCATTTCCACTGTTCCCGGCGAATATGCGGTCCACTGCATCCGGTGAGACCGTTCGCCAGAAGTTCGGCGGATATGGGTGGTCCGCGAAGATCCACCGGATGTGCTGGAAACCCGCCGCTGAGACACTCCGCTTCGCATCACGGTTGGCACCGGCGGTCAGGTATTCCGGGCGCGCAACGATGAGCCCGAGATAGCAGCGCGACCTGTTCTCGTCCGCTGCTACCAGGATACACGGGTGCCCGATGGCCTCGCCCGGGATCATCCAGTTGTTGCCCATCGTGTGCTTTATGTCCGTGTCGTGCCCCGCAACGACTGCATCCAGCCGCCCGCGCGGCAGGGAGAGCAGCGCCCGGAGCATGATTTCAACGCGGGTGCCGATGTAGGTCTTTTCGGTCTTTTCCAACTCGTCATAGGACCGCCGCCCTGTTCTTGGCGTCTGGATCACATCATCAACGACTTCGCGAAGGAGCGCTGGAACCTCTTGGGCCAGCCGTCCGGCCCCGCCTGCCCGCTGTTCGAGGTCAGCATAGATCGCTGACGTCACATCAAAGTCCGGGTGTCCCGGGACAACAAGGCTGGCTGGAAGGTTGGCGCGCAAGGGGTCTGATTCTCCACCAAAATTGGTGGAGATTGTTGCACAGGGCCTGCGGCTGGTCGAGGCTAGGCGCTGACCGCGTGGATGCGTCTGGCCGTCAGGGCTGCGCGCACGTTCTCGCCCACTGCCCGCGCAACGGGCGGCGGGAATGCGTTGCCCACCTGCCTGTAGGCGGCGGTCTTGCGGCCCGTGAAGTGCCAGTCATCCGGGAAGCCCTGAATGCGCGCCACCATCGGCACGGTCAGACGGGGCATCCCGACAAAGTCTGCCTCGGGGGCGTCCTCGGCAACGGTCTTGCCGTTGACCCCGAGGGTAGCCCATGCCGCCCGCGCACGGGTTGGCCCGAGGTCCGGGCCACCATGCTTCTTCGACCCGCCCACGATGGTCGGTGCAATCTCATCAGCCCGCTTGGCCCAAGCAGACGCGCCGCGCCAGCCGTTCGCCGCCATCATGTCCCGGAGGACGGCACCAACCGTTGGCGGGTTGTGCGGCTGCGGCGTCGGCCAGTCGAAGTGTTCAGCGGAGGAGTGTTCGATGGCAACGATCACGACCCGGGGACGGAGCTGCGGCACCCCGTAGTCGGAGGCGTTGAGCAGCCGCCATTCGGTCTTGTAGCCGAGCTTCTCAAGCTGGCGCTTCAAGCCCTCGCGGTAGTCCTGAAACACTGCGTCAAGGAAGCCTCGGACGTTCTCGATCATCACCGCCCGGGGGCGGGTTGCCGCAATGATGTCGATTGCGTCAGGGAAAAGGTTCCGCTCGTCTGCCGCACCAAGCTGCTTTCCGGCGACAGAGAAGGGCGGGCAGGGCAAGCCCCCGGCCAACAGGTCAATCCCCGCGAAGGATGTGGCGCGCTCTTTGAAGATGCGCAGGTCATCTTCGACCACGTTCCATTGCGGCCGGTTAGCCCGGAGCGTTGCGCAACAATGGGCGTCAATCTCAACGAGGGCGTTGTGGTCGAAGCCCGCTTGCTCAAGGCCAACCGCCTGACCGCCTGCGCCTGCGCACAGCTCAACCGATGACAACATATTGGTGCCCTCCTGTCCGACGCCCCCACCAGTGGGTGTAGGGCAACAGTGCTGCCTTGTCAGCAGCTTTCTGATGTTCTCACAATGTTCTAAACGATCCGTTGACTTCTGGCAACGGCTGAATCACCCCGTTGTCAGGCTCGGGTGATGCCGGGGTAACGGCGCGCGAGCGCCGCCCTGTCCGCCTAACCGCCTGATTTCGTGGTGGTTTCTGGTGCTGCCGGAGAGATTTGAACTCTCGACCTCTCCCTTACCAAGGGAGTGCTCTACCCCTGAGCTACGGCAGCGAGCCGTTTTCCAGATAGCTACCCCGGGCGTTACCCCGGAGCGGGCGGGCTCTGAAAAAGCCCTTTAGTTTCAGCCGCCTTGGCCAGCGGAGCCGCCCCTTACCAAGGGTGCGCTCTACCACTGAGCTACTGCGGCCCGTCGGATGTGGCCGGTGCATTAGACGCTATCCCGGCATGACGCAAGCGCATTCTGGACCCTTCCCGTGTCGCGCTGTATGAGGGCGGCCATGACGGAGAAGGCGGATAACGGCACGACGCGACGGGCCGAGAGACCGGGTGGGAAATCCGACCGCGAGGCGCGGCTGAAATCCGCGCTCAAGGCCAATATGGCGAAACGCAAGGCGCAGGCTCGCAAACGGGCGGCCCAGATCGAGACGGGTCGGGGAACCGACCGCGACTAGGCTGCCATGCGCGTTTCAGCGCGGGCGAAAAAAGGCGAGGGCAGGGCATTGGACAAGATCGTCGTTACGGGCAACGGCCCGCTGCAGGGGCAGATCCCCATCGCCGGCGCGAAGAACGCCTGCCTCACCTTGATGCCCGCAACGCTTCTGTCCGACGAGCCGCTGACGCTGACCAACGCGCCGCGCCTGTCGGATATCCGGACCATGTCGACGCTCCTGCAGTCGCTGGGCGCGGAGGTGTCCTCGCTCAACGAGGGGCGGGTTCTGGCGCTGTCGTCCCACGGGCTCGACAATCACACCGCCGATTACGACATCGTGCGCAAGATGCGCGCCTCGATCCTCGTGCTCGGGCCGATGCTGGCGCGCGAGGGGCGGGCGATCGTGTCGCTTCCCGGAGGGTGCGCCATCGGCGCGCGCCCCGTGGACCTGCATCTGAAGGCGCTGGAGGCCATGGGCGCGGAGCTGGAGCTGCGCGACGGCTATGTCCATGCCGAGGCGCGTGGTGGCCTGAAGGGTGCCGTGGTCGAGTTTCCGATCGTCTCGGTCGGGGCCACCGAGAACGCGCTGATGGCCGCGACGCTGGCCAAGGGGACGACGGTCCTGAAGAACCCCGCGCGCGAACCCGAGATCGTCGATCTGGCGCGCTGCCTTCAGGCGATGGGCGCGCAGATCGAGGGGGCCGGCACCGACCAGATCACCGTCGAGGGCGTCGACCGCCTGCATGGCGCGACGCATCCCGTTGTGATCGACCGGATCGAGCTGGGCACCTACATGCTGGCGCCGGCGATCGCGGGCGGATCGGTGGAGCTTCCGGGCGGGCGCATCGATCTGGTCGGCGCCTTCGTCGAAAAGCTCCGGGCGACGGGCGTGACGGTGACCGAGACGCCCGACGGCCTGAAGGTGGCGCGCGATGGCGACGGCATCCGCGCCGTCGACGTGGTGACGGAGCCGTTTCCCGGCTTCCCCACGGATCTGCAGGCGCAGATGATGGCGCTTCTGTGCACCGCGGGCGGGGTCAGCGTGCTGGAGGAACGGATCTTCGAGAACCGTTTCATGCACGCGCCCGAACTCATCCGCATGGGGGCACGGATCGATGTGCATGGCGGCACGGCCACGGTGACGGGGGTCGACCGGCTGAAGGGCGCGCCGGTGATGGCCACGGATCTGCGCGCCTCGGTCAGCCTGATCCTTGCGGGGCTCGCGGCGGAGGGAGACACGGTCGTCAGTCGCGTGTACCATCTCGACCGCGGCTACGAGCGGGTCGAGGACAAGCTGTCGGCGGTGGGCGCGAAGATCGAACGGGTGCCGGACGATGACTGAAGACGCACGTTTCGAGGACGCGGACGAGGCGCCGATCGCCTTGCGGGCCCTGGACGAGGGCGATCTCAAGGTGCTGGCCGCGCTGGTTCAGGATGCGGTGTTCCCGGTCTCCGAGATGACATGGGACCGCAGGCGCCGCCGCTTTGCCATTCTGCTAAACCGCTTCCGCTGGGAGGAGGTCGGGCGCCGCCCGCCGGAGCGTGTGCAATCCGTGCTGGTTATCGAGGATGCGATGAAGGTCGCCAGTCAGGGCATCGCCCGCGACGATCCGGACCTCGTGCTGTCGCTGCTGACGCTGATCTGGACGCCAGCCGAGGAGGGGGCCGGACGCATCGAGTTGATCCTCGCGGGCGATGGCGCGCTGGCGGTTGATGTCGAGGCGCTGGAAGTGACGCTCAAGGACGTCACGGCGCCCTATGTCGCGGCGTCCGGCAAGTCGCCCGACCATCCAGATTGATCGGATCGCCCCGACCGGAAGTCCCGGTCAGGGGCGCTTTGGGTCGGTATGACGCCAGGGACGGTGCCGTATTCGCCTGACACCCCCCACTCCCATGGCCCGTGGCGGCGCAATGCCCGCTTCACCCCCCGCGCCCGACGCGCTAGATGGAGCGGCGCGAAACATGAGGCCCCGGCCGGGGCGGACAGGGTGGGCATGCCGGAATTCCTGAACACGACCGACGCGGATTTCGAGACGCGCTTCTCGGCGCTTCTGTCGATGAAGCGGGAAGATGCGCCCGAGGTGGACGAGGTGGTCGCCGCGATCATCGCCGATGTGCGGGCGCGCGGCGACGACGCGGTGATCGAGCTGACGGAACGGTTCGACCGCCTGACGCTCACGCCCGATAGCCTGGCCTTCACCTCGGACGAAATCGACGCGGCCATCGCCGACGTCCCGACCGGGGAGCGCGATGCGCTGGTGCTCGCCGCCACGCGCATCCGCGCCTATCACGAGCGCCAGTTGCCAAGCGATGCGCGCTGGACCGACGAGGCGGGCGCGACGCTGGGCTGGCGCTGGTCGCCGGTCTCGGCGGCGGGGCTCTATGTGCCGGGCGGGCTGGCGAGCTACCCGTCCTCGGTCCTGATGAACGCGATCCCCGCGCAGGTGGCGGGCGTGGAGCGGCTGGTGATCTGCGCGCCCACACCCGATGGCGTGGCCAATCCGCTGGTCCTGCTGGCCGCGCGGCTTTCGGGCGTCGACAAGGTATATCGCATCGGCGGCGCGCAGGCGGTCGCGGCCATGGCCTACGGGACCGAGACCATCGCGCCCGTCGACAAGATCACCGGCCCCGGCAACGCCTTTGTGGCGGCGGCCAAGCGCCGGGTCTTCGGCAAGGTCGGTATCGACATGATCGCGGGGCCGTCCGAGATCCTGGTGATCGCCGATGCCGACAACGACCCCGACTGGATCGCCGTCGATCTGCTCAGCCAGGCCGAGCATGACGAAAGCGCGCAGTCGATCCTGATCACCGATGACGCCGGTTTCGGTCGGGCCGTGGCCGAGGCGGTCGAGGCGCGGCTTCAGACGCTCGAACGCCGCGCCATTGCGGGCCCGTCCTGGCGCGACTACGGCGCCATCGTCGTGGTGCGCGATCTTGCGGAGGCCGCGATGCTGTCCGACCGGATCGCACCCGAACACCTCGAGCTTTGCGTGGCCGACCCCGAAGCGCTGTTCGACCGGATCACCCATGCGGGCGCCGTTTTCCTCGGCCAGTGGACGCCTGAGGCCATCGGCGATTACGTGGGCGGCCCGAACCACGTGCTGCCCACGGCGCGCTCGGCGCGGTTTTCCTCGGGCCTCTCGGTGCTCGATTTCATGAAACGCACCACGCTGGCGCAGATGAGCCCCGAGGCACTGCGCGCGATCGGCCCGGCCGCCGAGACGCTGGCGCGGTCCGAAAGCCTCGAGGCGCACGCGCTTTCGGTGCGTGCGCGGCTCGACCGATTGAACCGCTAGCCCGGATCGTGCATCCATGACCTCGGGCGGGGGCCTGCAAGACGCGTTGACAATGAACATCTGCCAGATCGACATAGACACCAGCGGCATGCCCGCGCCGACGCCCGAGATCGAACAGGAGCGCAGCGTCGCCGTGTTCGACCTTCTCGAGCAGAACACCTTCGTTCTGCCCGAACGCGAGGGCCGTGCGGCCCCGGCTGGCCCCTATCGCATGACGCTGGCCATCCGCGAGAAGCGGCTGGTCTTCGACGTCGATACCGAAGCCGGTGAGGACGCGACCGAATTCCACCTCTCGCTCAGCCCGTTCCGGCAGGTGGTCAAGGATTACTGGCAGATCTGCGAAAGTTATTACGACGCGGTCAAGAACCTGCCGCCCTCCAAGATCGAGGCCATCGACATGGCGCGGCGCGGCATCCACAACGAGGGCGCGCGCATCCTCGAGGAACGGCTCGAGGGCAAGGCCGAGGTCGATACCGACACCGCGCGGCGCCTCTTCACCCTCATCTGCGTGCTGCATTTCGGGGGCTGAGAGGGCAGGTGACGCAGAACTTTCCGCAATCCGTCCTGTTCTGCTGCGATCACAACGCAACCCGATCCCCCATGGCCGAGGGCCTGATGAAGCGATTCTACGGCCACCGCGCCTATGTGCAGTCGGCGGGCGTCAAAAGCGATCTGGAGATCGACGGCTTCGCCGTTGCCGTCTGCGCCGAGATGGGCGTGGCGCTGGAACGCCACCGGGTGCGCAGTTTCGACGAGATGCAGGAATGGGGCGACGACATCTCGGGCTTCGACCTGATCGTGGCGCTCAGCCCCGCCAGCCAGCGCCGCGCGCTGGACCTGACGCGGCATTCCCATCTCGACGTCGAATACTGGCCCATCCTCGACCCCACGGGCCTGGGCGAAACTCGGGAGACCAAGCTTGCCGCCTACCGGCAGGCGCGCGACCAGATCGTCGCACGGATGACGGAGCGGTTCGGGCCGCCGATAAACGAGGGAGCCGCGTCTTGAGCGAGCACATGGAAGCCGCCCGCGCGTTGGTGGCGCGCTACTACGCGTCCTTCGACGCAGGCGACATCGAAGGCATGCTCGACTGCCTCTCGGACGACGTGGCCCATCACGTCAACGAGGGCGCGATCCGCGTGGGCAAGCCCGCCTTCGCCGAATTCTGCGCCCATATGAACCGCTGCTACCGGGAAAGGCTGACCGATATCGTCGTGATGGCCAGCCCCGACGGAGCACGCGCGGCGGCGGAGTTCACCGTGAACGGCACCTACCTGGAGACCGACGCGGGGCTGCCCGAGGCGTCAGGGCAGACCTATGTCCTGCCTGCCGGCGGCTTTTTCAGCATCGAGGACGGGCGGATTTCGCGGGTCGTGACCTATTACAACCTCGCCGACTGGGTGCGGCAGGTCTCGGCGTGACGGGCCGATCTCAGCCTCGGGACAGAAGTGTGCGCCAGCGACGTTGCCGATGGGCGTAGAAGCCCCTTGCGAAAAGGGCGACGAGCGGGGTCAGCCATCCGGCGTCGAGCGTCACCTCGTCGGTGTAGCGGGTTTTCTCGCCCATGGCCTCGATCGTGATCAGGTGGTCCCATGTCGTCGCGATCCCGCCATGGCCCGCATCGCGGATCCGGTAGAGGCCTTGGCCGCCTGGCTGATGGACTATGACGACATGCTGGCGCCCGATGGGCAGGATGCCGAGGAACCGCAGCGAAACCTCGTAGTCCCCCTCTCTCCAGATCTCCGGAAACGGGCCGTGGACCGGTGTGACTGTGAGGATCGGGCGGGAGACGAAGAGAAGCGTTTCCGGTCGTTGCACGAGAGACCAGACCTTCTCGGCCGGAGCGGGGAGGATCGTTGTGCAGGTGACCTTGCGCATCTGGCGAAGCCTTGGGCAGTAAAACAGTCGGGCCTTGTCGGGATGCAGGATACGCGCGCAGATGACGGAAAGCGACGGTGCAATGCTTGAGTTCCGGGACTATGTGGGTCCCGATATCACTTCGGTCGTGGCCTACCTTGCGCGACTGCGCGTTACAGTGTTCCGCGACTGGCCGTATCTCTATGACGGGGACGCCGAGTATGAGCGCGATTACCTCGCCCGCTATGCGCGGGGCGACAGCATCGTGGTGGCGGCCTATGACGGCGATGAGATGGTCGGCGCGGCCACGGGGATGCCCCTTGCCGATCATGCCGACGACTTCGCGGCGGCGTTCGAGGGGACGGGCATCGACATGAAGGACATCTTCTACTGCGCTGAATCCGTTCTGCTTCCGGCGTTTCGGGGGCAGGGGGCGGGACATGCGTTCTTCGACCGGCGGGAGGCGCATGCGAAGCGTCTTGGTTTTGGCAAGGTCGCCTTCTGCGGCGTCGTCCGGCCTGGGGATCACCCCGCGAGGCCTGAGGGCTACCGCCCGCTCGACGGGTTCTGGCGCGCGCGCGGGTACGCGCCGCTCGACGGGGTCGTGGCGCATTTCGGCTGGCGCGACATCGGCGCGACGGAGGCGAGCGACAAACCCCTGCAATTCTGGATGAGGACACTGCCGTGAGGATCGCCGCCGCCGCCTATCCGCTGGATTTCCTGGATGACTGGAATGCGTACGCCCGAAAGACCCGCGCCTGGGTCGAGGAGGCCGCGGGGCAGGGCGCCGACCTGCTGGTCTTTCCCGAATACGGCCGGATGGAACTGGCAACGCTCGACGGGGCGGAGGCCGCGGGCGATCTGGAAAGCAGCCTGCATGCCGCCTCGCGCTGGACCGCTGAGGCGGATGCGCTGACCGACAAGCTCGCCCGCGCGCACGGTGTCCACATCCTCGCGCCCTCCGGGCCGGTTTTCGACGACAGCACGGGCGGCGGCGTTCGGCCGGTCAACCGGGCGGGACTCTTCGGTCCCGGCGGGCCGCTCGGGATTCAGGACAAGCAGGTCATGACCCGCTTCGAACGCGAGGAATGGGACGTGGTGCCCGGCGGGCCCTTGCGTGTCTTCGACACGACACTCGGGCCCATGGGTGTGCTGATCTGCTACGACGCCGAGTTCCCGCTGCTGGGCCGCGCGCTGATGGAGGCGGGCGTCGAGATCCTGCTGGTTCCGTCCTGCACCGAGGCGATGGCGGGCTATTCCCGTGTTCGCGTCGGCGCCATGGCCCGCGCGCTCGAGGGGCAATGCGTCGTCGTCCATGCGCCCACGGTGGGCGCGGCGGACTGGTCGCCCGCGGTGGACATGAACACGGGTGCCGCGGCGATCTACGGCCCGCCCGACCTCGGCTTTCCCGAAACCGGCATTCTCGCGCAGGGCGGTCTCAACGCGCCCGGCTGGGTGATGGCCGATGTGGATCGCGCCGCGATCGCCCGGGTGCGCCGGGACGGCGCGGTTCTGGGCCATGCCCACTGGCCCGAAAGCGCCAGCCGCGTGCGGGTTTCCGGGGACACGGCAGAATCCCCTTGAAAAAAGGGCGCGCGGCGCGCATTTAGCGCCCACCCGCGCCAACCGGCGCAGCAATGAAGGAGTGACCATGGCCAAGGAAGAAATGCTCGAATTCCCTGGTGTCGTGAAGGAACTCCTGCCCAACGCGACGTTCCGGGTCGAGCTTGAAAACGGCCATGAGATCATCGCGCATACGGCAGGAAAGATGCGAAAGAACCGCATCCGGGTTCTGGCAGGCGACAAGGTTCAGGTGGAAATGACCCCCTATGACCTGACCAAGGGACGCATCAACTATCGCTTCAAGTAGGGCGACATCTTGATGTCGCGGTCCGGCACGCGGTCGCGGATCAAGGCACCCACATGACCCAAATCCATCGCCCAAGGCTTGTTCTGGGCTCCGGCAGCCCCCGGCGACTGGAGCTTCTGGCCGTCCTCGGCATCACGCCGGACGCCGTGCGCGCCCCCGACATCGACGAGGACCCCGCGAGGGGCGAGCTTCCGCGCCCCTATTGCGCGCGCATCGCCGCCGAGAAGGTCGCGGCGGTCGAGGCGGCGGCCGATGATATCGTGCTTTGCGCCGACACGACCGTGGCGCTGGGCCGGCGCATCCTCGGCAAACCCGCCGATGCGGCGGAGGCGGAGGCGTTTCTCAAGTCGCTCTCGGGTCGCAGGCATCGCGTCTATACCGCCGTGGCGGTGCGGCGCGGCGACAGGCTGTGGGAACGGGTGGTGGAAAGCCGGGTCAGGATTAAACAGCTCTCGAAACCCGAGATCGACGGCTACCTCGCCACCGGCGACTGGCAGGGCAAGGCGGGCGGCTATTCGATCCAGGGGCCGGCGGGGGCCTTCATCCCGTGGATATCGGGCAGCCATTCGGCTATCGTGGGCCTGCCGCTGGCCGAGACGGCGAGCCTGCTTGCGGCGGCCGGGTGGCCGGTCTGGGGCACGTCATGAAGGGGCGCATCGTTCTTCTGGATGAGGTGCAGGGCCGCAAGGCGGCGGCGCTGATGGTCGACGGACGGCTTCAGGATATCCTGATCGATGCCGAGGATGGCGGGCCGCAGCCGGGCGCCATCCACCGGGCCGTGGCCGACCGTCCGATGAAGGGGCAGGGCGGTCTGACCCTGACGCTGGGCGACGGCGCCAAGGGCTATTTGCGGCAGGCCAGGGGCATCGCCCCGGGGGCCCAGCTGATCGTGCAGGTCTCGGGCAACGCCGAGCCGGGCAAGGCCGCGCCCGTCACGCCCAAACCGCTTTTCAAGAGCCGTTACGCCATCGTCACGCCGGGTGCGCCGGGGCTCAACATCTCGCGTAGCATCCGCGACGAGGCGGAACGCGACCGTCTGCTGGAGATCGCCCACGCGACGATGGAGGGCGCGGCGGAGGGCCATGGCCTGATCGTGCGCAGCGCGGCCGAGGATGTCGACGCCGAGGTTCTGGCCGACGACATCGCCGCCATGCGCGATCTGGCGGCCGCGGTCATGTCCGACACCGGGTCCGGGGCGGAGTGCCTTCTGGACGCGCCTGACGCGCATCTGCTGGCCTGGCGCGACTGGTCCGAGCCCGACCCGGATCAGGTGATCGACGCCCCGGGCTCTTTCGCCGATCATGGCGTGCCGGAGGCGGTCGACGCGGTTCTCGCGCCGCGTGTCGATCTGGCCGGCGGCGCCTCGGCTTTCGTGGAGCCCACGCGCGCGCTGGTGGCCGTGGACGTGAACACCGGGGCCGACATGTCGCTGGCGGCCGGGCTCAAGGCAAATCTTTCGCTCGCCCGCGAGTTGCCGCGCCAGCTGCGCCTGCGGGGGCTGGGCGGGCAGATCGTCCTCGACCTCGCGCCGATGCCCAAGAAGGAGCGGCGCGGTTTCGAGACCGCGCTTTCGCGCGCCTTCCGGCAGGACGGGGCCGAGGTCGTGCTGGCCGGCTGGACGCCGCTGGGCCATTTCGAGATCCAGAAGAAGCGCGACCGGCGGCCGCTGGCGCAGCTCTGGCCGAAAGGCCTTTAGCGCAGCATCGCAAGCAGCTCCGGAGAGGCCACGCCCGTCACGGGCAGCCCGCGCGCCTGCTGGAAGGCGCGGATGGCGGCTTCGGTCCTTCGCCCGAACACGCCGTCGGGCGTGCCGGTGTCGAACCCGGCATCGCTGAGGCGCTGCTGCAAGTCCCGCCGCTGGTCCTGCGTCAGCCCCGTCTCGTCCGGCCCGAACCCGCGCGACAGCGGCCCGCCCCCGGCGAGGCGGTCTGCCATGTGGCCGATGCCGATCCCGTAATTGGTGGAGGGGTTGTAGCGCAGGATCGCGTCGAAATTCCGGTAAAGGATCCAGGCCGGCCCCCTTGGCCCCGCGGGCGCATGGATCGCCGCCGCGCCATGGTCCGGCACCGGCCCGCCCGAGGCCCTCCGCACGCTCGCCGCGCGCCACTCCGCCACGGATCGCCTGTTGCGCCGCCCCGTTGCCGACGTGTCGAAGCCGTCGGGCAGATGCACCTCCATCCCCCAGGGCTCGCCGCGCCGCCAGTTGTAGCGCACGAGGTAATTGGCGGTGGAGGCCAGCGCGTCGGTCGGGTCGTCCGACCAGATATCGCGCCGCCCGTCGCCCCGGAAATCCACGGCGTAGTCCTGGTAGACGGTCGGCATCAGCTGCGTGTGGCCCATCGCACCCGCCCATGACCCGGTCATCCGGTCGGGCGTCGTGTCGCCTGTCTGCACGATCCTGAGGGCCGCCAGAAGCTGCGCCTCGAAGAAACGTCCCCGCCGTCCCTCCCACGCCAGTGTCGAGGTGGCCGAGATGACGGGGATCTCCCCCAGCCGCGTGCCGAAGCGCGTCTCCACGCCCCAGATCGCGGCCAGCACATCCGCGTCGACACCGGTGGCGCGCTCGATATCCGCCAGAACGGGACGCACCGGACCGACCCGCGAGCGCCCCAGTGCGATGTCCTCCTCGGAGGCCACGAGCGCGAGGTAATCCTCGGTCGTGCGCCGGAACTCCGTCTGGTTGCGGTCGCGATCGACCACGCCGGGCAGGAAGCCCTGTCCCTCGAACCCGCGCGCGAGCGTCGTCTCGGTGATGCCGGCCACCCGTGCCCGGTCCCTGAACGCCGCGACCCATGCGTCGTAATCGGCGTTGGGCTGCGGGCGAAACTCGGGGCCGAGCGCCGGGGCGCCGCGGTCTCGGGTTGCCGCGACCGGCAGGCAGGCGGATGCCAGGCTGGCCGCGCCGCACAGGAGCGCCGTTCGACGATGCAGGATCATCCGCGAGTCTCCGTTCTGTCTCGGATCAGTATAGCGTGCGCCGCCGGGTCTTCATCCCGCGGCGGGGTCATGTTCGCGCCCCGTCGAAGCATTCGCGGCGTGACGCCGAATTCCGCCCGGAAAGCTCGCGTCATGGCCGCAGGATCGCCGTAGCCGCAGCGCCCGGCGATCTCGGCGATGCTCTGGGTCGTCTCCAGCACGCGCCTTCGCGCCTCCGCCAGACGGATGCGGCGATAGAGCTGCACGGCGGTGAGGTCCGCATGCGTCCGGAACAGCATCTCGAGCTTGCGCTGCGACAGGCCGAGCGAGCCGGCGATGGCCGCGATCGGCAATGGATCCTCGAGGTTGCGCCGCATCAGTGCAGCGGCCTCCCTGAGCGTGCGCTGCGGCAGGACCGGCATGTGGGGCGCGGGATGCGCGGTGCCGCCGCCATAGAGAAACAGCGCCGCGACGTCTAGCGCCAGCGCCGTCCCGTGTCGTCGTGCGATGAGCTCCAGCATGAGGTCGAGCGTCGCCGTGGCGCCGCCGCAACTGGCCCTGTTCCGGTCGATGACGAAGCGATCCGCAACCACGTCCACCTCGGGGAACTCCTCCGACAGGCTGTTGAGAATGTCCCAGTGGGAGGTCGCGCGATAGCCGTTCAGAACCCCCGCCCGCGCCAGCATCCAGCTGCCCGAGTCGAGCCCGGCGACAAGCCCGAAGCGCTTCGCCGCTCCCCTGAGCCGGCGCAGCGTGTCCGGCGTGGCCAGCGCCACGTGGTTGTAGCTGGGCATGACCAGCATCATATCACCCGTCGCGTCCCGGTCGAACGGCTCGGGCTGTACGGGAAGCCCGCTCGAGGACTGCAGGGGGCCGTCCTCCATGGCCACGAAGCGCCATCGGTAATGCGGCCGCCGGGCGAGCGTGTTGGCGGCCCTCAGCGGCTCGACCGCGTTGGCCAGGCACAGGTTGGAAAACCCCGGAAAAAGGAGAAGCACCACAAGCTCGGTGCCGGATGTGCGGCGGTCTTTCTGCATGTTGATGGGCGCAGGCTATGCCGGGCTGCCCCACCGTGGCAACGGCCGTGATGGGGCGGACCTGCGGGGTGCCCGGGGTTGCGACCCGCGCGCCTCTGGTGCAGCCTGCCCGGTGTCCGTATCAGCGCACGAGGCCCCCCATGGCGTGTCCGATCTGCTCGAAAGCGTCTCTTCCGGCGTATCGGCCCTTCTGTTCCCGGCGCTGCGCCGATGTGGATCTGGCGCGCTGGCTCAACGGCAGCTACGCGGTGCCGTCGCAGGATCCCGAGGACCAGGAAGAGGCCGAAACGATCCTGTCCCGGGACCCACCGCTGCCGCACTGAAGAGCCCGTCGGGCGGAACCGCGTGGAAAAGTGGCATTGGCCTATGGACAGCCAAACGAGAAGGCCCTAAGACGCCGCAGACATGCCCCAAGGCCGGTTTTTGACCGTCCCGATGCCCGGGTAGCTCAGGGGTAGAGCAGTGGATTGAAAATCCTCGTGTCGGTGGTTCGATTCCGCCCCCGGGCACCACTTAACAAGCTGAAATGGTTGGGTTTTGTGGTCATGTCTGGTCCTTTTCAGGGTCGGGTTTGACGCTTTTCGCCGGAAGGTTTGACAATCTTCGCCCGCCTTGCGTTCTCTTTTTCCAGCGTCGCCATGGTCTCGCGGTTCTTGTCGGCAAGGTTCGCGGACCGCGAATAGTGCCGCGCCATCGACGGTGTTTTCTGCCCCAACAGGTCCGCGATGCGCCTCTCATCCAGCCCCGCCTCGCGCAGCGTCGTCGCCACGGTGTGGCGCAGGCCCTTGAGCGTGAGGCCCGGGGCGATCAGCCCCTCCTGCTCCAACCCGGTTTTGAAGCGATGCCAGACGGTCGAAAAGCCGTTGTAGGTCCAGGCCGCGCCCTGCGAACTGGCCAGCACGGTGGCCGCCTCATGCGCAGGGATGCTGTCGAGGGCGGCCTGCAAGGTCGGGCTGACGGGAATCGCAACCTCCTCCCCCGTCTTGCCGCGCACGCCCCAGATCGTGTCGCCGTCGATCTGGTCCTTGCGCAGTTTCAGCGCGTCCGAGGGATCGAGCCCGGTATTCATCATCAGCGCCAGCGCCACCCGCACATGCGGCTTGGCGCGGGACAGGACGATGTCGCGCTCCTCGATGGTCCATGGCCGGTTGGCGTAGGCGCGGTCGCGCGGGCGGCGCTTGGGGATCACGTCCTTGGCGTAGTTCGCGGCGATCAGCCCTTGGGGGATTGCATGGCGGAACACCTCGCTCAGCAGGGTGCGCACCATGTTGGCTCGCCGCCAGCCGATCTTTTTCGCGGCCTTGTCGTGAATGCCCGCGATCAGGGGCGTGTCGATCACATGGACCGGCGTGTCGCGGATGGGGGCAAGGAAATCGGCGCATTTGCGATAATCGCGGCGCGTGGCTTCGGCCAGATTGGCGAAATGCCCGGTCTCGAAATAGCCCTTGATCAGCCCGCCAAGCGTGCCCGCACGAGGGCCTTTCTCCTTCTGCGCCACGGCGATGGCGCGGATCGTTTCGCATTGCGCCAGAAATTCGGCCGACCCCAGCGGTGCCTCGGTCAGGTCGATCTTGTGGCCCGTCGCGCGGTGGTAGCAGCGCATCCGGCCGTGGCGATCCTTGAATATCTTGAACCCCTTGACGCGCACATGGGTCATCACAGCCGGTCCAGGATGTCGTCGCGCGTCATCTCGACATGGTCGGCCTTCATCGTGTCGATCCACCGGTCGATGTCGCGCCGGTCCCACAGCAGCGTGCCGCGCGCCAGTTCGACCGGCCGCACCGGGCAACTCGCCTTGAAATGCTTGATGGCGAGGCCGGTGTAGCTGGCGGCCTCGGATTGTTTCAGCATGCGCTTGTCGATCACGCTGATGTTGAGATTGGTCGTGCTCATCGGCTCTCCCCCTGATCAATTCACACTCGGCACCGAACCATCCCTCTCCCTCTCGTCCCCGCGCAGCTTGGTGGCGCGCTTCTGGAACCGCTCCCAACCCGTCATGGTCAGCAGGCGGGTCTTGGGCGTGATCTCGACGAATTCGAGCCGCCCGTCGTTCATCAAGGCACGAATCTGCGCCGTGCTGAGCCCCACAAGAGCGCCAAGTTCCTTGGGCGACAGCAGCTTTTCCTGTGACAAACCCCTCTCCTTTCCTGCAAATGGGCGAAAACGCATTGAATGCGGTGCCGCGCCGTGGTTCGATGGTGGAACGCAGGCATTAACGCACAAACGTGCGCTTATATGCGTTCATGCGTCATCGCAAGCTGATTGATGGCAAGAATGGTGAATCGTCCGGATACCTACCTCGGCGGCCTCGGCGCACGCATGGCGATCGCGCGCAACGAGCTAGGCCTGTCGCAGGCCCGGATGGCCGAGGCGCTCGGCATGTCGCAGCGCGCCTATCAGAGCTACGAGACCGGCAAACGCTCGATGCCGGTCGAAGCGCTGGTCGACATGCACCGCCAGTTCGGTGTGGACCTGAACTGGATCCTGCTGGGGGTCGAGGCTGTGCGCCCGGGCCATGATCTGGCGGCGCTGGAAGGGTTCGAGACGGCGCTGGACCGCCACCTCGGCGCGACCGGCATCCGGCTGAAAAGCGAGAAACGCGGGGCGATCGTCGCGCGCTGGTACCGGTCATTTCTGGAAGGGAAGGAAATTCCCATGGAAGACGTCCACACGTGGATCGAATTGTTGAGAGAATGATGATGGAATTCGAGAAGAGCGTTGCCTGGCAACGGCACCAGATGGCGACGGTGGAGCGGATGCAGCGCGATCTGGCTCGCTATACCCATCCGGTGATCCGGGTGGCGGGGCTGTGCGGGGTGGCGTATCTGGCGAGCTGGGCGGTGGTGATGCTGCTTGGAGCCGAGGCGGCGGCGATGGTGGTTGTGGCTGCGGTGTCCGCGGCTGTGCTGATGCTTGGTGCTCCGGCTTTTGTGTTGGCGGTCGGGGTGGAGCGGTATCTGCGGGGGCGGTTGGAGAAGGTGTGACGAATTCGAAGGGCTGATCGTGAGTTTCGGCGCTAAAGCCGCTCAGGAACCCGCGGGACTATCCTAAATTTTGTGCGCTGACGTGGTAACTGCTCTGAGAGGAGACCCACGTATGAGCATCGACAAAGACC